>WNGO01000838.1_pt1 | contig 19157 bp, 20 predicted proteins | sample 5400511 | NCBI WGS metagenome assembly WNGO01 (sample SAMN13153380, study PRJNA577476) | soil metagenome | isolation source: 20 cm soil or saprolite under Garry oak tree replicate 2 | place: USA:California | collected 2016-06-15 | reverse complement strand
GGCTAGTCGTGCAGGACGATATTTAGAAGGGACCTGTGCACTCGCAATCCGTCCTTGTAATCGATAAAGCCCAACTTCTTGAACTTATTCATAAAAAAGCTCACGCGGGACCGGGTTGTGCCAACCATTCCTGCTAGAGTTTCCTGGTTTATCTTCGGAACTACAGTTTCGGGAGTGCCTTCCTTACCGTAGTTGGCGAGCAACAAAAGAGTGCGGGCCAGCCGTTGCTCGCTGGAGTTAAACAGTTGATCAACCAAATCCTCCTGGGCGCGCACGTTGCGTGAAAGCAAGTACGGTATGAAAAGGTCTGAAAACGCGTGCTCCTCGTGGAGGACGCGTAGCATCTCTTGCTTTACAATTCGAAGTATAGAGCTAGGTACCATCGTCGTAGCCGTCGCCAGGCAGACAGTCTGACCTATTAAACATGCCTCACCAAGGAACTCACCCGCGCCTAGGATCGCAATGACCGCTTCTTTGCCCTGTTTGGATATGACCCTGACCTTTACCCTGCCTTGCTGAATATAGAAAACATTCTCGGCGGGATCACCTTGCGAGAAGATTTTGTAGTCTTTTGGGCACTGCGTAATAGTCCTGGCCGCGCCCACCGTTGCAAGAAACACTTGGGGATCGAAAGAAACCCCTCCCTTTGTTTTCCTAGTCGACTTCGGTAGCGAACTCACCCGACTGCCTCATTGCAAAGTGACTCACGAATTTCCGGTCGCCGCAATCAAGTGTTCACCCTGATTTCAGGTCAGGTGTTTCACCTAGTATCCGGACGCCGGAGGGCTAAGTTCCAGAACATGAATGAAAGGGAGGCCTCCTTTGTATCGGATAGCGTGCCCCTCGTGGAGTTACGTGCGTGGTACCGCAAAATCGAATTGCGGTCCGCTGCTGTCTAAAAGTGATCAAATTTGGACATCTCAGCCGAATAGAGTTGTTGCTGATTTGAACACAGATTCAGGATTAGCCCTTGACTAGTAGGGTGCATCCGGAGCGACACTATTGAATAGGTATAGCGATGCGAACCATCTGAAAACAGGGTGGTTACCTACAACCGCGATTAACCGTTGTGTGGGCCAAGTCCAACCCCTTTGGTCTTCTGGGAGGAACGACGATAACAAGGATTTTCGATGTTCATGAGAGCTACAAAGCGGGCCGGGGAAGCCCCGAAGATTAAGACGCTCCGGGAGAACGAGGCGAGCTTCCACTTGTTAGTTGAGACCATTGCATCGCCGATATTCATTAGCCGCGGAGAGCGGTTACATTATGTAAATCACGCCGCGGAGGTACTCACCGGCTACACCCGAAAAGAACTCTTATCAATGAATTTCTGGGATCTTATCCCCCCTGATAGTCGAGAACCAATCGGACTCGCTTCACGGTGTGAGGTCAGGATTCTTACCAAGAATCATGAGAAACGTTGGCTTGAGATCACCGTCGCAACGATTGACTCTGATGGCGTGCCGGTCAAGTTGTTTTCAGCCTTCGACCTGACTGAGCGCAAACAAGCGGAATCGCAGGCACGACTCTTGGCGGTTACCGATCCCCTTACTGGCCTGGGCAATTATCGTCGACTCCTGGACGTCCTCCACACAGAGCTGGAACGATCCGGGCGCACGGGACGACCGTTTGCTATTTTGCTGCTCGACTTGGATGGGCTAAAGAAGATCAACGATTGCTACGGCCACCTGGCCGGCAGCCGGGCACTATGCCGCGTCGGCGAGGTGCTCCGTTTGTTTTGTCGGGCTATCGACACAGCCGCGCGATACGGGGGCGACGAGTTTGCCGTCGTCCTGCCCGAGACAGACGCCGCGGCCGCAGGGCTTGTCGCGTCTCGCATTCGCAATCGGCTTGCAACGGATAGTGAGCGGCCGCCACTTTCCGCAAGCACTGGAGTGGCGGCCTTTCCGCAGGACGGCGAAACGATTGAAGCCCTCCTCGAAACAGCAGACCGCGGGTTGTACAGAATGAAGAATCGGGATGCGGAAGAATCGTCCTTGCCCACAGCCATATGATTTCACCGGCTGGCCAGGGCAGATTGAAAATCCCCGCACGGCCCGTCGAAGGCCCCGCTACCGACCTTTAGGCGGCCGGCCCCTTCGATGAGATTTCCTTTTTTTTCTTCTCTTTCTTTTCCTTTCCATTCCATTCCGCTTCTGCTTTTCGTATTGGCATAAGTTTTCTCGTTAACGTGATGTTCTGAATTCGGTGCTGCTGACTTTATCCCGCAACGGCCATCGAGAGGAACGTCCCGGCGAGTCTGCGCGACTGCTTAACCCACCTGCCTTATAGAAGCACCCTCAAAAGATAGCATTTGGTTCCCTGACGAACGGACCGATTCAGAACCAAAGGCTTGGGCATTTCTGCAGCAATCTTGTTTAAGATAATCCGGTGACAGAAAGACCGCCATCTTTGGAGCAGCTCAATAGTCCCGAACGGAGGATGCACCGAACGTAGGAAGATTCGATACATTCCAGCCTCCTCCCAGCGCCTTGATTAGGAGCACGCTGGCGTCCAATCGACGGCGCTGAATATCAATGGCGTTTCGCTCGTTAGCTAACTCGATGGTCTGGGCGGTGATGACCTGGAGGTACGTGTCCACGCCGCCTTTGTAACGATTTGCAAAAAGTTGAAGCGAGTCCTTGGATGACGCGACAGCCTCCTCTTGCTGTTGCGTTTCGTTTTCGAGAATGCGCAAGGCGGCGACGTTGTCCTCGACTTCCTGGAACGCTGTCAGTGAAGTCTGACGATACGTTGCGACCGTGGCATCGTAGTTCGCGCGCGCCGATTCCGACGTGGCACGACGACGCCCTGCGTCGAACAGAGTCTGGGCGAGGGCGGGACCGACGGCCCAGAAGCTGCTCGGCCAGGTAAACCAGTTTGAACCTTGCGTGCCGGCGAAACCTGCGGATCCGCCGAGGGTCACGGTGGGAAAATACGCCGCGCGGGCGATGCCGATCTGCTGATTGGCCTCCGCCACTCGGCGTTCCGCCGCGGCAATGTCCGGGCGCCGCTGCAAGAGTTCAGACGGGAGTCCAATCGGAATGCTGGGAGGTTGGTAGTTGAGCGGCGCGGCTGCGAGGCTGAAGTCCGCTGGCGGCTTTCCGATCAGAATCGCGATGGCGTGTTCGAATTGCGCTCGTTGCACGGTGACATCCGTATCCTGCACGCGAGTCGTATCAAGCTGGGTTTGCGCTTGCGCAACATCGGCCTTAGGGGCTACGCCCCCCTTGAAGCGATTGAGGGTGAGCTGCAGATTGTCGGTATAGGCCTTTACCGTATCGTCGAGAAGCTGTTTCTGGGCGTCGGCGCTGCGCAATTCGAAATAGTCCAAGCCGAGTTCCGCCTCGAGACTGAGCTTTGCGGTCTCGTAGTCGGCGGCGCTCGCCTGGGCTTCTTCCCGCGCGGCAGCGACGCTGCGCCGTACGCGGCCCCAAAGGTCCAACTCATAGGAAAGATCAAAGGGCAGGACGAAATCGCCTTTGCTGGACTGTTGGAGCTTCGAAGGGGAGTTCGGCGAAAAGTCTGAATTCTTGACATAGCTAGCACTCGGCTCAGTAGAGATGGTCGGAAATTGCGCCGCGCGGTTGAAGCGAATGGCAGCCCGAGCCTCGCGGAAGCGCGCTTCCGCGACCTTCAGGTTTTGGTTGGAACCGGCGATCTGCTCTTCCAGCTTGTTGAGTTCCGGATCGCCAAAAAGTTCCCACCAGTTTCCGCGGCTCATCTGGTCGCCCGGATGCGCGGGTTGCCACTGGTCTGACTCTTTGAATGAACTTGGCACTTCTTCCTTATAGGTTGGTGTCGTGGGCACGGCGGGTTTGATGTATTTGGGACCGACCGTGCAACCCGCAAGCAGCAGCATTAGTAGCACGGCAATAATGCCGGTGAGAATGAAACGCAAGACGGCAAAGAGGCGCCTCATCGCCCGGCCCCTCCTGCCGCGTTGTTGCTGGGACGCACGGGCATACCGGCAACCAGAGAGTCGGATGGGTCGACAATGACGGCGTCCGTTGGTTGCAGGCCTGCAACGATTTCGACGCTGCTGCCGTAATCGCGGCCGATCTTAACCGGGACCAACTCGGCTTTGCCGTTGCGGACCAGCCCGACCTGCAAGCCTTCTTTCCGGAAGATCAACGTATTCGAAGGAATGGTTACCGAGCGAGTCTCGTCCGGCAGCTTAAGGTGGACAAAAACGTAAGCGCCCGGCAGGAGTTGCCCGGTCGCATTGTCAACATCAACCTCGACAAGCAGCGTACGCGACGCGATCTCAATGGAGTTGGCGTTGCGAACGAGAGTGCCATGGAAGGTTTGGCCTGGGAATTCATCGAGGGTCAACGCGGCTTGCGCACCCGAGCGTGCCGCACGGGAGTACACCTCAGGGACCGAGACGTACAGGCGGAGCGTGCGAATTGCGGCGATGTGAAAGAGCTCTCTCGGCTGTGTATTGGCCCCAGCATCGATGAGTGCTCCGATGTCCGTATTGCGGGCGGTGATGATGCCATCAAATGGGGCATAGACCTTTTCGAACGATTGCAGCTGTTCGAGGCGCCGCACATTCGCGGCGCTGGATTCGGCCGCGGCCTTCACTGCGCTGAGATTGCTGACTGCCTGGTCAGTTTCCTGTTGGGACACGGAGCCTGTGCTCACGAGGTCTTGCCAGCGGCTCGCGGTGATCTTGGCGATGTTCAGGTTGGCCTGCGCGGTATCCAGGTCTGCTCGAGCCTGGAGCAGTTGCTGATCGATTTCCGGAGTTTCAATCTCCGCGAGCAACTGACCTTTCTGGACATGCGCGCCAATGTCAAAATACCAGCGCTTGAGATAGCCACTGGTTCGCGCATAGATCGGCGAGTCGCTGAATGCCTGTGCATTACCGGGCAGGACAATTTCTTGCGTGGGAGCGCCTTCTTTCGGAAAGACCACGGCAACAGTGGGAATCGCCGCTTCTTGGGTTCGTTGCGCCAGCCGCTCTTCGGCCACCGCGCGCGAATGGATGCCGGAGTAAATTAGGAAACCAAGCGCAGCGAGCGCGGCCGCTGCGAAAAGGATTGCGCTTCGGCGCCGGGCTCCGGGGCGAGAGCGAAATGCATCCGGACTCGGTTGCATGGTTCGCACTTCGATCGTTTCTGGTTCTGGAGTGATCGTCATATTTCCCTCGCTTGGTGTCATTGGTGTTCCTTTAACTCACGCTTGAAGTGGTTAGGCATTGCCCGCCGCCCATGGTTGGACAGCCGAAGGATCACGTCGTCGGTGCAACAGACTGAAGACCGCAGGAACGAAAACCAGCGTGGCCACCGTAGCGCACAATAGGCCGCCAATTACGGCGCGGCCCAGCGGTGCATTCTGCTCGCCGCCCTCGCCCAGCCCGAGAGCCATGGGAATCATGCCGATGATCATGGCTAGGGCGGTCATGAGCACGGGGCGGAACCGGGTGAAGCCAGCTTCGATGGCGGCTTCGACCGGATCTCCGTGATGCAGGAGCCGTTCTTTCGCAAACGACACGACGAGAATGCTGTTCGCCGTCCCGACGCCCATGCACATGATGGCGCCCATTAAAGCGGGAACACTGAGGGTTGTATGTGTTACGAACAAGAAACCGACGATGCCAGCAAGCGCGGCAGGAAGCGCAGTGATGATGATGAAAGGATCGAGCCAGGATTGAAAGTTCACTACGATCAAGAGATAGACCAGAACGACGGAGAAGACGAGTCCCCCTAGCAACCCGAGGTACGAAGTACGCATGGTTTGCAGTTGGCCCTTAACGGTCACGAAGCTTCCGCGCGGCAAGGACTTTCGGTTGGCATCTACAATGCGTGTGACCTCGCGGCCCACCGCTCCCAAGTCGCGGCCTTGAACGTTTGCGTAGATATCGACTACGCGACGAATGTTGTAATGCGACACCACTTCCATCTCGTTTGAACGCTTGATGGAAGCGACATCCGCAAGAATTTCCGGGTGCGCGGCTGTCGTCGCGTTGAGTGGAGTGTTCTGAAGGTCTGCGAGGGATTGAATCGAATATTGCGGAGTCTGGGTCACGAGGTTGTAATTCACGCCGTTCTTCGAATTCAGAAAGAACATCGGCGTAATCTGGAAACTACCGCTGAGTGTGTTCAGCACGCTATTGGCTACATCGCGCAGCGTGTAGCCGCCTTGGGCCGCCTTCGTACGATCTACGGCCACATCGAACTCGGGGTAATCAAACGCTTGCTGGATGCGTGCATCGGCGATACCCGGAACGCGCTCGACTTCTTGCAGCATCCGGGCCGCTACTTCCCGATTGCCCTCTATATCGGTTCCCTCGATTTGGATATCGACCGGCGCCGGTAATCCAAAGTTCAGAACCTGCGTAACGATGTCCGAAGGGAGAAAGTAAAAAGTTGTGCCAGGGTACTCCCGGGGCAGCTTCTCTCGCAAGCGCTGAACATAATCTGCGGTGGTGTGGTGACCTTCTTTGAGGGACACCAGGATATCGGCATCGCCCGCTCCTATGAGTCCCGACGTGCTGTGGATGTAATTGATGGCGCTATAAGGGAGTCCGATATTGTCCAGGATGTTGTCTACCTCGCGCTCGGGAATCTCATGGCGTATTGTGCCCTCGACGAGATCACACAACTTCGCGGTCTCTTCGATCCTTGTGCCGCTCTTGGCGCGGAGATGGAGAATGAATTGACCGCTATCCGTATTCGGAAAGAAATCCTGGCCGAGCCAGGGCACGAGGAGGAACGCTGCAAGACAGGTCAGAAGAAACGCGGGGATGAAAAGGCCCCGCCGGTGGACAAACGCCGTGAGCAGGGAGTGGTATGCATTGCGGAGGCGTTCGAATCCACGCTCGAACGCCAACTGGAACCGCACGAGAGGATTCCGAGAGCTAGCGCGGTCGTGCTGTTTTGCTTTCAGCAAATACATTGCCAGCGTAGGAACCAGTGTCCGCGACAGGATGTACGACGCGAGCATGGCGAAAACTACTGCCTCGGCTAGAGGTACAAAGAGATACCTCGCTACGCCGCTCAAAAGGAACATGGGCAAGAACACAATGCAGATGCAGAGGGTCGACACCAGGGCGGGCACCGCGATTTGCGCCGCTCCTTCCAGGATGGCGTCGCGCTGCGCGCGGCCTTCTTCGAAATATCGCTCGATGTTTTCAATGGTAACCGTGGCGTCGTCCACAAGAATTCCGACGGCGAGGGCCAGGCCGCCGAGCGTCATGATGTTGATGGTTTCGCCCAGGAAGCTGAGGATCATGACCGAGGTCAAGATGGATAGCGGAATGGAGACAGCGATGATTAAGGTGCTGCGCCAGCTTCCGAGGAACAGCAAAATCATTAAACCGGTGAGGCACGCGGCGATAACGGCCTCGCGGATGACACCGTTCACAGAGCCTCGGACGAAGATGGACTGATCGGCCAAAGGCAAGATCTTCAATTCCGGAGGCAGGGTCTGCGCGACACGCGGAAGGAGGCCGCGAATGCCCGTGACGACGTCGATTGTCGAAGCGTTACCGGCTTTGAGGACGGATACCAGGGCGCCGCGACGACCATCTTGGCGTACGATGTTGGTCTGCGGCGCAAAAGCGTCGCGCACATTCGCTACGTCACGAAGATAGATCGTGGAATTCCCAACGACCTTGACCGGCAGGTCGTTCAACTCGGGGACCGTCTTCGTGCTGGCGTTCAGCCGAACGTCGTATTCGAAGGGGCCCATCTTTGCGGTTCCGGAAGGCAAGATAAGATTTTGCTGCTGCACCGCCGTAAGAACATCCTGTGGCGCCAGACCTTTCGACTGCATCAAGCCGGGATTCAAATCGATCATGACTTGGCGTTGCTTTCCCCCATAAAGGAAAGGAATTACGGCCCCAGGCACGGTCACCAGCTGCGGCCTCAGGAAATTCTGTCCGAGGTCGTTCAACTGTTGCTCGGAGAGACCGTTTCCGGACAGGCCCAACTGCAGAATGGGCACGCTCGAAGCGCTGTAGTTAATGATCAGGGGAGGTAGAGTGCCCGACGGCAATTGACGAAGGGCGGTTTGCGATATGGCCGTCACCTGGGCATTAGCGGTGTCCAAACTGGCGCCGGGTTGCAGGTAAATCCGGACAATGGCTTGACCGCTAACCGTGGTCGATTCGATGTGTTCGATGTTATCGACGGTCGTGGTCAGGACTCGTTCAAACGGGCTGGTGAGCCGGCCTTCTAATTCTTCGGGATTCATGCCGGTGAACTGCCATGCGACCGCGATCACCGGGATGTTGATGTTCGGGAAAATGTCCGTGGGCGTGCGCAAGATCATGATCGGGCTCAGAACCAAGATGAGCACGGCCAGAACGATGAAGGTATACGGTCGATCCAGAGCGACTCGAACAATCCACATAACTAGAACTCCTTAACAAGCTGGCCGAAGCTGGGGAATCGCACCTGAACGATCACGAAGTGATCTCTGCATTCGCAATGCCCCGGTTCCGCACTTCCGCGTGGACTCGACATAAAGCTTCAACGTCTCGCGTAACTTCCTCCGCCCGTGGAATACTCGCGCCTTCACTGCTCCCACCGACAAACCCATGACTTGAGCGGTTTCTCCTGTGGATAGCTCGCCAAGTTCTCTCAGCTCGATTGCTCTACGCGTTCCTGGTGTTAACTCATTCACAGCCGCAGAGATAATTCGCTGCTGCTCTCGCTGCAGGCAACTGTCTTCAGGGTTCGGGCCCACGTCCGGAATATCCAGGGGCAACGCAGTTTCGTCTTCCGTGTTTGATTCCGCGATCGGCACCTCACGCGTTCCGCGCCTCCTACGCAACAACATAAGTGCCTCGTTGATGGCGATCCGTGTTAGCCAGGTGGAGAATAAGGAGTCGCCCTCAAACTTCTTCAAATGAATGAACGCTTTCTGGAAGCTCTGTTGCACCACGTCTTCGGCGTCCTCGCGATTACGGGTCATGCGCTGAGCCAATGAGAAAATCTTTCCCTCGTGCCGTTGGACCAGTAGCTCAAATGCACGGGCGTCCCCGGTTTTCGCGCCAGCAACCAGCGCTGTATCATCCTGTGCAACCAAACGTTCGGGGGAAGAGCTCGCCGCATTCGCTCCGCCAATCGCGTCCATGAGTTCTACTGGCATAGTGCTTCTCCTTCTCTGCCCGCATTCAAACTGCTCTCGGTTTACCCGCTCTTCGAATTGGCTAAATCGAATTGCAACCCGGAGAGTCCTCTTTCACTTTCGTCGAGCCACGCGTTTGGAACTAGCTGCCAAGGTTGAAATGAACCGTAACTTCCATTTCGACAGCCACCGGCGTCCCGTTAAGCAGCGTTGGCTCATACTTCCACTGCAATACGGCCTTCAATGCCGCTGGTATCAGCAGGGGGTGGCCGCTCAAAGCACGCGCTCCCACCACATTTCCGTGCTCGTCGATCACGGCGTTGACTACCACGGTGCCCGAGACATGGGTTTGCCTCGCGAGTACCGAATATTCGGGTTGGACCGAAAAGGTCTGCCTTGGTGCTTTGAGGTTGGAGCCCACGCGAACAATTCGCTTCGTTGCAGGCTGCGGCGGAGGTGGGACCGGTATAGAAGTCCCCGTGCCACCGATAACTCCACCGAGCGATCCGCCAAGTTGTCCCCCGGGCACCCCTCCAGGAACGCCTCCTACTACGCCTCCCAAGTCCGGTGCTGCAACTGCGTTATCCAGAGAGATAGTCTTCGGAATCGAGTCCCGCGCGGTTACTCTTCCCAGCGGGTACGTGAGATTCGGGCCCTTATTAGGTGTTATGTGCGCAGCCACCGTCCGTCCCGCCGCTGGTGGAGGCGGCGGTGGCGCAGCAGGAGGGCCAACCAAGCGAGTGTCCTTGTAGTTGTCCAGTTGGATCGTCCCCGTTGTGTATAACGGCACGATGATCAGCGCCGCGAGAATCACAACGTGCAAACCCGTCGCGGCGGCCCACTGGAGAGGACTCCTTCGTACGCTCCTTGTTGTGGGCGTCTCGAGTAACGCATTCAGAAAAACATCGTTCTGTGTTTTTGGTGACAGAGGAATAGGCCGCGCTGTCTTCGGTGCAGGGTTTTTTGGGGCTAGATCGAAGAGATGCATGGGATGGGTAGTCATTAGGCCTCCGCCCTTACTTCAGTTGTTCAACCACATGCTTGACGTACATACCGCCGGCTATAAGCTGCGCGCCTTTCTTGGATATCGCCCGCAGGAGTCGTTCCCCGCTTTTGTCGATGAACGTGACGTCATTGAGGTCGATAATGCAGGCTCGCTTGTCATGGCTCCTGTGCGCCCTCTTCCAGGTAGTTCTCAGTTCCCTGACCCACGGCCCCACCAAGCTTCCCTGCACGATCCATCTCCTCTCTGTTGCCGTCTCCATGATGGTGATCTTCAGCACGCCTGCCTCTCATGCCTGCCAACCGCATCCGCCTGCGTGTCCGTGAGGGCAGCGCCGCGCTGAATGTTGTTTGATGGGCCGCCGTTGGCGGTTTCGCTGATACTTCGCAACGCTGTTCTTGGGCTGCGTGCCGGACCCTTTCGCATATGAACCTCAGTGCCTCCACGCTCAAACCAGACCTCGTCCATCGCCAACTTCATTAAGTGGATGCCGCGGCCGTGCTCCGCTCCCAGTCTTTCGACCGCTAATGGGTTGGGTACCGCTTTTGGATCAAATCCTTGCCCCTGGTCCGTGACGACAATGGTCACTCCCTTTCCCAACTCACATTGACAACGAATCTGAACCAACTTGTGCGCGTCCGTCCGATTGCCGTGAACGACTGCATTGTTCGTGGCTTCCCGTAGTGCCAGTTCAACGGCGGTCTCGTTGCCCGCAACGCACCGCGCTCCCTCGATCAGCCGCATCAGCCGGTCCACCAGCGGTGAGATGGCTTTGATCTCACTCGGCATCCAAGCTTCGATTTTGAGCAAGGAACGAGTCGCCTGTATTCCGGCAAATGCTGGTCGTAAAGCCGATTGCCGATTCGCCGTTCGTGTTCCAGCCATGGCAAGACCTCACGCAGAGCCCCGCGCCAGCCAAAGTCCATAGCGCACGGAATCAATGCGTCCAAATCCTTTGCGGTAGCGCAGGACGCGGTACCACCTGTTCCACCAACGAGTGAAAGTGAGAATCAAAGACATAGGACCTCTTCGCTCATCTGCCTTCCGTTCCGGCGACAATCAGAAGGGCAACTCGGATGCCAGAACTTGACCGGTTTCGGCAACAACGGAACTCCTTGATTTGTTTCGAGATAACCGCAAGGCGAGAAACTTGTGAGATCTAAGTGCTAGCGTGCTATTGCCAGGAATCTAGCAGACTGCTAACTTCTTCGCACATCAAGAGAGCGGTGTCAGAAGCGAGAGCTTTTCAGACCAGGACCTGAGGCAAGGAGTCAAAACGGGCGATTATGCAGTACCGCGTGAGATTCCGAGTCTGCGTATTCTCACTTGGAGGGTCGATCGATTCATTCCAAGACGTGCCGCCGCGCCATTGGGACCTGCAACAACCCAGTTACACTGCTTGAGCGTTTGGAGGATCTGTTGACGTTCGGTTTCCTCCAAAAGATTGTGCAATCCACCGCTTGTTGTGGAATTCGGAGCAGCGGCTCTTTCTTCCGGATGACTGACCTTGGGAAATTTCAGATCAGCGACATCGACGCTCAGGTCCGGACCCGCCGAGATAATTACGGCACGCTCGATTACATTCTGAAGTTCTCGTATGTTCCCCGGCCAATGATATCGGGAAAGGGCATCCATTGCCGCGGACGGAATCGTTTCCATGACCTTTTTCATCCGCCTGGAAAACTGCTGCGTGAAGTGCCGCACGAGCAGCGGAATATCTTCCTGGCGTTCCCGCAAAGGCGGAACATGAACGGGAAATACGTTCAAGCGAAAGAAGAGATCGGATCGGAACTTCTGCTCGGCCACCATCGCTTCTAAATCGCGGTTCGTCGCGGCAATTAAGCGCGCGTTGGTCCGGAGCGTCCTCGAGCTTCCCAGTCGCTCGAACTCCCTCTCTTGCAGCACGCGGAGCAGTTTGGTCTGCAGTTCGAGAGGAATTTCTCCTATTTCGTCCAGGAAAATGGTGCCACCATCGGCCACTTCGAAGCGGCCAATCCGTTGCGCGATCGCTCCTGTGAATGCGCCTTTTTCGTGTCCGAACAGCTCGCTTTCCAGCAAGCCCGTCGGAATGGCCGCGCAATTCAGCTTGACGAACGGCTTCGAGCAACGGGGGCTCAAATCATGAATGGCTCGCGCAATCAGTTCTTTTCCCGTGCCCGTCTCTCCATAAATCAGAACTGTCGAATCGGTCGGCGCTACGGTTCCCACTCCTTTAAGTACTTTGCGCAGAGAAGCACTATTTCCGATGATCTGGGCAAAATTCATTTCCGTGCGGATTTCATCTTCCAAATAGAGTTTTTCCTTCGAGACTTGTTCTTTCAGTTCCCGAATCTCGCGGTAGGCAAACGCATTCTCGACGGCGAGAGCAAGCTGGTTTGCGACCTGGCTAAGGAAACTGATATCAGCCTGACTGAACGCATCGTCTCGGAGCCGGCCGAGAACCAAGACGCCAATAGCGCGATTCCGGCTGATCAAGGGTAAACAGCAAACAGACTTCAAACCTTCCCGCACCGCGATCTGAGCGATTGGGGAATCGAGCCAACCGGCGAATGGGCTCTGGAGCGTCAGAGGTTTCATAGTTCGAAATGCCGTGCCGGAGGGCGATCCCTCGATGGAATAAACCAACTCTTCGTGGAAGAACCCTTTGCCCTCCGGAAAGTCAAGCGCGTAAAGTCGCAGCTGCTTGTTTTCCGCATCTGGGAGCGACAAGCCGGCATAGTCGCACTGCATCGCACGCCGGACGCCCTGCGAGATGGCACGCAGCAGATCGCGAAGCTCCAAATTTGAGACGACTTGATTCGTGACGTCGAGAAGCAGCCGGAGCCGGTCGTTCTTACTCTGGAGTTCCTCAGACGCCCGCCGCAACGCTGCAAAATTCAATGCGTCGTCGAACGCTAGAGCAATGTAATCCGCCACTTGGGACACGAACCGGATATCGTTTGCCGAGTAGGTATCAACCTGCTTGCTGCAGAACGTGATGACCCCCAATTTTCGGTGCGCCGTGGTCAAGGGGAGCGCGCAAGTCGAGCGAATATTCAGCCTTTTCAAGATCGCTTGCAGCCGGCTATAGCGCGGCTCCATCTCGTCCGTTGACCTCAGCAGAGGTTCTTGCCGCTCGTAAACCCATAACGTAAGCATCTCCTCGGGCGCTAGCTGCTCTTCGGGAACGAACTCTGATCGACTCGCCATGTCGATGAAATAATTTTGAAACGTATCGGAGTCTTGGTCGCGCAGAGACACACCGATGAAGTCAAACTGCACTACGCCATGCAGCTCGTCCATCAGGATGCCAAAAAGTGCTTTAAGGTCGCGGTGCACTCCGATAGCTCGGGACATGCGCACGAGCGTTTCGTACCGCATGGCAAGCGCCGGTGCTGCGAGGACCTCCAAGTCGCTGTTCACAGTGGCACCATCAGATCAGGCAAATTCCAGTCCATCTGATGCCCGGCGTGGGACAATTGATACAGCGAAAAAGATGCCTTTGTCCCGGTGATCGCCCTTTACAAAGCTCTGGGAGGAGTGCCGGGCTAACGGCGAGCCCACAGTTGCGAGATGGATGAGTTGCGCGTACCGATTGGGCTGGCCAGACCATTCTATTCGAGGGAAGGTCGCGTGATGAGGGCAGAAGAAATGGGCTACTGCTCGTAGTTTTCGACTACCTTCGCCGGGCGTACCTTGGCCTGGTCCGGGTCACGCCCAAACTCTCGCAGGCTCGACGCTGACGCAACAAATCCCAACACTGGTCCAGTTCGATCTTTATCTTCGCTAAGCGGCCACGATCTTCATCCGTAAGTTCAGATTGGGCATAGAGCCGCTCCTCTTCCTCCAACTTTCAAGGTTTCCAACAAATCGGGGCATTTGCTTTTCGTTCAAAGCTAACCCCTATGTTATTCCGCCGTGCTGCGGCATCAGGTATCGTGATGGGAACAGTACTAAACGAGGACCGTACCGCCATCAACCACGACGGTCTGCCCAGTAGCAAATCCTTCCTGCATCAAGAACAGGTATGCTAGCGCGAGTTCGTGCGCTTCGCCGACTCGGCCAACAGGGAGCCTATTGCCCACGCTTTCGTAAAGGTGCTCCCGTTCTTCTGCAGTGATGTTCTGCCAGAGGTTCGTCCGAACGACTCCGGGAGACACTGCGTTAACCCGCGTTGGTGCCAACTCGACCGCTAGGGCGCGCGTTAGTGCTTCGATGGTTCCGCAAACACTGGCGGCTATGACCCATCCCTTGAGCGGGCGCAGGCCGGCGATTCCAGTCGTAAGGACGATCGAGCCGCCATTGCGAATTTGGGTGCTTCCGTATTTGACGGCGGCGAGCGCAGACCAATAACGCAATTCAAATGCGCGTCTGGCCTGCTTGAGATCCGTAGTAGCAAGATCCTGCAGGTGCAAGTGATCCCCTGCAGTGAATACCAAGTGATCGAAGGGGCCGAGCTTTGCAAAGAAGGCCTCCACGGCACGTTCGTTCGAAACATCAACCGCCTCTCCCAAAACTTCTCCTTCGACCGACTCAACGGCCTTATTCACTCGCTCCGCGTTGCTCGAGGCGATGACGACCTTGGCTCCCTGCTTTGCCGCCAGCTCCGCGACCGCGAGCCCAATTCCCGAGGAACCACCCAGGATAACCACCTGCTTGTTTTGCAATCCGTTTCCTAGTCCCATGAATTTCTCCTTCTTCGCACGATTGACTGACACTTATAAAGACGCGCTTCACGACTGGGCTGAGAGGTCGCGGGGTGACAGCAGGTCGCCTAAACCGATCCGACGAAGAAGCTCGACACGCACGCGATCCGAGACTGCATTGACGACCTCCGCACCGTCCTGCGACGGATCGATGTGCACACGAAAAGGTCTCCTCCCAAAGGGTGCGTCGACCACCTTCACGATGGCGTCGGCGACTGCGGAGACATCCGCATCGGCAGGCACGATGGAGCTAAAGCCCTTGAGCACGTCGTTCGCAAATCCTGCATAGGGACCGGCTTCGTACTCAGCAGCGCGCGCCTGGTCGGCAGGCGACCCAGCGTGGGCAAAGTGATTTGTTCCACCAGTGAAGGCGCCGGGAACGATTATCGACGTCTCAATACCCCAACGGGTTAGCTCACGCGCGTAGACTACGGCTAGAGCATCCATTCCGGCCTTCGCCGCGAAGTACGGCGCGAGATACGGCGGAGTCCCGCCCGCTGCGCTGCTGCTCGAAACCCACACTACGAGCCCTCTCTTCTGCTTTCGCAACTGAGGCAATGCCGCGCGGTTCACGCGCTGAGTACTCAGCACGTTCACGTCATACAACTCCGCGAGTTGTTCCGGCGTGAATGCTTCGGCGGGACCGAAGACTTCGTTCCTCTGGGTGTGGGGACTCCTTGCGGAGTCCGATCTATTTCGAGACTGCACGCGCTGCACTCTCAATTACATCTGCGACTTCCTTGGGCCTGGAGACATAGACAGCGTGGCTCGCGCCAGCGACTTCCACCTTGTGGCTGTTGGCGCGCGTGGCGTACCAGCGTTCGAGGTCGGGGTTGATGGCTCTGTCCGCTCTCGCCACCAACATCCAGCTTGGTTTGCTTCTCCACGCAGCCGTGGTGATCACTGCTTTGAAGTTGTCACCTAGGTTGGGCACCTGCGATCGCGCCATGAAAGCGGCCTGCTCCACAGAGAGGTCGGCTGCGAAGTACTCATGAAACTGCGCGGGGTCGAGGTACGTGAAACCGTCTGCTGTCTTCTTTATCGCACCAGACTTACTGAGATCACTGGGGAAGCGCTTTCCGTCGTCAGCTTCGTTCTCTCCAGCATCAGGCATGTGGGCCGCGATATACACCAAACCGGCGACGGATGAGTCCGTGCCAGCCTCGGTAATTACGGCTCCCCCATAGCTATGACCGACAAGAATGGACGGTCCATCTTGTTGAGCAAGGACGCGATTGGTAGCAGCCACATCATCCTTGAAGGACGTCTCCGGCTCTTGGACCATGCTGACGTTGTAGCCGTCCTTGACAAGGATGTCGTAAACGCCTTTCCAGCCAGAACCATCTGCCCAGGCGCCGTGGACCAGAACAATATTCCGTATACCATGCCCTTGGTTTTGCGCTGAGAGCGCGCCGCAGGTCAACAGCAATAAAACGATGCAGAGGGACTGAGAAATTCTTATTGCTACTCGCATAGCCTTCATTGATTTGCTCATTTTGTCTCTCCTTTTTGTGTATTGATTCGACGGATTCCTCGTCGGGAAAATACTCAGCTGGCAGACTCAGAGCGTCAGATAGACGACTTGGATTCCACTGGTCGGAGTTGACGGGATCGATGTAGGATACGTTCGGTTCTTTATCACGACTCCTTGATCGAAACATTCCAACCTCCGCCTAAAGCATTCTCGAGTCATTCTGCATGTGACTCGCAATCTTTGCGTTTCGCCATGTTTGCGCCAGATGCGGGCGGCCCACTTCAGAATCCATATTTCTCTCTCCTCGCTCGCACCTGACATTTCATGACCGTCAATATTGGATGAAGCGGCAGAAGCAAAGTTTGGACATAGCCACCTCTTTAGTTTCTCCTCGTGCAAAATATAGAGACTTAGGGCAGGAACTTGTAACCAGAGCAATGCACCGTATGAAAGTGCTTGGGATGGGCAGGCTCTGCCTCTAATTTGTTGCGCAACTTCAAAATGTGATTATCGACAGTCCTTGTACGGGGATAGTTCTTGTATCTCCACACTTCATTGAGCAGTTCTTCCCGTGAGATCACTCGCCGAGGGTTCTTGATCAGATAAGCGAGCATTTTGAATTCCTTACGTGTGAGAATAACGGGCCGACCATTACGATGAATTTCCATCGTTGAAAAGCATCCTTTCACTTCCCCAAACTCAAACGTGTCTGTGGCGTTGGGATTTCTCAACCAGGCCTTCGCCGCATCGAGCGCTGAGCAGACATGGCTGGTATCGAGGAGGTTAGTGACGGACTCATTCGGTCCCGCCTTTTTCTGGGTCGTCTTATCGTGAACAGCAGATTTCGGCACAAGCACGATCACTGGCAAGAAACGAGATAGCTTACGAAATTCTTCCGGAATGCCAGAAGCTGGCACCAAAGCCAGATCCTCATCGAGGAAGTCAATCGAGTTGGCACTGGGCTGCGTTTTAGGTTGCCTAGGCCGAGAAATTGCGGTCTTCATCGGTTGCTGCCTTTGAGATGCCTCTTTACTCAGCTTGCCTGGCAAAATTGGAGCTGCCGACACTTTGCAGCAAGGGCATTCGATGCAGCGCGATTTTCGCCTGAAACATCCGCGCTTTTACTGCCCCGGTCGAAATCCCCAGAATTTGTGCAGTTTCTCTGATTGAGTGTTCTTGTAAGTGAATGAGCTCCACAACGTTGCGAGCTCGCGGCCGCAGCCCCGAAATCGCTGACTTCACAATCCGTTTCCGTTCACGAAGGGAGCAATTCTCTTCCGGATCCGGAGCGTCGTACCGAAATGCTCGTTGCGCTATTGGTTCAGACGACGGGTTTGGCTCGTCTATGGGAACTTCTCGCGCTCCGCGGTTTTTACGAAGCTTCATAAAGGCGGCATTAATCGCAATGCGGGTCAGCCAGGTTGCGAATCGGGATCTTCCATCAAAATCCTTGAGATGGACAAAAGCATTCAGAAGACAATCTTGCATTGCGTCTTCCGCGTCTTCGCGGTTTCGCATGATCCGATGAATGACACGGAAGACTTTGTTGACATGGCGTTCGCAAAGCTCTCCGAAGGGGGCTCTTAGCCCACTTTTGGCGGCTGCCATCAACTGCTTCTCGCTCCACGCTCGATGATCGCAAACTGCTGCGGCAGAGCTCTGCCCCGAAAAAAATGTACTCATCACTACGGTAAACCTCCTCCCGCAAATCGGGGCTGCCAGTTCCTGGCTCCCTCAATCTTTTTCCCTTTCCATCCACTCGCGGACGTACGCCGGACAGTTCTCCAGCTTTATCCCATCCGCCTCGCAATCTCTTAGAAACTTCACGGCGTCGCGATCTGCCAGCCTCACGTCTCGTAAGTCCAAAACGATGCTTCGGTAGTCCGTAGCAAAGAGCGCCTTCAACTCCGCGACTTCCTCCGCCTTCATGCGACCACTTAGCGTAAAAACCATGATTCCCTGCTGCTCCGATCGCTCGATCCTCAAAGTCATCGTATGTTGTCTGGCCCAGGCAGCCATGGCGTTGCTGCATTGTTGCCATCGCGGCTCTCGGTTGACGAAGATGCAACGTGGGGGCCACATGCAAACCACTGAAATGAAAGGGGTAGAGAGGAAATTGGATGACGAACATTCGGGAAGTGCCGAATTTTCGGGAGTCAAAAAGGAATGGCGGCTATCGCTCCGCGATAAACTTGTGCTTCTTGATGTTCAATTGCTTAATTTTCGAGTCCAGCGTCGATCGGGGAATTCCGAGTTTCGCTGCCGCGCCTTCTGGGCCGGCGACTTTCCCTTTGCTTTCAGCTAGCGCCGTTTCAATAATTTTTCTCTCCTGATTCTGGAGAGTGTCCGGCAAAGGACCTGCTAATTCTTGCCGGGGTGGGTGCACGCGTGCCAGCCAGGCCTTTTCGATCCAAAAGGTGTCGCCGCTGCACAAGATCACCGATCTTTCAACAATGTTTTGCAACTCGCGGATATTTCCAGGCCATGCATAAGATTGGCACCGCTCCAGCGTATTGTTGTCGATCTTGCGAATGTGCTTGCCGGCTTTTTCCGCGTAGCGCTTTACGAAATACTCCACCAACATCGGAATGTCCTCCTTCCGTTTGCGCAGAGGAGGCACCTCAATCGGGAAAACATCAAGCCGGTAAAACAAGTCGGCTCGAAACGTTCCTGCGGCAATGGCCGCCGTTAAATCACGGTTGGTTGCGGCTATGACCCGAACATCGGTGGGAATAGTTCGGTTACCTCCCACTCGCTCGAACTGCCGCTCCTGAAGCACTCGCAGCAACGCAATCTGGGTCTCTGCGGGAAGCTCGCCGACCTCGTCTAGAAAGATCGTACCCGAGTGCGCCATTTCAAAGCGGCCCTGGCGACGCTGCACCGCGCCAGTGAAGGCGCCTTTCTCGTGGCCAAA
>WNGO01000953.1_pt1 | contig 19200 bp, 10 predicted proteins | sample 5400511 | NCBI WGS metagenome assembly WNGO01 (sample SAMN13153380, study PRJNA577476) | soil metagenome | isolation source: 20 cm soil or saprolite under Garry oak tree replicate 2 | place: USA:California | collected 2016-06-15 | reverse complement strand
CGTTCATCACAATGGCACCGATGCAAGATCCCTTCGACCAGTCCTCCTCGCGTCATCCCGATGTTCCGTGGGCCCTCGTCTTGCTGATCGTTTGGTGCGCGGTCGAGGGGACGATCTTCACGGTCACGCTGCGCCCCACGATGAGCGAACTGCTTGCGGACCTCACCGGCGTCACCGTCAATCCGATCGCGCTCATCGTGCTGCTGTGGATCTTCCTGACGGTCATCATCGCCGGCAGCTTCGCGTGCATTCAAGTGCTGAAAGAAGCGATCAGCGCGAAAGACCCCGGCAAAATCCTCCAAATGGTCCTCGTGCAAAGCGTGGTCGCGATGTTCCAGGTGCTCTTCCTGTACCGCGAACTGGTGGACTCCGTGACGCCGTGGCTGGCACAGCAGGGTCTCTCGCTCGGCCTCGTGCCGACGCTCGGCCTCGCGTTCTGCGCGTGGCTCGGCGTGCGCGGCATGACGTGGTACCTGTTCGGCCAAGTTGGCGCGCCCGCGTTGATCGCGATGCTCAACCGCCCAGCCGGCAGGTAAACCGCCGACTTCAGCCACTCGGCCACGCCTCCAGGGGTTGCCGCGACGGAACTCAGTGGTTCCCGTGAAGCTTTGATACCCTGCTGTTCGCGCGCGAACTTACGGCGTGCCCCCGGATCGCCCCGTTAGCCACCCAGCTCTGATGCGGAGTTGTTGCTCGCTCGCGCCCGGCATTGGCTCGATGCTCCACGATCCCGTATCCGACCGCACGAGCTTCAGTCCCGCCCAGCCTAGCGCTTCGTCGTAGTCCATGTCCTCCGTTCCACCGACGTGCCGCTCGAACCAGTCGAACATGTCCGCGCCCGCGGCCTCGGCGACGGCCCGCTCGACATCGTCCTCGGTGTACCCGCGTCCCTGCAGGTAGTACGACGCCTTCGGGGCGTCCCAGGACCGGCGCTTGAGACTGTTGAACGCGTCGTCGAGTGACTTCGTGTTGTTCGTCCGATTGCGAATGAACAAATCGAGATACAGCGCGATCCCGGCGCCCTTCGTGTAGTAATCGAAGAACGTGTTGTCGAAGTTGACCGGTTGCTCCTGGCACGCGCCGTCCCAGAATGGCGCCTCGAACGACGCCGTCCGCGCGGAGACCTGCTTGCGGCCCGGCGCCGTGAGATTGGCGCGAATGAGCCCCGCCATGCGCGTGTAGAACGTATTCGTGTCCTGAATCCCCGCCCGCCGCAGCGCCGCCTGGCCATAGTACTGCGTCCACCCCTCGGCGACCCAGAGTGAGGGTTGATACTGCTCGCGCGTGTAGTCAAAGGGACCGAGCGCCGCCGGGCGCACGCGCTTCACGTTCCAGACGTGGAAGTACTCGTGCGCGGCCGAACTGATGCCGGGCAGGACGGCCGCGGTGTCACTCCAGGCGCGCGAGCTCTGGATCTGCGTCGAATACAAGTGCTCCATCCCATCGCCACCGGGAAAACCGATGTTGAAGAGGAACGTGTACTCCTGGAGCGGCGGGGGACTGAAGACGGTGTTCTCGTAGCGCACGATGCGCTCGACATCGCGCACGAACCGCTCCCGCGTGCCCGCGGGAGCCGGCCCATTGTGGTGCACCATGACGCGGTAGGTGCGACTGTCGACGACGAACGAGTCGAGCATCAACGATCCTGGCGGCGCGACCTCGGTGGGCGTGTCGATCAGGAGATCGTAGTTGGGAAACTCGAAATGGCGCTGGGCGGGCGACTTCACGTCGCCATTCATGATTGTCCAGCCTTCCGGCGGCGTGACGTCCAGCGAGACAGGCTCCTGCTTACGTCCTTCGACGTACATGAACAACGACGCCCCGTTCCAATTGGCATGCGCGCTGTCGAGATGGGAGAACGTGCCGGACATCGGCGCATTGGCGAACACGCCATAGCTCACGGTGAAGCTGTGGTTCAGGCCGGGCGTGATGCGCCACCGCGAGCCGTCGAGGCGATCCCACAGCACCGGACGCCCATCCCGGCCCGTCACCGCGAAATCCTGCACGTTCTTCGCAAAATCCATGCGGGCGTAACGGCCCGGCGACCAGACAGGCATCTGGAGATTGACGGGTTTGCTGCCCACGTCTCGCACCGTCAGCGTGACCTCGTACAGGTGCGATCCGGGATCGGGCATCGCGATGGTGTACGCGATCTTGGGTGTCGGCGCTTGAAAAACGAAACTCGAGACGAGCAGCAAGTTGGCAATCACGCAGTTTGCCCCTCAGAGCAGTTTGGGAGTGACCGTCAGGTTATTGGAGAGTTTTGGGCGCCGGGATTAATTCATTTCGTCCAGACTTCTATGACACCGCCGGCCGTTCCCGAGCCATAACGCTGCTGTGCGTCCGCGGCGCCGAGGAACCGGAGCTCGCGCAGGTCTTCGACCCGGAGTTCGCGTAGCCGAGTGAGGTCGCCGGCGCGGACGCCGTTCAGAAATACCAGGATGTCGCTGGCGGTCCGATCCATGATGCTCATCGTACCGCGCGACTGAAGCCAGCTGGGACGGAACTCGCGGACCAACGCCATCGCGTCGACGGCCGTGGTCCCCGCGAACTCCTCGGCGGTGAGTATGCTCGAATTGCGCGGCAGCTTGCGACGAGCTGGCTGATCGGCCAGGGCAGGCGTTGGAGCCGGAGGCGGAGGAGTTGGAGTCTCGATCGGGGCAAGCGCTGGAGCGGCAGGAACGTCGACCGCAGCAGCCGTCGCCGGCGTCACCGCGGCGAGTACCGCGGCCAGCGAGTCGGATCGATACACGACCGTGCCGCCGCGCGTCTTGATCTCCACCGCGCTCCCGCCCGTCTCACGGAATCCTACAACCTGAGGAAAGCTGCCCATGGCCATCGGGCGCTGGGTCAGCACGGCGAGCGGCATGCGGATCACCCAATCGCGCACGATCCACGTGCCCGACGGCAGCCGCAGGAACTCGACGCGGCCTCCGGCGCGGGGAGCGACGAGATCCTGCGGCAAGTGGTTGTAGCTGTATTCGAGCAGTCGCAGCTCGGCGGTCGAGCGATCGATCCACAGCGTGCCTGCAATGTCCGATACAGTCCGGCCGCGTGCCGGCGTGAATGCGAGGCCGATCAACTCACCGGCTTCGCCATGACGTTCCTTCGTCTCGAAGCAGTGCGTGCGCACGAATGGATCGCTTACCAGCACGTCGGCGTCGGGTGCCCAATACACCCACCCCCCGGTCTCATCGTCCGCCGCGACGACAAAGCCGTGCATCGCCAGCTCCTCAGGCGCTTCGCTCTTGAACGGAATCAACCGATAGCCGACATCACGCCACAGCGAGTCCAGGCCTTTGCGACGGCCGCTCGCGGTCAGGTCGCGCTGGAAATGCGAGATGTCGTACCAGTAGTTCGGCAGGCGCGACGTCCACGCGACCGCGGCGAGCGCTTCATGGATCTCTTCCCACACCGCCGCGACCGACGCACCGGCGGCGACGTCGCATTGGCGTTCTCCCTCCACCACGATGTTGGCGAGTGCCACGGGAATCGGGTCGACGACGACCTGGTACGAGATGACTTCACCGTCGCGCAGCGTGAGCGGACGGGAGACGTAGGGCCGAAAACCGATGCGTTTGGAGCGAAGCCGGTACGTCCCGGCGCTGGGGGCGGTCAGCAGGAATTCACCGGCCGCGTTCGTGATGGTGCGGGCGCGTTCGCCGCCGTGCTCGTCGACCAGCGTGAGGAATGCGCCCGGGATCGGCACCCGCGTGATGCTGTCCGTCAGCTGCCCGCGCACACTCTGCGCCGCGGCGGGCACTGCCGTCAAGAGAAGGAAGAGCGCTCCCGCTAGCCTCGTTCCCACCATCTGAACCGCTGCGGCTCGAGCTTGTTGAGCCGGTAGAGGTTTCTGGCAAAGCGTCCCACGAACAGCGCGATCATGCCCGCGAGCAGCACTCCCAACGTCCAATTCGCCACGAGCCCGATCGGCACTGGCAACGGGGACGGCCACCCGGTGGTGATGATCGCCGCCGTATTCAGCAGGATCAGCACGAGCCGCACTTCGGTCGGGCCGATCCTGCCGTACGAGATCTTGAATACGCCAAAGACGGTCGATTCGAGATACACGTTGATCGACATCGCGAGGTAGACCACGACGATGCCGAGCGCCAGGGCGAGGTAGACGTAGGGTGACAGCCCGAGCCCCAGGCCGATGACGGCGGTCGAGTATGCGTCCACGACGTGGTCGAGATAGTAGCCGTACTTGGGCCGCTGCGTCCCCCGGACCCGCGCGAGCGTGCCGTCGAGGCTGTCGCCGAGCCAATTCACCACGAGCATCAGGCTGGCGGCCCAGAGCCAGGCGTGAGCGTAGTGGGTGAGGGCGTACGCGATGCCCGTGCCCGTGGCGCCGATCACGCCAAGGCCGGTGAGATGGTTCGAGCGGATCCGGCGCGGGATGCGCTGGGCGAGCCACACCAGCACCGGCCGCTCGAAGTCGGCAAGCAGGAACTTCATTTCCCGCGGACTTGCCGCACCAGTCACTGATGCCACTCCTCCGTCTTCACCTCGGCGAGTACCGACTCCAGCGGGTTCAACTGCATCGCCTGCGGCTGGGCGGGCAACCGGATGCGAGTTTCCGAGGTCGGCCCGCGCACGATCATCCGCACGAGCGCTTCGCCCTGGTCGAACTTGATCAGGACGGGCACGTACATCGCGAAGGCGTCCGGTACGTCGTTCTGCCGCACCCGCAGCCGGGCCGCGATGCCTGTGCCGCTCGAGTCGGGCTCGGTCGTCCAGGAGAAGGTATACGTCGGGACGGCAGTCCCATAGACCCACTCGTTGAAGAACCAGTCCATCGGCTGGCCGACGTGGCGCTCCACGACCTTCTGGAAATCGTTTGTGGTCGCGCGCTTCCCGCGGTAGGTCGTGTAGAAGTCCTGCATCGTGGCGATGAAGCGGTCCTCGCTCATGGTCCGGGTGTCGAGCAACATGTTGCGCAGCATCTGCAGCACCCAGGCCCCCTTCTCGTACGTGATCAGCTGATAGTCGCCGCGCCAGCTGTCGGCGGCGCGCGTGCCGATGCCGAGGGGGGCGGCCTTGGCGCGCTCGCGGCGAATGACCTGGCGCGAGTCGCGCAGCGTCTTCAGGTACTTGTCGTTGTCCTTCAGGATCATCTGCATGTACCACATGCCCGAAAACTCGGAGAAGCCTTCGGAGAGCCAGCGATCGCGGTAGCCCGCCGGCTCGACGCCGATCCCCCACCACTGGTGCGCCATCTCGTGCGCCCGGAAGATTTCGTCTTCGCCGTCGGTCGAGATCCCGAGGAACGTCGTCCACGAAAGGTGGATCATTCCCGGGAACGCCTCGCCGTGGAAGTACGGAATCTCCGTCGCGTAATACTGATGAAACAGCGGGGGACCGTACATCTTGCTGAAGAAAGAAAGGCTGTTGGCCACGTCCGCGCCGACGAAATCTGCCGGATTCCGCGCCGACGGGATGAACCGGTGAATCGCGGCGTGGGCCTCGGTGTTGACCTGGACCGTGACGGGCGGGATCCGGGGATCCTTGATGTCCAGCTCGTCGAAGTTGCCGATGTTGAAGGAGATGTTGCGCGCCGGTTGCTCGCTCACCCAGTGCGTCGTGAGGATATCGCCCGTCGTCGACGAATCGGCGAGCCGGCCGATGGCGGCGAACTTCAGCTTCCGGGGCGTGTGGAACGTCATGGAGACGGGCACGCTCTGCGAATAGCTGTAGCGCGGAAACCATCCGCTCGTCGATTTGATGTAGGCCCACTTGTCGAGCGCCGTGGCGATCGAGCGCTCACTGGGGTCTAACCACGGCGGCAGGATCTCGTCGAGCGCCGACCCGAAGCCGATCACGCCGCCGTGATAGACGAAACGAACATCCAGGGTATCGCCCGCGGCGAGCGGCTTGGGGAATCGGACCCAGAGCTCGGGCTCATTCTTCTTGCGGTAGAAGGTGAGCGGCGTGCCGGAGCTCGTGGTGACGGAGTCGACGTCCAATTCGCTGTACAGGCCGAAGTCGGCCCATTGCTGCTGCTCGCGAAGCCCGATCACGCGCTCGGTCACGCGCCCGAAGAACTTGTAGTTGTTGTCGATCCTTGCGTCGATGTCGTAGCTCGCTGCGATCAACGCATCGGGCTGCTCATTCGCGACCGATACGCCCTTCACGAGATCCGCACTGCTCTGGAACTGGCACACGATCTCGGTGCGCTGCCCTACCATCTTGCCGCGCCGCAGCAGGAAGACCTCCTCGGCGTACGCGGGATCGTACTGAATCATCACGCTCTCGCCCTTCTGGCGCTTGACGTAGGCGGTGAAGTAGCCGGTCGTCGTGCCGTTGAGCAGGGCGGTGAGAAGGCTTTCGTCGGCGCTGTGACTGCTCTTGTCCATGACGTAGTCGAGCGCCGCGCCGATCGCGCCGCTCGGATCTGGTGCGTTGCCGGGAGCCGGACCGAACTTGAGTGACCGTGCGAGCTCCGTCCCGGTCGAGTCGGCAAACAGGAAGACGGCCGCGCTGATCGGACCGTCGATGGTCGAGTCGCCCATGACGCGCTTCAGGTTGAACTGCTCGACCACGAGCGGCGGCGCAAACGACAGCGACCCCGACCCGACGAACGCGATCCCGATCGGGCGGCCGCCGACTTGACTGAGCTGGAACGCGAACCCTTCGTCGAGGCGCAGCTCCATCACGTCGCGTCGCAGCACCACGCCATGCACTGGCGCGACGGCGTTGGGGAGGGCGGTGAGGTTTTTGAGTTGATCGAAGACGGTATCGTAGGGGGTTTGCACGGCGCTGACGGCGAGAACCAGAGCGACGACGGCATGCATACGGAACCTCCGCGGCGGCGGTGAGGAGGGCTTAACCCGACGGCGACGGAGGGCACAGGATTCGAACCTGTAAGGGCTTGCGCCCGCCGGTTTTCAAGACCGGTGCCTTAGCCATTCGGCCAGCCCTCCAACCGTCTCTAACCTAGCCGCAGGGACGTGTGTCCCAAAGCGAAATTATGTCGTTTGGCGCGGCCTCTTGCGGGCTTTCCCGGCTTCGGCATATCTTCGGGTCCCTAAAGCGTTACACAAACTGGACCGGCGAATGTCGATTTCCCGCGTTCTTTTTCGACGTACTAGCAAGAGTGATCTGGAACTCGCGCATGCGACGTCCCGTTACGTGAGGGACTGTCCGGCCGATTCACTTTCCCGGGAAAATCTTCGCCTATGAAACTCTCCGAAACTGCCATACGCCGGCCGGTGCTCGCGGTCATGCTCTCGTTAGCCTTGGTGCTCTTCGGCTTGATTGGTTACACGCGGCTCGCGGTGCGCGAGCTGCCCGACATCGATCCGCCGATCATCTCGGTGACGACGGTGCTTCCCGGCGCGAACGCGCAGGTGGTGGAGACCGCGGTGACGGACGTGCTCGAGGAAGAGATCTCCACGATCCAGGGCATCCGCACGCTGAGCAGCACGTCGTCTGAGGAGACGAGCAACATCACGCTCGAGTTCACGCTGGACCGGCCGGTGGACGTCGCGGCGCAGGACGTGCGCGACAAGGTCTCCCGTGTCCGTGGGCGCCTGCCGGTCGACGTGCTCGAGCCGGTGATCGCGAAGCAGTCGGCCGACGCGCAGCCGTTCTACTGGCTCGCGCTCTCCAGCGACAACTACGATCTGATGCAGCTGTCCGACGTGGCGGACCGCCTCGTGAAGGCGCGGTTGCAGAGCCTGCCGGGCGTCGGCAGCGCCGCCATTTTCGGCGAGCGGCGCTACTCGATGCGGGTGTGGGTCGACCCCCAGGCGCTCTCGGCGCGCGGGCTCACCGTGCAGGACGTGGAAGGCGCGATCGTCTCGCGGAACGTCGAGATCCCCGCCGGGCGGATCGAGTCGACGCGGCGCGAATTCTCGGTGCGGTCGCTCGGCGAGCTCAAAACCCCGCAGGAGTTCGGGGAGATGGTCGTCGCGCATCAGGGCACGCAGCTGGTGAAGCTGAAGGATGTCGCGCGCGTCGAGCTCGGTCCCGAGGACGATCGCTCGATCTTCCGCTGGAAAGGCACGCCCTCGGTCGCGATCGGCGTGGTGCGGCAGTCCAAGGCGAACCTGATCGACGTCGCGAAGCGCATCCGCGCGGAGTTGCCCGCGATCCAGCAGACGCTGCCGCTGGGCGTAAAGCTCGAAAGCGCGTTCGACGGCTCGCAATTCGTCACGCACTCGATCGATGACGCGAAGCTGACCCTGCTCATCGCCGCGATTCTCGTCGTGTTGATCATCTTCGTGTTCCTGCGAAACGTGCGCGCGACGATCATCCCGGGGCTCGCGATCCCGGCGTCGATCATCGCGACGTTCGCGATCATGTACTTCCTCGGCTTCTCGATCAACAACTTCACGCTGCTCGCACTGACGATCGCGATCGGCATCGTGGTAGACGACGCGATCATCGTGCTCGAGAACGCGTTCCGGCACCAGGAGGAGCTGCACGAGTCGCCGGAGGATGCGGCCGTGCGCGGGACGAACGAAATCGGGTTCGCCGTCATCGCGACCACGATCGCGCTGGTAGCGGTGTTTTCGCCGCTCGCGTTCCTGACAGGCACCGCGGGCCGGCTGCTCAGCGAGTTCGGGATCGCCGTTGCGGGCGCCGTCGTGATCTCGGGCTTCGTCGCGCTGACGCTCACGCCGATGCTCTGCGCCAAGATCCTGCGGATGCAGCACCAGCATGGCAAGGTCTTCCAGATGTTCGAAACGGGCTTCAACGCGCTGTCGGAGCGGTATGGGCGGTTGCTGCGTCACGCCGTCGATCACCGCGTGGCCGTCCTGTTCGGCACGCTGGCAATCGTCGCGGTCTCCGTCGTTGTGATTCTGATTTACCCGCCGACGCGACTCCAGAACGAGCTGATTCCGGACGACGATCGCGGCTTCTTCCTTGTGGTCGTGCGCGGCCCGGAAGGCGCGTCGCTGCCATACACCGACGGTTACGTGCGACAGGTGGAACAGATCCTCGCGCGCACGCCAGACGTGAACGGCTACTTCACGATCGTCGGTGGGTTCGCGGGCGGCGTCAACAGCGCCTTCGTGGGCGTGATCCTGAAGGATTGGGGCGAGCGCCACACCAGCGTGCAGCAGATGATCGGCGGGCTGTTCCCCCAGCTCATGGGGATCCCGGGAGTCCTGGCATTTCCATACGCGCCCGGCGCGATCGGCTTCGCGCAGCCGATTCAGTACGTCGTGCAGAATCCCGACTTTGCGAAGCTCACCGAGATCATGGGACCGTTTGTCGGGCGGGCGCAGCAGATCAAGGGTCTCGCGAACGTGCAAACCGACCTGTTCGTGAACAAGCCCGAGCTGCGAGTCACGTTCGACCGTGACCGGGCCGAGGATTTGGGCGTGCCCGTGCGCGACGTGGCGGGCGCACTGCAGACGTTCCTCGGCGGCCGCCGCGTCAGTACCTTCACGCGCAACGACAAGCTGTACTACGTGATGGTGCGGCTCGATCCCAAGGATCGTGCGACCCCGAGCGACATGCGCGGGATCTACCTGCGGGGCAAAACCGGGCAGTTGGTTCAGCTCGATGCCCTGGCGAACGTCCAGGAAGGGGTTGGCGCGCGACAGATCAACCACTTCAACCGGGTGCCCTCGTTCACGCTGTCGGCGTCGCTGATGCCGGGGCTCGCGCAAGGCGAGGCGCTCGATTCGCTCGATGCTGTCGCGAAGCAAGTACTGCCGCCCGGGACCACGACGGCGCTCGCCGGAGAATCGCGCGAGTACAAGGAGAGCGGCAGCGCCATCTACTTCGCGTTTATCATCGCGCTGATCGTGGTGTTCATGGTGCTCGCCTCGCAGTTCGAGTCGCTGGTGCACCCGTTGACAGTGCTCCTCGCCGTCCCGCTCGCGATCACTGGCGCGCTGGTGACGCTCAAAGTCCTGGCGTTGCTGCAGCCAACCTTCGTGTCGTTGGTTCTCTATTTCCTGGGGACGTCGATCTCGGGAACCACGATGAACCTGTACAGCCAAATCGGGATGATTCTCCTCATCGGACTGGTCTGTAAGAACTCGATTCTGCTCGTCGAGTATACGAACCAGCTCAAAGCGAAGGGGCTCGACACCGTGGCGGCCGTTCTCGAGGCGGGCCGCATTCGGTTTCGGCCGATTCTCATGACGTCGGTCGCGACGATCATGGGCGCGGTACCGGTGGCCTGGGGCGTCGGGGCCGGGTCGGCGTCCCGCAAGCCGCTGGGATACGCGATCGTCGGCGGCGTCTTCTTCTCCACGGCGCTCACGCTGCTCGTGGTGCCGGTGGCGTACGTGGTGTTTGACTCCGTGCTGCAGCGGATCCGCGCGCGGCGTGGACGGTTGGTCCCCGCGGCTGGGGAGGGCGACTGATGCTGGCGCTGCTCTTCGCCCTGCAGGCAGCGGTCTCCTCCGGGCCGCCTGACTCGCTGCCGCAGGTCACGTTGCGTGAAGCGCTGCAGCGTGCGGCGCGGCTCGATCCGAACTATGTCGCGGCGCTGGGGCAGGTGGAGAATGCGGCGTGGGGGCGGCGGAATGCGTTCACGGCGTTCGTGCTGCCGTCGGTGGCGATCGGCGCGAACCTGCAGCGCACGAATCCGTCGCAGTTCTTCTTCACCAACCAGATCATCCGGGCGGAGCAGACCTGGACCACGCAGCTCGTCGCGCGCTACGACCTGTTTACCGGTGGGCAGAAATTCGCGGAATTGTCGCGCTCGGGGGCCGCGCTGGAGGGAGCGCACGCCGAAGAGCTGCGCCAGCGCTTTGCGACGGCACTGCTGACCGAGGCGGACTACTACGCCGTGCTGGCCGATGCCGAGCTGGATCGGGTGGCGCGGGAGCGGCTGCGTCGCGCCAACGAGCAGCTCAGCGTGGCGCGCGCGCGTGTGGTGTCGGGCGCCGCCGTGTCGACCGACTCCCTCAACCTGCGCCTGGAGTTGGCGCGGGCACAGGTCGGGCAGCTGGTGCAGGCGTCGCTGCTCCGCGTCGCGCGGCTGGAGCTGGGTCGCCGCGTCGGAGCGGCGGGACCGGTCGATGCCGCGCCGCTCGACACCGCGGCGGCGCCGGAGCTGCCGATCACCCTGGCGGACGCGGTTACGGAGGCCGCGCAGCAGGGACCAGCGTATCGCGTCGCGGCCGCCGGTGAGCGGGCGGCCAACGCCGCCTATCGGTTTGAGCTCGGCAACTACCTGCCGCACGCGGCGCTGACCCTCAACGCCATCGCCGTTGATACGGCGTTCTATCCGAAATTGTTCAAGCAGACGACGGTGACTCTTGGCTTCTCGTTCCCGATCTGGAACAACGGTCAGCGGGAGCTGAACCTGTCGCGGGCCCGCACGATCAAGAACGTCGCGCGCGCAACGCGGGAGGACATGGATCGGGCGGTGCTGCCGGATGTCAGCGCCGCATATGACGCCTACGAGACCGCACGGGCGAGCGCCGACGTCGCCCGGAACGCCGTGGTGGTGGCACGCGAGGGTTTTCGCGTACAACAGAGCCGCTACTCCGCCGGCGCGACGACGATTCTCGATCTGATCACGTCGCAGGTCGCGCTCTCGGAGGCCGAAGCGTTGCGCGTCCAGGCCGACTACTCCAGGCGCCTGGCACTCGCGGGACTCGAAAGCATTCTGGGCCGTCGACTCTTCACTGATAAGGGAAACCCGTGATGTCGTACCGCACACTGCTTGTACTCGTCACCCTCGCGGCCGTAGCCGCGTGCAACAAGGCCAAAGGCGGTAACCCCGGTGCAGCGGGGGGGGGGGGATTTCCTCCCATGCCCGTCGAGGTCGCCGTCGCCATTCGCGACACCGTCGTGGACGCGATCGCCGCGACGGGCCAGATCGAGGCCATCCAGTCCATCGAGGTGCATCCGGAGGTGCAGGGACGGATCACCGAGATTCTGGTTCGGGAGGGTCAGCAGGTCGCGTCTGGTACACCGCTGTTCAAGGTGGACGACGCCGAGCTGAAGGCGCAGGTCGAGCAGGCCGATGCCGATCGCCAGCTCGCGGTCCAGGCCCTCGAGCGGACCAAGCAGCTGATGACGCAGAACGCGTCATCGACCGCCGATATGGAGCAGGCCCAGGCGAAGGCGAAAGGCGCCGAGGCGAACTACGCGCTGCTCAAGACTCGCCTGGATCGTACGGTGGTGCGGGCGCCGTTCTCCGGCCTCGTCGGCCGGCGGCTCGTGAGCATCGGCGCATACGTCAACTCGCAGACCGCGCTGACCACGCTGCAGTCGGTGAACCCGCAGTACGCCACGTTCCAGGTGCCGGAGCGCTATGCCGACCGGCTGCGCCGCGGCCAGCTGGTGAGTTTCCAGGTAGCCGCATTGCCGGGCAAGAACTTCTCCGGTGAAGTGGTGTTCGTGGATCCGGTCGTGGAGCTGCCGGGGCGGACGATTCTGATCAAGGCCCGCGTACCGAATCCCGAGCAGCAGCTGCAGGCCGGCATGTTCCTCGAGGCCCGGTTGGCCACGGAGATGCGCCCGAACGCGGTCGTCGTGCCCGAAGACGCCCTGCTCCCCATGGCGGGTGCGACCTTCATCTGGGCCGTGAAGGACGGCAAGGCGGATCGCCGCCAGGTATCGGTCGGCGTTCGCACGGCCGGTTGGGCCGAGGTGCAGACCGGCGTGGACGCCGGTGAACAGGTGGTGGTCGGCGGGGCGGAGCGGCTGTTCCCCGGCGCGGTGTTGATGCCCCAAGTTGTCGAGCGGCACCGCGGCGCGCCGGCCGGCCAGGAATCGACCTCCGCAACGACGCGGCCGGCTGGCGGTGGTACTGCCAAGCCGGACTCGTCAAAGCACTAGCGGACCGGCCGCTCCGGCAGCGGCTGCAGCTGCGTCTCGGTGTTGCGGAAGACCGCCTGCGCGATCTGTTGGGCGCGCGCGGCGAGCGCGCTCTGCGACGTCTGCAGCTCCGCCGCCATCGTGTAGTACGTCAGGGCGTACAGCGACAAAATCCCTTCCGACGGCTTGTCCACCCAGCCGCGCGGCCGCTGCCGCGCGGCGGCATCCGAGTGATAGACGTCGAACAGCAGGCGCGTGGTGCGCGGCAGGTTCACGTAGCCATACGATTGCACCGGTTTGATGCTGTCGTTCGGGGCCAGCTCCGCCTGGCGCAGCACGCGCGCAAAGCCGTGGCCCTCGAGATGGCCGGTGAGGCCGAACTGATCGGCGTACAGTCCGACGGTGCGTGAGAAGTAGATCGGCCGCTTGCCGAGCTGGTCCTTGATCACCTGGAGCACGATCACATCGGCACGCTCGACGTACGGCTTGCCGAGCGCTTGCGGATCGAGCGTCACGTCGATCGCGCCAAGGTGCGCGACGCGCTTCTGGTCGAGAATGTAGAACTGCTCGAGGGCCGCGAGCTGCTGGTCGGTGAAGCTCATCAACTTGCCGGTGGGCATGGGCCACTCGCGGCCGCGATAGATCGCCGGCGCGCGCGCCGTGTCGAACGGCGTCACCGGCCGGCGTTGCAGCTGGCGGACGTACCAGTCGGTGTTGGCGAGCGACAGGTTGACGATCGTGACGTCCTGACGGATGCCTTCGACCTCCTGCGCGTACCAGAGCGGGAAGGTGTCGTTGTCGCCCGCGGTCACGAGCACTCCGTACGGCTCGAGCGACTGCAGCAGATCGTACGCGAAGTCGCGCGCCAGCGTCTCGCCCTTGCGCGGGGCGGTCAGATGATTGCCCACGAGCGGGATCAGCGCGAGCGCGAGGAGGGGTGAGCCGTAGATCCAGCGGCGCGCCTCGTCGGGCTGCCGCTCGCGGAGCCATTCGCTCACCGCCTCGAGTCCGGCGGCGAGCCCCATGGCCACCCAGATTCCCCAGATTGCGAACGACACCATGAAGAAGTAGTCGCGTTCGCGCACCTCGTGCGCGGCGACCGGCTGCTCGCTGTGCAGCGAGTAGCCGTACTTGAAGTTGAGATAGAAGACGAGTGCGAACGTAAAGGTGAACATCAGCAGCGTCATCGCCAGGGCGGTCCGCTTGTCGGCGCGCCAGTGGCGCAGCGCACCCGCGATCCCGAGGGACGCGAAGACCACCCCCAGCACGCGCTGCAGCCGGTCGGACCAGTCGTGCGCGAACTGCCAGCTGAAATACTGCGCGTAGTTGACGAGCTGAGCCCAGAAGAGCACAGCCGTGTGGCCCGTGTTACCCGCGCCCGGCGGCTGCGTCGGATTATCGACGATCGACGGCTTGCCGTACTGCACGCGGAAGATGACGTCCCACAATGCGTGCCAGTTGGTCGGCTCGCCTTCGTTGATCGGCGGGAAGAAGCTCGCCCGAATCGGCAGGTACGTGTATACCGACAGCCCCGCGACGGCGACGAGCAGCGCGGCGATGCCGAACGAGACGTTGCCGGCGACGATCGCATAGACCAGGGCACCCGCGAACACCACGCCCGCCGCGGCGATCGGCTCCCATCCCCCGAGGCCGAGCGACAGCAGCAGTCCCCAGACGGTGGTGAACACGACGAACTGCGACCACTCGAGGCTCCGCTCCCTGTCGGACTGCGGCCGGTTCTTTTTGAGCGGCGGATACAGCAGCACCATCACGACCGGGCCGACCAGCACGCCCATCATGTGGTTGGTCGCGGTGAGGGCGAGCAGATAGATGATCAGCAGCAGATAATGGTCGTGCGCCTCACCGGCCGGCTGATCATCCCAGCGCACGATCAGCCATAGGATCAGCGCGATGGAGAGCAGGCTGAGCGTGTACACCTTTTCGTTGACGACCGACTGATTCCACACCGTGAACACCGTCGCGGACACCAGCGCGCCGGCGAGCGCCGCCGCCCGCCGCGCCCACAGGACCGACACGAACGATCGCAGCCAGCGCTCGGCGACGAGGAACCAGCAGCCGGCGGAAACGGCGCTCGTCGCGGCCGCGAACAAGTTGATGCGTGCCGCGTAGCCGGCCATGAAGGGCAGCAATCCGAACACGTGCGCGATCAACACGAACAGCGGGTTCCCCGGCGGATGGGGAATGCCGAGCGTGTAGGCGGCCGCGATGTATTCGGACGTGTCCCAGAACTGCGTCGTCGGTGCGAGCGTGAGGATGTAGAGGATCAGCGCGCCGAGCGACACGCACCCGGCCATGAGATAGGGCGGGCGCAGAGTCTCTGCATCCCGCGAGGCCATGCCGGCCGGGCCGCCTGCAAGCGGCGATCGAAGACTAGCCTGCATTGTCGCCATAAGGAGTCAGTTACTCGTCGCTGCCCCGCGTGTGAGGCAGCGCGTAAGTGGTGTTGGCGAGAATAGCGTCTCGCAACTCGAGTGATCGCATCGCCAGCGCAGGCTCACGATCGCGCAGCGCAGCTGCGAGAGTATCGTACATCAGCGCGTATCCCAACAGGCTGTTCTCGGATGGGATGTCCACCCATCCCCGGGGCCGCGGCCGCGCCGCCGCCTCGCCCCCACGATAGACATCGAAGGCAAGTGTGCGCAACCGTGAAACGTTGACGAATCCGCGACCTGCGACGACCCGGATGCTGTCGTTCGCTGTCACGGGCTCGGGGCTCAGCCTGCGGACGAGCCCCTCATCGACCAGATACGGCGAGAGCCCCAGCTGGTCCCCCGTGCTGCCGGTCGAGGTCGAAAAATATATCGGCCGGTGACTGAGTTGATTCTTGATGATGGCAAACACAGCGAGCTGGGACCGGTCCAGATACGGGCGGCCGAGTGCCCTGGGATCGAGGGCGACCTGGATCGGGCCGACGCGTCCCGTGACCGCTCCCTGGAGCACGACGTACGGCGGGAGGGAATCGGCGGGTGAGGCGAGGTAGTAATGGCTCATCCACGGATTCGTAGGCGCTGGAGCACCGGGGTAGGGGACGGGCGGCCGGCGCTGCAATTGGTCGAGGTACCAGTTCGTCTGCGCGAGCGACAGCACCATCACGCTCACGTCCCGGCGCAAACCCTCGACTTCCTGCGCATGCCACAGTGGGAAGGTGTCGTTGTCACCCGTCGTGATGATCAGCGCATACGGATCGACCGAATTCAGGACGTCCCGCGCGTAATCCCGGGCGACCGTCTCGCCACGGCGCGAGGCGGTGAGACGATTGCCAACGAGCGGAATCAGCGCGATGAGTAAGACCGGCACGGCCAGACGCCAGGCCCGTGGTGAGCGTAGCCATGTCGCGAGTGATTCGCCGATCGCGGCGAGCCCCATCCCGACCCACACGCCCCATGCCGCGAAAGAGGCGACAAAGAAATAGTCGCGCTCGCGAATCTCATGCTCCAGACCAGGTGACGCGTACGGTTGGGAGTATCCCCACTTGAAGTTGAGATAGAAGACGAGTGCGACCGAAAGCGTCAGCATCAACGCCGTCATCGCAAGCGCCGAGCGTCGCTCCGCCGCCCAGTGCCGCCGTGCCCCAATGATGCCTAGCCCCGTGAAGAGCACGGCCAGGAAGCGCTGCAACCCCAGCGACCAATCCCGCCCGAATTGCCAGCTGAAATACTGCCAATAGTTCAGGAGCTGTTGCCCGACCAGAGTGAGCGACCGCCCGGGATTGCCTTCCGGCGGATACATCGGATTGTCGAAAATCGAGGGCTTGGCGAATTGTTCGCGTGTCAGCACCGCCCGCAAGGCCGGCCACGTGAAGGCATCGCCCTGATTCAGGTACGGATCGAGATGCGCGCGAATGGGGATGAAGAGGTTCACGCTCAAGCCGGCGACGGCGACGATTGCGGCGGCCGCCAGAAAGCGCGGTCGAATCAGCGCGCCAGGGTCGGTCATGACCACGTACACCAGGACAGCGGGTGCGACCAGCAGTCCCATGAGCTGGTTGGTCGCCGTCAGCGCCAGCAGATAGACAATGAGGACGAGCAAGTGATCGCGCCGGGTCGCTGGTGGCTGGTCAGCCCAGCGAAGCGTGATCCAAAGGATGAGGGTGATCGAGAGCACGCTGAGCGAGTACACCTTCTCGTTGACCACCGACTGATTCCACACCGTGAACATGGTGGCGCCAACCAGCGCTCCGGCAAGAGCGGCAAGCCGTCGCCACCTGTCGGGTATTGCGACGTCGCGTAGCCACCGCTCACCAATCAGAAACCAAAGTCCTGCGCAGAGGGCGCTCGATACCGCGGCCAGGATATTGATGCGACGCGCGTAGTCAGCGCCGAGCGGGAGGAGCCCCCACACGTGCGCGAAAATGACGAAGAACGGATTGCCGGGCGGATGAGGGATGCCGAGCGAATGCGCGGCGGTGACGTACTCAGACGCGTCCCAGAACTGCGTCGTCGGCGCGAGCGTGAGGAGGTACAGTACTAACGCGCTGAGGGATACGCCCGCGGCCATCAAGTAAGGCGGCGTAACGGCGTTTCCTTGGCGAACGTTCGTCATAGGCCCAATAATCTAGTGACGGAACTGCCGCATACCGGTCAGGATCATGGCAAGGTCGTGCTCGTCGGCTGCCGCAATGACTTCGCCATCGCGGACCGAGCCCCCAGGCTGGATGATCGCCGTGACGCCAGCCGCCGCCGCTTCGTCCACGCCATCCCGGAAGGGGAAGAAGGCGTCGCTCGCGAGCACCGCTCCGCCGGGGTCGTGGCCCTGCTGCCGCGCCTTATGGACGGCCAGAAACGATGAGTCGACCCGGCTCATCTGCCCGGCGCCGATCCCGATGGCGGCCTCGTCCTTGACCAGCACGATGGCGTTCGACTTGACAGACCCCACGGCCGCCCAGGCGAACCGCAAGTCGTTCCATTGCGCATCCGTGGGGCGCCGGGTTGTGGCGATCCGCCATTTGGATTCGTCGGCCACATCCGCGTAGCGGAAGCGGTCCTGCGCGAGGAATCCGCCCCGCACGCGCTTGAAGTCGAGCGTTCGCTCGTCCGCAGGCCGTGGCGGGGGCAGCTCCACCACTCGCAGGTTCTTCTTCTCCTGGAACACCGCGAGCGCTTCGGCGTCCACGCGCGGCGCCACCACCACCTCCACGAACAGCTCCCGCATCGCCTCGGCGGTCGCGCGGTCCACGACGGTGTTGAACGCGATGACCGAACCGAAGGCCGGGAATCCTTGTTGTGCCAGGGCGCAATCGCCATGACCGCGGCATCGACGTCGAGCAGATTGTTGAACGACAGCTCCTTGCCGTGGAGCTGGTGCATGTCCTTGACGCCCGGCTCATCCATCACGTACAACGCGGCGCGCTGGTGCGGATTCTCGCCGTAGCGGAGCGACTGCTGGCGCTGCAGACCCAAGCTCAGCACGGGCGGCAACGATTCCTGCGAGCGTGACAGGTAGCCGAGGATCGCGGCGTCATATGCGGCGGTGTGCGCGAAGACCTTCGCCGCGAGGGCCTGCCGCTCATTGGCGGCGACGCCACCATCTTTCAAGCGCGTGATGATCGAGGGATAATCTTCCGGATCGACCACCACGATCACGGATTGGTGGTTCTTGGCGGCGGAGCGGAGCATCGATGGCCCGCCGATGTCGATCTGCTCGATCGCCTGCGCGAATGTAGTCTGCGCCTTGGCGACCGTCTCCCGGAAGGGATAGAGATTGACCGCGACAAGATCGATCGGCGTGATGCCGTGCTGCTTCATGGCCGCCACATCGTGCGGATTGTCGCGCCGCGCCAGCAGGCCGCCGTGGACCTTAGGGTGCAAGGTCTTCACCCGACCGTGAGCTTCGGCCGTGCCGCCTGTCGACACTATCTCCCATTTGAGGGCCACCAGCTCTCGCGCGAACTCTACAATTCCGCGCTTGTCCGAGACAGACAACAATGCTCTCATGAGGCGGTCAAGAAACAACTGCGGCGGTCATGGCGGTCAAGAAACAACGGCGGCGGTCAAGAAGCAAATGCGGCGGTCGAGGCGGTCGTGACCGCCGCCGTTGTCGTTTGACCGCCGCTTTTGCGGTTTGACCGCCTTGATAGTGGGCTCACCAGTCCTCTGCCACTGCACGTACCAAGTCAGCCAAGCTGACCAGGTCTTTCAGATCGACCACCTCCACGGGCGAATGCGAGTACCGAAGCGGCCACCCGAGTGGGACATCGACGACCCCAAATGGGACAAACGTCGAGCCGTCGTTGCCGCCGTTCGTCGTGCCGATCTGCAGCGCGATGCCGCGGCTCCTGGCGATCTCCGCGAGCGAGTCCACGTACGCGGGCGGCGTAATCGACGAATTGTCCAGCGCACGCGCGACAGCGCCTTTCCCGATCGGAGCCACCGCGAAGTTCTGGAGCTCGAGCGGGGAATCGGCGGACACGAAGGTGTCGATCGCGTGCACGCGGCGCGTCGT
>WNGO01000831.1_pt1 | contig 19205 bp, 16 predicted proteins | sample 5400511 | NCBI WGS metagenome assembly WNGO01 (sample SAMN13153380, study PRJNA577476) | soil metagenome | isolation source: 20 cm soil or saprolite under Garry oak tree replicate 2 | place: USA:California | collected 2016-06-15 | reverse complement strand
GCACCCGGCCCTCAAGAACCGGGTGCTGGTGGCGACGGGGGACGTGCGGCCCGGATCGGACGACGCGCTGACCCGACTCGGTCTGCGCTACGTGCGCAAGCCGTTCAACCTGCGCGATCTGCGGGACGAGGCGGCGCGCATGTGGGCCGCGGGCGCGCTGTCGTAGGCCTCGGCGGGCCACCCGAACACGGCGAGGTTCACCGCGCCGCCCGGGGCGAACTTCACGCCCTCACGCAGCAACAGGGCGCGCTGCACCACGGCGCCGTGATCCGCGCCCGAGAGCGAGATGCGTCCCGCCGCGTTGAGCACGCGCCACCAGGGAACGTCGGCATCTTCGGAAAGCGCCGAGAGGGCCCAGCCGACCGTGCGCGCCGCCCCGGGCCGACCGGCCAGCCGGGCCACGAGACCGTACGTGGCGACGCGGCCTTTGGGAATGTGGCGCACCACTCGATAGATGCGATGATAGAACGGATTCACATGCTGTCGGCGCTGGTCCAGGTCTCGAGTCGGTGCGTCCGGTCGTCTCCTTAGCTTATCCGCAGCACGTCTTCCAGCAAGCCCGCGTCCCCGGACCCGAGGATTGACAAAACGTCGTCCAGTGCTCTGCGCTCCCGCGGCCAGGCGAAGCGCGCGGCGGCCGCCGCCGGCGCCAGCCACTCCACGCGGTCGTGCTCGGGCGACGTGCGCGGCTCGGCGGCGGCGTCCACGACGGCCGCGAACACGGGAATCAGCGTGATGTCGTCGGTCCGGTGGCGGTAGAACGCCTCCACCCGCGACAGATTGTACAGCCGCGCGGGGTCGAGTCCGGTCTCCTCGCGTACTTCGCGCAGCGCCGCCTGCGCCGGCGTCTCGCCCGCCTCGATGTGCCCGTGCACCGTCTCCCACGAGCCGGGCGAGCGGCCCCCCGGTGCGCGTCGCAGCGCGAGCACCTCGACGCCTCCCCCTCCCGCGCCCACGCGCAGTACGTAGGCGTCGACGAACGCAACCCGCACTTCCGTCATGGGGGAAGGGGATGTCGGTCGCGGCTAGCGCCGCCGACCCAACACGGCTTCCAACCGGGCCGACAGCGCGCGCGCGCGGAACGGCTTGGTGAGGAAGTCGTCCGCGCCGAGCTCGAACACGCGCACCTCGTTGTCTTCGTCGCTCTTCGCGGTGAGGACGATGACGGGAATATCCGCGGTGGCGGGCCGCGAGCGCAGGTGGGACAGCACGCCGTATCCGTCCAGGCCGGGCATGTTGAGGTCGAGCACGATGATGTCCGGACCCACCCGATCGACCTGATCGAGCGCCTGCACACCGTCGCGCGCCTCGGAGACGATGTATCCATCGCGCTCGAGCAGGTCCTTCACGACCTTGCGCAAGCTGTCCTCGTCGTCCACGAGCAACACCTTGCACGCCAGCGCGCCGTGGGGCCCGGAGACCCGCGGGGGCTCAGGCTCCTCCAGCAGCTCGAAGTGCTCCACCAGCGCGTCGGGCTCGGGGGCGGTCTCGGCGGCCAGCTCGGCACCGGGATGAGGCGCCAGATACGGCTGCCGCGCGGCACCGCCCGGGCGCCGCGGTGCCGCCGCCGGCCCGGACGGCCGCTCGTCCTCTTCCGGGATGTCGACGACGCGCGTCAGCTCGTCGAGCGTCGATTCACCGCGCAGCACGTGCTCGAGCCCGGACTCCCAGAGGCCTTTCATGCCCCCGCGGCGCGCGGCGCCCGCGATATGCTCCGCCGTCTCCCCCGCCGCGATGCGCCGCTCCACTTCGGCCGTCACTGTCAGGACCTCGACGATCGAGAAGCGGCCGCGGTATCCGGTCATGGCACAGTCGGGGCAGCCGGCGGCTCGGTACAGCGGGGTGCCTTTCGGAACCCATTTGCCGAGACGGTCGGGCGGTGACTCCATCCACACCTGTTTGCAGGTGGGGCAGAGCTTGCGCATCAGCCGCTGCGCCAGCACCCCCCGCAGGGCGGCGGCGATCTTGTAGGCTTCCACGCCGATGTCCACGAGCCGGGTGACCGCATTGGACGCGTCGTTGGTGTGCAGGGTGGAGAGCACCAGGTGACCGGTGAGCGACGCCTGCACGGCGATCTGCGCCGTTTCGCGATCCCGGATCTCGCCGATCAGCACCACGTTCGGGTCCTGGCGCAGGATCGAGCGGAGCGCCGAGGCGAACGTCAGGCCGGCCTTTTCCTGCACCTGCACCTGCACGATCCCTTGCATCCGGTACTCCACCGGATCCTCGACCGTGACGATGTTGACGCCCTCGCTCTTGATCTGGTTGATGCAGGAGTACAGCGTCGTGGTCTTGCCCGAGCCCGTCGGGCCGGTGACCAGGAGGATCCCCTCGTGGTTCTCGAGCAGCCGCTTGATGCCTTCCGTCTCGTTGGTATTCAGCCCCAGCGAGTCGAGCGACTTGACCGTGGCGCGGGAATCGAGAATCCGGATCACGACCTTCTCGCCCAGCGACGCGGGCAGCGTCGACACGCGCAGGTCGATCGGCTGGCCGTTCACCGCCACGCGGGCGCGGCCATCCTGCGGTCGCAGCCGGTCGGCGATGTCGAGCGACGACATGATTTTGATGCGCGAGATCAGCGGCAGCCCCGCCTGGCGCGGAATCTTCATCACCTGGCGCAGCACGCCATCGATGCGATAGCGCACCGCCACGCCGCCCTCTTCGGGCTCGATGTGGATGTCGCTCGAGCGCGCCAGGATGCCCTCCGAGATGATCAGATCCACCAGGCGCACCACCGGGCGCTGGCTCGCCTCGGCCTCGGACGCCGCCAGCGTGATCTCATCGGGAGCCACGTCCTTCAGGTGCTCGAGCGCGGTCTCGCTCTCCATGCCCTCGAGCAGCTTGTCCACCGCCTTCTCGGGGCGGTACATCTCGTCCAGCCGCTCGGCGATCTTGGACGGCGCGAGCAGCTGCATGCGGATTTCCCGCGCCGTCGCGAACGCGAGCGCCTTCTCCGCGTCCAGATCGAACGGGTTCGCGGTGGCGACTTCCAGGTAGGAGTCGGTGGCGCGCAGCGGCACGATTTGATAGCGCCGGGCGACCAGCTCGGGGACCCGCTCCTTGGCCGTCGGGTCCGCTTTGTCCAGCTCGGCGATTTTCAGTCGGAACCGCGTGGAGAGCGCGGTGAGGATCTGCTCGTCGCTCACGATCTTCTGGGCGACGAGCGTCTCCCACAGCGTCGCCTGGGGCGTGGCCTTCTGCCGCAGCTCGGCGACAAGCTCCGGCGTGACCACTCCCTCGAGGGAGTGGGCCAGCCATTCATCCGGGAAGTTCGTGTCGGCCATCTAAGACAAGGTAGTGGACCTACGGGAGGTTGGGGAGGTTTGGGAGGTTGTGGAGGTTGGGGGAGGTTGCTCCGCGCACCATGCAACCTCCCCCAACCTCGACAACCTCCACAACCTCCACAACCTGCTTTAGAGGATTCCCCAAAAGTCCCGCGACACGTCGAACGCGATGCCCATGCGGTGCGTCGCGGTGCCGAAGCCCGCCTCGCAGCGGAACGCGCCCAGCCATTCGACCCCGAGCCCGAGCGTGGTGCGCGCGCCGGTGGTGGGCATCCACGGCGTGCCCGCGACCGGATCGTCGGCCCAGCCGACGGCCACGTACGGGGCGAGGGTGACGGTGCGCGGCGTGCGCGCGTAGGGCCCGACGCCGAGCGCCGGAAACGGCGCCGGCACGCGCCACTCCACGTGCACCAGGCCCATGCGCCGGCCGCCCCAGGCGCGGAACGGATCGCCGAGCAGGGTGCCGCGCCCTCCGAGCACGAACGCGCGATGTGCCGGGAGCCGCGCGCTCGCCGCGCCGCCCTGTGCCCGGATGAGCAGGCGTGTGGCTCCGACCGGAACGAGCAAGTGGCCCGCGCCGGAGAGTCGGACGTAGCTGTCGCCGCCGTCCTGGCGACCGGCTTCGAGCAGCGTTTCGACGTGCAGGTCGCGCCGCACGGCGAACCCTTCACTGCGGCGCTCGAACGCGAGCTGCACCAGGTCGACGCCCGGCCCGCCCAGCGCCGGATTCGGCCGGAAGCTGCCGTTCGCGGGCGAGGCGGCGACGGCGAGCGATTGAAACGACTCGCGACCGGCCGCGACACGCCACTCCCCGCGCACGCCCACGCCGTAGCGGTACGTCAGGCGCGCCCCCCGGGCGACAAAGTAGTCGCCGTAGTCGTGTCCGAACTCCTGGGCCGAGAGCGAGTTCTGGAGCGGGGCGATCACGGGCCAGTCGCCCACGTCGCGCACCTCGCGGTAGGCGCTCAGCTCGAGGGCGCCCCGACCCTCCCGCTCCACCGCGCTCAGCGCGCCCTTGCCGCGCCGGTCCGCGAGCCCGTAGCTCCCGCGCAGGCGCAGCTCGCGCCGCTCGCCGCCGCCGCGCACCACGACGCCGGCGCCGGCCGCGAGCCCCTCCACGCGATTGAAGTGCATCAAATCCGAGAGGGAGCGCACGCCGAGGCGGTTGGCGCGGAGCCCGGACAGGGCGCGGCGTCCGGCGATCTGCTCGACCTCGGCGCGCACCCGCTCCAGGTCGTCGCGCCGCACCGGCTCGGCCACGTTCTCGAGCGCGGCGGCGAGCGGCTGGGTCCACGGAAACGAGTCGCGCTCCGCCTTGGGGAGAAAGGTGATCTCGTCGCCCGCGAACCAGCTCTGCGCCAGCCCGAGGTTGAACACGTAGCCGTCGATTTCCCAGCGCGCGCGGATGATGCCGCGCGCCGGCACGTCGAGCCACGTGGCGCGGCGCCGGATCTCGATCTCCTGGCGATAGGGAAGCCAGTAGCGCTGCTCCCACAGCGCGTTGTCGAGCACGATGCTCACGTCCTCCAGCTGGCGGTCCAGGTAGGCGTGGGGCGTGAAGTTGAACGCCATGCGCACCAGATCGGCGGAGGCCGCGTCCAGATACAGCGTGCCCACGATGCGTGGGAGATCGAAGCTCTTGGGCCGCACGCGCAGCGCCACCACGCGCACCTCGCGCTCCGGGAGCGCGATGATGGTCGTATCGCCGAGCGCGAAGTCGTACAGACCCAGGCCCACCGCCGAGAGCGGGTGCGGCACGTCCCGCACCTCGTCGCCCTCGCCCAGCCGGATGGCGGCGCCGAAGTTGTTCTGGATGATGCCGAGGTGGTCGCGGTGATAGTTGATGTCGGTGGGGAGCTGCGCCTGATCGCGCCAGCCGACGACACGCTGCTTGCTGCTCGCCGGGGCCCTCCAGTACACTTCCAGCTCCAATTGGTCCGCCTTGACGAGGCGCGGAGGGTCGGCGAGTCCTTCGCCGAAGGCGCCCAGAAAGAACAGGAAGCCGTGGGCCTGGGCCTTGTAGTCGTGGAGGGTGGTGTCGGCGGCGGCACCGCTGCGGCGCAGCGCGGCGCGGCGCGCCAGCGCGACCGCGGAGTCCGAGCCCCACGCCTGGGCGTGGAGCCGGGCCGGCAGGCCGAGACCGGCCAGGGCGAGCGCGGCGGCGAGGAGTCGCATATCCCCTCTACCCCGCTCGCCGCTCGATGAGCGACGCCCGCGCCGACTTCCTGTCGCGCGCCGAGCGCGGCGGCATGGTCCCCGTGGTGCGCGAGGTCGTGCTCGACGCCGACACGCCGCTCGCCGCCTTCGTCAAGGTCGCCCGCCCCCCGTTCGCGTTCCTGCTGGAATCGCTGGTGGGAGGCGAGCGCTGGGCCCGCTACACCTTCCTGGGCACCGAGCCGCGCGAAGTGTGGCGCTGCCGGGCGGGCGGGAAGGGGCGGGGCCGCACGATCGACCGGTGGACCAAAGCCCGCGGCTGGGAAGTCGTGGGCGAGACGGACGACCCGATCGGCGACCTGGGGCAGCGCATGCGCGCCCTGCCCGCCGTCCCGGTCCCGGGCCTGCCGCGCTTCACGGGCGGGGCCGTGGGCTACTTGGGCTACGATCTGGTGCGCACCGTGGAGCACCTGCCGCATCCGCCCGCCGACACGCTGGCGGTGCCCGACGCCGTGATGATGATCGCCGACACGGTGGTCATCCTCGACAATCTGTTCGGGCGCGCCATCGTGGTGGCCAACGTCGAGGTGCCGGCGCGCGCCGCGGGCGCCGCGCGGCTGCGCCTGTACGATGCCGCGGAGGCACGGCTGGACGAAATCGTGGCGCGTCTGCGCGAGCGCCACGACCTGGCTCCGCTGCCGCTGAAGGACGGACTGCCGCCGGTGCCCACCGAGTCACGCTACCCGCGCGCCGCGTTCGAGCGGGACGTGGCACGGATACACGAGTACATCGTCGCGGGGGACGCCTTCCAGACCGTGTTGTCGCGCCGTCAGGACGCCCCCGGGGCCGTGGATCCGCTGCTCTTGTATCGCTATCTGCGTGCCCTCAATCCCGCGCCCTATCTGTTCTACCTCGCGCTCGACGACTTCACGCTGGTGGGGAGCTCGCCCGAAGTGCTGGTGCGGGTCGAAGGCGGCGAGGTGACCGTGCGACCGATCGCCGGGACGTGCGCGCGCGGCCGCACGTCCGAAGAAGACGAGGTGCTCGCCGCCGCGCTGCTCGCCGACGAGAAGGAGCGCGCCGAGCACATGATGCTCGTCGATCTGGGGCGCAACGACGTGGGCCGTGTGGCGCGGTTCGGCAGCGTGCGGGTCACGGACCTGCTCCAGGTGGAGCGCTACTCCCACGTGCAGCACCTGGTGAGCGAGGTGCGCGGCCGGCTGCGCGACGGCTACGATGCCCTCGACGTGTTCAAGGCGTGCTTTCCGGCTGGGACCGTCACCGGTGCGCCGAAGGTGCGCGCCATGGAGATCATCGACGAGCTCGAGCCGGAGCGGCGCGGCCCGTACGCCGGCGCCGTGGGCTACGTCGGCTGGGGCGCGACCAGCCTCGACACCGCGATCGCGATCCGCTGCGCGCTGGTGCAGCAAGACCGCGTCGTGGTCCAGGCGGGAGCGGGGATCGTGGCCGACTCCGATCCGGCGCGCGAGTTCGCCGAAACCGAGGCGAAGGCGCAGGCCGTGTTGAAGGCCCTGGCGCTCGCCAAGGCAACCCCCTGACGTATATTCTCCGCTTGTGTTCAAGCTGCTGAGCACGACGGGCGAGCAGTCGATCGACCTCCAGCCCGGCCGCGTCGTGGTCGTGGGGCGGGCGGTCACGAGCGACGTCCCGATTTACGATCCCACCATCTCGCGGCGACACGCCGAAGTGTCCCTCGCCGACGGGGGGGTGAAGGTCAAGGATGTCGGCTCGTCCAACGGCACCTTCCTGAACGGCGCGCGCATCAGCGAAGCGCTCGCCACCGAAAACGACGTCGTCACGTTCGGCAAGGTCGCCTTCCGGGTGAAGCAGGTCAGTCCCCCGCTCCGGCCCCAGGTCGTGCCGCAGGTGTCGAGCGAGTTCACCGGGGCGAAGCCCGCGGGCGGCACGATCGTGCGCCAGCTCCCGGTGAACGTGTCGGGAGGCGTTCCGGCCATCGTCACCGCCACGCCGTCGGGCGCCTCCCACCTCAAGGTCACCGCCAAGTCGCTCGAGGAGCTGCGCGAAAAGAAGCTCGAGCTGCTGCTCGAGATCTCGAAGGAGCTGTCGAAGCAGCAGGAGCTCGACCGCCTGCTCGACAAGGTGGTCGAGTTCACGTTCCAGGTGATGAACGTGGACCGCGTCTCGATCCTGCTGCTCGAGGCCGCGACCGGCGAGCTCGTGCCACGGATCTCGCGAGGGCGGACGGCGCAGTCGTCGGCCTCGAAGCACGTGCCGCAGTCGATCGCCCGCAAGGTGGTCGAGGATCGGGTCGCCATCCTGTCGGACAACACCGCCGCCGACGAGCGGTTCAAGGGGAAGTCGATCCTCATCCAGAGCGTGCGCAGCGCGATGTGCACGCCGCTCATGGGGACCGACCAGAAGGTGCTCGGCATCCTCTACGTGGACAACCTCACCGCGACGCACTCCTTCTCGGACGACGACCTCAAGTTCCTGATCGCGTTCGGCTCGCTCGCGGCGGTGGCGATCGAGAACTCGCAGCGCTCGGAGCAGATGCGGCGCGAAGCGCTGGTGCTCTCGAACTTCCAGCGCTACTTCTCGCCCAATATCGCGCAGGTGATCGCGCAGCAGCAGGATGCGGGCCGGCTCCCGAGTGAAAAGCGCCCGGTCGTGCTGTTCTTCTCGGACATTCGTGGCTTCACGCCGATGTCGGAGACGATGAGTCCGGACGCCATCGCCACGCTGCTCACGGCGTACTTCACCGAGATGGTCGAGGTCGTGTTCGAGCACGGCGGGACGCTCGACAAGTTCATCGGGGACGCGATCATGGCCCTGTGGGGCGCCCCCATGGCGCACGAAGACGACGCCGACCGCGCGATGCGCTGCGCGCTCGATCAGCTCGCCGCGCTCGAGAAGCTCAACGCCAAGTGGGAGGACGAGGGTCGCCCCGCGCTCGCCATCGGGATCGGCATCAACTTCGGCGAGGTGTTCGCGGGCAACGTCGGCTCGGATCGGCGGCTGGAGTACACCGTGATCGGCGACGCGGTGAACACCGCCAAGCGCCTGTGCGACACCGCGGGGGCCAACGAGATCCTCATCTCGGAGCCCTTCTACCAGCAGCTGAAGCAACCCCCGAAGGTCGATCCCCTCGAGCCGATCCAGGTCAAAGGGAAGTCGAAGAAGATCCCGGTCTACCGGGTGAAGCGGTAGGACACCCCGAAGCGCGCCAGCAGGTCGAGCGCGAGCCGCAGCGGCAGCCCCATCACGCCGAAGAAGTCGCCCCGGATGCCTTCCACCAGGGCCGCGCCCTTCCCCTGGATCGCGTAGGCGCCCGCCTTGTCGAGCGGCTCGCCCGTGGCCACGTAGTCGGCGATCTGCTCGTCGGAGAGACGCCGGAACGTCACGTCCGTGACGTCGAGCGCATGCTCCACGCGTCCATCCAGGGCCACCGCCACGGCCGTCATCACCTGGTGCTTGCGCCCCTGCAGCCGGCCCAGCATGTCCGCCGCCTCGGCGGGGTCGGCGGGTTTGCCGAACAGACACCCGCGCAGCACCACGGTCGTGTCGGCCGCCAACACCGGCGCGCCGGGCTCGCGCGCCGCCACCGCGCGGGCCTTGTCCCGCGCCAGCCGCGTCACGTACGCCTCGGGCTGCTCCGAGGGCAGCAGCGACTCGTCCACGTCGGGCGCGACCGCGCGGAACGGCAACCCCAGCATCTCGAGCAGCTGGCGGCGCCGCGGCGACCCGCTGGCGAGGATGATCACTTGTCGAGGATCAAGGTGACCGGCCCGTCGTTCACCAGCTCCACCTCCATCATGGCCCCGAATTCACCGGTCTCGACGCGGGTCCCGGTCCCGGCGCCCCGCTCGCGCAGCAGCGCGACGAACCGCTCGTACAGCGGAATCGCCACCTCCGGTGGCGCCGCGTCGATGAAACTGGGCCGCCGCCCCTTGCCGGCATCACCGTACAGCGTGAACTGCGACACGACCAGCACGCCGCCCTGCACCTCCGCCAGCGCGAGGTTCATCTTGCCGGCGGGATCGCTGAACAAGCGCAACCCGAGGATCTTGTCCGCCATCCAGGAGAGACGCTCCTCGGTGTCGTCCGGGGCGAATCCGGCGAGCACGAGAAACCCTGCCCCGATCTTCCCGGTCACTTTCCCGGCAACCCGCACTTCCGCGCGCGAGACGCGCTGGAGCACCACTCTCACCGCCCCCGCCCCACCCTAATGCGGAGTGCGGAATGCGGAATGCTGAATTGCAGGGCCAAGTTCGATCCCAGGAAGCCACTCACGGACTCGATGGTCGCGCGATCCATTCCGCACTCCGCATTCCGCACTCGTCTCATTCCACGGTCACACTCTTCGCGAGATTGCGCGGCTGATCGACGTTGCACCCCCGGCGCACGGCGATGTAATACGCCAGCAGCTGCAGCGGCAGCACGGTGAGCACCGGGGTCAAGAGGTCGAGCGTCTCGGGGACCTCGATCTTATGGTCGGCCAGCCTGGCGACTCCGGCATCCCCCTCGGTCACGACCGCGATCACCCGGCCGCCCCGCGCCTTCACCTCTTCCACGTTCGACACGACCTTCTGGTACACGGCGTCCTTGGGGGCGATGAACACCACCGGCATGAGGTCGTCGATCAGCGCGATCGGCCCATGCTTCATCTCGGCGGCGGGATAGCCCTCGGCGTGGATGTAGGAGATTTCCTTCAGTTTCAAGGCGCCCTCGAGCGCCACGGGGAAGTTGTAGCCGCGCCCCAGGTAGAGCACATTCTGCGCGCGCATCATCCGCTCGGCGATGTGCTCCACCTCGGGCGCCTTCGCGAGCACGCGCTCCACCAGCTGCGGCAGGCGACCGAGCGCCCGCACCACCTCGCGTCCCTGGAGGATCGAGAGGGCTCGCAGCCTGCCCATCTTGAGGGTGAGGATCGCGAGGGCCGCGATCTGACTGGTGAACGCCTTGGTCGAGGCGACCCCGATCTCGGGCCCGGCGTGCAGATAGATGCCGCCGTCGACCTCGCGCGCGATGGTCGAGCCCACCACGTTCACGAGCCCCAGGGTGCGCGCGCCGCGGCGTTTCGCCTCGCGCAGCGCCGCCAGCGTGTCCGCCGTCTCGCCCGACTGTGAGATCCCCACCACCAGCGTGCGCTCGTCCACGATCGGGTTACGGTAGCGAAACTCCGACGCGTACTCGACCTCGGAGGGGATGCGGGCCAGCTCCTCCATCATGTATTCGCCGATCAGGGCCGAGTGCCACGAGGTGCCGCAGGCGGTGAAGACGATGCGGTTCACCTGCAGCAGCTGCTCGTCGGTGAGGTTGAGACCGCCCAGCCGCGCCGTGCCCTCCTCCTCGAGCAGGTGGCCGCGCAGCGTGTCGCGCAGGCTCTCGGGCTGCTCCATGATCTCCTTGAGCATGAAGTGCGCGTGGCCGCCGCGCTCGATGGTCGCGAGGTCCCAGTCCACTCGGGTGACCGCCTTTTCCTTCTCCACGGAATCGACATCGAGAATGCGATACTCGGCGGGCCGCACGACCGCGATCTCGCCGTCGTCCAGGTAGACCACTGAGCGGGTGTGCGCCAGCACGGCGGACGCATCCGATGCGACGAAGTTCTCTCCCGTCCCGATGGCGACCAGCAGGGGCGAGCCCCGCCGCGCCGCGACGATCGTGTCGGGTTCGCGCGTCGCGACGACGGCGATGCCGTAGGTGCCCTCGACTTGGTGCAGCGCGCCTGCCACGACTTCGACCAGGGCGCGGCCCGGCTGCTGGGCGAGCCGCTCTTCGATCAGATGCGCCAGCACTTCGGTGTCGGTCTCGGAGCGGAACACGTGCCCGCGCTTGGTGAGCGCGGTACGCAGCACGCCGGCGTTCTCGATGATGCCGTTGTGGATCAGGGCGAGCGTGCCGCCGCAATCGGTGTGCGGGTGCGCGTTGACCGTGTTGGGGGCGCCGTGCGTCGCCCAGCGCGTGTGGGCGATTCCAGTACGGCCGGCGGGGAGCGAATGCCCGAGCTGCTTCTCGAGCACGCCGATCTTGCCGGGCGCCTTGTGCACCTCGATGCGGCCGTCGGCGACCAGCGCGATCCCGGCCGAGTCGTACCCGCGATACTCGAGCCGCTTCAAACCCTCGAGCAGCAGGGGCGCGGCCTGGCGGGGACCGGTGTACCCTACGATGCCGCACATGGTGCAGAAGAATAACACGCCCGACGCCGCGGTTGCGCGACGCTGGGAAATGTGAGGAGATTGTGGCAAGCCATGCTGCCCTCGTGGATTCGCCCTCTCGGGCTCGTCGAGCACCTCATCGTGGGCGGGGCGCTCACCGCCCTGCTCGCGACCCTTGGCACACCCGCCCTGGCCCGGGTGGTCGCGGTCGCCGCCGTCGGCGTCGCGCACGAGCTGGGCGACGGGGATTTCACGACGGCCCAGGGCGCCCCCTGGAACGGCATCATCGATGTGCTGGCGTTTCTCCCGGTTCCTCTGGTCTGGTGGGCGCTATGAGGCGGATGCCGCGCACAGCCGCCGTGCTTCGTCCACGAGGTCCCGCGCCGCGGCGCCGGTCGGCGCCTCGGCGATCAGCCGGATGATCGGCTCCGTGTTGGACGGCCGCACGTGCAGCCAGCGGTCGCGCCAGGCGAGCCGCAGGCCGTCTTGCGTATCGGTCATCGCGTCGGGAAACCGGCGCCGCAAGCCCGCATACACGTCCTCCATTCCCTGTTCCGCGTTCCGCGTTCCGCGTTCCGCTTTGCCTTTGACGATCACATAGCGCGGCGCCGCGGACACGAGCTCGCTCACGCGCTTCCCGTCGCGGGCGAGCAGCGCGAGCAGCAAGGCGGCGGCGACGGGCGCGTCGCGCCCCGCGTGCAGGGCAGGATACATCACCCCCCCGTTCCCCTCACCACCGATTACAGCCGCCAGCCGTAAGATGGCGCGCGCGACATGGACTTCACCGACGGGCGTGCGGACGACATCGGCGCCGAACTCCCGCGCAGCGCCCTCGACCACGAGGCTCGTCGACAGGTTGCAGACTACGACGCGTTTCCCGTTTCCCGTTTCCCGTTTCCCGCCTAGGACCGCCCGTATGGCAAACGCGAGCGTGTAATCTTCTCCGATCGCCGCCCCGGTCTCGTCCACGATCGCGAGGCGATCGACGTCCGGATCCACGGCGATGCCTACATCCGCGCCCGAGCGCCGCACCAGGGCCGCGAGGTCGCCGAGGTTCTCCGGAATCGGCTCCGGCGCGCGGGGAAAGCGGCCGTCCGTTTCGAGGTTGATCCCCGTGACGCGGCATCCCAGTCGCTCGAGCAGGTCACGCATGGGAGGGCCGCCCGCCCCGCGCACCGCGTCCAGCGCGACGCTGAAGCGCCGCTTCCGGATCCGCTCGACATCGAGCGCCGCCAGCTGGAGCACGCCGTCGAGGTGCCGCTCGACTGCGCCAGGATCGGTCGTCACCTTTCCCGTTTCCCGTTTCCCCTTTCCCGAGAGCTCCCCGCCTTCCCCCGCCAGCATCTGCACCCGCTTCCCCTCCGCCCCGTCGAGGAAGATCCCGTCCGATCCGATGAATTTCAGCGCGTTCCACTCGATGGGATTGTGGCTGGCGGTAATCGCGATCCCGCCGCGCGCATGGTGATGCTCGACGGCGAGCTGCACGGTGGGCGTAGGCACGACGCCGATGTCGATCACGTCGCAACCGACGGAAGTGAGCCCGGCCGTGACCGCCGCCGCGAAGGCGGGACCCGATGTCCGGGCATCGCGCCCGACCACCACGGATGGACCCGTCCCCCGTCCCTCGTCCCGCGTCCCCTCACGGGCAAACGTTCCGAACGCCCGCGCCCAGCGCGTCACCACCTCCGGCGTCAGGTCTTTGCCCACGATCCCGCGCACGCCGGACACGCCGACCATCAATGTGTCGGTCATCGCGGCAATCTAATCGGAGGGAAGCGAGCGGCGTGCCGAGTCGGGCGACGGTGCGGGAAGATGCAGCGGCTGAACTTCGGGGGTCGAGACCGGCAGCGCCGAGGGATCGGGGAACGCCGCGAGGAACGCCTGCACCGCGGGCGCGTGGAATTGCCTGTCCTTCCCCTCGTCGAGCTCCTGCAGCGCTTTCTGCACCGACAGAGCCGGCCGATACGGCCGGACGCTCGTCATGGCGTCGAACGAATCGGCAATGGTGACGACCCGCACCTCGAGGGGGATCTGGTCGCCCGCCAATCCGTCGGGAAACCCCCGGCCGTCGAGGCGCTCGTGGTGGGACCGCACGATCGCGAGCGCCGCCGGCACGTCGCGCATCAACGGCGCCAGGATGCGGGCGCCGATCACGGGGTGCTCCATGATGTGCCGGTACTCGGAGTCGCTGAGCTTGCCCTCCTTGTGCAGCACCTGCTCGCTGACCCCGATCTTGCCGATGTCGTGCAGCTCGGCGCCCAGCGTGATGACTTCAATCACGGACCGGGGCAGCCCCATCTGGCGAGCGATCCGGGTGGAGTAGTTCGCGACCCGCACGGAGTGGCCGCGGGTGTAGGGGTCCTTCTCTTCCAGGAAGTGCACCAGCGCCTGCAGCCGCTCGAGCGACAGCTCCTCGATGCGGCGGGCCTGCTCCTGCACGCGCTGTTCCAGGTTATGGCGGTAGTCTTCCAGCTCCATCTTGAGGCGCCGCTTGTCGAGCGCCTGCATCACGCGAGCGCGCACTTCGTCCAGGTGGAACGGCTTGGCGACGTAGTCGAGGGCGCCGAGCTGCAGGCAGGCGACGGCGCTCTCCACTTCCGCCACGGCCGTCACCACGATGACGGCGGTGTCCGGCCACTTGGCGATGATCTCCCGCAACAGCCCCACCCCGTCCATCTGGGGCATCCGCAGGTCGGAGATGACGAGCGGCACCTGCTCGTGGTACAGCATCTCCAGCGCTTCCACCCCGGACCCCGCTTCGGCGCACGTGAAGCCCTCGCCCTCGAGCAGCCGCACCAGGACACGGCGCAGACGCGGCTCGTCGTCGACGACCAGGCACTTGACCGCATTCGGCTGGGGCATTGTTGGCGTAACGTAGTAGTCGCTTGCTCGGCGCGAAAGGCGCCCTTACGTTCCCGCCATGACCGAGATCTCGCGCGACGACCTGGCGACGCGCTTCGCCACCCGTGCGGTGCATGCCGGTAAAATCCCCGACCCCCTCGCCGGCGCCGTGATGACGCCGATCTACCAGACCTCCACCTACGTCCAGGACGGCCTGGGCCGGCACAAGGGGTACGAGTACGCGCGCACCCGCAACCCGACGCGCGAAGCGCTCGAGCGGAACGTCGCGGCGCTCGAGGGCGGGCGCCACGGCTTCGCCTTCGCGTCGGGACTCGCCGCGGTGGACGGCGTGCTGAAGCTGCTCGCCGCGGGCGACCACGTCGTGTCCGGCGACAACCTGTACGGCGGCACGCACCGTCAGATGACGCTCATCTGGTCCCGCGTCGGCCTCGAATTCAGCTTCGTCGATGCCAGCGACACGCGCAACGTGGCCGCAGCCGTGACGCCCAAGACGAAGATGATCTACGCCGAAACGCCCACCAACCCGATGATGCGGTTGTGCGACCTCGCCGCCGCGGGCGAGGTCGCCCGTAAAGCGGGCGCCCTGTTCGTGGTGGACAACACGTTCGCCACACCCTACTTCCAGCGACCGCTCGAGCTGGGCGCCGACATCGTGCTGCACTCGACCACCAAGTACCTGAACGGCCACAGCGACATGGTGGGCGGGATGCTCGTCACCAACAGCGGCGCTCTGGCCGAGCGGCTCGGGTTCATCCAGAACGCGTCGGGCGCGGTGCCCGGGCCGTTCGACTGCTGGCTCGCCCTGCGCGGCACCAAGACCCTGGCGTTGCGCATGCGCCAGCACGACGCCAACGCCCGCCGCATCGCGGAGTGGCTCACCAAGCATCCCAAAGTGGAGCGCGTGTATTATCCAGGGCTGCCGTCGCATCCCCAGCACGAGCTGGCGTGCCGGCAGATGAAAGGGTTCGGCGGGATGATCTCGGTCGAGCTGGGCTCGCTGGAGCGGGCCAAGCGGTTCGCCGAGCGCACGCGCATCTTCGCGCTCGCCGAGTCGCTGGGAGGCGTGGAGAGCCTGATCGGGCACCCGGCGTCGATGACCCACGCCAGCGTGCCCGCGGAGATGCGGCGCGCCCTGGGGCTCACCGACAGCCTGGTGCGGCTGTCGGTGGGGATCGAGGACGTGGACGACTTGATCGCGGATCTGGACCAGGCCCTGGCGGCCGCTTGACGCGCACGAAACACGCACCCACCGCGGGCGTAGTGCAGGGTCTATCTTCGCCGAGGAGCATCGTATGACCGAATCCACCAGCCTTCCCGCGGCGCGCCCGCGCCGCATTCTCACTCAGATCGCGCCGGTCACCTGGGAGCACCCCGCCGACCGCGCCGCCCTGCAGTCGCTGCGCTCCGTGCCCGGGTTCGACGAGGTGGTGAAGAAGATCTACGGCTTCATCGGCGAGCGCGGCGTGCGGCTGATTTTCCAGGCCGACGCCGTGCGGGTGGGTCCGACCCAGTTCCCCCGCCTCAATCAGCTCTACACCGAGGTGCTCACCTCGATGGACTGGCCGGAGCGGCCCGAGCTGTTCGTGTCGCAGACGCCGTTCGCCAACGCCGGCGCGTTCGGCATGGACAAGCCGTTCATCGTGATCAACTCGGGCACCTTGAAGCTGCTCGACGACGACGAGCTGCGGAACGTGCTGGGGCACGAGCTGGGCCACGTCATGAGCGGCCACGCGCTGTACCACACGATTCTCGTGCTCATCCTCAACGTGAGTCTCGGGGCCCTGCCGTTCCTGGCCGGCATCGCGATTCTGCCGATCCAGCTCGCCCTGCTCGAGTGGTTCCGCAAGAGCGAGCTCTCGTCCGACCGCGCGGGGCTGCTCGCGTGCCAGGACGCGACGGCGTCGTTGCGCGTGAACCTCAAGTTCGCGGGCGGCGGCGACATGTCGCAGATGGACCTGAACGCGTTCCTCGCCCAGGCGAGTGAATACGAGGCCGCGGGCGGCGCGCTCGACCGCATCTTCAAGATCCTGGGGGTGCTGGGACGCACCCATCCGTTCAACACGGTGCGGGCTGCCGAGCTGCAGCGCTGGATCGAGGATGGACACTACGAGCGGGTGTTGGGCGGCGAATACACGCGCCGCGGCCCCGAGGCCGAGGCCCGGCCCGTGGACAAGGACATCGACGAGGCCCGCGAGCACTATATGAAGGAAGCGAAGGCCGTCGTGGACGACATGGTGGACACCGCCAAGCGGGCCGCTCAGGCTTTCTCGGACGCCTTCAAGAAGAAGTGAGAATCCTGGTCGTCGGCGGGGGCGGCCGCGAGCACGCGCTCTGCTGGGCGCTCAAGCGCGACACCCCCGACGCCGACCTGTTCGCCGCTCCCGGTAACCCCGGCACCGCGCAGCTGGGGACGAATCTGGGTATAGAGGCTGTAGAGGTCGCAGAGGTTCTAGAGGCGGTGAAGCAACACCGCATCGACCTCACGATCGTCGGGCCGGAGGCGCCCCTCGCTGCTGGCCTGGCCGACGCGTTGCGCGCGGCTGGTCGCTCCGTGTTCGGCCCCAACCGCGCCGCCGCGCGGATCGAGTCGTCCAAGGCGTTCGCCAAGGACGTGATGCAGGCGGCCCGCATCCCCACCGCCGCGAGCCGCACGTTCACGGGGCTCGACCCGGCCCTCGTCTACATCAAGCGTCACGCGGAGCCACTCGTGGTGAAGGCCTCCGGGCTCGCGGGCGGTAAGGGCGCCGTCGTGTGCAGCACGCGCGACGAGGCGGCCCGCGCGGCGAACGCCATGCTTGCGGAGGGGGCGTTCGGCGACGCCGGCCGCGAAGTGGTCGTGGAAGACTTCCTCGAGGGCGAGGAGCTCTCCGTGCTGGCGCTCACGGACGGCGAGCAGCTCGTCGTCCTGCCCGCCGCGCAGGACCACAAGCGGCTGGGCGAGGGCGACACCGGACCCAACACGGGTGGCATGGGCGCATACTGTCCGGTGAGCATCGCCAGCGACACCCTGCTCGACCGCGTGCGGCGTCGGGTGCTCGAGCCCGCGCTGCAGGAGCTGGCGGCGCGCGGCGCGCCATATCAGGGCGTGCTGTACGCCGGCATCATGCTCGCGGCCGACGGCACACCGTACGTGCTCGAGTTCAACGGCCGCTTCGGGGACCCGGAGACGCAGGCCCTGCTCCCGGTGCTTCCCGGCGTCACGGCGCACGTGCGCGATATCGCTCTCGGAGCCTGGAGACCACGAGAGACCATCCTGTCCGCGAGCCGGGCCGCCGTCGCCACGGTGCTCGCCGCGCCGGGTTACCCCGACAAGCCGCGACTCGGCGCCAGCGTCGTGGTGCCGCGCGATCTCGAGCCCGGAACGCTCGTGTTCCACGCGGGCACGTCCCACGCGGCCGACGGCACGCTGCGCGTTGCCGGTGGGCGCGTGCTCACGGTGACGGGGCTGGGCGACACGGTAGCGGCGGCACGCGAGCAGAGCACGCGCGGGTGCGAGCTGATCGGCTTCGAGGGTAAGACGTACCGGCGGGACATCGCCTGGCGCCAAATCAGGAGAACGGCGGAGCGTGCCGGAGCTGCCGGAGGTTGAGACGATCGTCCGCGACCTGGCCCCGCGGCTCGAGGGCTACCGGATCGCGCGCGCCCGCCTGGCCAAAACCGATGTGCTGCGCCGCGTGTCCAAGCCGCGCCTGCTGCGCATACTCCAGGGCAACACGATCGAGGAAGTGATCCGCCGCGCCAAGCACGCGGTGTTCCGGCTCTCGAGCGGCCACCGGCTGATCGTGCAGCCCCGCATGACGGGCTCGCTGGTCGTATACGACCGGGCGCTCACCCGCGACGAGGCCAAGTACGCGGTGCTCACCTGCACCATCGACGACGGTCGGCTGCTGGTGTACCGCGATGTACGCCGACTCGGCACCGTCTGGCTGCTCGACCAGAAGGGATGGGACGCGTACACGGGCCGGATCGGGCCCGAGCCCCTGGAAGACACCTTCACGCCGTTCGTGTTCGCCGACCGGTTGAAAGGGACGCGCGCCGCGATCAAGAAGGCGATCATGGACCAGCGCCGGGTCGCCGGGGTGGGCAACATCTACGCGAACGAAGCGTTGTTCGAAGCCGGCATCGATCCCTCGAAGCCCACCAACACGCTGTCGCTCGACGAGTTCGCGCGCCTGCACGCCGCGGTGACGGACGTGCTGGAGCGCGCCGTGCAGTCCTCGGGCACGACGGTGCGCGACTACCGCACCGGCACCGGAGCGGAAGGCCGCTTCCAGTTCGAGCTGAAGGTGTACGGGCGGGGCGGCGAGGCGTGCGTCACGTGCGGCAAGAAACTCGTCACCACGCACACGATCGATCTGCGGGCGACGACGTTCTGCCCGCGGTGCCAGCGCTAACGACTCTCCTGCTGCACGGGCACCGGCAGCGCGCTCGCAGTCGTGGTCCCATCGCCGAGCTGGCCGGAGTCGTTGCGTCCCCAGCAATACGCCGTGCCACGGGGCGTCAGGCCGCAGGCGTGCCCCAGTCCGGCGCTGACGCTGACGAACTCGAGGTGATCTGCGACGGCGGCGGGATTGGTCCGTCCGGTGCCGGTGCCGTCGCCCAATTGCCCGTAGGTGTTGTCGCCCCAGCAGTACGACGCTCCGCTCGTGATCACGCCGCAGCTGTGCCCCCCGCCCCCGTCCAGGACCGCGAACGCGAGCCCGCCCGAGACCGGGACCGGGATCGCCCGTGAGGTGGTCGTTCCGTCGCCGAGCTGGCCGGCGTT
>WNGO01002713.1_pt1 | contig 19224 bp, 13 predicted proteins | sample 5400511 | NCBI WGS metagenome assembly WNGO01 (sample SAMN13153380, study PRJNA577476) | soil metagenome | isolation source: 20 cm soil or saprolite under Garry oak tree replicate 2 | place: USA:California | collected 2016-06-15 | reverse complement strand
TTCGAGCCGCTGTCGCCGAGCCTCGCCCCGCTCGCGTTCGGCCGAGCGCTTGGCACGAGCCCCATCCCGCAGCGTGGCCGGACCTTGCCCGGTTCGCTTTGCCGATCGAAGCTTTCCGAGCTCCTCTTGCGCTCGATCCCGCGTCCAGCCTTCGGATGCCCAGCCGAGCGCTTCCTCGACCTGTTTCCCGTCAACCGAGAACCGCAGCGTGAAATAGCGATCCGGCCTCACGCCATGCCGGCGCGTTTGATGATCCCGGGCTCGGATGCCAGGGGCGATCGTCACCCACTTACCCGCCATTGAGCGCCCCAAAGGATTTGTCCCTATTCTGTCCCTAGATTAATCGTGAAAGCGGCTAGGGACGCGTGATGCTGAATGAGTATGATACCCGCAAAACCGGCGGGATGTAAACAGATATCGTGAAGCCGGGTGAAGCAGTATGATGGGGAGGAGAACTAACTCAAAATCTGCTTCCCGTAAGGGAGTGGGGGTTCAAGTCCCTTCACCCGCACCAGTCCGGTTTGCCTCCCACAAAAATCGGTCGGCTCGCGCCCACGGTAGACGGGTTACGGAAGGCTCGCGCGCAAGGCGGCGATGAGCGCAGTGAGATCGTTGGCCGGAACAATGGTCAGGAGATCTTGCGAGGCGAGCCCACAAGCCGGTGCGGCGATGACCGGCACGTCTGCAGCCAAGGCTGCCAGCAAATATCGCGGCCGCTCTTCCGCGATGGCCGGCTGCACGACTAAGGCCACCTCCTTCAGCCAGCCATTGGGCTCGCACGGATTGTCGAAATTTCGTGTGCGGACACCGTCCCAGAAATCCGGGCCTTCCAACTCGCTGCCGAGCAGCAGCACATCCAGATCGAGTGCGCGCGCCGCATCGCGCACTTCGTATGCACCTTTGCGCGCGACTGTTGGGCCGGGAAAGGCGATACAGCGAGCCGATGGCGTGGGCTCCACGCGTGGCAGCACGGCCGGCCGCCGCCAGTCGAGCATGATGGCCTTCTCGGCGAACAGGCGCCCGATCTCAGAATGGGGCGTAATGATCCGAGAGGCATAAGCGAGAGCCTCCGCTTCCGCGTCGATCAACTCTGCCGGGGCGCGAAAATCGCCGAGTGTCTTGCGCTCCGGATGGGCGGCGAAGGCGCGATCGAGGCGGGCGTGCAGTTCCTGCATCGGCAGCCGGGTCATCAATACCTCGACATCGCGCCCGCCCAAGTGACCGTTACGCCACAGAAACGGCAGTAACCACTGGGCGACGACAACCTTGGTGACATCGGGGACTAGGAGCCGGGACAGCCGGGCGGCGATCCGTTCCGCGCCGGCCTGCTCGGCCGTACGTCGCGCCGGCCCCTGTGCGGGCGCCCAGCGGACCTCCAGGGCCCGGCGCAGGGCCTGCAGCGGTGCTGAGCCGACATCCGCAAAGCCCTCCCGTTTCCAATCGTAGCGGGGTAGGCGCCAGGTTGCGCCATCTAGCGGCAAGCCGAGTACGTCGCCCGATCGGCGCACGTTCTCGACAAACTCCTGGAACTCAGGCCAGTTTTCGTCGACCAGAAAGGCGCAGCGATCATCGTCAGGGATGCCGCCATGCCGACTGTCGATGCGGTGTTCATGGCGAAAGCAACCGGTCTCGCCGCAGGTTGCACAGGTCCTCGTGGCGACCCCGGGCGTCCCCGGGGTGGCCCGCACGGCTTGCGGTCGCGGCTCCCTCTTGTTCCGCACCGGCGTGCGTGCGCGAAAGCGAACGATCAGTTCATCTCGGGTGACCTGTGCCTCGATGCGCATCGCATCGCGCGGACGAAATCGCAGATCGACATAATTCCAGGCAACCGTGGCGTCCCGCCCGTCTGCAGCCGCCGACCCAGGCACTATCCGCGAGTGCGCATGCCGCTCGACAATCTCGCACCCGGCCTGCAGCGCGGTTTCGTAAAGCGCATTCGAGAGTTGGCACAGGCCGCCGCCGGTTGCCGGGACCAGGCATCCTTCCTGCAACATGCGTCCGGCGACAAACCCACGCCGCCGGGCGGTGCGTCCGATCTGTTTCCAGAAGCTGAACAGCGCTCCCGCCGGAACGACGACTCCCTGCAGCGCCGCCGCAGCGCGCCGCAGATTGTGCACCTTACCCAGCTCATAAAGCCGTTCCTCCGGCTGGGCCTCCGACCAAAGCGGCGTAGATGACGCTCCGACCATGACCGAGAATGCTGCGTCGCCCGATTTGGACAGAAGCTGAGGACCCGCGAGGAAGTCCTGAGCGCCGCGCCGGAGCTGATGAAGCATCCTCTTGGCGCGGAACATGAGATTGGCCCGGCGCGTGGGAATACCCCATTTCGCCGGCTCGGCCGCGGCCGCACGGGGCGAGCGAGTGGTTGCCACCGTCATGCCAAGGTTCGGATCTCGGTAACGATTGGGTGAGCATTATACGCCAACGAAGGCACCCAATCGTAAATTGGTCAAATCAACATGCCTGTTCGCCCTGTGCCCGGCAGGGGCCGCGCGCTTGCGGCGGGCCGCCCATGCACCCGGCGCGATTGTTCCAGCGGCCTGCGCCCGGTATGCTGCGGCGCCATGGCCATGACGGCGCCCCGCGCCGAACCGAGAAGGAGCAAGACAGGCGATGTACGAAAAGCTCATTTCCGGCGACAACCACATCGACCTGACCTATTGCCCGGCCGATCTGTGGTCATCGCAGGCACCGGCGAAATGGAAGAAGACGGCGCCCCGCGTCGAGATGCGCAATGATGGACAACACTGGTTCGTCGGCGATGTCGACCGCGGCATGTGGAACGGCGTCGGCCCGGGCTTCCTGCCCTATACGAAAGGCTCCTTCGACCATATCGATGAGATGAAGGAGCTCGGCTTCGAGTGGAATTACTTCCCGGGTGCGAAGCCGCGGCCGACCACGCCCGAGCTGCGTATTGCCGATCTCGACCGCGACGGCCTCGAAAAAGAGGTCGTCTATGGCTGCTTGATGGTCAACGATCTGATCGATGACACCGAGCTGCGCATCTGGGTCAACCAGATGTACAACGATTGGGTGGCCGATTTCGCCAAGCGCTCGAACCCGAACCGGGTGTTTCCGCTGGCCATCATTCCCAACACCGACCCGAAAGCCGCGGCGGACGAGGTGCGACGCTGCGCCAAGATGGGATTGAAAGGCGGCGATCTCGCCTTCAAGCGGATGACCCCGCCGCTTTATCACCCCGACTGGTTTGTGCTGTGGCAGGCATCTGCCGAGTGCAAATTCCCGATCTCGTTCCATTCGACCGGTTTCAAGGCGGTGCGCGCGCCCGACACGCCCGAGATGGAAAAGGAGGTCTTCACGCAGTGGCGGCTGGTCCGCTCGACCCTGTTTCAGCTCGACACGATGGAGGTATTGGCCTCGATTCTTGCCTCGGGCGCCTGCGAAAAATACCCCGATTTCAACTTCGTCCTCGGCGAGTCCGGCGTGACCTGGCTCCCCTATGTGTTCGACCGATGCGACACCGAGTATCACGACCGGGCGCGCAGCCTCGGCTTCAAGATGAAGCCGAGCGACTATTTCCGGCGCCAGGGCTACGTCACCTATCAGCAGGACAAGTATCTCGAGCCGATCGTGCCGCTGATCGGTGAGGACAACATTATCTGGGGCGCCGACTACCCGCACCCGGATTGCATCTGGCCGAACTCGAAAGAGACCTTGGCGCAGAACCTCGCCGGCTTCTCGCCCGCGGTGCAGAAGAAGATCACCTACGAGAACGTCACCCGCCTCTACGGCCTGAACTGATCGCGAAAAAAGGGAGGCCTCTCTCCCGTATTGCGGGAGAGAGGCTTTCGGCCGCGCTTGACCGGGGATTGTCGCTCCTTACATGCAGCGCATGACCCGAGCCCCCGAACAGAGCGCCTGGCACGGCACGACGATCCTGGCGCTGCGCAAGGGCGGTGAGGTCGTTGTCGCCGGCGACGGTCAGGTGTCGATGGGCCAGACGATCGTCAAATCCAATGCCAAGAAGGTCCGGCGGCTCGGTGGGGGCGGGGTCATCGCCGGGTTTGCCGGGACGACCGCCGACGCGATCACCTTGTTTGAGCGGCTCGAAGGCAAGCTCGAGCAATATTCCGGGCAATTGACCCGTGCCTGCGTCGAACTCGCCAAGGATTGGCGCACCGACCGCTATCTGCGCCGCTTGGAAGCAATGATGGCGGTTGCCGATAAGGAGGTGTCGTTGATCCTATCCGGCACCGGTGACGTCCTGGAGCCGGAGGACGGCATCATCGGCATCGGCTCGGGGGGCGGCTACGCGCTCGCCGCGGCACGCGCGCTCCTCGAAGTCGAGGGCCTCGATGCCGAAACGATTGCGCGTCGCGCGCTGGCGATCGCCGGCCAGATCTGCGTCTACACCAACGACAAGATCACCGTGGAAAAGCTCTCGCTGTGACCGGCAACGCCTTCAGCCCGCGCGAGATTGTCTCTGAGCTTGACCGCTACATCGTCGGTCAGGACGATGCGAAGCGCGCCGTTGCCGTCGCCCTGCGCAACCGCTGGCGGCGGCAGCAATTGCCGGCCGACCTCCGCGAAGAGGTGCTGCCGAAAAACATCCTGATGATCGGCCCGACGGGCTGCGGCAAGACCGAAATCGCGCGTCGGCTCGCGCGGCTCGCGCAAGCGCCGTTTCTGAAGGTCGAGGCCACGAAGTTCACCGAGGTTGGCTATGTCGGGCGCGATGTCGAGCAGATCGCGCGCGACCTCGTCGAAGTCGCGATCGCGATGATCCGCGAGCGGCTGCGCAAGGATGTCGAGCCGAAGGCGGAGCTGGCGGCCGAGGACCGCGTCCTCGATGCGCTCGTCGGGAACAATGCGAGCGCGGATACACGCCAGAAATTCCGCAAGATGCTGCGCGAGGGCGCGCTCGACGAGCGCGAGATCGAGATCCAGGTGCAGGAAAGCGCCGCGGCGAACCTGCCGACCTTCGAGGTCCCGGGCATGCCGGGCGCCTCGATGGGCATGCTCAATCTCGGCGACATCTTCGGTAAGGCGTTCGGCGGGCGCACAAAGCCAAAGAAGCTGACGGTTGCCGACAGCTACCGCGTGCTGATCGCGGAGGAGAGCGACAAATTGCTCGACCAGGAGCGGGTCGTGCGCGAGGCGATCGCATCGGTCGAACAGAACGGCATCGTCTTCCTCGACGAGATCGATAAGATCTGCGGCCGCACCGAACGCGGCGCAGGCTATAGCGGCGCCGATGTCAGCCGGGAAGGCGTGCAGCGGGATCTGCTGCCGCTGATCGAAGGTACAACGGTCGCGACAAAGCACGGCGCGGTCAGGACCGACCACATTCTGTTCATCGCTTCCGGCGCCTTCCACCTCGCGAAACCGTCGGATCTCTTGCCGGAATTGCAGGGGCGCCTGCCGATCCGGGTCGAGCTGAAGGCGCTCGACCGCAGCGATCTCCGCCGTATCCTGACCGAGCCGGAAGCAAGCCTCGTTAAGCAATACCGCGCCTTGCTCGCGACCGAAGGGGTCGAGCTCGATTTCCGTCCGGACGCAATCGACGAGATTGCGCTATTGGCTGAGCAGATCAATTCCACCGTCGAGAATATCGGCGCCCGCCGTCTGCACACGATTCTCGAGCGTCTGCTCGAAGAGATCAGCTTCACCGCCTCGGACAAGCCGCGCGGCACCGAAATCGTCGTCAACGCGGATTATGTGCGCGAGCGGGTAGGCGAGCTGGCCAAGAACGCGGACCTGTCGCGGTTCATCTTGTAAGCCCAATTCTTCGCCTCGTTCGCCTTTCCCTTGCGGATTGGCTCGCCGCGCCGGCCCGATTGCGTTAACCTTGTTGTCGGAGGCACACCCCCATGCTGTCCTCGGCGCGGGTCCAGGAACGGTTGGCGCGGCGTACGCTCGCGCTGGTGCTGGCGGGCGGCCGCGGCAGCCGCCTCAAACAACTGACGGACCGCCGCGCCAAGCCCGCCGTGTTTTTCGGCGGCAAATTCCGCATCATCGATTTTGCGCTGTCGAATTGCCTCAATTCGAACATCCGTCGCATCGCTGTCCTCACCCAGTACAAAGCGCACAGCCTGTTGCGGCATTTGCAGATGGGCTGGTCGTTTTTGCGCCCCGAGATGAACGAGTTTCTCGATCTGCTGCCGGCGCAGCAGCGGCTCGACGAGGCGACCTGGTACCGCGGCACTGCCGATGCGGTTTACCAGAATTTCGACATCCTGCGCGCCGCCCGGCCTGAGTTCTTCGTGGTCCTGGCGGGCGACCACATCTACCGGATGGATTACTCCAATATGCTCGCCGACATGCAGGCGAGGGGGGCGGACTGCATCGTCGCCTGCGTCGAGGTGCCGCTCGCGCAAGCCTCGGATTTCGGCGTCATGGCCGTCGACGAATCGATGAAGATCGTCGATTTCCTGGAAAAGCCGCCCGCGCCGCCGTCAATTCCCGGCAAGCCAGACCGTGCCCTCGCGAGCATGGGGATCTATGCCTTCTCCGCCGATTTCCTGTATTCGGAATTGCAGCGCGACCACGAGGATCCAAAATCGAGCCACGATTTCGGTAAGGACGTCATTCCAAACCTGGTCAGCCGCGGTCTCGCCGCGGCGCATCGCTTTGAGGACAGCTGTGTCAAGACAACGCCCGACGCCGAGGCGTATTGGCGCGATGTCGGCACGGTCGACGCCTATTGGGCCGCCAATCTCGATCTGGTGAGGCCAACGCCGTCGCTCGACATTTATGATCCGAACTGGCCAATTTGGACCTACCAGCAGCAATTGCCGCCGGCCAAATTCGTGTTCGACGACCCGGACCGGCGCGGCGTTGCGGTGGATTCGATGGTCTCGGGCGGCTGCATCATCTCCGGCGCGCAGCTGAGACGCTCGCTCTTGTTCTCCAGCGTGCGCGTCAATTCCTACGCTCAGACCTGCGATGCGGTGGTGCTGCCCGAGGTACAGATCGGCCGCTCTGCGCGGCTCAACAAGGTCGTTATCGACCGCGGCGTCCGCATCCCGGAGAACCTTGTCGTCGGCGAGGATGCCGAGCTCGACGCGAAGCGCTTCTACCGTAGCGACGGCGGCGTCGTGCTGATCAGCGCGGAGATGCTCGCGGCGCTTTGAGGCGGAACTTCAGAAAATCCGGGCGGAGCTGGCGCGCTCGCGGATCCAGACCTGGGCGTCACGACCGGATTGCAACGCGTCGCGCGCGGCATCGACTGCATCGAGCAGCGCCTGTTCCTTGTCGAGATAGGCGCCGTAGACCGACGCGCCGATCCTGACCACCCAGCGCGCGTCCCGACCGCGCCGGCAAACCTCAAACTCCATGATCCCCATCTCAACGACCTCTCAGGGCGACGAGGCGCCCGCGGCGAAGGTTCTGCCTGTCCGCTCGGCTGCGATCCTTGGACCGCCGCCGTATCGCCGCTCCCCCGGTTACTATCGTAAAGCGGACAGCAGGATTGAAGCCCAAATTCGATGCCGAAATGTTAAGCGCCTGCGCGGTCCTCCAGAAGTGGGCATTTTCCGGGCATTTCGCGGCAGCTCTGCATTTGGCCGAGAACGGGCGAACGCCGCGAATATTTCTCGCGACCCACCGGTCAAGGCGGCGGGCAGGGCGTATCGATTCGACCAGCGCCCTCCGTCCCGACGAGGGAAGCTCACGAAATGCTTGCCCCGTCGGGGCGCAAGTCGGAGTCTCGCCGCGCTAAAACCGGGTCAATCTCAGGCGAGGGCCGTGGCGAGCACGATCGAGTTGGAAAAGGCGGAGCGGGTCCGTGACGCCGGGAACCTCGCGGCAGTCCGGTTGAACGGCGCCGAGCAGCCTCCGCTGCGCCGGTTTATTGCGCTGCTTTACGAGCATGTGCCGCCCGCCGATGTTGCGCAGCGCAGCCCCGATGATCTGTGCTGTGCCGCATTGGCATTATGGCAGTTCGCATCGCATCGCGAACCCGGCCGCGCCAAGGTTCGCGTCTACAATCCCACGCTCGAGACGGACGGCTGGTCCTCGACGCGCACCATCGTCGAGATCGTCAACGACGACATGCCGTTTCTCGTCGATTCGGTGACCGCTGCGGTGAATGAGGGCGGCCGCGAGGTTCGGCTCGTCATCCACCCGATCCTGAACGTGGCCCGCGATGCGACGGGCACGCTTCTCGGTCTCGATCCCCCGAAGTCCGGGCTTCACGAATCCTGGATGCAAATCGAGATCACCCGCGAGCCTGACCCCGCCGAGCGGGCTGCGATCGCCTCCAAACTCGAGACGGTACTCGCCGATGTCCGCAGCGCCGTATCGGATTGGCCGCTGCTGCGAGAACGCCTGCGGACGATCGTCGCGGAGCTGAGCGCGACCCCGCCGCCACTGCCGCCGAGCGAGATCGCCGAGGGGCTCGATTTCCTGCGCTGGCTCGACGACGACAATTTCACCTATCTCGGATTTCGCGAATATCGCTTCGACGACAGCGCGGATACCGCCGCCCCGCTCGGCATCCTGCGCGACCCGAAGTATCCCGTCTTTGAAGGAGTGCGGAATTTCGCGGCGCTGCCGGGCGATGTGCAGGATTTTCTGCGTCGCCGCGAGCTCCTCGTCATCGCCAAGACAAACCGGCGGGCCACCGTCCATCGCAACGTGTTGATGGATGCCGTCGGGATCCGCCGCTTTGGCTCCGGCGGCGAGGTCGTCGGCATCCGGCTGTTCGCCGGGCTTTTCACATCGCTTGCCTACAGCCGCAGCCCGCGCTCGATCCCGCTGTTGCGCCTGAAGGTGCAGCACACGATGGCGCGCTCGGGCTTGCCCCCCGACAGTCATGACGGGAAGGCGCTCCTGCACATCCTCGACACCTACCCGCGCGACGAGCTGTTCCAGATGCGCGAGGAGGAACTCTACAACATCGCGATCGGCATCCTTAATCTGCAGGAGCGCCAGCGCATCGCACTCTTCGTGCGCCGCGACCCGCTCGAGCGCTTTGTCACCTGTCTCGTCTATGTGCCGCGCGACCGCTACGACACGGAACTACGGTTGCGCTTCGCGGCGATCCTGGAGGAGGCGTTTGCCGGCGAGCTCGTCGATTTTTCTGTGCAAGTCGACGAGTCGGTGTTGGCACGTGTCGAATTCCTGATCGGGACGACGCGCGGCGCGGTGCCGACGGTTGATGTCGTGGCGTTGGAGCAGCGGCTCGCTGAAGCCGGGCGCAGCTGGAGCGACCGGGTCGAGGCCGCCTGCGACGAGACCTACGGAGAGGTCGAAGGCCGCGCGCGGCTGCGGCGGCTGCAACCCTTTCCGGTCGCCTATCAAGCGCGCACGACGCCGGCGCAGGCCGTCGCTGATCTCGACCGTATCGAGGCGTCACTGGCGGGATCGCCTCTCGAAGCCTCGCTGCATCCCCGGGAAGGCAGCGAGACGCCGGGGCTGCGCCTCTACCGGCCCGGCGGCCCGATTGTGCTCTCCGAGGTGTTGCCGATCCTCGAAAATCTCGGGCTGCGAATCGTGGCCGAGGAACCGTTCCGCATCGAGAGCACCGATCACCGAGCCGTCTGGATTCACGAATTTGCCCTCGCCGCGGGGTCCGTGCCTGCCAATATCTCGGCGGATCTGCGCCGCCGGTTCGAGGAGGCGCTGCTCGCCGCCTGGACCGGCGCCGTCGAAAACGACGGGCTCAACCGGCTGGTGCTCGCGGCCGGTCTGACAGCGCGCCAGACGACGGTCTTGCGTCTTTATTCCAAGGTGCTGCGCCAGGCCGGCAGCACGTTCAGCCAGGACTACATGGAGGAGGTGCTGGCGCGGCACGCACCGATCGCGCGCCGTCTCGTCGAATTATTCGAGCATCGCTTCGATCCAGCCCGCGCCGGGTCTCCCTCGCTCGCCGCGCTCGGTGAGGTACAGGCCATCGATCACGCGCTCGATCGGGTCGAAAGCCTCGATGAAGACCGCATCCTGCGCAGTTTCCTGACGCTCGTGCTGAAGAGCGTGCGGACAAATTACTACCAGACCTTGCCGGGCGGTCAGCCGAAGCCGGCGCTTGCGGTGAAGTTTGCGTCGAGCGAAATCGATCTGCTCCCGCTGCCGCGCCCGCTCTTCGAGATTTACGTCTATAGCCCGCGCATAGAGGGTGTGCACATGCGCGCCGGCAAAGTCGCGCGCGGCGGCATCCGCTGGTCCGACCGCAAAGAGGATTTCCGGACCGAGATCCTCGGGCTGATGAAGGCGCAGACCGTGAAGAATGCGGTGATCGTGCCGGTCGGCTCAAAGGGCGGCTTTGTCCTGAAGCGCCCGCCGGCCGCGCGGGATCAGCTGATGGCCGAGGGTGTCGAGTGTTACAAAATCCTGATCCGTAGCCTCCTCGATCTGACCGACAATATCGTTGCCGAAGGTGGCGAGAATGGTGGCCGCCATGATGTGGTGCCGCCGCGTCAGCTCGTGCGCCACGATGGCGATGATCCGTATCTCGTTGTCGCGGCTGATAAAGGCACAGCGAGCTTTTCCGACCTCGCCAATGAGATTTCGGAGGAATACGGTTTCTGGCTGGGCGACGCCTTCGCCTCCGGCGGTTCGGCCGGTTACGATCACAAGGAAATGGGCATCACCTCGCGCGGTGCCTGGGAATTGATCAAGCGCCACTTCCGCGAATTAGGGCGCGACATTCAGAACAGCGACTTCACCGCCGTCGGGGTCGGCGACATGTCGGGCGACGTATTCGGCAACGGCATGCTGCAATCGCGTCACACCCGCCTCGTTGCCGCCTTCAACCACCTGCACATTTTTGTCGACCCCAACCCCGACCCTGCCGCAAGCTTTGCCGAGCGGCAGCGTCTGTTCGCGCTGCCGCGTTCGAGCTGGGCCGATTACGACCCGAAACTGATCTCAGCCGGCGGTGGCGTCTTCGATCGCGCCGCCAAATCGGTTCCGATCAGCCCGGAGATGAAGCAGGTTTTCGATATCGCCGAGGATCACCTAACCCCGGCCGAGTTGATCCAAAAATTGCTAACCGCCGAGGTCGATCTCTTGTTTTTCGGCGGCATCGGAACCTTCGTCAAAGCCCACAACGAAACTCACGGCGAGGTCGGCGACCGGGCGCCAATCTCGGCGTCACGCAGCGCGGCCGCGTTGCCTATGCGCTGAAAGGCGGGCGTATCGACACCGACGCGATCGACAATTCCGCCGGTGTCGACATGTCGGACCACGAGGTCAACATCAAGATCCTGCTCGGCAGCGCGATCGCGACCGGCGCTCTCGGCCGCCAGGAGCGCGACCCGCTGTTGGCGCAGATGACCGAGGATGTCGGCGCGCTGGTGTTGCGCGACAACTATTTGCAGGGCGAGGCCCTATCCGTCGCCGAGGCGCGCGGGCCTTCCGCGCTCGACCGCCAGACCCGGTTGATTCGCGAACTGGAGCGCGCCGGACGACTCGACCGCGCGCTCGAGTATCTGCCGGATGACGAGGCGCTCGCGTCGCGCGCCGCGTCGCGTCGCGGACTGACGCGCCCCGAGCTCGCGGTTTTGCTCGCGCATGCCAAGATGTCGCTCGACGCAGATGTGCTCGCCTCCGAGCTTCCCGATCTGCCGGAGCTGGCGGGCGATCTCCACGACTATTTCCCGCCGGCCCTGCGCGATCGCTTTGCGAAGCAGATCGCCACCCACCCGCTACGGCGCGAGATCACCGCGACCGCCATTACAAACGACCTCATCAACCGCGCCGGCATCACGTTCGTTCACGACATGCGGGCGCGTACCGGCAAAGGGCCGGCTGAGATCGCTCGCGCCTATCGCATCGTGCGCGAAGCCTTCGAGCTGCGCGCTGCCTGGACCAATATCGAGGCGCTCGACAATCGCGTCCCGGCGCGCCTGCAATCGGAGATGCTGCTCGATATTGCCGGCCTCGTCGAGCATGCCACCGCCTGGCTGCTGCTGCATAACCGGCTTGATCTCGCCCACGATATCGAGCGGCTTCGACCGAATATCCGGGAGCTCGCCGGGCTGTTACCGGCGGTGCTGCCGGCGACCGACCGCGTAATCGCCGAACAACGCGCCGCGCGGCTCGTCGGAGAGAAGGTCCCGCAGCGGCTTGCCGCCGCTATTGGTGGCACGCCATTTCTCGCCGCGGCTTTGGAAATTGCCGATCTCATGGAGCGGACGTTGCAGCCGCTCGACCGCGCTGCGCGCACCTACTACGCGTCAGGTGCGCGTTTTGCGCTTGGCGAGATGCGCAGCGCGGCGCGGCGTCTCCCGGCCGAAACGGCGTGGCAGCGTCAGGCCGTGGAGACGGTCACGGACGAGCTGTTCACATTGCAGGCCGAGATCGCCTACTCGGCGCTGCACGCCTCGCTTGACGCCGCCGACCCGCTCGCCGCTTGGACGAAAGAGCGCGCCACGGCCCTCGCGCCTGCCGAAGCGATCGCCGCCGAACTGCGCGCCGGCGCGACGCCCGATCTGGCGATGCTCGTTGTTGCCAGCCGTCAACTGCGCCAGGCGCTCGGCTAACCCGCCTCAGGTCATCATCTCTTCCAGCGTCGCAAGCGTGTCGGCTTCGCGATACGGCTTGTCCCATCGGATGCGGTGTACTCGCGGGAAGCGCATCGCCACCCCGGATTTGTGACGGCTGGAGCGGTGCACGCTGTCGAACGCAATTTCGAGCACCAGGCCAGATGCGACCTCGCGCACCGGCCCATAGCGGTTGACCGTGTTGTCGCGCACCCATTTGTCGAGCCGGCGCAACTCCTCATCGGTAAAGCCGGAATAGGCTTTGCCCACCGGTACGAGCTTGTCGCCAGCCCAGGCGCCGAATGTGTAATCGGAATAGAAGGATGAGCGTTTGCCGTTGCCGCGCTGCGCATACATCAGCACCGTGTCGATCGTCAGCGCGCCGCGCTTCCATTTGAACCACGGCCCTTTGGGCCGGCCGGCGAGGTAGGGCGAGTCGGCGCGTTTCAGCATGATCCCTTCGATGCCGCGCTCGCGCGCTCCGGCGCGCAATTGCTTCAGCTCCTCCCAATCGGCGAACCGTATCATCGGCGACAGATCGAGGTTCGGGCGCGGCATACCGTGCGACGCTTCGAGCCGGCGGCGCCGTTCGCGAAGGGGCAGCGGGCGGAGATCCTCGGCGCCTTCGCGCAGGATGTCGTAGAGCCGCACACCGGCGGGATAGTCGCGCAGCATCTTCTGGTCCGGCGATTTGCGATTGAGGCGCTGCTGGAGCTGATTGAACGGCGCGACCTCGCCGCCACGCATGACCAGGAGCTCGCCGTCGAGCGTCACATCATCGGACATCGCCGCGAGGATATCGGGAAAGGCGCCGCCGATATCGTCGCCCGAACGCGAATAGAGACGCCTCTGACCGCCGCGCGAGACAAGCTGCACACGGATCCCGTCCCATTTCCATTCCGCTAGATAGTCCTTGGGATCGAGCGTCCCGAGATCACCCTCTTCGAGCGGCTGCGCCAGCATCAAGGGGCAGAAGGTCGGCAGCTCGGCGATGTCGGGCGGCGGGGCGCTCCCTTCGAGCCAAGCAAACAGCTCCGGATATGGTGGCGTGAGGCCGTGCCAAATCTCTTCGATAGAGTTGAGCTCCATGCCACTCCATTGGGCGAGCGCGGTCTTGGCGAGCCGCGCCGAGACGCCGATCCGCAGCGCGCCCGTTACCAGCTTCAGCAATGCCCAGCGGCCGGTTGCATCGAGCGCATCGAGCCACGGCGCGAGATGCGCCCCGACATCCGCACGGCTCGCGCCCTGCAAAGTGCTGACGATCTCGCTGAGGCTGGGTACTGCACTCTGATCCTGCATCTCCGGCTCGGGCCAGATCAGGGCGACGGTCTCGGCGAGGTCGCCGACGAAGTCCCACGACCAGCCGAACAGTTCCGGATCGACCCGCGCCATCGCCAGATCGCGCACCTGGCTGGGCTTGGCTTCGGCGAAGGACAATTCCCCTGTCAAGGCCGCCAAGGCCCAGCCCCGCTCCGGGTCCGGGGTCGTCGCGAAATATTCCTGCATCAGCCGCAATTTGCCGTTGCGCGACGGCGTGAACAGCAGCGCGTCGAGCAGTTCAGCAAAGCGCTTCACGCCCGCTCTCCGCCGCGGCAGAGCTGCCAAACATGGCCATCCTTTGGGGAGATATCGCGCCACCGGCGCCGGCGTGCTATCCGTGGGGCCTGAACATCATGAGGGCTCCCATGATCCATCACCTGTCGATTGCCGCCCGCGATCCCAAGAAGGCGGCCGGTGTCCTCGCCGATTTGATGGGCGGCAAGGCGGTGCCGTTTCCGCCCAATCCGGGAAGCTTCTTTGCGCTGCAGCTCGACGAGCACGGCTCGGGTGTCGAGGTCTACCCGGCCGGCACCGAGCTCGAGCCGAACGGCTCGACTGGCGGCAGTTTCGTCAAGCACCCGAAAGACCGCGGCTACGGCTCGACGCATTTCGCGCTGAGCGTCCGCACCGAGGCCAAAAAGGTCGAGGAGATCGCGCAGCGAGCCGGCTGGAAGTGCTTCGATTGCAACCGTGGGCCGTTTCACGTCATCGAGGTCTGGGTCGAGAACGAGACGATGGTCGAGATCCTGCCGCCGGATTACGCGGCCGAATATCTCACCTTCACGCGCCCCGACAAGGTGCTGGCGGCCATGGAGGGCGCGGGCACTGGAGCCGGTCGCCACGCGCGCTAGCGCGCTCACTCTTCCTCCTCGTCGAAGCCGGTCAACGCCAGCGCGCGGGCCTCGCGCCCGCGCTGCGCGGCGTAATGGACGAGCGCTTCCTCGCGGCCATGCGTCACCCAGATCTCGGGCGCGCCGACATCGTCTAGGGTCTGGGTCAGCTCGTCCCAATCGGCATGGTCGGAGATGACTAGCGGTAATTCGATGCCGCGTGCCTTGGCGCGCTGCTTGACACGCATCCAGCCCGAGGCGAGTGCGATCACCGGATCGGGCAGCCGCCGCGTCCAGCGGTCCGCGAGCGCCATCGGCGGCGCAAGCACGATCTTGCCCCTGAGCTCGTCACGCGCGACCCCGGTCGCGAGCTGCACCGGGCCGAGATCGACGCCGAGCCTCTGATACAGCTCGGTCAATCCGAGCAGCGCGCCATGCATATAGACCGGCTCGTCGTAACCGGCGGCGCGCAGTGAGGCCAAAACCCGCTGACACTTGCCGAGCGCATACACTCCAACCAATTGGCAGCGCTCCGGGTAGAGCCGCAGCGAATGCAATAGTTTGTCGATTTCATGCTTATCCGGCGGGTGGCGAAACACTGGCAGCGCGAACGTCGCCTCGGTCACGAAGAGATCGCAGGGCTGCGGCTCGAAGGGCGGGCAGGTTGGGTCGGGCCGGCGCTTGTAATCCCCGGAAACGACGACCCGAGTGCCCTGGTATTCGATGACGAGCTGCGCGCTGCCGAGGACATGGCCGGCCGGCACGAGGCATAGCGACGTGCCGTTCATCGTCACCGGCTCGCCATAACGCGCTCCCTGCAACGTCCCGCCAGCCAGCTCGCCATAGCGATGGCGCATGATCGCCACCGTCTCCGGGGTTGCGAGGACGTGCTCGTTGCCGGACCGTGCGTGATCGCCATGGCCATGCGTGATGACGGCGCGGGCGACCGGCCGCGTCGGATCGATGTAGAAATCGCCGGGTTCGCAATAGAGCCCGGCTGGAGTCACCCGCAGCCAGTTTTCCGGCCGCGGCGTAAGGTCAGGCATGGTTGCGATATAGGCGCGGGACCCGAAGACGTCAGCTTTGCTCAGCCGTCGAGCGCCGAAATCGGCCGCGCCACACTTTCGAGCGGTTGGCGCTCGGCCTTGACGCCAATCAGGACCTCGACGACAGCGGCGCCGACCATCAATACGGCGCCGAAGAGGTAGCCGAGAAAGACATCGCCGCGGTCCCCGCTGCCGACGAGCACGCCGAACAGCCAAGGCGAGGCGACGCCGCCGATCGCCGTGCCGACCGCATAGAAAAACGCGATCGCCAGCGCGCGCGCCTCCAACGGGAAGCTCTCGCTGACCGTCAGATAGGCAGCGCTCGCCGCTGCCGACGCGAAGAAGAAGATCCCGCTCCAGCAGGCGGTCAATGTCGCCGCGTCGACGATACCCTCGCGGAACAGCCATCCGACGACGGCCAGCAGCACACCGGAGATCGCGTAGGTGAAGGCGATCATCGGCTTCCGGCCGAGCGTGTCGAACAGCGGCCCGAGCAGCAGCGGCCCCATGAAATTGCCGAGCGCGAAGGGCAGCATGTACCACCCGATCGCGTCCGACGGCACGCCGTAGAAGCGGGTCAGGACGAGCGCGTAAGAGAAGAAGATCGCGTTGTAGAAAAAAGCCTGCGACGCCATCAGCACGAGGCCGAGCACGGCTCGCCGGGGATAATCGCGGAGGATCGCCCTGATCATGCGCAGGATCGGCGTGTGCGATGCCGCGACAAGCCGCAGCCGCGCGCCAGCCTCCGCGAGTGGCTTCGCGCCCGGGCGAGCCAGCACACGCTCTTCGATGCCGCAGAGGACCGCCTCGCACTCCTCGGTGCGGGCATGCAGCATCAGCCAGCGCGGGCTCTCCGGAATCCATTGCCGCAGGAACAGGATGCCGAGGCCGAGCACGGCGCCGATGCCGAAGGCGGCGCGCCAGCCCCAATCCGGCGGTAGCAGCCCAGGTTGCAAGAGGACGACGGCGCCGAGCGCGCCGAGCGCCGCGCCAACCCAGAAGCTGCCGTTCACCGCCAGATCGGTACGGCCGCGGTATCGCGCCGGGATCAATTCCTGGATGGCAGAGTTGATTGCCGCGTACTCGCCACCGATCCCCGCGCCGGTCAGTGCGCGGAACAGTGCAAAGCTCCAGAAATCCCAGGACAGCGCCGTTGCGGCGGTGGCGGTCAGGTAGAGGGCGAGCGTGACAAAGAACAATTTGCGGCGGCCGAGCCGGTCGGTCAGATAGCCGAACAGCAAGGCGCCCACCACCGCCCCGGCGAGATAGGCCGTGGCAACGAGGCCGATCTGCTGCGGCGTGAAGTGCAAGACCGGGCTTTCTTCCAGCGCGCCGACGATCGAGCCGGCGATCGTCACCTCCAGCCCGTCGAGGATCCAGGTGATGCCGAGCGCGACGATGACCAGGCTGTGAAACCGTGACCAGGGCAGCCGGTCAAGCCGCGCCGGGACATCCGTCTCGATGACGATGCTGGCATCACGCATAACGGCAAGAACACTCCGGCAGGCAAGCCGTCGCGCCAAAAGCGTGCTCAGGCGCTTGGCATGGCGGCCGGCAGGGGTTAGGCGTAAGGCTCGAAGGAGATGCTGTCATGGGAAACGGACCGGCCATCGCCGCCTACATCGCCGAGACATCGCGGCGCGCGCTGCCGCCGGAGGTCGCCGACATGGCGCGGCTGTGCCTGGCCGATTGGCTCGGCGTCGCGATCGGCGCCGCGGACGAGCCCGCCGGCCGCATTGTCCGCGAGGTCGCAGCCGGATGGCATAGCGAGGGACCTTCCACGATCCTGTTCGGCGGCACCGCCGCCGCGCCCTTCGCCGCACTCGCCAATGGCACCTTGGCGCATTGCCTCGATTTTGACGACACCTACGTCAAGGCGATCACCCATACCAGCGCGCCGGTCTGGGCTGCGACGCTCGCGCTCGGCGAGGAGGTGGGGGCCGACGAGCCCGCGATGCTGTCCGCCTTCGTGACCGGGTTCGAGACCGCCGGCCGCATCGGCAGCGGCCTCGGCGAGGCGGTGACGGCGCGCGGCTGGCATGGTACCGGAGTGTTCGGCCGGCTCGGCGCCGCCGCAGCGGCCGCGGCGCTGCTGCGGTTGAGCGCGGAGCAAGTATTGCACGCGCTCGGCGCGGCGGCGACCCAGACCGGCCTCGCCGCGGCGGGCTTTACGGCCGCGACGGGGCTGTTCGAGCCCGGCGGCGGCCTTGACACCGCGCTGGTGCAGGATCGCAGCGTCACGTTCGCCTCGTTGGACACTCCTGGCGATCTCTCCGGCTGGCGCATTCTGGACAACAGCTTCAAGCCCTATGCCGCCTGCCATTTGACGCATCCGGCGGTCGATGCCGCCCGCGCACTCGCGTCGCTTGTGGCCGAGCACGGCGGCGTCGGATCGATACGGGCCGAGATCGGCGCGCTGGCCCAGCAGATCACTGGCGGCAAGAGGGGCGAACCGGCCAGCCCGCTCGAAGGCAAATTCGACCTGAAATATTGCGTCGCGCTCGGTTTGCACGGCCATGCGGTCTCCGCCGCCGATTTCCGCGAGCCCTGGCATCCCGATCCCGCGATCTGCGCCACGGCCGGCAAAGTCGAGAACACCGTCAGCCCCGAGATGGGTTTCGCTTCGGCGCGACTTACGGTCGAATTCGCCGATAGTCGCCGCGAGACGGTGCATGTGCCGGTCGCAAAGGGTCATCCACAGAACCCGATGAACTGGGACGACATGCACGCGAAGTTCGACGCGCTGGTGTCGCGGCGGCTCGGCTCTCGCAGTGACGCGCTGTTCGAGCTGGTGCGGGATTTCGGCCGCGGCGATGTCCTCGCCGAGATCCGCGCTATGCTGGCGCGGCTTTAGAAAGGCGCCCTCAAATGCCAGAACGTCCCGACATCCGCCTGACCCCTGACGAGCAGGCGGCGTATCTGCGCGCGAACCGCAAATGCGCGCTCGCCACGCTCGACCAGGACGGGTTCCCGCATGTCACCGCGATGAACTTCGTCATGCGGGACGGCGCCTTTTACATGACCTCCTACGGCAAGGCGCAGAAGGTCGTGAACATCCGCCGCAATCCGAAGACCGCGATGATGGTCGAGACCGGCTCGGCCTATGCCGAGCTCAAAGGCGTCATGGTGCGCGGGCTGTGCGAGGTCATCGAAGGCGCGGAGGCGGTGCAGCAGGTCTTCGCCTGGTCGGCCGAGGCACGCGGCGAGACCTATAGCCGGCCGGCCGCCGCGTCGAGCAGCGCGCCGAAGCGCGTCGTCCTCAAAATCGTGCCGCAGAAGATCGTCACCTGGGACCACAGTAAGCTCGGCGGCCGGTACTAGGTTCAGTCTGCGATCGGCAGGCTGAGTGGCGTGATCTCGGCGGCGTTGCGCCTGAGATAATCACGGCTGGGCGCCAGCGCTTCCATGCGCTCTTGTGCGGCGCGCAACTTGCCGCCCGCCGCGGTTTGATCGAGCGTCACGACGCGACCCTCCGTCACCACCTGTCGGCCATCGACAAAGACGTCGCACACGGCGCGGTCTGCGGCGTGATAGATCAGCGCTTTCAAGGGATCGCGATCGGGCTGCATCTGCGGGCAGGCG
>WNGO01001203.1_pt1 | contig 19226 bp, 17 predicted proteins | sample 5400511 | NCBI WGS metagenome assembly WNGO01 (sample SAMN13153380, study PRJNA577476) | soil metagenome | isolation source: 20 cm soil or saprolite under Garry oak tree replicate 2 | place: USA:California | collected 2016-06-15 | reverse complement strand
ATGAAACGCGTCGTCGGCCTACCCGCCGACACGTTGTCGATGCAAAATGGCACGCTGTTCGTCAACGGGCATTCGGTCGAGGAGCCCTATGCATCGCATCGACACGAGGGCAGTCTCTTTGATCAGGATTTCTTGTGGCAGCGCGAGTATGTGGCTCCCGGAGTAGACCGCGCGACTTATCACCCGACCCTCACGTTCTGGGGACCGATCGTCGTCCCACCCCGCGCGTACTTTGTGCTCGGCGACAACCGCCGGGAAAGCGCCGACAGCAGGTACACCGGGTTCGTCCCGGCCGATTCAGCCATCCAACGTCCTACTGTCATATACTTATCGCGCGACCGTGAGACCGGCCATATTCGGTGGGATCGAATCGGCACAGTCCTCAACCCCGTGCGATGAACTCTTCGATCGAACTGACGGCCGGGATCCCCAGATGACCGACCAGCTTACTCGACGTGATTTCGTGACCGCCGGGGCCAATCCCACTTCACGTGTAAGGCGATGACCACTCACCCCACGCCGCTCAGAACCCTTCTCACCGTCGCGTTGTGCTGCCTCCTCACGCAATCCACCATCGCACAGGGCCTTCCGCGCGCCCGTCCCGAGGAGCTAGGCCTCTCGGCCACCGCACTCGAGCGCATCGCAACAACGCTGCAATCGTATGTGGACTCCGGACAATTCCCCGGCCTCCTCACCGTAGTCGCTCGGCACGGCAAGCTGGCGTACGTGTCCTCCGTGGGCTGGATGGATGTGGAGCACCAGCACGCCATGAGCCCGGACGCGGTGTTTCGCATCTACTCCCTGACCAAGCCGATCACGAGCACGGCCGTCATGCAGCTGTACGAGCGTAAGAAGCTGCGCCTCGACGACCCGGTCTTGAAGTACATTCCCGCCTTCGCAGGGGTGAAAGTCTACGCCGGCGGCGGCGCGGCGACGCCCGTCCTGCACGATCCCGAGCGGCCCGTGACCCTGGCCGACTTGTTGACCCACACCTCGGGCCTGACCTACGGCTTTATCGGCAACACGCCCGCCGATTCGATCTATCGCCGTGCGGGCCTCAACAACCCCCACTGGACTCTCGCCCAGCTGTCCGACAGCCTGGCGCACCTCCCGCTGGCATTCTCACCAGGGTCGCTGTGGAACTACGGCTATTCCATCGACGTCCTCGCGCGCGTCGTTGAAGTCGTGTCAGGCATGACGTTCGATCGCTACCTCGACAGCGCCCTCTTCCAACCGCTTGGCATGGCGATGACCGCGTTCCACGTCACGCCCGCGATGGAAGGTCATCTGACGACGCTGTACACGCGCGGCCCCGATGGAAGACTGCAGGCGAGTGTGCCCTTGATCGCAACGGAGTATACGGCGGAAGGTCGGATGCTCTCCGGCGGTGGCGGGTTGCTCTCGACCGTGAGCGACTACCTCCGCTTTGCCCGGATGCTGTTGAACGGCGGTGAGCTGGACGGGCATCGGGTCCTCAAGCGCGAAACCGTGGCCCTGATGATGCGGGACCACTTGCCGCGCGGGCTCACGCCGATCACGGTCGCTCCCGACTGGCCCCCCGGAAGAAATGGCTTCGGGTACGGAGGGGCAGTGCGGGTGGATTCGGACGCGACGGTCCTCGGATCACCCGGTACGTTCCGGTGGGCGGGGGCGGCGACCACCTTTTTCTGGGTCGATTCCCGGACCGATTTGGTCGCGATGGTCTGGACGCAGTACCTCCCGCCCGCGTGGTCGCTGGATGCGCAGTTCCAGCGGTTGGTATACGCCAGTGTGAAAGGCAATTGAGGATGCCCCACGACGTCACACGCCGCGAGTTCGTCACGGCCACCGCCGGCGCGTTCGCCGGCGCCGCGCTCTGGCCCGGCGCAGCACAGGTCGACCAGCCGCGAGCTCCGTCTCATCCCCTCACCGACGGGACGGTGATCCTCTTCCAGGGCGACTCGATCACCGACGCCGGTCGGGACCGCGTCGCCGCGGATCCGAACGTGGCGCGGGGGCTCGGCTCGGGGTACCCGCTGCTCGTCGCCTCGGCCGCGCTCGCGGCGCACCCCGATCGCGGCCTGCGGTTCTACAATCGCGGCGTCAGCGGCAACAAGGTGCCCGACCTCGCGGCCCGTTGGTCGGCGGACACCGTGGCGCTCGCGCCGGACGTGCTCAGCATCCTGATCGGCGTGAACGATTTCTGGCACAAGCTGGGACACGGCTACACGGGGACCGTGCAGGACTACGAGAACCAGTACACCGCCCTGCTCGAGGAAACGCGGCGCGCGTTGCCGCCGGTGCGGCTCATCGTGCTGGAGCCGTTCGTCCTCCGTTGTGGCGCGGTGGACGATCAGTGGTTTCCGGAATTCGACCAGCGTCGGGCCGCGGCCGAGCGCGTCGCCCACCGAGCGGGAGCGGCGTTCGTTCCGCTCCAGCGGGTGTTCGACGACCTGGCGCGAAAGATCAACCCGCAGTACTGGGCCGCCGACGGCGTCCATCCCACTCCGGCGGGACATGCGGTGATCGCGGAGCGGTGGCGCCGCGCCGCTGGGCTCTGAAATCCTTCGCATGCGTTTGACCGCCGGCCCGATCGCCGCATCCGCCCTCGGCCGGCTGCTCCTCGCGACGCCACTCGCGGCGCAGAGCGCGCCGCTCGACGCCTTCCGCGACAACATCGCAGCCATTCACGCGCGCGATCGCGCTGCCTACCTCTCCCATTACCTCCGCACGCCGGCACTGGCCCGCGTGGGCCCGGACGGGCTCCACCAGGGATACGACGAGTTCGCCCGGGGAGCCGGCGCCGGCTGGCCCGACACGCTGGTGGCGACGCACTTCCGCATCGTTCCCGTGACCCCGGACGTGGCCTACGGCGTGTACCGCTACCGCGTGGTCGACTCGAGCGGCAGCGTGCGCGGCGTCAGCGAGCGCGTATTGGTCCGGACGCCCGACGGATGGAAAATCGCGGTCACGACCGCATTCCCGACGTCCGACGCGGCGCCCCCGCCGATCGCCATCGTCGGCGCCACGCTCGTGGACGGCACCGGCGCGTCGGCAGTTCCCAACGCCGTGGTAGTGATGCGTGAGGGCCGGATCGCGTGTGCGGGCCCGCGGGCCACCTGCGCGGTGCCGCCCGACGCCGACACCGTCAGCGCCATCGGCAAATGGATCATCCCGGGACTGATCGACACCCACGTGCACTTCTCCCAGACGGGTTGGGTGGACGGGCGACCCGACGCCCTGGACCTGCGGGAGCGCTACCCCTACGACGTCGTCGAGGCGGAGCTGCACGCCCGGCCCGAGCGGTTCTTCCGCTCCTATTTGTGCAGCGGTGTCACGTCGGTCTTCGACGTGGGCGGCTACCCCTGGACGCTCGAGCTCCAGGAGCGGACGGCCCGGAGCACGAGAGCCCCGCGCGTCAGGGCCGCCGGGTCGCTCCTCTCGACCATCGATTTCTGGCTCAACCTGCCCGACCAGCGCCAGTTCATTTATATGGCGGACGAGGGCACCGTGCGGCAGGCGGTACGCGCGCACAAGACGTGGGGCGCCGCGGCCATCAAGGTCTGGTATATCATGCCGCCGCAACCGCCTGACACGGCGCGCGTGTCCGCCCTGGTGCGCGCCGCCGGCGACGAAGCCCGGAAGGTCGGGCTGCCCCTCATCGTGCACGCGACGGGCCTGTGGGAAGCGAAAGACGCGCTGCGTGCCGGGGCGCGGGTGCTGGTGCACTCCGTCTGGTCCGCTCCCCTGGACGACGAGTTCCTGGCCCTCGCCCGGAGCCAGAGAACGATCTACGTCCCGACGCTCATGGTCCCCGACGGGTATCGCCAGGTGGCGGCGCGGCGTTTCGCGGGCGAGCGACAGCCCCTGGCCTGCGTGGATCCCGCGACCCGCGCCAAGGCGCTCGCGACCGACACCGTGGCCCCGGGGCAACGGCCGACCGCCGCCGTCCTCGCGGAGCGGACCGCGCGGACCGCGCGGTCGTTCACCCAGGCCCAGGCGAACCTCAAACGCGTGCACGATGCCGGCATTCCCGTGGCCCTCGGCACCGATGCCGGCAACCCGCTTACCCTGCACGGCGCGTCGGTGTTCATGGAGCTGGAAGCGATGCAGGCGTCCGGCCTCGCGCCGCGCGACGTGCTCGTCGCGGCAACCGCGAACGCCGCTCGAGCCCTCGGGCTCGACAGCACCGGAACGGTCACCACCGGCGCCGCGGCCGACCTGGTCGTGCTGGACGCCGATCCGCTGGCCGACATCCGCAACGTGCGCCGGATCGCGCTCGTCGTGCGCAGGGGCGAGGTGTACACCCGGCACGAGCTCGAGTATTAAGAGCACCATCCCCCTTCTTTGAAACGAGGTTTCACGCTCATGCGCTCGTCCGCTCGTCCGCTGCTCGCGCTCGGTCTCGGGGCTTTGCTCGGCTTGGCCCCCTCCCCCATCGGCGACCTGCGCGGCTTCACGGCGGAGTCCGCCAAGGCCGAGCGGGAGTGGGAAACCAAGTTCCGCGCCATCCCCTCCCCCGATTCGCTGCGCGAGTACATGCGCCGGCTGTCGGCCCGGCCGCACCACGTCGGCTCGCCGTACGATCGGGACAACGCGCAGTGGATTCAGGCCAAGTTCAAGAGCTTCGGGCTGGACGCGCAGATCGAGACTTTCGACGTGCTGTTCCCCACACCCAAGGAGCGCGTCGTGGAGCTCGTCGCGCCCACGAAGGTCGTGGCGAGACTGCAGGAGCCGCCGGTGCCGGGCGACCCGACGTCGAGCCAGCAGGCGGAACAGCTCCCCACGTACAACGCCTACTCGATCGACGGCGACGTCACCGCCCCGCTCGTGTACGTGAACTTCGGCGTGCCCGCCGACTATGAGCGGCTCGAGCGGCTGGGCGTGTCGGTCAAAGGCGCGATCGTGATCGCGCGCTACTTCGGATCGTGGCGCGGCATCAAGCCCAAAGTCGCCGCCGAGCACGGCGCCATCGGATGCCTCATCTATTCGGACCCGAAGGAGGACGGCTACACGCACGGCGACGTGTACCCCCAGGGTCCGTGGCGCCCCAAGGACGGTGTGCAGCGCGGCAGCGTCATGGACATGCCGCTGTATCCGGGCGACCCACTCACCCCTGGTGTGGGCGCGACCAAGGAAGCCAAGCGGTTGCCCATCGGCGAGGCCCCGACCATTACCAAGATCCCGGTGCTGCCGATCTCCTACGGTGACGCGCAGCCGCTCCTCGCCGCGCTGCGCGGTCCCGTCGCACCGACCGAGTGGCGCGGCGGGCTCGGCATCACGTATCACGTCGGTCCCGGGCCGGCCAAAGTGCACCTGCGAGTGAAGTCCGACTGGAGCTTGAAGACGTTGTACGACGTGATCGCGCGCATCCCCGGCGCCGTCGCGCCGGACGAGTGGGTGATCCGTGGCAACCACCACGACGCCTGGGTGAACGGCGCCGAGGACCCGATCTCGGGGCTGGTCCCGCTGCTGGAAGAGGCGCGGGCGTACGGCCAGCTCTTGAAGCAAGGCTGGAAGCCGCGCCGCACCATCGTGTACGCCGCCTGGGACGGCGAGGAGCCGGCCCTGCTCGGCTCGACGGAATGGGTCGAGGCCCACGCCGACGAATTGGCCGCGAAGGCCGTGGCCTACCTGAACAGCGACACCAACAACCGGGGCTACCTGGACGTGGGCGGCTCGCACTCGCTCGAGGCCTTCATCAACGACGTGGCACGGGAAATCGAAGATCCTGAGACAAAGCTGAGCGCGTGGAAGCGGGCCCAGCTCCGCGCCATCGCCGACGCGAGCTCGGCCGACCTGCGCCAGGACGTGCGGCAGCGGGCCGATCTGCGCATCGATGCGCTCGGATCGGGCTCGGACTTCACGCCGTTCCTGCAGCACGTCGGGGTCGCAACCTTGAACCTCGGCTTCGGCCGTGAGGGCGGGGGCGGCATCTACCATTCGATCTACGACGACTTCAAGTGGTTCACGAGCTTCGACGATACGTCGTTCGCGTACGGCCGCGCTCTCGCCCAGACCGTGGGCACCGCCGTCATGCGTCTCGCCGGCGCGGAGGTCCTGCCCTACGAGTTCACCGGCTTCGCCGAAACGGTCGGGCGCTATGTGAAGGAAGTGAAGAAGCTCGCCACCGACACGCGCGATTCGATCGCCGAGCGCAATCGCCAGATCGACGAGGGAGTGTTTACAGCGACCGCGGATCCGCGCGAGACGTCCGTGCCCCCCTCGAAAGAGGAAGTGCCCCGGTATCTCAACTTCACCTCGCTCGACAATGCGCAGGACGCGGTTACGCGCGCGGCCGACCGCTACGCCAAGGCGCTCACCAAGGCGCAGGCGGGGGATGGCTCCGCACTCGCCAAGCCCGAGGCCCGCGCTCTCAACGCCACGCTGCTGCAAACCGAGCGCGCGCTCACGAGCCCCGCGGGGCTGCCGCGGCGCGCCTGGTACCGCCACCTGATCTACGCCCCGGGGTTCTATACCGGCTACGGTGTGAAGACGCTGCCCGGCGTACGTGAGGCCATCGAGCAGAAGCACTGGCAGGAGGCCGACGAGCAGATCGACGTCGTTTCGAAAACGCTCGGCGCCGCCGCCGACGTGATCAACCGAGCCGCGGGCCAGCTCGAGAAGCTCGCGCCGTAGGGGAAGGGGCAACGGTTGACTGCTCGGCCTCCTACCGCCTACAATGCGAGCACTGTGAGAACCGGAGAGACGCGTATGCGACGTAGCATCCGGACGGCTGCGCTCACCGCCATCCTGCTGGTGCCGCTCGTCACCGCCGCCCCGGCGACTTGGCGCGCGCTTACCTCGGCGCAGCCCGCGCCGTCATACACCTACCGGGGCACCATTCGCGCCGTCAATGCGCGGACTGGGGCGCTCGAGTTGATCACCGGCGTCGGGATGTCCCTGCGGGTGGTGCTGATCAGCACGGCACCGACCACACGCCCGGCGGCGGCCGGCGCGGCGCCCCGGCTCGCCGACTTCAAGCCCGGCGACGTCGTGCGCGCCGAGTGCCGGCGCACCGCCACGGGTCTGGTCGCGGATCGAGTCGAGAAGATCGCGACGGGCACACCGTGACCCGCGCGACCGTCGCGGGCCTCGTCCTCCTCGTGGCGCTGGGCTGTCAGAAACCCGTGAAGCCCGGTGATCCGCTGCCCAAGCTCTCCCGCGCCGAGCGCGACCGGTTCGACCGCGGGAAGGTCGTGTTCGACAGCGTGTTCACACCCGAGACGGGGCTGGGTCCCCTGTTCAACTCGACCGGCTGCGGCGAATGCCACGAGGATCCGGCCGGCGGGCGGGGCGACGAGGTCGAAGTCCACGCCACCGCGTTCCGCAGCCCCGTGTGCGACCCGCTCGCACAGGAGGGCGGGCCGGTGATTCAGCAGCACACGACGCCCGCCCTCAAGCAAGCCCTCGGCATCGACCAGGAGCCCTTCCCTCCCTCCGCGACGGCGCGGGCGATGCGCACGTCACCGGTGATCTTTGGCCGCGGCCTGCTCGACCTCGTGCCCGACTCCGTTCTCCTCGCCTACGCCGACCCCGGCGACCGAAACCACGATGGTGTCAAAGGGCGGCCCAACCGCTTCGTGGACGGTCGCATCGGCCGGTTCGGCCGCAAGGCCTTCGTCCCCACGTTGCGGGAGTTCAACGCGGGGGCGTTCGCGGCGGAGATGAGCGTCACCAACCCCGAGCAGCCCACCGAGGAGGACATCGGGGGGAAGCCGATCCCCGCGGGTGTGGACCCCGCGGCCGATCCTGAGATCACCCAGGACGCGCTCGACCTCGCCGACGACTTCGTGCGCTTCCTCGCGCCGCCCACGCCGTTGAAGCTCGGCAAAGACGGACGGCACGGCCGCGACCTCTTCTCCCAGATCGGGTGCGCGTCCTGTCACATCCCGACGCTGCGCACCGGGGACAGCCCCGTGCCGGCCTTGCGGCACCAGCCGTTCGCCGCCTACACCGACCTCCTGCTGCACGACATGGGGGCCGACTTGGCCGATATCTGCCTCGGCCTCGCCACCCCGGCGGACTTTCGTACCGAGCCGCTCCTCGACCTGCGCGGCGCCGAGCATTTCCTGCACGACGGCCGGGCGACCACGCTCGAGCAGGCCATCGAGCTGCACGGGGGCGAGGGCTCCGGTGCGCGCGACCGTTTCAAGGCGCTTTCGGCCGCCGACCGCGCGGCGCTCGTCGCCTTCCTTAAGTCTCTGTAAGAAACGGCCCCAGGCAGGGGCTTGAAGAAACCGGCGGGGGGCTGTTAGCATCTCTCCGCCTATGCCCTTCCTTTCTCTCGACGGCGTCTCCAAGCGATTCGGTGGCGTGACGGCGGTCGACCACGTCTCCTTCGCGATCGACCGCGGTCAGGTGGTGGGCTTCCTCGGCCCTAATGGGGCGGGCAAGTCCACGACGATGCGCCTGATCACCCAGTACTACGAGCCGGACACCGGCACGATCAGGCTCGACGGAGCCCCGCTCGGCGACGCGGGGCGGGCAGCGAAACGCCGCATCGGATACCTCCCCGAGAACAACCCCCTGTACGAGGACATGCTGGTCCACGATTACCTCGCCTTCATCGCCGACCTGCGGGAGCTCGCGGGCCTGCCGCGCCGTCAGGCGATGGACGCGGCCGTCACGGCGACCGGCATCGAAACCGTCTACTACCGTCCGATCGCCGAGCTGTCGAAGGGGTTCCGGCAACGGGTCGGCCTGGCGCAGGCGATCCTGCATCGCCCCGACCTCCTCGTGCTCGACGAGCCGACCGAGGGGCTCGACCCGAACCAGCGCGTCGAGATCCGCCGTCTGATCGGGGCGCTCGGGAAGGACCGCACCGTCATCCTCTCGACCCACGTGCTTCCCGAAGTGCAGCAGACGTGCTCCCGGCTCCTGATCATCAGCCGGGGGAAGATCGTGGCCGACGGACCGGTGGACCAGCTGATCGCCCAGGCGGTGGGGGGCGGGGCGGTCGACATCGCCGTCGAAGCGGCGGGGGCGGGTGTCGCGGAGGCGCTCGGGCAGCTGCCGGGCGTTCGCCGGGTGACCCCGGCGCCGGTCGCGGCCGACGGGCGCGTCGCCGTCACGCTCACCGCGGACGGCTCGCGCGACCTGCGACCCGAGATCTTCGCGCTCGCGCAATCCCGCGGCTGGACGCTGTACGAGCTGCACCGGCAGGCCGGCACCCTCGAGGACCTGTTCCAGCAGCTCACGCAGAAGGGAGCCTGACGATGCGGGCGACGTGGATCATTGCACGGCGCGAGGTGAAGGCGCTGTTCGACCAGCCGACGGCCTACATCCTCCTGGTCGTTTTCACCGCCGTGAACGGCTTCCTCTGCTTTCGCCAGGTGGACTTGTACGGCGTCGCCTCGCTGCGTCCGATGTTCGACTTCCTGCCGTGGCTGCTCTTGTTCCTCGTCCCCGCGGTGACCATGCGCGCCCTCGCGGAGGATGCGCGCTTGGGTACGCTCGAGGTGGTGCTGGCACAACCGATCAGCGAGCTGGAGCTGCTGCTCGGCAAGTACGTGGGCCAGGTGCTCTTCCTGTGGCTCGCGCTGGCCATCACGGTCGCCATCCCCCTCGGGCTCGCGCTCGGGACGGCGCCGCCGCCCGGTATCGTGGTGGCGCAATATGTCGGCGCGGCTCTGTTGATCCTCGGGCTCGGCGGCGTCGGAGTCTGGGCGTCGAGCGTCACGCGCAACCAGATCACCGCGTTCATTCTCGCCGTGACGGTGACGTTCGCGTTGATCCTCGTCGGGCTCGATCCCCTCATCGTGGGTCTCCCACCCCAGCTGGGCGCGATTGCCGCGTCGCTCGGCGTGTTGTCGCACTTCTCTGGGCTGGGCCGCGGCGTGATCGACTTGCGAGACGCCGTCTACTTCGTCACGCTCGCCGCGCTGTTCCTCATCTTCGCCTACGTCGCCCTGCTCTCCCGCAAGCTCACGCCGCAGGGCGAGGCGCTCAAACGGCTGCGGCTGGGCACCGTGTTGCTCGCGGCAACGATGCTTGTGGTCAACCTGTTCGGGCGTCACATCGGCGGCCGGATCGATCTGACACCGGGGAATTCGTTCACGCTGTCCCGCGCCACGCGCCAACTGCTTCGCACCCTTCCCGACCTTGTGACCATCAAGCTGTTCGCGTCGGCCGCGCTGCCGCCTGAAGTCGCTTTCTTGAAGCGCGACGTCGACGACGTGTTGAGCGACTACCGCACGGCGGGGCGCGGCAAGGTGAAGCTCGTCATCACCGACCCCTCGGCCGACAGCGCCGCGCTCAAGGAGGCGCGCACGCTCGGCATCCCGCCCGTCCAGTTCAACGTGCTGGGCCAGGCCGAGCTGCAGGTGAAGGAGGGCTACTTGGGACTGGCGATCCGCTACGCCGACGGCGTGAAGACCATGCCCTTCGTACAGCAGACCAACGACCTCGAGTACCGCCTCACGTCCGACATCCGGGCGCTGACCCACCCCGAGAAGGCGGTCATCGCCTTCGGCGAGATCAGCGATGCCGCCGCGACGCGCGGCCAGCGCAGCTTCGATGGGCTGCGCGAGCGGCTCGGTAGCCGCTATGATGTCCGCCCATTCGGCGTGGCCGACACGACGATCGCCGCGGGCGTTCGAGTCATCGCCGTCGCCGGCACGCCCGATTCGCTCGACAACGCCCAGGTCACGCGGCTGCGAGGGTTCCTCGACCGGGGGGGCAGTCTGCTCCTGATGGCCGGCGGCATGCAGCTGCAGCTCTCGCAGCAGGGGCCGCCGTTCGCGGCGTCGCGGCGGGTCGGGTGGAACGAGCTGCTCAAGCCGTACGGTGTCTCGATCGCGTCCAACATGGTGTACGACCTGGCGTCGAACGTGCAGGTCGGGATCCCGGCGCAGTTCGGCCAGGTGCTGGTGCCGTATCCGTTCTGGCTGCGGGCGCTCAGCACGAAGGCCTCGCCCGTGAATGGAGACCTCGAAGCCGTGCTGTTGCCATGGACGAGTCAGCTCGACACCTCCCACGCGGCACCCGGGACGGTGACACCGCTGTTTCTCACGAGCCGCGCCGGCGGTGTGCAAGAGACCATGGCGTTCCTCGACCCCACGCGGGCGTTCAGCCGCGACAGCCTGCGGCGCCGGGTCGTCGCACTGCTCGCGAGCCCTCCCCCCCGCCCCCCCCGCCCCGATACGACCGCGGGACCGGCGCGCGGCCGCGTCGTGGTGGTCGGGAGCACCGACTTCGCCAGCGACCGCTACGCGCGCAACTCTCCCGAGAACCTCGTGTTCGTCGAGAACGCGGTCGACTGGCTTGCCCAGGATGACGCGCTGATCGGGATCCGCTCCAAGAACCGCGCCCCGCCGCCGCTCGTGTTCACGAGCGCTACCACGCGCAGCGCGGTCAAGTACGGCAACGTCATCGGCGTGCCGGTGCTGCTGATGCTGGCGGGCATCCTCCGCCTGTGGCGGCGCCGGCAGACGACGCGGCGGACGTATCAGCCGCTCGCCGCGGGCAGCGCAGCATGAGCGCCAAGCATCTCAAGCTCATTGCCATGACGCTCGCCGTGCTGCTTCTCCTCTGGGGCTCGAGCGAGCTGCTGTCGCGCGGCTCTGATTCGGTCACCGCGTCGCTCAAGCTGCCCGCGCTCGCACAGACCGACGTGGACACGATCGCCGTCGTCAAGGGAGCGGACTCGATCGTGCTCGCCAAGCAGTCGCCCACTGCGTGGACCGTGAACGGGCACCGCACGGCGCCCGACGCGGTGAACGACTTGTTCCAGGCGCTCGCGGACACTACTCACGCCGAGCTCGTCGCGCGGGAGCCGGCGTCCTACGCCCGTCTCGGTGTGGACAGCGTGGCCGGTCGCCGGCTGCGTCTCTCCCGCGCGGGGAAGCCGCTGCTCGAGCTCATTCTCGGAGCGCGGGGACCGGACTTCGCGAGCGCCTACTTCCGGCGTCCCGGCGATACCCAGGTCTATCTCTGGCGCGGCCGGCTCGCCTCCGCCCTGGACCGCCCCCTCGACGGCTGGCGGGACAAGCGCATCGCCGCGCTCGAGCCCGACAGCTTGGTCGCGCTGGACGTGGTGCGCGGGAAGGACCGCTACGCCCTGAAGCGGGCCGGCAAGCGCTGGATGTTGAACGGGCAGGCCACCGATTCCGCCTCCGTCACCCGCTACCTCGACCGGCTGAAAGCGATCACCGCCGCGGGGTTCGCGACGCCCAAGGAAGTGGACTCCACCAACGCGCTCCGCCCCGTCCGCCGGCTCAGCGTGCGCGGCGGCCGCGGCGTGCTGCTCTCGCTGGCGTGCGATTCCGCGGCGACGGGATTCATCGTGCGCCATCTCGCGGGCGTGGGCGGCGAAGGATCGACGGTGTACCGCATGACCGTCTGGGACGTCGACGGGATCACGCCGGCGAGTCGATCGCTCCTGCCTGCCAAGAAGTAAGCCCTTGGCTTCGCGCAGTTTGCCGTCTATTTTGCGGGGCTCACATGGCGGACCTCTCGCTCTCGCGGAGCCAGCTGTTACTCCTCGCCGGGACGGCCAACCGGCCGCTCGCCGAGGAGATGGCCGAGCACTTGGGGCAGCCGCTGTGTGCGGTGACGATCCGCCGCTTCGCCGACGGGGAGATTTTCGTCAAGATCGACGAGAACGTGCGCGGCCGGGATGTGTTCATCATCCAGCCGACCAACGCGCCCGCCGAGAACTGGATCGAGCTGCTCTTCCTGATCGACGCCGCGCGGCGGGCGAGCGCGGCACGGATTACGGCGGTGTTGCCGTACTTCGGCTATGCGCGGCAGGACCGGAAGGACCAGCCGCGCGTCGCGATCAGCGCGAAGCTCATGGCGAACCTGGTCACCCACGCCGGGGCGGACCGCGTGCTGGGGATGGATTTCCATTCCCACCAGCTGCAGGGGTTTTTCGACATCCCGGTGGACCACCTGTACGCGGCGCCGGTGTTCGTGAGCCACTTCCGCCAGAAGCAGCTGTACGATCCCGTGGTGGTGGCGCCGGACGTCGGTCGGGCGAAGACGGCGCGGGGCTTCGCGAAGCGGTTGAACGCCTCGCTCGCGATCATCGACAAGCGGCGGCCGTCGGCGAACGTGGCCGAGGTCGTCAACGTCGTGGGTGACGTGGAGAATAAGGACTGCCTCATCCCCGACGACATGATCGACACGGCGGGGACGATCACCGAGGCGGCGGCCGCCCTTAAGCGGCTCGGGGCGCGCCAGATCTACGCATTCGCGACCCACGCACTGCTGTCGGGCCCGGCGGTGGAGCGGCTGCGCGCTTCGCCGATCGACGAGGTCGCGGTGACGAACACGATCCGCATCCCCGACGAGCGGGTCTTCGACAAGCTGAAGGTGCTCTCGATCGCGGGGTTGATGGCCAAGGCGATCGGCTACGAGCACTCGAACCAGTCGGTGAGCGCGCTCTTCGATTGAGCGCATCGTGCAACGTGCAACGTGTAACAGGTAACTGATTCTATGGCACAAACCGTTTCCCTCTCGGCGGCTCCCCGCCAGGCGACCGGCAAGGGCGCCGCGCGGCAAGCGCGCTTCCGCGGCAGAGTCCCGGCCGTGATCTACGGCCACGGGCGGGACACCCAGCCGCTCGAGCTCGAGGCCAAGGCGCTCGAGAAGGCGCTGCAGGGAGTCGAGCCCGCGAGCACGATCATCGAGCTCGCGGTGGACGGCAAGACGGTGAAAACGCTGATTCGCGAGATCCAGCGTCACCCCATCCGGCCCGACATCATTCACGTGGATTTCTACGAAATCCACGCGACGGAGAAGGTCAAGCTCAAGGTGCCGGTGCACCTCGCGGGCAACCCCGACGGCGTGCGGAACGCCGGCGGCGTGCTCGACCAGGTGACGCGCGAGGTGGAGATCGAGGTGCTCCCGGAGAACATCCCGGATCGCGTCGAGCTCGACGTGAACGCGCTCAAGATCGGCGACTCGCTGCACGTGCGCGACCTGAGCATCCCCAACGCCAGAATCCTCACCGAGGCCGACCTGACGATCGCCACGGTGGTGCCGCCGCGCGCCGAGGAAGTGGCGGCGCCGACGCCCGAGGCGGCGACCGAGGTGGCCGAGCCCGAGCTCATCCGCAAGGTCCGTGAGGGTGAAGAGGAAGAAGGCGAGGCGGCGGCCGAGGGCGGCGCACCGGCCAAGCCCGAGGCCAAGGGTGCCGGCGCTGCGGCTCCCGCCAAAGCGGAGAAGGCCGAGAAGCCCAAGGGCGGTAAAGAGAGCTGACGCTTGCGCGCCGTGGTCGGCCTCGGCAACCCGGGGCCCGAGTACGCGGCGACGCGTCACAATGCGGGCTTCTGGTTGGCCGATGCGGTCGTCGCGCGTTGGGGCCTTCCCCCCTTCCGCCGCGGCGAGCGCGCCCGCATCACCGAGGGCGACGTGGAGGGCGTGGCCGTCCGGGTGCTCAAGCCCACCACCTACATGAACGCGAGCGGCGCGGCCCTCGCCTCGCTCCGCGCCGACCCAACCTTCGACCCGGCCCGTGACCTGCTCATCCTGGTGGACGACTTCGCGATCCCGTCCGGCACATTCCGACTGCGTGCCGAAGGCTCGGCGGGCGGGCATAACGGCCTGAAGAGCATCGAGAGTGCTCTCCTGTCCCAGCAGTATGCCCGCCTCCGGATCGGTGTGGGCCCGCTGCCCGAAGGGGTGAGCGACTGGTCGGAATACGTGCTCGCGCCGATCACCCTGGAGCAGCGGGAGCAGGTGGAGGCCGTGATGCCTGAGATGATCGACGCCGTCGAGAAGTGGCTGCGCTCCTGACATGCTGCGCCTCGGCATCGTCGGTCTTCCCAACGTCGGGAAATCCACGCTCTTCAACGCCCTCACCTCGTCCAAAGCGGCCGCCGCGGAGAATTACCCCTTCTGCACCGTCGATCCCAACGTCGGCGTGGTGCTCGTCCCCGACGCCCGGCTCGAGCGCCTGAATCAGCTCGTCAAGCCAAAGAAGAAGGTCCAGGCGGTGGTCGAGTTCGTGGACATCGCGGGGCTCGTCCAGGGCGCGTCCCTGGGCGAGGGGCTCGGGAACCAGTTCCTGTCGCACATCCGCGAGGTCGACGCGGTCGTGCACGTGATCCGCTGCTTCGACGACCCCGACGTCGTGCACGTCATGGGGCCGGTGGACCCGGTGCGCGACCACGACGTGATCACCAGCGAGCTCGCGCTCGCCGACCTCGCGGTGGTCGAGCGACGCCTCGAGAAGACCCGGAAGACCGCCCGCGCGGGCGACAAGGACGCCCAGGCCGAGCTGGTGGTGCTCGAGCGCGTGGTCGCGGAGCTCGATGCGGGGCGCGGCGCGCGGGAAGCGGGTGAGAGCGAGGACGCGGTGAAGTTCCTGCGGCAGCTCGGGCTGCTCACGGCGAAGCCGATCCTGTACGCCGCGAACGTGAACGAAGGCGACCTCGCCTCGGGCGGCGGGAAATGGCTCGACCAGCTCCGCGCGGCCGTGCAGGCGCACCACGAGGAGGCGGAGATCGTCCTCTTCTCCGCCAAGTTCGAGGCGGAGCTGGGCGAGCTGTCAGGGGACGAACGGACGGAATACCTCGCGAGCGCCGGCGTCACCGAGCCGGGGCTCGACCGGTTGATCCACGCCGGCTACCGATTGCTCGGCCTGCAGACCTTCTTCACCGTCGGAGAGAACGAGGTGCGTGCCTGGACCATGCACCGGGGCGGCACGGCGTTCGACGCGGCGGGAGAGATTCACTCCGACTTCCAGCGGGGGTTCATCCGGGCCGAAACCGTCGCGTTCGACGACTTCGCGCGGGTGGGGTCGTACAAGGCGGCGCGGGAGCAGGGACTGGTACGGAGCGAGGGGCGGGACTACGTGGTGCAGAACGGGGACATCCTACTGTTCCGGTTCAACGTCTAGTAGCGGCTCCACATCAGGACGGCGCCGCAGTCGCCGCCAAATGTGGTCTGAAACTCTGCGGGCACTTCGACCCCGTGCTTGTACACCTCGACACCCGCGAGCTCGTCGACCCACATCCTGTCGAGCTCATCGGCCGGCAGCCGCATGCCGTCGAGGTAGAGCGACATCACGCAGCGGCGCACGACCCCACTCAGGGGCACGCAGTACCCGAGGCCACACTGAACTTGCACACCCGATTCCCTCAACAGCGTTTGCAGCGAGAGCCCGCGGCGGTCATCGAGATCCGACAGCGTGTAGAACCGGCCGAACCCCCACCTCTTGCGGTCGTAGAAGCCGGCCAAGCTGCGGTAGGCGCGGAGGCTCCTCGCTTCGACGACGATCGGGCTCAACTCCACCGCCGCGATGTCGAGCAGCACCGACAACGAGACGGTCTTCCCGCGCTTGAGGTTGATCTCCTGCTCGTACGACAGACTGTCACCGTAGAGAATGCGGACCGTCTGCCGTCCCCCCGGAAGCCTGACGAGCGTGAACGACCCGGTCGAGTCGCTCACGTCGAAGGTTCGAACCTTCGGTACAGCGATCATCACACCGTCGTGTCGCGCTGCGCACGGGCCGGCGTGACGAGAATGCCGAGGATCAGTAAACAGGTGAATGGTGCGCGCTGCATGGGCCCGCGCTTCGGACGAAAGGCGCTGTAATCTAACCGAACCGCACGCAGTACACCGGCGGGAGATGCTCCGAGATCGTCTCCCAGCTGTCGCCCTGGTTCTCGCTCACCCACAGCGACCCCGTCGTCGTGCCGAACGCGAGCCGGTCCCCCGTCTCGTCCACGTCGAGCGCGTGGCGATAGGTGAGATCGTAGGCGTGCTCCTGCGGCAATCCCTTCGTGAGCACCTGGAAGCTTTTGCCCCCATTCCGGGTGCGCGCCACGACGACCCGGCCCTTCACCGGGATGCGCTGCTCGTCGCTCACGCCCGGCACGAACCAGGCGGTGTCCGCGTCGTCGGGATGCACCGCGACCGCGAAGCCGAACCCCGCGGGCTTGACCGTGGTGATCTCCTCCCACGACGCCGCGCCGTCGGTGGAGCGGAACACGCCGTTGTGGTGCTGGACCCAAAGGGCATCGGGCTCGGCCCGACACTGAACCAGGTGGTGCGGATCCTGAACGTTGGGATCATACTGACGCTCGGCCGGCATGTACGCCGCGCGCATGCCCTGGGCACGGCATTCCCAGGTCGTACCGCCGTCCCGGGTCATCCACACGCCGCCACACGAGACGCCGACCGTGACGTGGCGCGCATCGCGCGGATCCACGCAGATCGAATGGAGGCCGGGCAGCTCGGCGCCGCCGCCGAACCATTCGCGTCGCTTGGGATGGCGCCACAGCGACTCGACCAGCTGCCACGACGACCCGTGGTCGCCGGAGCGAAACAACCCCCCGGGCAGCGTGCCGCACCACAGCGTCCCCGGCTCGGTGTCGTGTCCCGCCTCGAGCGCCCACACCAGCTCGGTGCTCCAGGGGATGGGTTTGCCGGAATTGGGCTCCCGGTCGTCGATCCCCTCGGGCTTGGGTGGGTACACCGGCGTCGCGCACGGCTCCCACTTGCGCCCCCCGTCCCGCGAGCGATGCAGCTTGACGCCGAAATGCCCGTGCCCGAGCGCCACGTACACCGCGCCTTCGCGCCGGTCCGGCAGCACGATCGACGCGTTGTCGGCGAGGAAGTGCACGCGGGTGATCGCCCAGCGCGCGCGCGGCCGTCCCGTGCGGCGCTCGAGCGTGAAAACGCCCTTGCGAGTGGCGACGTAGAGCCGGTCGCTCATCCGCCCGAGAGGGCCTGCATCACGCAGACTTCGCCGTCGGTGGGGACCGCATCGCTCAGGTGTGCCCGGTCGTGGATCTGCCGGCCGTTGACGAACACGACCATGTGGCGCCGCACCGCGCCTTGATCGTCGAGCACGTAGTCGCGCGCACGGGGGTTCGCGGCGAACACCCCGTCCAGCACCTCGCGCACGGTGCCGCCGTCCGCCTCGGTTGGGGGACAGGCCACGTGTCGTTGAATGTTTTGGGTGAACGTCACTCGCGGCATGACGTCGATGCTACGCCGGCGGCGCGCGCAGCGCCAGGGGATTCTTAGTCCTGACCTTCCGCTGCCGCCGCTCCCGCGTGCACCCGATTGCCGCGCTGGTGCGGCGGCGGCGCCGCGGGCTGGCCGTCTGGGTCGGACAACTGAACCTGCTGCTGCTCCATGTCGCGACTGAGCCATACCACGCGGTTGCCGCACATGATCGCGTCGACCGGATACGCCTGCCGCACGAACGAGTGCGCGTCGGAGCTCGCGACCCGGGTGCCCGGGAAGTAGTACCAGCACCGCTGGCCATCGGGGTGACTGTGGATCACCCCTACGGTGCCCGCCCAGCCCGCGTCTTCACAGGTCTGGTGCGGCACCACGTGCGTGGCGGTGGAATGCCCGGGCTCCACGTCGGCCGGCGCGATCCGTCGCACGATGACGGCGTTCCCGTGGATCTCCCCGATCATGCAGCCCATGAACTCCGTGGGGTAGGAGCGGTATTCGAGCGCGAGGTAGCGACGGGCCTGGTCGGACAGGATAAGGGCGCGCGCGTGCGAGCCGGCGCGATTCGACGCCACTTCCGTGAGACCGGCAGGCTCCGGCTGGAGCGCCAGCAGGACCATCAGTCCCGCCACCGCCATCACGCTGCGCGTCGTGAGAATCCAAGTACGCCGAACCTGCATGCGACCGTCCTTCCCAATCCCGGTCTCGATCGCCGGGCCCATCACTCCGTCACGCTCTTTAAGCGCAAGACCGGTGCCAACCCCCGGGTTCCCAAAGGATGATTGGCAAGCACTTCAGGTTGCGTGATGGCGGTCACGTCGTCGTCAAGCCCGCATCAACGCCGTGCGTTCCGCGAGGCAACGTGATGTGAGGGGGGTCACGCTTGTGCGTGCACCGGCCTTCCCCCTCCCCTGCGAGCCATCTATCTTTCGCGCCTCACAATCCCCTACTCGGCGCCGCACCTGCGCCGGGTCGCCTACGACCAAAGGGAGGTGGCATGGCTCGTCGCTACGAGACCGTCTACATCTTCGATCCTGCGCTGGAAGAGCCGGCGATCACCGAACGGCTGGAGCGGTTTCACGCGCTCCTGACCAAGGACGCTAAAGGCTCGATTACCAACGTCGCCCACTGGGGCAAACGCACCCTCTCCTACCCGATCAAGAAGAAGGACACCGGCTACTACGTGGTCGCGCAGTTCGAGACCGCCGCGGAGCTCTTGCCGGAGTACGAGCGCGCCGTGAAGCTCGAAGAGAGCGTCGTGCGATTCCTGGTCGTCGTGTCGGAAGGCCTGCCGGCGAAGCCCGAGCCGGTGCCTGCCGTGATCGCCG
>WNGO01001298.1_pt1 | contig 19227 bp, 16 predicted proteins | sample 5400511 | NCBI WGS metagenome assembly WNGO01 (sample SAMN13153380, study PRJNA577476) | soil metagenome | isolation source: 20 cm soil or saprolite under Garry oak tree replicate 2 | place: USA:California | collected 2016-06-15 | reverse complement strand
AGCGCCTGCCGCAACGGCCCGACGTATTCGGGGCTCATGTCGTCCACATCGGTCGCGAGCAGTACCACCCGGCCCGCCTCAGCGGCCGCCTCGGCAACCATGATCCGCAACGCGTTCGGATAGTCTTTCGGGTCGCGCTGACCCGCTCCCCAGCCGCTGCCGACCATGCGCCACCGCTCGGGAGGCGCGCCGGCGGACAAGACGCGCAACAGGGTCGCGCCGGTTGGCGTCGTTGCTTCGCCCTCCACCGGACCGCCCCCCCCCGCACCCCCCACGAGCTCGAGCCCTTCGAGCAGGATCGCCGTCGCGGGCGCCGGCACCGGCAGCCGTCCATGCGCCGCCTCGACCCATCCCCGCCCGACCGCTACGGGCAGGTGGTGCACCGCCTCGACTCCCAGCCGCTCGAAACCCTCGATCGCGCCGACGATGTCGAGGACCGCGTCGACGGCCCCGACTTCGTGGAGATGCACCTGCTCGGCCGTCACTCCATGCACGCGACCCTCGGCCTCACCCAGCAGCCGGAAGGCGCGCAGGGCGCGCTCTTTTACCCAGTCAGATACCGGCGCCTTCTCGACCAGCCGCAGCAGCTGGCCGACGTGGCGTCCATGCGGCTGTGGCGGAATCGCGAACTCGACCTGCTTGCATATAATCCCGGCGCGGCGGACGTCCCGAACCGTAACGCGCACATCCCCTACCCCCAGCCGACCCGGTAGCTCCTCGAGCCACTCGACCGGCAGGCCGAGGGCGAGCAGAGCCGCGAGCGTCATGTCGCCGCTGATGCCGGCAGCTGGATCGAGGATGGCGATGCGCATGGACCGAAGTATAGAAATATAAACGGCTTAGGCTCTATAGAGCCACCCGGCGCCCGTATTGAAGAGCACGACGCGCTGCTCGGGATGCAGCACGCCTCGGTTCTTGAGCGCGACGGCGCCTGACAAGGCCGCTCCACCTTCCGGCGATGCGTCGATTCCTTCGGCGACCTGCAGCTCGTGCGCGGCCGCCGCCAGAGCTTCGTCGCTCACGGCGACAGCGCCGCCCCCGCTGTCGCGCAGCGCCCGCAACATGAGCCGGTCACCCAGGGGCGAAGGCACCCGCAACCCAGCCGCGATGGTCTTGGGATCGGGCCAAGGCTCGCATCGCTCGGCACCCGATTCGAATGCCTGCACCACGGGGGCGCAGCCGCTCGCCTGTACCGTGTACATCCGGGGCAGCGGCCCGTGCAGCCAGCCGCTGTCGCGCAGCTCCTGGAACGCCTTCCACATCCCGATCAGGCCCGTGCCGCCGCCCGACGGATAGACGATCGCGTCGGGAAGCGTCCACCCCAGCTGCTCGGCCAACTCGAGACCGAGCGTCTTCTTGCCCTCGATGCGATACGGCTCGCGCAGCGTGGAGACGTCGATGGCACCGGTGGTGTCGGCATGCAGCCGTGCCGCGATCCCACAGTCGCCGATGTGACCATCGAGCAGGATCAGATCTGCGCCAAACGCGCGGATCTGATCCAGGATCGGGCGCGGCGTCGTGGCGGGCGCGTACACGCGTGCCGACGCACCCGCGCGGGTCGCGTACGCCGCGAGCGCGATGCCCGCATTCCCCGCAGTCGGTACCACGAATTCTTTGGCGCCCGACAGCACCGCACGCGTGACCGCGGCGGCCAGACCTCGGGCCTTGAACGATCCCGTGGGGTTCGTGCTTTCGTCCTTGACCCAGAGCTGGTCGAACCCTTGGCGCGCGGCGACTCGCTCCACTTTGAGCAGCGGCGTGCCGCCCTCGCCGAGTGTGACCGGGTGCTCGCCGTCGCGCAGCGGCAGCCAGCCGGCGTAGCGCCACATGGTCCAGCGTTGCTGCCCCAATCGATTCTTGGCCTCGGGAGGCGGCAGCGAGTCGTAGCGCACCAGATACGGCGCTCCGCAGGCCTCGCACACTGCGGGGAAGCCGTCGGCATCGCGGGTGCGAACGGGATCGCACGCCGAACACTCCAACGTCCAGGTGGTCACGCGCGGGGGGAGGACGGATGCAGCCGGTCGAGGATGCGGTCGGCGAGCTTGGTCGAGAATCCGGGGAGCGCCGCAATCTCCGTGGGGGTGGCAGTGCGTACGCCGGCGAGTGATCCGAAGCGCTCCAGCAGCAGCCGGCGGCGCGCCGGGCCAATGCCGGGGATCCGCAACAGCTCTGATGTGATCGTCCGCTGCGCACGGCGCTTGCGGCTGTAGGTAACCGCAAAGCGATGCGCCTCGTCGCGCGCGCGCTGCAGCAACTTGAGCGACGGGCTGCGACGCGACAGCCGCAGCGGCTCGCCGGAGCCCGGCAGGAAGACCTCTTCTTCCCGTTTCGCGAGGCTGACGATCGGGAGTCGCTCTTGCCCCTGGGCACGCGCTGCTTCGACGGCCGCCGCGAGCTGGCCCTTGCCGCCGTCGATCACGATCAGGTCGGGAATCTGTTTGTTCTCCGCAATACGCCGAGTCAGGAATCGGGTCACGACTTCCTTCATGGCGGCAAAATCGTCGATCCCTTCTACCCCCTTGATCCGGTAGCGGCGGTACTCAGCCTTGCGGGGCCGGCCGCCCTCGAACCAGACCAGGGACCCTACCGTGTCGCGGCCCTGATTGGTGGAGATGTCGATGCACACCATGGCGCGCGGCACGACGGGCAATCCGAGGTCGCGCCCCAGCGCGAAGACGGGGTCGGCGGCCCGTTCGTCGATGTCGAACGTTTCGATCTTGAAGCTGTCGAGCAGGTGGCGCGCGTTCTGATCGGCCAGCTCGACGAGCCTGGCTGCCGAGCCGCGCTGCGGGACGACGAAATCGACGCCCGGCGCAAGCTCACACAACGCCTCGAGATCGGCCGGGGCGAACGGCAAGACTACCCGTTGGGCGCGCTGCTCGAGCGGCAGGTAATAGCCGACGACGAAGGTGCGCAACACCTCGCCTTCCGGCGCGTGCTCGACATGCTCCAGAAAGCGCTGCTCGCGCGCCACGAGCTTGCCGTCGCGAATCCGCAGGATGACGCCGACGGCGTCGTCGCCGTCGCGGGCCAGGCTGATCGCATCGGCATCCCCCCCGCCGACGACCTCCACCGTCTGCGGCTGCTCGAGCTGGTCGAGCCATTTCAAGGCATCGCGCAGCTGCGCGGCGCGCTCGTAGTCCTGGGCGTTGCTCGCCTCCTGCATGCGCTCGCGCAGCCGCGCCCGCACATCGAGCGTCTTTCCGGACAGGAAGAGCAGCACGGCACGGCCGGTCCGGCGCCTCTTCCGGCAGATGCCAGGAACAGGACCGCACCGTGAAGATGCGCCGCACGATCTTCAGCGTCTGTCGCAACGTCGCGACGTCGGTGTAGGGACCGAAGTAGCGGGCGCCCGGAATCGTGACACGCCGCACTACCAGCACGCGCGGAAACGGCTCGGCCAGGGTTACGGCGATCTGCGGATAGCTCTTATCGTCGCGCAGCCGGATGTTGAACTTTGGCTGGTGTTCCTTGATGAGCGTGTTTTCGAGCAGCAGCGCCTGCGCCTCGTTCGGGACGATGATCGTGTCGAGGTCGGCGATTTGCTCGCGCAAAAACTCCCGCTCGGTACTCCCCTGTTCCTCGGCGAAATAGCTGGGCAGGCGCGTACGCAGGTTGGCGGCCTTTCCCACATACACGATCTCCCCCTCTGCGTCTTTCCAGAGATAGACGCCGGGGCGAGCGGGAAGAGCCGCTAGTTGGCGGGCGAGCCGGTCAGAGATTGCCATGCGCGTGTCGCGTCGGGGTGGCGGAACGCCAAAGTGAGCGCCCCGTAAGCCACGCCAAAGATACCCAGCTCGGCAATGCCGCGCGGGATAGGACGCCACCCGGCGGCCAGATGGCTCATGCCGGTACCGAGCAGGACAGCAATCAGCGCCGCCGCGACCACGAGCCCAAAGATCTGCCAGTCGGAGCGCTGCAGGATCGTACCGATGCGCCGGTCGAGGTCATAGAGGTGCAGCACGGTATTGAGCGTGCCGCCGATCGACGAGCCGAGCGCGATGCCCGCCGGACCGAAGCGCCGCATGAAGAACCACGACAGGACGCCGGAAATGACGAGCGAGATGATCGCGATGCGCACCGGGGTGCGCGTGTCCCGCATCGCGTAGAACCCGGACGCGAACAGCTTGACGGTGGACTGCCCCAACAGCCCGATGCCGTAGGCGGCCAACACCCCGCCCACGAGGACCGTGTCGTCGGCATCGAAGCGGCCCGTTTGGAACAGCGCGCCCACGATTTGCGGCCCGAACGCCGCGAACGCGAAGGCGGACGGCAGCACGAAGAACGCAATGCGGCGAAAGCCGGTCGCGATCCGCGCGCGTAATTGATCATGCGGTGTCTCCCCGATGGCGTCGCGGGAGAGCTCAGGTAGCGCGACCGCGGTGACCGCGACTCCAAACAAGCTGATCGGTAAGACCTGCACGAGCTGCGCATAGCCCAGGCTCGCGAGCCCGCCTTCCCCGGTGAACGAGCCGAGGAACGTATCCACGAGTCCCGATATCTGAGCGACACCTGCGCCGATCACGAGGGGGGCCCAGGCCGTGATGACATCCCGCACTCCCGCTGGCGCGAAACTCACCGTGAGCGGGATGCCGTGCAGCAGTCGCCAGCACGTGGGCAGCTGCACGGCGATCTGGAGCACGCTGCCGACTACGGTGCCCCACGCCAGCGCGAGTGCCAAGCGGTAGAGCTGCTCGTTGGCCGTCAGTCCCTTCCCCGTCAACCAGGCGGCTGCTCCGATCATCGCAGCGATACCCGCCACATTCCACAGCGCGGGCGCCGCATAGGGCAGGAAAAAACGCCGGTGCGTGTTCAGTATCCCGAGACACCATGCGGATACGACCATCAGGCCCGTCATCGGGAACAGAATGCGCACCAGAACGGTGGTCACCTCACGCTTCGGTCCGTCGAAACCCTGCGCGACGAGGGCGGTGATGGCCGGGGCGAATGCTATCCCGATGACGGCCAGCACACCGCTGGCGAGCAGCAATAGTCCGAGGATCGCGCCGGCGAGCGCGCGGGCCGCATCCCTATTCTTTTCGTTGAGGGCTGCGTAGACCGGAATGAACGACGCCGACAGCGTTCCTTCGCCGAGCAACGTGCGAAGCGCGTTAGGAATGCGGAGCGCCGCGCGAAATGCGTCCGCTACGGCGCCATTGCCGAAGTAATGCGCAAAGACTCTTTCTCGGATGTAGCCGAGAACCCGCGTTACGAGAATCCCGGCTGCTACCCGCCCTGCGCCCTTCAAGACGTCGGTTTCTTGCGGCGGGGGTCTTCCAGCAGGCGCTGCATGAATTGCAGCTCTTCCCGCATGCCGGCGACCGAGCGGCTCAGGTCCTCGATCTCGGTCTCGAGCACCTCGACCTTGCGCTGTACGTCACGCAACTCCGGGGTCACCCCTGCCCCGCCGTCGGTGCGGCTCTCCATGCGTCGCGCCACCGACTTGCCGAGTGGCGAATCGACCAGAATCGCGGCTACGGGGATGAGCAGCGCGACGACGAGAATTACGGCGAGGACCCACATGAATCGGATTCTATAAACCCGCGGCCCAGCGCGCCACCTGGGCAGCGATTTCGTCCAGCAGTCCAGCACTGTAACGCGCCAGAAACGAGGCGATGGTCAAGACGCGCTCCTGCGGCTGCCCCAGCGGCATGAGCGCCGCGCGGGCACGCGCGAGCTGACCGGCCGCCGTCGTCTCGGTGCGTTTCAGGCTCGCCACCAGCTTTTTCTCGATCTCGTGGGTTCCTGCCAGCGCGGCGTTGCGCGCCGACTGCACGGTGCGCTCCAACGTCGGATCGACGTGCTGGACCGCGTTGCCGATGGCGGCGTAGCGCGACTCGAGCTCGGCGCGCAACGTCGCGAGTCCCGCGGCGAGATCCGGCGGCAGATCGGCGCGCGCCAGCCGCGCCTCCAGCGCACCGGGCGGGCCGGCGAAATCGTCGGGCGTCAGCCCGTGTTTGCTGAGCACCTTCTCGACCCGCGATTCGAGGATCAAGCCCGACCAGCGCGGGATGTGCGCCTGCGGCGCGACACCGAGCCGGGAGAACAGCGGCGCCGATTCCGGCAGGTACTCCATCTCTCCCGGTCCGCCGACGTAGGCGACGGTGGGAAACAACGCCGCTTCGATGAGGGGCCGCAGCAGCACGTTCGGCGACAGCCGTTCGGGCGCCGCCGCGGCGATCTGTTCCAGCTGCGCCCGCGTGAACCGTTCGCCGCCGCGGCGCGTCACGAAATCGCCGCCGTCCCGGCGCAGCCGATCGCGCCCCAGCCTGCCTTCGACCAGGACGGGCGTCAGTCCGTCGTCCAGGGTTTCGCCCAGGCCGCGCAGCAACCACGGTGCCGCTGCCCGCTTGGCCGAGCGATCGTGAGCCCGGAAGACCGCCAGGCCGCGGCTCGCCAGCGTCGCGTTGATCGCTTCCGCCGCGGCATCGGCGAGGTTGTTCTCGGATCGATAGGACTGTTCCAGCCAGGCGAGCGCGGCGGACCTGAATTCGGAATCGGGCAAGACGGCCTTCAACGCGTCGAGCGCCGCCGCGATCTCCGCGCCACAGCGCTCGCGAAACAGCGGCAGCTGTGGCGCCTCGTGCGGGCGCTCGCGCAATACGATCTTCACCGGCTCGCCGTCCGCACCGAGGACCCATGCGTGGTTCGCCTCGGCGAAGTCGTGATCGTCGCCGGCCACCCAGAATACCGGCACGACGGGGACACCCCGCTCCCGCTCGAGACGCTGGGCCAGCGCGATCGCCGACAGCGCCTTGTGAAACGTGTACAGCGGGCCCGTGAACAGCGCGGGCTGCTGCCCCGTCGTGACGACGAGGACCTCGCCCCCCGCGAGCCGGTCGCGACCCGGCCCGGGCAGCACGGCCGCAAGCACATCCGCATGAACGCCCCGCGGCTTCCCGGCGGGAATCGGTGTGGCCGCCCTGGACAGCGGCGTGGACAGGATGCGGGGCATCATGCGCGCGCGCCCACCAGAATCACGCGCGGCGCCTTGGGCCCGGCCGGTCCACCGTCATAGTCGCCGAAACGCGCCGCGACCCGCAATCCGGCGTCGCTGAGCAGCGCCGCCAGCTCATCCGCACCGTACAAGCGCACGCGTTCCTGAAAGCGCCGACCCTCATCCCGCAATTCGATCTCCTTGATCACGAAGCGGCCGTCCGCCCCGATGCGGCGTGTCACCCGCACGTCGCTGCGGGCCTTTGCCTGTTCGCCGAGCTCGAGCGAATGCCGTACCTGATCCGCGTTGAGATAGTCCAGGACGAAGTGCCCGCCAGGTGCCAGCGCCTCCACCACCTGCCTGATCACCAGGCGATGCTCGGCATCGTCCAAAAAGTAGCCGAACGACGTGAACAGATTCACCGCCAAAGCGAAGCTGCCCGGACGAAACGGCAGCGCCCGCATGTCCCCGCGCACCAGCGCTGCGCGGGTGCGCTCGCGTGCGCGGCGCAACATGGCGCGCGACAGATCGAAGCCGATGACGTGGCCGCCGCCGCCCAGCCGCTCCAGCTCCGCGGCATGGCGTCCCGGCCCGCAGGCGAGATCCAGGATGCGATCCCCCGTGCCCCACGGCACGAGGCTCCGGATCAAGGCGACGGCTCGACGCGCATCTTCGTCGTCGCGGTGCGGATAGAGGGCATGATACTCCTCGCCGAACCACTGCTCGAACCATTCGGTCATTCGACGAAGACGTCCGCTGTGAACGTGAAGACTTGCGTATCCGGTTCCCGCCAGCTTCCTGCCGCCAGTCCCGCCTTGTGACAGACGGCGTTCAGGAAGGCTTCGGGTCCGAGTCCCTGCTCGGTTGCGACCTGCGGCAGCAGCACCGCCTGGGCGCGGCCGCGCCGCACCAGCAGACCGTCACGGCCGATGACGAGGCGACACAGATCCGCCGCCGCCACGCGCACGGGCGGCTCGAGTACGGAGATTCCGATCCGCAGCGCGGAGAGCTCGTGCAGCTGAACGGGGGGGAAGCGTGGATCCGAACGGGCGGCGGAAACGGCGACCTGACGAATGACCTCACCCAGCGGCCGGTCGTTCATCACGTGTCCAATGCAGCCGCGCAGGTCGCCCCCTTGCAACTCTTCCAGCGTCACGAACGCGCCGCGCCGCAATGCCGCACCTGGGACGTCCGGCAACTCCGGGAGCGTACGACCATGCAGCGCGGCTTCAATGGCGCCGCGCGCCAGCGTGAGCAACGCCGCGCGGTCGGCCGCCGAAAGGTCAGGGTCCGCGATGGTACTTCTCGCCGCGCCGGATCGTGAACGCGCGGTACAGCTGCTCGTACACGACCACGCGCGCCAACTCATGTGGCAGCGTCAGCGGGCCCAGGCTCCAGATCTTCTCGGCGCGTTCTACGATGTCCTCCGGCAACCCGTCGGCATCGCCGATCACGAACGTCACGTCGCGCCCTTCCATGTCCCAGCGGCCGGTGAGATCGGCGAGCTGCTCCGAGGTCCATGCCTCACCGTTTTGCGCTAATGCAATGACGCGCGAGTCCGTAGGTACCCTTCGCGCCTCCTCGATCTTGGCGTAGTGCCGGATCCGGCTCAGGTAGTCGTCACAGGCCGCCCGGAGCGCCGCGCTCTTCATGCGGCTGCCCCCAAGGGCGACGACGCGATAGTGCATCAGGCATACATGCCGCGCAGCCGGTGCATGCCTGCCACCCGGTCCACGGCGACGATGTACGACGCGATGCGGTTGGCGACCTTGTGCTTCGCCGCCATCGCCATCACCTCGCCGAACGAGCGCACCAGAATCGCCTCCAGCCGGCGGTTGACGGTGTCCTCGTCCCAGAAATAGCCGCCGCGGTCCTGCACCCACTCGAAATAGCTCACCGTGACGCCGCCTGCGTTGGCGAGGATGTCGGGAATCACGAACACGCCCTTGTCCTCGAGAATCTTGTCGGCGGCCGCGCTGGTGGGGCCGTTGGCGCCTTCGCAGATGATCTTGGCTTTGATGTGGGGAGCGTTCTTGCGGGTGATGACATTCTCGGTGGCGGCGGGGATCAACACGTCGCAGTCGACGGTCAGCACCTGCTCGTGCGTGATCGTCTCGGCCTTGGCGTAGCCGGCGAGCTGACGGTGCTCCTTCACCCACTTGATCAGGTCCTGCACGTCCAAACCCTTGGGATTGAGGAGCGCGGTGGACTTGTCCGAGACGGCGACGATGACGGCTCCTTCTCTGGCCATGAGGTCGGCGGCCACGGAGCCCACGTTGCCGAAACCCTGGACCGCGACGCGCGTGCCCTTGAGGCTCATGTCCAACTTCGCCAGCGCTTCCCGCGTCACGATCATGCAGCCCCGGCCGGTTGCCTCGCGACGACCCAGCGATCCACCCATCTCGACCGGCTTCCCCGTCACCACCGCCGTCACGGTGTGGCGCTTGTGCATGGAATAGGTATCCATGATCCACGCCATCACCCGCTCGTTCGTGTTCACATCGGGCGCCGGGACGTCGGAGTCGGGTCCCAGGACTTCGATGATGCTGGAGGTGTAGCGTCGCGTCACCTTTTCCAGTTCCGCCATCGACATCGTGGTCGGATCACACACGACGCCGCCTTTGGACCCGCCGAACGGGATGTTCACCAGGGCGCACTTCCACGTCATCCAGGCGGCGAGCGCCTTCACCTCTTCGAGCGTGACGTTGAGATCGAAGCGGATGCCGCCCTTGGCGGGGCCGCGCGACGTGTTGTAGAGCACGCGGTAGCCGGTGTAGACCTCGACCTCGCCCGAGTCGCGCAGGATCGGGACGGAGACGATGATCTGTTTTTCGGGATTGCGAAGCACCTTGTACAAGCCGCGATCGAGATTCAGGAGTTTCGCGGCGTGGTCGAAGCGCTCCATCATCGCCTCGAACGGATTCTCCTCGGCGAGAAACGTCTGCTTGTCGGGACGGATTATGGCAGGTTCGCTCATACCACCCTTTTCAGTACCCCTTCCAGGACTCGCTCGACGGCGTCACCGTTCAATTCCCAGCGCAGCGCGAGCTGAGCGACGAGCGGTTCCGGAGCATCCGCGGGCCAGCGGCTGCGCAGCTTCACCGCATCCTTCTCTGTGACTACAACATAATCGGCGTCTTGTGCGGCCCGCGCGAGCCGGGCCACATCGCCCGGCGGATAGGCGTGATGATCTTGATACGCCGTGAGTTGCACGTTCGCGCCGCAGCCGCGCACTTGCGCCGCGAAGCTGACCGGATCGGCGATGCCCGCCGCCACGACCACGCGCCGCTTCGCCAGGGCCGACAGCTCCACGCGCCGCGTCGAGCGGAGGCCCACCAGGCTATCGAGGGCGAGGTGCACGCTCGCCACTACGGCGTCCGGCCACCGTGCCGCTATGCGTCCCGCGAGTGCGCGCGACTCGGCCACCGCGGCGCGGCGGCGCGTGATCACGATGACGTCGGCGCGCCCCAGCGCGCTCCAATCCTCGCGCCACGGGCCGGCGGGGAGCGGCCACGCCACATGGCGCGGCGGCGAGCTCTCGGTGCTCACGACGGCAACATTGACATCCCGGCGGACATTGAGCCGCTGATAGGCGTCGTCGAGCACGAGCACGCGCGCGCCTTTCGCCCGCGCCTGCTCCGCGCCCTTCACCCGGTCGGCCTCGGGCACGACGATCGCCTCCGGCACCAGCCGTTGATGCACGGCTTGCTCGTCGCCGCGATATCCCCGCAACAGAATCCCGGGCTTCACCCCGCGGCGGGCGAAGAACGCCGCCGTCCACGCCGCCAGCGGCGTCTTCCCCGCCCCGCCGACGGCAAGATTGCCGATCGCGATTGCCGGCAACGGCAACGCCCGCTGGCGTAGCCACCCGCGGGCGAACGCCTTCGCCCGCGCGCTCATGATCGTGCGGTACAAGAACGCGACGGGGAGCAGCGCGCCGCGCGCCGCGCGCGCCGGCACCGCGTTGCTCCACCACAGCCAGTGGGCGAGGCGCTGACCGCTCACGCGGTTCCCCCCTCCATGACCGTGTGCAGGTTTCGCGATACGATATCCATGCCTCGACGCAATCCCTCCTTTCCTGCCGCGATCTCGATCGGCGGCGCGTACGTCACGTCGATGGTGCTGAACGGTTTCGGAATGCACATGCGATCCCAGGAACCCAGGTACCACGCCGAGGCGACTCGCGCGCCCACGGCCACAATCGGCACGCGGGCGTGCTGCGCGGCGGCGATCGCGCCCGGCTGCACCCGCTCAGCGGGTCCGCGGGGCCCGTCGGGGGTGATCGCCACCTCGGCGCCTCCTTCCAACGCCCGCACGATTCCCAACAACCCTACCCCGCCTCCACGCCGCGTGGAGCCGCGCACCGAGCGGTACCCCCAGCGCGTCCCCAGGTCGGCGAGGTAGCCGCCATCCCGGTGGCGGCTGATCAGCATGACGACGTTCTCGTCACGATGCCGGTACAAGAGCGGCAGAATGCGGCTGTGCCAGAGAACGAACACGAACGGGCGCCGCGACTCGCGCAACGCCCGTATGTAGTCGTACCCCGTCACGCGGTAGCGCCACGTCGCGGCCAGGGCACGGACCAATGACGAGCCGATCCGCGTCGCGATCGGCTCCGCCCAGCGGAGTTTCATCTGATCAGGCCGGCCGCGAGCTCGGCGACGCGGTCCGCCGCGCCGGGCGCGCCGAGCCGATCGCGCACCAGCTGCAACCCTTCCCGCTGGCGTCGGGTGACGGGATTGGCGGCATCGAGCAGCGGCAAGACCCCGTCGGCGAGCGTTTCGGCCGTCGCGCGACGCTGCAGGAACTCCGGCGCCACCTCGTACCCGGCGACGAGATTCACGAGCCCCACCCACGGCACGCGCAGCACGCGGAACGCGATGAACGACGAGATCGGATGGACGCGATAGGTGATGACCATCGGCACGTCGGCGATCGCCGCTTCGAGCGTCGTCGTGCCCGACTTGCAGATTCCCGCGTCGGCGGCGGCAAACACGAGCAGCGGATCGCCCTGATGCACCGTGATCGCGCCCGGGTCGGGGTACTCCGCCCCCGACGTGCCGGCCACCACGATCTGCAGGTCGGGGCGCGCGGCGGCGACGCGCGCCGCCGCCGCACGAAACATGGCCCAGTGCCGCTTCACTTCTTGCGCGCGGCTCCCCGGAAAGAGCCCCAGGGTCTGCCGGCCGGGGTCGAGGCCGAGGGCGCGCCGTGCGTCTACCCGTGACGGCGGGGCCGGCCGGTCCTTGAGCGGATGCCCGACGAAGGTCGCGGCCACGCCGCGTTCGCGAAAAAACGCTTCCTCGAACGGCAGGATGACGGCGAGCCGATTCACGCTGGCGAGCTTGCGCACGCGCTTCGGGCCCCAGGCCCACATCTGCGGCGCGATGTAGTACAGCACCGGGATACCGGCGGCCGAGGCGGCGGCGGCGGCACGGAGGTGATACCCTGGGTAATCGACGAGGATGACCAGATCGTAGCGTTTTTCGTTGAACGCCTGCGTGACCCTCCCCAACAGCCGGTAGTGTGCGGGGATCTTGGCGAGGGCCTCGACGAATCCGACGACCGAGAACGCTTCCATCCGGTCGAGCACGCGCACGCCGGCGCGCTCCAGCAGCGGCCCGCCGAGCGCTTCCAGCTCCAATCCGGGGAGGCGGCGGCGCAACGCGGTCGCGACCGCGGCGGCATGCGCATCCGCCGATGGTTCGCCCGCCGAGATGTAGATCCGGGGGTGGGAAGAAGGGCTCACGGCCGCGCGGCGGCGAGCGGCGAAGCGCTGATGGCGTCGGCGACGCGATAGGCGAGTGCCAGCGCCTGCAGCCCAGCCGCGCCCGTCACGACGACATCCCCGTCGCCGCGCACCGCGCGCAGGAAACTCTCCAGCTCGAGCTGCAACGGCTCCGCCTCGGGCGCGTCGAGCCGGACATGTTCCACGATCTCTTCGATCCGCGTGGCGCCGAACCCCTGCCATCCAGATTTCAGGCGGTAAAAGTGGCCATTCCCCTGCGCCAGATCGAGCGAGAAGTATCCCGTCGGCTGGAAGATGCGCAGCTTGCGCGTGCGCTCGCGCGATACGCGGCTCGCGGTGATGATCGCCACCGCGCCGTTGGCGAACTCGACACGGGCGTTGGCGATGTCGACGTGCGGCGTGAGTATCGGGACGCCGGTCGCCCGCACCTCACCGACCTCCGAGCGGACCAGCTCGAGGATCAGGTCCAGATCGTGGATCATCAGGTCGAGGATCACCGCGACATCGGTGCCCCGGGGCTGGAACGGCGCCAGCCGTTCCGTCTGCAGGAACCGCGGCTCGTCGAGGTACGCGCCCGCGGCCCGCACGGCGCGATTGAATCGCTCCACGTGACCGACCTGCAGGCACACGCCGCGCTGCCGGGCGACGTTGACCAGCTGCTCGGCGCCCGGCAACGTGTCGGCCAGCGGCTTCTCGATGAGGGCGTGGATGCCACGCTCCAGCACCGCCAGCCCCACATCCACGTGCGCCGGCGTCGGCACGACGACGGTGATCGCCTCGACACGGTCCAGCAGCGCCTCGAGCGACGGGAACGCGGTCGTGTCGAGCTCCTTGGCGACCTGCGCGGCACGCGGCGGGTTGTGGTCGTAGAACCCCACGAGATCCGCGCCCTCGATCTTCTTCAGCAGCCGGGTGTGATGATAGCCGAGCGCCCCGGTACCGACGACGCCGACGCGCACCGGCCGAACGCGCGGCGTCATACCATCACCCCCCGCTGCGACGCCTCGATGAACTGGAGGAACGTCTCGACCTCCGGCACCTGGGGCAGCTCGACACGCGCGCGCGCGACGCCCTGGCTGACCGTCAGATCGGAGTTGAACACCAGGCGGTAGGCGCGCTTCAGCGCCAGCTTGAGCTCGGGCGAGAATCCGGCGCGTTGCAGCCCGACGGAGTTGAGGCCGTAGAGATGGACGGGATTGCCGGCCGCCTTGGTGTAGGGCGGCACGTCCTGGTTGACCCGCGAGCCGCCGCCGACGAACGAATAGGTGCCGATGCGCACGAATTGATGGATCGGCACGAGGCCGCTGATGATGGCCCGATCGTAGACGGTGACGTGGCCGGCCATCTGCACGCCGTTCGCCATGATCACGTCGTTGCCGACGACGCAGTCATGGGCGATGTGGACGTACGTCATGAGAAAACAGCGCGCCCCGATCGTGGTCTTGCCGGTGGCGGTGCTGCCGCGGTTGATCGTGCAGTATTCGCGAATGATCGTGCCGCCGCCGATTTCCACCCACGTTTCTTCGCCCTTGTACTTGAGGTCCTGCGGGTCGTTCCCGATGACGGTCCCGTACCCGATCTTCACGCCTTCTGCGACGCGCGTATTGCGCTCGATCACGGCGTGCGCGGCGATGCTGCAGCGCTCGCCCACCGTCACGCGCGGCCCAATGACGCAGTACGGGCCGACCGACACATCGGCGCCGAGCTCGGCGGTCGGGTCGACCAGCGCGGTCCGATGAATCACTTATCGACCACCATCGCCATCATTTCCGCTTCCGCGACGACCTGGCCGTCCACGTAACCCACGCCCTTCATGCGGCACGTCTTGCCGCGGAATTGAATCATGTCGAGCTCGAAGCGGATCTGGTCCCCCGGCACCACCGGCCGCCGGAATTTCACGTTGTCGAGCGACATGAAGTAGACCACCTTGTTCGCCGTATCCTGACCCTCGAAGTGGCTCATCAACAGCATGCCGCCGGTCTGCGCCATCGCTTCGATAATGAGCACGCCCGGCATGATGGGATGACCGGGGAAGTGTCCCTGAAAGAACGGCTCGTTGATGGTGACGTTCTTGATACCCACGATGCGTTTCCGCCCTTCCACTTCGATGATCCGGTCGACGAGCAGGAACGGATAGCGATGCGGCAGGTAGTCCATGATCTTCGCGATGTCCATCGCCGGCATTCCGGTGCGCCTCCCTGCGCGAGCGAGCGCCCGCGCCAGCGCGATGTTGCCGCCATGGCTTGGCCGCGTCGCCACCACATGAGCCTGAATCCGGGCGCCGGTCAGCGCCAGGTCCCCCACGATGTCCGCCGCCTTGTGCCGCACGAATTCGTCCGGCCAGCGCAACTTCCCGCCGTGCACCACGCCGCGATCGTCGAGCACGATCGCATTTGTTTCCGAGGCGCCCTTGATCAACCCGCGCGCCTGCAGCTCGGCGACCTCGTGCGTGAAGCCGAACGTGCGCGCCGGCGCGAGCTCCGCCGCGAAATTCTCCGGCGTCACCTCGTACGTCCCCGCCTGCCGCCCGATCAACGGATGCGGCCATTCGATCGCGACCGTGAGCCGAAACGTCTTGGCGGGCGCGACCACGTACGCCGCGTCCTTGTCGGTCACGGTGAACGGCGCCGGCACGGTCAGAACCGCCGCCTCGCCCCCCACGAACGCCGGCTCGGCTTTGGTCAACGCGTCGAAGTACGGCTGCACGCTGCCGTCGAGGATCGGCGGCTCCGGCCCGGTGAGCTCGATCGTCAAATCGTCGATCTCGTGCGCGGCGACCGCGGCCAGCACATGCTCGACGGTGTGGATCGTGACCGCACCATGGCCGATCGCCGTGCGGCGCTCGACGGCCTCGACTTCGGTCAGCCGCGCCGGCACCTCGGGCGTGCCCGCGAGATCCGTCCGCCGAAAGACGATTCCCTGCCCGGCCGGTGCGGGGAGGAATGTCGCCTCCGTCGTCGCGCCGGTATGCAGTCCCGTGCCGCGCAGTGCCGCGGGACGCGTGACCGAGCGCCTAGCGCTCGGTGACGGCAGGAGGCGCCTCAGCTTTGGATGGTACGAGCCGCTCGAGGTCATCCACGATCTTGGCGAGCCGGTAGAGCGCGAGCTGCGCGCGCAGAAACTCGCGGTGCGGGCGGGCCAGCGTGCCGAAGTACGTCGCCTCGGCGGGAATGTCGGCGATGGTCCCCGACTGGACGAGCAGTCGCGCGCCGTGCCCGATCGTGAGATGATCCGAGATGCCTGCCTGCCCGCCGATAATCACGTCGTCCTCCACCTGCACGCTGCCCGCGATCCCCGCCTGCGCCATGATGAGGCAACGCGCGCCGATGCGCACGTTATGGGCGATATGGACGAGATTGTCGATCTTCGTGCCCGACCCGATCACGGTGTCGTCCACGCTGCCGCGGTCGACGCACGTATTGGCGCCGATCTCGATGTCGTCCCCGATGAGGCACCGCCCCACGTGGGGAATCTTGCGGTGGGCTTCGCCGTCCTTGCCGGGGATGTAGCCGAAGCCGTCGCTCCCGAGCACCGCGCCGGCGTGTACGATCACGCGCTTGCCGAGCGCCGTGCCGGCGTACAGCGTGACACCCGCGTAGAGCTGCGTGTCGTCCCCGACCGCGACGCCGTCCCCCAACACGCACCCCGCGCCGATGCGGACGTTGCGGCCCAGCTGCACACCGCGGCCGAGACAGGCGTGCGGGCCGATCGCGACCGGCTCCTGCCACGTGGCGCCCTGACCGACGACGGCGGTGGGGTGCACGCCCGCTTCCCAGACGGCCTGCGGATACAGCACGGGCAGCACCACCAGCAGCGCCGCGTAGGGATCGTCCACGATGATGCGGGTTTCCGGCCCTCCCGGCCCCCCCCCGCCCGCGGCCGACTCGAGCGAGGGCGCCACCAGGACCACCGACGCGCTGGTGCGCTGAAAGTACGGGACGTAGCGGGGCGCGGCAAGAAAAGACAGATCGCCGGGACCCGCGCGCTCCAGCGGCGCGATCCCGGCGACGGTGACGGTGCCCGGTCCCACCAGCCGCCCGCCGGTGAGCGCCGCGATTTCACTCGCGGACAGCGGCCGCGTTCCCGCCGAATTCATCGGGGGGGCAGCCCGGGCCGCCGGTTACTGGGCCTGCGAGAGGCGCTGCAGCACCCGGGCCGTGATGTTGAGCGCTGGGTCGGCCGCGGCGATCAATCCTCCCGCGGCATCGGCGTCGAGGATCAGCGCATAGTTCAGCTCGGCCCGCAGGCCCTGGATGATCGAATTCACGCGGGCCTGAATCGGCGCCAGCAGCTCCTGCTCCCGCTGGCGGGCGCGATCCTGCAGCTCGTTGGTGCGCGTCTCCATGCGCTGCTGCATCGCCTGGAGCTCGCGCTGTTTCGTCTGCCGCGCGGCCGGCGACAAGGCGATCGACTGCTGGTCGAACGCCGTCACCGCCGAGTCGAGCGACTGCTGCAGCTTCTGGACCTCGGTCCGGTACGCATCCACTTCCTTGAGATACGTGGATTCGGCGACGGCGTAGCCGGGCGTGCGCTGCAGGATTTCCCGGGAGTTGATATAGGCGATCTTCAACGGCCCTGGCGCGGGCGACCCGCCTTGGGCGGCCGCGACACGGGGCGATACCGCGAGCGCGGCGACGGCGGCGAGCGAAACGAGCACGAGACGCTGCATAAACCAGGAACTCCCGGGTAGGACTGTGGGTGTGGCTTAGAAGAAATTGCCGAGCTTGAAGTGCAGCTTCCAACCTGGCGCCGGCCGGCCGAGGGAGTCAACCCGGTCGAAGCCGTAGGCGTAATCGATGCCGAGCGGTCCCAGCGGGGAGATGATGGCCGCGCCGAGGCCGGCGCCCCGGAACAGGCGGGTCGGGTCGTACAGCGCGGGGCGCGCCCACACGTTCCCGGCATCAAAGAACGCCGACAGATACAGCATCTGGGACACGCGCATGCCCAGCTCGCCGGTCATCGAGAAGAACGCCTTGCCGAACGCGTTGGGATTGATTTGCGCGCCGGCGTTGGGATCGTAGCCGAAGGGCGTGATCGACCCTTCGTCATAGCCGCGCAGCGGGATGAAGAACTGCGTGCCGCCGAGGGTGAACAGCTGCTCGAAGAACGGCGAGCTGCCGAACACGAATCCTGACCGCGTCGAGAGGCCGAGCACGAACTTCACGTTGGACGTCGGCGCGCTCCCGAGCGTGCCGATCGGCGCGTAGAAGTGCCCCTCGATGTCGACGCGCTGGAAGTTGCCCGAGCCGCCCAGCAGCCCGCCGCTCTGCGACAGCCCGGCCTGCACCATGGTGCCGGCGGTCGGGAACGGCAGGTCGATGCGCGTGTCGCGCAGCAGCGACGCGCCCACCGTCGAGCGCACGCAGTTATTGCAGCGGAACGCGGGCGCCGTCACGTCCGTGCCGGTGAAGCTCTGCTGGTCGATGCCGTACGACACGTACAGCCGCGTATAGTTGTCGCCGAACACGGGGAAGCCGAGCTGCAGGCTTGCGCCGCGGCGGCGCAGCCGGCCGAAATTGCCCACGACGTACCGCACGCGCGTGTTGTGCACGCCGACGGTGGCGGAGATGCGCGACTCGCGCACGGCGGGATCGGTGAACGACACGTCGAAGTCGTTGATGTTCTTGCCGAACTGCCACTGGAACTTGCCGCGCTTCCCCTGGCCGAACAGATTGGGCTCGTCGAGGCCGAGGAAGCCGCCCACGCCGGTCCCCTGCCCCACCGACGCGCCGAAGTTGATGTTGCCGGTGCGCTTTTCGGAGACGTGGAACACGACGTCGATGTCGCCTTGCTCGTTCGCGGGCTTCGTATCCGGGAACGGCAGCGGCTGATTGAAGAAACCGAGGTTCGACACGCGCTGGTACGATGCGATCAACGCATCCTGGCGGAACACGTCGCCGGGCACCATCACGATCGCTTCGCGAATCACGCGCTCGTGGGTGACGTCGTTGCCGCGAATCTCGACGTGGTCCACGATCGCCGGCTGCCCTTCGGTGATCACCCAGCGCAGGTCGACCACCGGCTTGCCGTCGGGCGCGTTGCGGCGGATGACGTCCGGGCGCACGCTCACGTAGATGTAGCCGTTGTTGTAATAGAGCGTTTGCAGCTTGCGCGTCGCGTCCTGCCACAGCTGGTCGTCGAAGTACGAGATGTGCCGCTTCCCGCCCAGTCCCAACAAGCCGGTGCGCTGCTCCAGGGTGAACGGGTAGAAGGCCTGCAGCTCGTCGGTCGAGAAGCGCCGGTTGCCGACGATCTCGAACGTCCCGATGCGGTACGGCTCGCCCTCGCTGACGCGGATCACGAGCGTCGCCTTGCCCGACTCTTCGTGCACGATGAGGGTGTCGTCGAGCACCTGAAAGTCGACGTACCCCTGCTTGCCGTAAAACGCCGGCAGCGTTTGCCGCAGGTCTTCCGCCAGCTTGTCGTCGTTGTACTCCCCCGACCGGAACCACCAGAAGCCTTCGGGCCGGGTCTTCATCTGCGCGACGATCTGCTGGTCGGTAAAGTGGGTGTTGCCCTGGACGTCGATGAGGGCGACCGC
>WNGO01000828.1_pt1 | contig 19228 bp, 17 predicted proteins | sample 5400511 | NCBI WGS metagenome assembly WNGO01 (sample SAMN13153380, study PRJNA577476) | soil metagenome | isolation source: 20 cm soil or saprolite under Garry oak tree replicate 2 | place: USA:California | collected 2016-06-15 | reverse complement strand
CGTACAGGAGCCCGGTCGGTATCTGGGGCGCTGGAATCGCCGGCGTGATCGCGGTCATCTCTTTGATCTCGCTCTACTTCAACGAGACCTATCGCCCGGGTGTCGTGGGCACGCTGGTCTACTTCCTGATCGGCATCGCGTACTTCGCGATCGTCGGCCGGCACCGGCTGGTTCTGTCGCCGGAGGAAGAGTTCGCTCTGACCCACGGTCAGCACGGTGACCCCGCAAGGGAGGGCTACGGCCAGACCAAGGTGACGGATATCCCCGCCGAAGGCGATGCGGCGCCGGCCAAGCCGGCAGGCGCGCCGTCCGGCGGCAGTCACTGATCGGCTCGTTCGCACTTAAGCTGGTGGGCGCGCGAGAGCGCTCACCAGCATCTGTTTTGATGTGACGCCGGAGGTGTCGCGATACTGACCAAGGACAAGGTGACGCAGCCGGGGCGGGAGCCGGCGTTGAGCAGAGACAAGCTCGCCTCCGAGGTGGAGGACGGTCTCATCGATACCGTCGTGGTCGCCTTCACCGACATGCAGGGCCGTCTCATGGGCAAGCGCATCGACGCCGAGTACTTCATGGAATCGGCCGGGCACGGAGAGTCGGTCGAGGGCTGCAACTACCTGCTCGCGCTTGACATGGAGATGGACCCGATCCCTGGTTACCAGATGGCGAACTGGGAGTCGGGTTATGGCGACTTCGACCTCGTTCCCGACTTCGCTTCGCTGCGCCGAATTCCCTGGCTCGACGCCACCGCGCTGGTGCTGTGCGACGTCGCGTGGCACGACGGCACACCTGTCCGCCCTTCACCGCGCCAGGTGCTGCGCGCGCAGGTCGAGCGAGCCAGAGCGCTGGGCTTTGAGCCGATGTTCGGCTCCGAGCTCGAGTTCTTCCTGCTCAAGGAGACGTTCGCCGAGGCGCACGCCAAGCACTACATCGACCTGACTCCGTCGGTGCCTTACATCCTCGACTATCACATCCTCGCCACGACCTACGACGAGCCGTTCCTGCGCGCCGTCCGCAAGGGCATGAAGGCCGCAGGGATCCCGGTGGAGAGCTCGAAGGGCGAAGCGTGGCCGGGCCAGCAGGAGATCAACTTCCGCTTCTCTGACGCCGTGACCATGGCCGACAACCACGTCATCTACAAGAATGGGATCAAGGAGATGGCGCACCAGGCGGGATGCTCGGTGACGTTCATGGCCAAGCCCGATCACCGCTGGATCGGCAGCTCGTGTCATGTGCATTCCAGCCTGTGGACACAGACGCGTAACTCGTTCGACGGCGAGTCCGACGTGTTCAAGCAGTACCTCTCCGGCCATATCGCCTATGCCTCAGAGCTCGCGATCTTCCTCGCGCCGAACATCAACTCCTACAAGCGATACGCCGCCGGTAGCTGGGCGCCCACGACGCTCGCGTGGGGCCACGACAACCGGACTTGTGGATTCCGCATCGTCGGTCACGGCCAGCACCTGCGGACCGAGTCACGCATCCCCGGCGCCGACGTGAATCCCTACCTCTGCTTCGCGGCGCTGCTCGCGGCTGGTCTGCGCGGGATGGAGGAGGAGCTGAAGCTTCCCCCTGAGTTCAAAGGCAATGCCTATGAGTCCGACGTGCAGCGATTCCCTGGGTCACTGCGTGAGGCGATCGGCAACCTGGAAGGCGGCGGCATGGCCCGCGCCGCCTTCGGCGACGACGTCATCGAGCACTACCTGAACTACGCCCGGACCGAGCAGTCGCTCTTCGACAAGGTCGTGACGACGTACGAACGCGAGCGGCTCTTCGAGCGCGGCTAGGCGTTGCCCGGGCGGCTTGACGGCAAGGTAGCGGTCATCACCGGCGCCGCCGGTGGGATCGGTCGCGAAGCGGCGCTCTTGTTTTCGTCCGAGGGTGCGCGGGTGTGCGTCGCCGACGTGGGCCGCGAGGCGGGGGAGAAGACGGCTTCGGAGTGCCGGGAAGCGTTTTTCTTCGCCGCAGACGTCAGCGATCCGATAAGCGTGCAGGCGATGTTCGAGGAGACGGAAAAGAGGTACGGCCGGATCGATGTGATCTACAACAACGCGGGCATCATGCCGCCGGACGACGACTCCATCCTCGTCACGGAGCCGGAGGCGTGGGATCGGGTGCAGGCGGTCAACGCCAAAGGTGTTTTCCTGTGCTGCAAGTACGGCATCCCGCATCTGTTGAAGGCGGGGGGCGGGTCGGTGATCAACGTGGCTTCGTTTGTGGCGATCCTCGGCGCGGCGACCTCGCAGATCGCATACACCGCGTCGAAGGGGGCGGTCCTGTCAATGAGCCGCGAGCTCGCGGTGCAGTTCGCGCGCCAGGGCGTGCGCGTGAACGCCTTGTGCCCCGGACCGGTGGAGACGCCGCTGCTGATGCGGATCTTCAACGAAGACCCGGGCGCCTATCAGCGCCGCCGCGTGCATCTGCCGATGGGACGGCTCGCCAAGGCGCGGGAGATCGCGAACGCCGCTCTATTCCTCGCCAGCGACGAGTCGAGCTATGTCAACGGCGCGACGTTTTTGGTCGATGGAGGGCTGACTGCGGCCTACGTAACTCCCGAATAATTGGGGCTGTTAAGACGGTTGCATCTGCGTATTTACGTTCTTAGATTGGTCGCGTGCTCGACTCCGCCATCCCCACACCGCCTGATGGCGCGCGCCTGGCCCTTGACCTGGTGGGCCTTCGTCGGGAGATCGACCGGCTCGAGCTGAGGTTCTCCCAGGCTGCCGCAGCCTTCGCCGAAACCGGACTTTGGGACGATGAAGGCTTCAACAGCGCACTGGACTGGATCCGCATCAACTGCCGGGTGACCTCCAACGCCGCGGCCGACCGGCTGTCGGTTGGCCGGCGACTGGCGGACCTGGATCGCTCCGTTGCGGCGATGGATGCGGGCGAGATCGGCTTTGCCCATGTGACGGTGATGGCGCGTACGGCGGAAGCGGTCGGCGAAGCCTTCGACGAGGGCAGGCTCCTCCAGCTCGCCCGCGACAACTCGCCTGGCAAGTTCCACTACAAGTGCCTGCACTACCGGCATGCGGTGGACGCCAAGGCTTACGCCGACGGCCAGGAGCGGCTGGCCGAGGAGCGCAGCCTGCGCCTGAGCACTGCCGAGGACGGGTGCCTCCTCATCGGCGGTCTGCTCGACCCCGTCGGCGGCGCCGTGGTGCGCACCGCCTTGGAGCCCTTGGCTCAGCTTTCCGGTGCTCACGACGACCGTGATCGGGAGCAGCGCTACGCCGACGCTCTGGTCGAGCTTGCCAGCGGTGGTAAGCCGGCCAGCATCCAGGTCACGGCGACCATCGAGACGCTGAAAGGCCTGGCCGGAGCCGCCGCCGCGGAGATGGAGTTCTCGCTGCCCATCTCCTCGACCTCGGTCCAGCGCATGGCGTGCGACTGCAGCGTGACCCGGGTTTTGCTTGATCAGGACTCGGTGACGATCGATGTTGGCCGGTCGAAGAGGGTGGTCGCTGGACCGTTGCGACGAGCGCTCAACGCCCGCGACGGTCAGTGTCGCTGGCCCGGGTGCGAGAGGCCCGCATCATGGTGCGACGGACATCACATGGTGCATTGGATCGACGGAGGAGACACAGACCTGGACAACCTCGTTCTCCTCTGTCGCCGGCATCATCGGATGGTTCACGAAGGCGGCTGGCAGCTGGTCAAGACCAACGATGGCCGGATCGTCACGGTCGGACCAATGGTCCACTTCGGGGCAACTCCTTCCCATTCATGGCGAGGTGACGCTGCACACGGCGGAGAGGCTGGGCCGGACTGATCGGCCATAACTACCGGAAGTATCCGGGTGCATGAGAGCACTCCGGCTGGAGCCGCCAACTCACAACCAATGTGAGCGTCTGAAGCGCAGGACCCGCTTAACTTCTGCGGGTGGGTACGCCCGCTCCATCGGCGATCGGGGCCCGTGGCATCCTGCGCGATGCGCTCGGCATCGCCCTCGCGAGCGGCGCCTACGCGATCTCCTTCGGGGCGATCTCGACCGCTGCCGGGCTGTCTCTGCTGCAGACCTGTGCCCTGTCGCTCCTCATGTTCACCGGGGCTTCGCAGTTCGCATTGGTCGGCGTGGTCGGCGCCGGCGGCAGCATCTGGGCCGGCGCAGTCGCGGCGGCGTTGCTCGGGTCGCGCAACACCCTGTACGGCGTGCGCCTCTCCACGATGCTCGACGTCCGCGGTTGGAGACGGGCTCTTGGCTCGCATTTCGTCATCGACGAAACGACCGCGATGGCGATCGCTCGCGACGATCCGCAGCTGAGCCGCTACGCGTTCTGGGTCACCGGGGTGGCGCTGTTCGTCTTCTGGAATACAGGGACCCTGATCGGCGCCCTGGCCACGCAGGCGATCTCGGATCCCAAAGTCTTCGGTCTGGACGCCGCACCCCCGGCCGCCTTCCTCGCGCTCCTCGCTCCCCGACTCAGAGCCCGCGAGCCACTCGCCATCGCTCTGGCGGCCGCGGTCATCGCGATCCTCGCGCTGCCGTTCGTCCCGGCAGGCGTGCCGTTGCTCATCGTGGCCGTGCTCGTCGCGCTCTTCGGCGCCTTGCGGGCGAGGCAATGATCTGGACCGGTGTCCTGGTCGCCTCGGCGGCCTGCTACGGCCTCAAGCTCGCGGGACTCTCTCTCCCGCAGAGATGGCTGCAGAACACACGCGTTCAGCGCACCGTCCCGCTCATCCCCGTCGCCCTGCTGGCTGCGCTTATCGGCACGCAAACTTTTGCCACCGGGCAGCACCTCGTGCTCGACGTACGCGCCGCGGCCCTCGCCATCGCCGTTGTCGCGGTCGTGTTGCGAGCGCCATTCCTGGTCGTCGTCGCGGTGGCCGCCGCGACGGCCGCCCTCCTCCGCCTGTTGTGAGGCCGCCTAGGGTTCCAGCTTCAGGGTCACGATCTGGAACGGCCTGAAGTCGAGCTCGAGCGACGTCTCGCCACGCTCCCGCTCGAGGAGGTCACACAAAGTCACGCGCCGGGAAGGCAGGGTCGTGGTGATACGTGCTCGGCAAGGCCGGCCCCAGGCTTCGTAGAGGCGGACGATCACCGCGTCAGAATCCTCGGCCCGCTTGATCGCCTCAACGATCACCTGGCGCGTGTCGACCTCCAGCAGCGATCGCGACGTACCCTCTGCCAGGTTCGTCCGCACGACGTATAGCGGTGCGTTGAGATCCTCCGCCGCCTCGATCACGCCGGCTTCGCGGAAGTCACCGGGATGGGGCATCAGCGCGTATGTGAACTGGTGAAGGCCCTGGTCGGCGTTCGGATCGGGATGCGTTGGCGCGCGAAGCAGCGAGAGCCGCATCACCGAGCCGTGGATGTCATACCCGTGCTTGCAGTCATTCAGGAGCGCGACGCCGTAATCGCCGTCGCCCAGGTCCGCCCAGCGCTGCGCGCAGACCTCGAACATCGCGCGAGCCTTCGGGTCGTCCTCGTGCGTCGGGCGCCGCACGTGGCCGAACTGGATCTCGTAAGTCGCCTCGCGTGAGGTCACGGCCACCGGAAACGCCGCCTTCAGGATCTTGTGGCGTTCATGCCACTCGACCGTCGTCAGGAAATGGAGCACCCGCGAGCCTGCGTCGAGGTAGATCGCCTGGCGCAACGAGGAGTTACCGAACTTGCGTTGAAACGCCACGCTGCCCCGCAGGCCGCCCTGGGTGTGGACGTTTTCAACGTTCGTCAGTTCGGACCAGGCTATCCGGTGGTCGTCATCCAGATCCCACGCGTCCCACTTTCGGGGGTTGTCGTCATGCAGCTCGAGGACGTTTCCCGGTCCAGTCAGGACTTCGCGGCCGGCCTCCTTGTCCCAGATCGATGTGAGCACCGCGCGGTCGTCCCAATCCACGCGCAGCAGCTCGTTCTCGATTGCGTGATCCGATACGGCCACCTCGGCTTCGGCTCCGAGTGGATGAGGCGTCACGACGGCCCATCCGCAGGGCGGAGCGACGACGCGCACGTCGGCCGGCCCGACCCGCGCCACCTGCCGCCGCCAGTGCGAGGTTGGGTTGAACACCGTTGCGCTTTGCCCATAGCCGCCGATCGACCTGATGGCGTCATTCGCCACTCCCGCGGTGCGCTTCACGGCCAGGTCGAGGTCGCGCTCGGTCTCCTCGTAGACCCAGTCGATGCTCGAGCCGGGCAGGATGTCGTGGAACTGATTCAGCAGCACGCTCTTCCATGCTTTCTCCAGCTCGGGCCCTCGCCGCGTGCCGGCCGCAACCGACCACATCTCCGCCTCGCGTAGAAATTCCTGCGCCACGCGGTTCAGGCGCTTGGTCCGCGACTGGCTCGTGTAGGTCCCGCGATGCAGTTCGAAGTACAGCTCACCGCGAATCGTCGCCAGGTCGTGCGCGTCTGCCGACGCGCGATCGAAGAATTCGACCGCATGCCCGATCGGTACGCCCAATGCATGCGCGGACTCGATCATCTCCGCGGTCGGCCCACCTCCGCCATCACCAAACCCGAAGAGGTACAGCGACCGGTTGGAGCTGGCCGCGTCCTTGAAGTTGCGGGCGCTCGCCGCGACCTGCTCCGCGCTGAAGTCGCCGTTGTACGTATCGGCGGGAGGGAAATGGGTGAAGATCCGCGTCCCGTCGATCCCCTCCCACGTGAAGGTGTGGTGCTCGGGCTTGTTGGTGTCGTTCCACGACAGCTTCTGGGTCAGGAAGTAGTCGCAGCCCGACTCCTTGATGAGCTGCGGCAGGTTGCCCGGATAGCCGAACACGTCGGGCAGCCACAGGGCCTTCGTCTCCACCCCGAACTCGCGTATGAAGAACCGCTTGCCATGCAGCAGCTGGCGCACGAGCGCCTCGCCGGAAGGAAGGTTGCAGTCCGCCTCGACCCACATCGCGCCAATGGGCTCCCACTGGCCGCTCGCGACCTTCTCTTTGATCCGTTCGTACAGGTCGGGATACGACTCCTTGATCCACGCGTACTGCGCAGGCTGCGAGCACGCGAAGACGTAGTCGGGATACGCGTCCATGAGCTCGATCTGTGTCGACCAGCTGCGCGCGCACTTTCGCCTGCCCTCGCGCAGCGGCCACTCCCAGGCGGTGTCGATGTGGGCATGACCGAGCGCTGTGATGACGTGCGAGCCCAGGTCCAACGGGGAGGGCTCGGGCACAACCGGGTCGTCTACCTCGAGCGCCGCCTGGCGGAACACGAACGCCGGCTGCGGCGACTCGCGCAGCGCGATCATCGACGGAGCCGGTTCGGCGCCCTGCTCGGTCGCGTGCGGATTGGCCGCGGCCTCGAGATAGAAATCGACTTCGCGGCCTTCGATCGGGAGCCGGCGGTGATTCGGATCGACACCCCTCCATGGCCTGCCGTCTTTCCAGGCCAGCGCTTCACAGGTGAACCCGGTCGGGCCTCCGAATCCGAGGTCGAAGACCGCGACCACGCGCCGGCCGCTCCAGGCGTCTGGCACCTTGCCGCGCACGTGGAACCACGTCGTGCTCCACGGCGGTCCCCATCGATCGCCGGCATGGAAAGGAGCAAAGTGGCCGCGGATCGCATCCTCGTAGGCGACCGGCTCGCCGCGGATCGCGCATGCGGTCAGCTCGAGGTCCAAAGGAGTCTTAGTGTGTGGCAATGCGGATCGAGGCCGTGACGCACCTTACGGCTGAGATCCACGAGGCGCTTGGCCGCCTGCTGCCGCAGCTCAACGCGAAACTGGGCGTACCGGACGCCGACCGTATGCGGCGGATGCTCGACGACCCCGACGTCGTGCTGCTGATCGCCCGCGACGGCGAGCGGATCGTCGGTACGACCACGGTCATCGTCTACACGACACCGTTCTGGATCAAGGCCCGGCTCGACGAGGTCGTGGTCGACCAGTCGGCTCGGGGCAAGGGGGTCGGCGAGGCGCTGGTCAAGGCTGCGCTCGACGTCGGGCGGGAGCGTGGCGCGCAGATCGCCGAGCTGCAGTCAGGCCGTGGTCCGACGCGCGAGGCAGCGCACCGTCTCTACGAAAGGATCGGTTTCCAGGTCCGCGATACCGACGTCTTCAGGATTTCCCTCTCCCCCTCGGGCACAAGGTCAGGGAGAGGGGCGCAAGCCCGCACTTAGCGTCTCCAGGCGGTCGACCATCGAAGACAGCGTGGCAAACGCCGCCTCGACCGGCTCGGGCGACGTCATGTCGACGCCCGCCATCCGCAATCCTTCGAGCGGATACATCGACCCGGCGCTCCGCAAAAAGGCGCGATACGACTCGACCGCCTTGGCGTCGCCGGCGGCGACGCGCTCCACGAGGTGGTCTGCCGCGGCGATCCCGGTCGCGTATTGGTACACGTAGAAGTTGCTGTACAGGTGGGTGTGGAACTGTGCCCACGTCGATCCGATCCGATCTCGGTCGCGCTCGCTGACGTCGATCTCAGAACCGTAGACCTCGACCATCAGGTCCGCCATCAGGTCGTTCAATGAGTCCGCGGTCAGCGCGACTCCCCGCTCCACCCGCTCGTGGATCTCGAGCTCGAGCCGTGCCAGCGACGGCATGATGAAGAAGTAGCGGTAGAAGTTCGACATCGCCTCTTCGATGACCGCGATCTGAAAGGCAGGATCGGTCTTCGTCGCGAGCAGGTGGCGCCGCGTCAACGCCTGGTGCATGTTCGACGCGACCTCAGCCTGAAACAATCCGTAGTTCGAGTACACGTAGGGCTGCGTGCGGCGCGCGTGATAGGAGTGCATCGAGTGGCCGAGCTCGTGAGCCAGCGTGCTCATCGAGTAGATGTCGTTGTTGTAGCTCATGAAGATGAAGGGCGGCGTGTCCATGGCCCCGGTCGAGAAGGCGCCCATCCGCTTGCCCTTGTTCGGGTAGACATCGACCCAGCGATCTTCGAACGCACCCTTGCGCATCGCGGCCACGTAGTCGTCACCCAGGGGAGCCACGCCTTCGGCGATCCACTCCACTGCCTGCTCGTAGGGAACCTCGAGCGCAGACGAGCTCAGCTGCGCGCGTGTGTCGTATGGCTTGAGTACCTCGAGGCCGAGGATCTGGCGCCGGATCCGCCAGTAGCGGTGCCATGTACCGACGTTGTCGCGAAACGTCTGCACGACGTTGTGAAAGACATCCGTCGGGATGTGACTCGGCTCCAGCGCCGCTTCGAGAGAAGACGCGTAACCCCGCGCACGCGCGAAGAAGACGTCGCGTTTCACACCGCCGGCAAGGCTCGCCGCCATCGCGTGCTGCATCGCCAGGTGCTGGTCGGCGTAGCTCTCGAAGGCGGTGCGGCGGACCTCGCGGTCGGGATTCGTCAGCAGCGCCCCGATCGTGCCTTGCGCCACCTCGTGCAGCTCGCCATCGGACCCCACGGCCGGCGCGAACTTGAGGTCGGTGTTGGCGAGGACGCTGTGCACGGACAGAGCGGAAGCGAGAGGATCCGAAACCGCGGTCAGCAGCTCCTCGACCTCCGCGCTCCGGATGCGCTTTTGCAGCTTCTCCAGCCGGTCGAAGTAGTGGCCCAGGTAGGACAGGCGCGGCGCGCTGCCCACCCACTCGCGGAGCTTCGGCAGGCCAATTCGCAGCATCTCCGGGATCGCGAAGGCGGCGGCCGAGCCCAGCTGCGCCGCCGTCGAGCGGGCGCGGTCGGCCCTCGCGGCGGATTCCTGGTTGCCGACGTCGACCGAGTACGCCATCGTGCTGTAGACCATCACTTTGGCCATCAGCCGGTGGGTGCGCTCGCTGGCCTCGAACCAGTCGGCGAGCGTGTCGGGGCTGTCGCCGAGGTGGCCTTTGAACTCGCCCAGGTCGGGCAGCCGGGAAAGGATTTCCTGCACCGCAAGCTCCCATCCGGCTGCGTCGTCGAAGACGCTCTCTCTTTTCCAGGTGAAGCGCTCGTCGACCTCGTCGCGAGCTGGGAGCGGCTTCACCACGGGGGATTAGTAGCATGAGGCCGATGCCGCGCGCCACCGCCAACGGGATAGAGCTGGAGTACGAGACCTTCGGCGATCCGAAGGCGCCGCCTCTCCTCCTCATCTCGGGCCTCGGTTCCCAGATGATCAGCTGGGACGACGACTTCTGCCGTCTGCTGGCCGGTCGCGGTTTTCACGTCATCCGTTTCGACAACCGCGACTCAGGACGTTCCACGTGGATGGAGAGTGAGTACCGGCTGGACGATATGGCCGCCGACGCCGTAGGCCTGCTGGACGCGCTCGGCATCCCCGCCGCGCACATCGTCGGCGCGTCGATGGGCGGATTCATCGCCCAGCTGGTCACGCTGAATCACCCCGAGCACGTTCTGACGCTTACCTCCATCATGTCGGGCCCTAACGGGGACGACCAGGTGCGGCCGACCGAAGAAGGGACCGCCGTCCTGATGGTGCCCGCCCCTGAAACGCGCGCGGAACGCCTGGCCATCGGGCTCTGGGCCAAGCGGAAGCTGCTCGGGCCCGACGACCCCTTTGACGAGGAGTACGAAGGGCCGCGCATCGCCCGCGCCATCGATCGCGCCTACCACCCGGCGGGCTTCGTGCGCCAGCTGCAGGCGATCATGGGCGCGAGCGGCCGGCTCGCGCGGCTGGCATCCGTGCGGGTGCCGACGCTGGTCATACACGGGGCCTCCGACATCCTCGTTCCGGTGGAGAACGGGCGGAACGTCGCGGCCGCGATCCCGGGCGCGCGCCTCCTCGAGATCGAGGGGATGGGTCACGACGTGCCGAAGAGGGTATGGGCGCAGGTCGCCGACGCGATCGCCGAGCTTGCCCGCTCGACCAGCCCGGCGTGCTGAGCAGCCTCAACCCCGCGATCGCGTTCCTGGCCGGTCTCGCCTCTTTCGTGTCTCCCTGCGTCCTGCCCCTGGTTCCGGCCTACCTGGCCTACCTCGGAGCTCGGGCCACAGCCGTTCCGATCACCTCCCCGCTTGCCGGGGAGGTCGTGGCCCAGCCGCGGGAGGGTGGATCCAACGTCGCCGTCGCCGGCGCGGGCTTCGTCGCCGGCCTGTCCCTGGTCTTCATCCTCTTTTTCTATGTCTTCTCGCTAGCGGTGCAGCCCATCCGCTCCTACGTGCCGGTCGTGGCCGGCGTCGCGGTCATCGCGATGGCGCTGCACGTCGCCGGACTGATCCGTGTGCCTTTCCTTTCGTCCGAGTACCGCCTCATCAAGACCGCGCCCCAGGGCGGCGGCGCGGCAGGCGGCTTTCTCCTTGGTATGGGCTTCGCCAGCGGATGGACGCCGTGCATCGGGATCACACTCAGCGCCGTCCTCAGCTCGGCCGTGACCGCCGGCACCACGGCGCAGGGCCTGAGCCTGATGATCGCCTACTGCCTGGGCCTCGGCGTCCCGTTCCTCGCGCTCGCCTTTGCGCTGGAGAGCGCGCGGCCGGTGGTGAGATTCGTCAACGCGCACCGCCGCGCGATCGACCTCGGCTCGGCGGCGGTCCTGGTCGTCATGGGCATCTTGCTCCTGACCAACAACCTCACCCTGCTTTCAGCAGGTCTTACGCAGCTGATCCCGTCCTGGCCCTCACCGTCACTCTGAGAATCTGGGTGATCAAAACTCGAGTCGCACGCTGTTAAGAACGCTTGTTTGTAGGCGTTGAATTGGTCAAACTGGATGGCGTGGGGCAGGCTCTGGATCTCTTCTCGCCGTCGGTCCGCGACTGGTTTCGCGCGTCTTTTGCCGAGCCGACCGCGGTCCAGGAGCGCGGCTGGCAGGAGGTCGCGGCAGGCCGCCACGTCCTCATGGCCGCGCCGACGGGCAGCGGCAAGACGCTCGCCGCGTTCCTGTGGTGCATCGACAGGCTGACGGCCGAGCCGCCGCCCGTCGAGGCGGAGCGATGTCGCGTCCTCTATGTATCCCCCCTCAAGGCGCTGGCGCACGACGTCGACCGAAACCTCCGCTCGCCCCTGGTCGGGATCCGGCACCAGATGGAGTCGCACGACCTCCAGGCGCCCGACATCGCCGTTGCCATCCGCACGGGCGACACACCGGCGGACGTCCGACGTTCTATGGAGCGCCACCCGCCGGACATCCTGATCACGACGCCCGAATCGCTTTTTCTCCTGCTCACGAGTGCCGCGCGCAAGATCCTCGCACCGGTCCGCTGGCTGATCGTCGACGAGATCCATTCCGTCGCAGCGACCAAGCGCGGTAGTCACCTGGCGCTCAGCCTCGAGCGACTGAGCGAGCTGACGAAGGTCGCGCCCCAGAGGATCGGCCTGTCGGCCACGCAGCGGCCGCTCGAGGAAGTTGCGAAGTTTCTTGGCGGCGCGGATCGCGAGGTGTCCATCGTCGACGCCGGCCGCTTGAAGACCATGGAGGTGACGGTCGAGGTCCCCGTCGAGGACATGACGCGCCTCACGACGGAGGACGAGGACAGCGCGAAAGGCCAGAACAGCATCTGGCCAGCGATCTACCCGCGCCTGCTGGAGCGGATCCGACAACACCGCTCGACGATCGTGTTCGTCAACTCGCGGCGGCTGGCCGAACGTATCGCCGCGCGCGTCAATGAGCTGGCCGACGAGGAGCTTGTGCGGGCGCACCATGGATCGATCGCCCGCGAGCAGCGGCTCCTCATCGAGGACGAGCTCAAGGCCGGCCGTTTGCGCGGGCTCGTCGCGACCTCAACCTTGGAGCTCGGCATCGACATGGGCGCGGTCGATCTGGTGCTGCAGATCGAGGCGCCGCCAAGCGTCGCCGCGGGCATCCAGCGTGTCGGACGTGCGGGCCACTCGGTCGGCGAGGTCTCGCGCGGCGTCGTGATCCCGAAGTTTCGCGGTGACCTGCTCGAGTCCGCCGCTGTCGTCGAGGGGATGCTGGAGGGACGCATCGAGACGACCGTGGTGCCGCGGCGGCCGCTCGACGTGCTTGCGCAGCAGATCGTGGCGATGTGCGCGCTCGACGAGTGGGACGTCGAACACCTCGGCCGCGTGGTTCGACGCGCCTATCCGTACAGCGATCTCGGGCCGCGCGCGTTCGAGTCTGTGCTCGACATGCTCAGCGGGCGATACCCGTCCGACCAGTTCGTGGAGCTGCGACCACGCCTTGTTTGGGATCGCGTGGCCGGCAAGGTTCGCGGCCGCGCGGGCGCGCAGCGTCTCGCGGTGACCAACCCCGGCACCATCCCGGACCGGGGCCTCTACTCGGTGAACCTTGCGGAGGATGGCCGCCGTGTGGGAGAGCTGGATGAGGAGATGGTGTACGAGACGCGCGTCGGCGAGACGTTCGTCTTGGGCGCATCGACGTGGCGGATCGTTGACATCACTCCGTCGCAGGTCATCGTCACCCCCGCGCCGGGCGAGCCCGGCAAGATCGCGTTCTGGAAGGCCGACACGCCAAGCCGCCCGGTCGAGCTCGGGGCCGCGCTGGGCAAGATGGTCCGCGAGCTGCGCGCGGTGTCGTCGGACGCGGCGGCCAAACGGCTGCGCGAACGAGCGGGCTTCGACGACCTCGCCATCAAGAACCTGCTCAAGTACCTCGACGACCAGGCGGCGGCGACGGGGGCCGTGCCGGATGACCGGACACTCGTCGTGGAGCGATTCCGGGATGAGGTGGGGGACTGGAGGGTGTGCCTCCATACGCCGTTCGGAGGTCGCGTCCACGCCCCGCTCGCCCTCGCACTCGAGGCGCACCTCCAGCAGACCCTCGGGGTGGATGCCCGTGCGTTGTGGACGGACGACGGCATCGCAATGCATCTGCCGGAGGTAGAGGCTCCGCCCGCGCTCGACGATCTGATCCTCGATCCCGAAGAGGTTCAGGCGTTGGTGTCCGCGCAGCTTCCCGCCTCGGCGCTCTTCGCGGCCCGTTTTCGGGAGAACGCCGCGCGCTCGCTGCTGCTGCCGAAGCGAAGGCCAGGCCAGCGCACCCCTCTCTGGCAACAGCGCATGCGCAGCGCCAGCTTGCTGCAAGTCGCGGGGCAGTATCCGGACTTTCCAATCCTTGCCGAGACCTGGCGCGAGGTCATGAGCGACCACTTCGACATGCCGGCGCTGGCTTCGTTCCTGCGGGCCATTCGCTCGCGGGAGATCCGCGTCGTGGCGGTCGACACCGAGCGCGCCTCGCCCTTTGCGTCATCGCTGCTCTTCTCCTATGTCGCCGAGTACATGTATGAGGGTGACCAGCCTTTGGCCGAGCGGCGCGCCCAGGCTCTCACCCTCGACCGCGAATTGCTCGCCGAGCTGCTCGGCAGCGAGGACCTTCGCGAGCTGCTCGACCCGGACGCCGTCGCGGCGGTAGAGCTCGAGCTCCAGGGGTTGTTACCCGAACGGTTCCCGCGCGACCCGGACGAAGCTCATGACCTGCTGGTCCGGCTCGGCGATCTCAGCCAACACGAAGCAAGCGCGCGCGGCGTCTCGGAGGAGTGGCTCCGAGGCCTGGAGAAGGAGCGGCGTGCGGTGTCGATTCGTGTCGCCGGCGAGATGCGGTGGATCGCTGCGGAGGATGCCGGCCGCTATCGCGAAGGGATGGGGGCGAGCTTGCCCATCGGCCTGCCGGACCTGTTTCTGGAGCCAGGCGATGACCCGCTCGAATCCCTGCTCCGGCGGTTTGCGCGAACCCACGTGCCGTTTGTCACGGCCGACGCCGCGAAGCGGTGGGCGCTTTCGGCTCAGTCCGTCGAGGTGGCGCTGACTCGACTCGCGGCTCGAGGCGACGTGCTCGCGGGCGAGTTTCGCAAGGCGGCGGAGGGACGCGAGTACTGCCACCCGGAGGTGCTCCGCATTCTGCGGCGGCGGTCGCTGGCCGCGCTGCGCCGCGAGGTCGAATCTGTCGCGCCCGACGCACTGGCGCGATTCCTGCCGGCGTGGCACGGGATAGGGGTTCGCGGTGGGGGAGTAGACCGCCTGCTCGAGGTTGTGTTCCAGCTGCAGAGCCTCGCCCTGCCGGCGTCGGTCATCGAGCGCGACGTGATCGCGGCACGAGTCGGCGACTACGCACCGCGGTTGCTTGACGAGCTCGTGTCGATGGGGGAGGTCGTGTGGGTTGGTCGAGGCTCCCTCGGTTCGAGCGATGGCCGCGTCGCGCTGTACCTGCGTGGCGACGCGCCGCGACTTGTGCCGCCGCCGGTCGAGCCGCCGCAGTCTGAGCTGCACGCGCGCGTCCGCGCCCACCTCGGCGCTCGAGGGGCGGCGTTCTTCCGCGACATCTACAACGCATGCGGCGGCGGCGACGAAGAGGTGATGCTCGACGCCTTATGGGACCTCGTCTGGTCGGGCGAGGTGACCAACGACACATTCGCCCCGCTGCGCTTGCTGGGTCCGTTGGCACGGCGGCCCGCCAGAAAACCGCGGCTGCCACGTCTCACGCAGCCTCGCGCCACAGGTCGTTGGTCGCTCGTCGCGGACCTGGTCGGCGGCGGGGCGAATGCCACCGAGCGACTGCATTCAGAGGCGGGCGTCCTGCTCCAGCGCCACGGAGTGCTCACGCGCGAGGCTGTGGTCGGCGAAGGATGGCCGGGCGGATTCGCAAGCCTCTACCCGGTGTTGCGTGCGATGGAAGAGTCCGGCCGCATACGCAGGGGTTATTTCGTGGAGGGTCTGGGCGGTTCCCAGTTCGCGCTGCCAGGGGCGGTCGATCGCCTGCGCGCGCTGCGCGACTCCGGCGGCGGCGTGATCGCGATGGCCGCGACGGATCCGGCGAACGCCTACGGCACGGTGCTGCCCTGGCCGCGTCTTGAGGGGCACCCGCGAAATCACGGCGAAGCCTCGGATTTCGTGGGGACGAAGGCGGACGGGCGGATGGCGCGGGCCGCGGGCGCGTACTGCGTCATCGATGACGGACGGCTTGTGCTTTATCTCGAGCGAGGCGGGCGCTCGCTGTTGACCAACGGCGAGGTGGGGCTACCGCATCTACAGGCGCTGATCGCGATCGCGACACAGGCCGGCCGGGTCGAGCTGCAAAAGGTCGACGGATTGCCGGCGATGGACTCGCCGCTCAAGTCCGCCTTGCGCGAGGCGGGTTTCTCGCAGACGCACCGAAGCCTGATCGCGTACGGCGCCAGAAGCTAACGAAGGCCAACTCTTTCCATCACGGGAGTGCCCGGCGCCCGGGCGATGTGGCCGGCAAGAGGGGTGCATACTGCGAAGCGTTCCGTCCGCGGTAATGCGGCACAGGAGGCTTTCGATGTTGAAGATCAAGCGCGTGGCTCCCGCGATCCCTGCTCAGGATCTCAAGCGGGCTCGCAACTTCTACGAGCAGACGCTAGGGCTCAAGCCAGCCGAGGAAGAGCCCGATGGCGGCGCGATGTATAGCGCCGGCGAAACGGGATTCGTGGTTTTCCCGAGCACGGGCAAAGCGTCCGGCGACCACACCCAGATGGCGCTCGAGGTGGACGATGTACCGAATGCGGTCGTCGAACTGAAAAGCAAAGGCGTGAAGATCGAGGAGTACGACTTTCCGGAGTTCAAGTCCAACGAGGGTCTGGTCGACATGCCAGACGGCACCAAAGGTGCATGGTTCAAGGACACCGAAGGCAATCTCATCGCTCTGACGCAGAGGGTTCCAGCCGTCACTCGCACAAGCTGATAGGAGGCCCGCGGCCAACCGGCCACCACAGACGCTAGGTACGATTACGGCTCCGTCGGGGAGTGGCGTAGCTCGGAAGCGCACCTGGCTGGGGGCCAGGGGGTCGCGGGTTCAAATCCCGCCTCCCCGACCACTTTGTAAGCCTGTCTGAATACAGCCGTCGGCCTCAGACCGCCTGAAATCGGCCCTAAGCGTCCTCAAATGAGGGGTACGGATTAATGGGCCTAACCATTGTTCTCTTGACCATTGTGGTTGTTGCCTTCGCCCTCGGTCTCGTGATCTTGTGGGACCGGCTCGTCGGAACTGCGCTTATGGCCGCTGTATCAGGCGCCACGTGGACGGTCGGGCAATCGGAAGGCCGATGGTGGTTCTGGCCGGTGCTGGTGGCCGCGGTACTCGCGGTCGTGGCAGCGTTCGTGGTCGCGGTGCTCATAAGCTGAAGGGCCGGAAACCGAGACGTAGCATCAGCCGGGTGCGAGCGAACGACCAGCGGAGCCCATTCATCCGGTCGCTGGACGAGCGTCCTGGGCATCGCCAGTACCTGGCGGCACACGATGCCGAGGACGGACGTCGCTACCTCTGGGAAGTGATCGACGATCGAGGCCAGCTGGTCGCCGTCAAGCAGCTTGAGATTGATCTTCAGGGTCGTAAGTGGCGGTATGACTGGACGCATCTGGAGGACGACAACGGCTTCCTGACTGACCAGGCCCTATTTGTCGACAAGAACATCCGCGAGACAACTCGAGAAGAGTTCTTCAAGGAATGGGAGAGTTGAGGCCGTGGAAGGGTGGCTTGGGCTCAGTCCTCAGCTCACCGCTTTCTTCACGAGCGCGCCGATACGTGCCTCGTCGTCGGCGGTCAACTCCTTCAGCGCGAAGGCGACCGGCCACATGGCGCCTTCGTCCAGGTTCGCAGAATCGCTGAAGCCGAACGTCGCGTACCTCGTCTTGAACTTCTTCGCGTCCTGGAAGAAGCAGACGACCTTACCCTCCTTGGCGTACGCGGGCATCCCGTACCAGAGTTTCGGCGCGAGGACTGGCGCGCTGGCCTTGACGATGGCATGGAGCCGCTTGGCCATGGCGCGATCCGGTGCCTGCATCTCAGCGATCTTCGCGAGCACCTCGCTTTCCCCGCCCGCCCGGTCGGAGGCCGCCTTCAACTCTTTGACGCGCTCCTTCATCGCGCCTCGTTCCTCGTCCGTGAATCTCGCGGATGCGTGTTTGATCGGGGTGGTGGGCTTGGCGGACTTCTGCCTGGCCGTCATTGGAGGTTTCCTCTTAGCCATGGTGTCCGCGCTCGGCCGTCGCCACTCGGGCGACCTTCCCCTGCTGGAGGATCCGGATGGCGTTGCCGAAGGGGTCGCGGATGCCCATGTCGGTGCCGTAGAAGTGGTCGGTGGGCTCCTGGGTGAAGTCGGTCACGCCGCGCGACTTGAGGGTCTCGTACAGACCCCGGATGTCGTCCGCGTTGAACACGAGCCCGCCCAGCGCGCCCTTCGTGATCAGCTCGCGGAGCTGCGCAGCGGTCGCTTCGTCGTGCACCGGCGGGCCCGGCTCCTCGAGGGAGATCTCGGTGACGTCGCCAGGGACGCGCACCGTCAGCCAGCGGTAGGAACCCTGCTTGACGTCCTGGCCCTTCTCCAGTCCGAGCTTGTTGACGTAGAAGTCAAGTGCCTCGTCCTTGTTGAGGACCATGATGGAGGCGACGTTGAGTTTGGTGATCATCGCTCGTTTTCTCCTTTGCGAGACTTGATGGGGATGACCTCATGCTAGGAGGCCGTCGCAGCGGCGCCGTCTCCAAAACTGCTCGATTGCCGCGCCACCCCGGCCGACACCACCGGCCGCGTGGCCGTCAACTGGAAGCAGTTGGGTGCCACCATCGGCTCATGCCCCACGCGGTAGTCCGATGGCGTCTCGCCGACGATCTCCCGGAACGTGCGGACGAAGGTTCCCCTGCTGGTGAAGCCGACGTCGAAGCAGATATCGGTAACGCTGCGGTCGGTCTCGCGCAGCAGGAACATCGAGCGCTCCACCCGCCGCCGCTGAAGGTAACGGTGCGGCGTCTCCCCGAAGACGGCTCGGAAGCTGCGGATGAAGTGCGCCTCGGAGATATGGGCCACCGCGGCCACGGCGCGGACGTCGAGCGGGTCGGCGTAGGCGCGGTCCATGGCGTCACGGGCGCGCAGTAGGCGCCGGTTCAAGTCCTCGACTTCCCGGCTCACGGTGCAACGCTACGACATCAGGGGGCACCGGCTCAGCCCGCCTCCGTCACCACCCTTGCCTTATTCGAAGCGTGGATGAGGGCTGCTGTCATGGCATTGGCGACGAATCGGCCGTACGTGGCAACCGGGATGCCGCGGCGCAGCACCAGGAGCTCGTAGAGCTCGGGCGAGCTGTAGGTCCAGAGAACATCGGCGGCCTGTTTGACTCCAATGCCCTCGCGCAGGTGTCCCGCTCTGTGCAGGCGCCGCGCGTTGTCCGTCATCCGCCGCAGGCGGTTCGAATCCATCTCATGGAGCAGGGCCCGGAGCTCCGGGTCCGTGCTCGCCGCATCGCGCAAGAGCAGGAGGATCGGGGCCGCGCGCGGCATGAGCTCGGCCGTGAACGCCGCCCAGGCCTGGATGATCCGTCGCGGGTCTGGCTCTCGGGCCTGTAGGTCGTCGGAACGGCGTTCGGCGGGCACCGGAGCCTCGCCCAGAAGGGCGCGTTCGCGAATGGCTCTGATGATCCCCGGTTTGCCGCCGAACGATTTGAAGATCGTGTCGACAGACACGCCGACGT
>WNGO01000824.1_pt1 | contig 19302 bp, 21 predicted proteins | sample 5400511 | NCBI WGS metagenome assembly WNGO01 (sample SAMN13153380, study PRJNA577476) | soil metagenome | isolation source: 20 cm soil or saprolite under Garry oak tree replicate 2 | place: USA:California | collected 2016-06-15 | reverse complement strand
CTCCATGCTCTCTAGGCTGCCGTCGTCGCCGCAGGCTTCAGCTCTTCGCCAAACCTCGCCCGCCGGACGAACTGGCCGATCCCCGGCTCGGCGGCGAGCTCGTCGCCCTCGACGAGGATCTGGCCGCGCAGCAACACGACTTCCGGCGACCCCGTGACCTCGGTTCCCTCGTAGAGGTTGTAGTCCGTCTTCGAGTGCTGCGTCTTCGCGGAGATCGTGACCTTCTTCTCGGGATCGAAGACGACGATGTCCGCATCGGAACCGACCGCGATCGTGCCCTTGCGCGGATAGAGGCCGAACAGCTTCGCGGGATTCGTCGCGAGCAACTCGACCATCCGGTTCAGCGAGATCCGTCCGGCGCGGGCGCCGAACTCGTGGATCATCTGCAGACGGTTCTCCAACCCGGGCCCACCATTCGGGATCTTGGAGAAGTCGTCCCTGCCGATCGTCTTCTGCCCGTTCCAAAGGAAGGCACAGTGGTCGGTGGAGATCGCCGACAACGTGTCGGTGCGGACCGCGTTCCAGAGGATGTCCTGGTTCTCCTTCGCGCGCGGCGGCGGCGTGTAGACGTACTTCGCTCCTTCGAAGTTCGGACGCTCGAGGAACGTGTAGTCGACGAAGAAGTACTGGGTGCAGGTCTCGCCCCACACGTCCCAGCCCTTCTCGCGCGCGAGCTGGATCGGCTCGACGGACTCCTTGCACGACACGTGCACGACGTACAGGGGAGCGCCCGCGACTCGTGCGAGCTGAATTGCCCGGTTGGTCGCCTCGCCTTCGGTCTCGGGCGGCCGCGTGAGCGCGTGCCAATGCGGTTCGGTGTGCCCCTCGGCCAGCGCCTTCTTCACGAGCACGTCGATCGCGTCGCCGTTCTCGGCGTGCACCATCACGAGCGCGCCGGTCTCCGCTGCGACCTCCATCGTCTTGAAGAGCGTCTCGTCGTCGACCATCAGCGCGCCCTTGTACGCCATGAAGAGCTTGTAGGACGTGATCCCCTGGTCGGGCAGCGACGCGAGCTCCTCGAGCGTCCCGCCCTCGCGCAGGTCGGTGACCGCCATGTGGTAGCCCATGTCGATCACCTGCTTGCCGTTCGCCTTGCTGCGCCAGTCGTCGATCGCGTCGCCGAAGGTCGATCCCGGTGGCTGGATGATGAAGTCGACGTGGCACGTCGTCCCGCCGAACGCGGCCGCGGTCTGACCCGACTCGACGTCGTCGATCGTCGTCGTCCCGCCGAACGGCATGTCGAGGTGCGTATGAGGGTCGACGCAGCCGGGAAGCACGTACTTCCCGGCTGCATCGATCACCCGCTCGGCCTGGAGATCAAGCGATTCGCCGATCAGGGAGATCCGCTCGCCTTCGACGTAGATGTCGCCGACGTAGTCGTCCGCCGCCGTGATGATGCGGCCGCCTTTGATCAGAACGGACATCCGGATCTCCTCTCTCGACCTGGTTCCTACTTCCCGCCCTCCGTGACCTTGACCTTCGCCTTCTTCCACTTCTTGCCGTACACGTCGACGCCTTGCGCCTTCAGCTGCGCGACGGCGGCCTTGGCGAGGTCGACGCGGTACGCGCCTGAGGGCGCGTTGTTGATCACCTTGAACTGCTGGGCGATCTTCGCCGTCCGGCTGAACGCCGTGGGCGAGGTGATCCCGATGCCGAGCTTGCTCGGCCAGATCAGGGCGTTGATCTCGTTCATCTGCCACTTCTGGTGCCCACCCGGCAGCGCCGGCCCGTTCTTGAGCACGATCTTGACGCAGTCGCTCGCATGGTCACGGCAGTAGATCCAGCCCTTGAAGGAAGCCGCGAGGAACTTCTTCGCAGTGGCCTGGTTCTTCTTGTCCTTGATCCAGTCGTCACGCACGAAGATCTCGTCCTCGAGCATCGAGGTGCCAGCGCCCTTACTGGCGTTTTCCATGGGGATGACGTTCAGGTCGGAGAGCGTGTAGAGCTTCCCGGTCTTCGGGTTCTTGCTCTCGAGCACCTGCGCCAGCTCGTTGTAGGTCATCGCAGCGGCAGCGTCGACCTCATGGTTGAGGAACAGATCCATGTTGAACGGCTGGTTGACGATGGTGACGTCACTCTTGTTCTTCGGATCCATGCCGTTCTTGACGAGCGCCGCGTAGAGCTCGTTCTCGTTGCCGCAACACCAGACCCCGACCTTCTTGCCTCGCATCTTCGCGATCGTCGTGATGCCGCTGTCCTTCCAGGTGAGCTCCGTCATGCCGCTCTTCGAGAACACCTGCGCGATGCTCATGATCTTCTTGCCGCCGTCGCGGAACGACAGCATGCTCGGCACCCAGTCGATGCCGAACTCCGCCTGCTTCCCGAGCACGACCTGCTCGGGGGTGATGGTCGGGCCGCCGACCTTGAGGTTCACGTCGAGCCCGGCCTGCGAGTAGTACCCCTTCGCCTTCGCGGCGTAGTAGCCCGCGAATTGCGCCTGCGTGACCCATTTCAGCTGCAGGGTCACCTTGGTCGCCTTCGTGCTCGTCCCTAACTCTGTTCGGGCGGCTGCCCCTCCCGCCACGACCAAGCATGCGAGCACCGCGATTCCCACGACCCACCTGTGCTTCATCCGATTCCTCCTCTTGTCCGACGTCCTGCCATTCTCTCCTAGGAGGGGCCTGATGTCATTCCGTCTGGAACGCCCTTGCGGAGGGGTGCCAGCTCGTCGTCAACCGCTCCACCAGGGCCACCACGGCATAAAAAGCGATCCCGAGCAGGCTGGCCATCACGATTCCGGCCCAGGCGTCCGTGAAGTTGCCGTATGACGAATCGTTGAGGATCTTCACGCCGAGCGCTTCGATGGGCCCGCCGAAATACTCGCCGACGATCGCGCCGATCATCGAGAGAACGGTCGCGACCTTCAAGCCCGTGAACATGTGCGGGAGCGCGTTTGGAATCCGGACTCGTCGAAACAGCGCGAATCTTCCGGCTGCATACGATCGCATCAGCTCGATGGACGCCGGATGGACGGAGGTCAGCCCGCGCAGCGTGTTGATCATCACGGGGAAGAAGCAGAGCACGGCGGCGATCGCCATCTTCGAGAAGGGGTTCAGCAAACCGAACCAGTTGTTCATGATCGGGGCGAACGCGATGATGGGGATTGCGTTGGCTGCGACCGCGTAGGGCATGAAGGCGCCGGCGAGGGGGCGCCACGCGGCAAAGAGCAGGGCGACCAGGATGCCGAGGCCCGAACCGAGCGCGTAACCGCCGAGCGCCTCCTTGAACGTGTACATGCCCTGGCTCCAGAGCACGCTCTTCTGAGTCCAGAACGCGTGGCCGATCGCGGTCGGTTTCGGTAGGAGGAACTCCTGCACGTGAAACGCGGTGACGAGGCCTTGCCATGCCCCGATGCCGATCGCGAAGACGGCGACCGCCGGGATCCAGTCGAGCGCAGTCCTGCCGATTCGCCGGCTGAGGCTCCGCGGAAGCGGCTGAACCATGGTGCTCACAACGGCTCCTCGACCAGGGCGGGCTCCTGGGTCTCACCGAGCGGCGCGCCGGCCGCCGCCAGCTGCTCGCGCACTCGCGTGACGAGCTCGAAGAAGCTCGGCTCTTCTCTTGTCGCACTGGCGCGAGGTTGCGGCAGATCGACGTCGACGAGGCCGGCGACGCGCCCCGGTCGCGCCGACATGACGACCACACGCGTCGAGAGAAACACTGCCTCGGAAATCGAGTGCGTGACGAAGACGACAGTCGAGCTGGTTTCCTCCCAGATACGCAGCAGCTCCGAATTGAGCCGCTCGCGTGTCATCTCGTCGAGCGCGCCGAACGGCTCGTCCATCAGGAGCAAGGTCGGTGAGAACGAGAGCGCGCGTGCGATCGAGACGCGCTGCTGCATGCCCCCGGAGAGCTGCCAGGGGTGATGGCTCTCGAACCCGGTGAGCTCGACGAGCTCGAGCATGTCCTTGACGCGTGCGTTCCGGCGCGCTCGGTTCCAGTGCAGGAGCTCGAGTGGAAGCGAGATGTTCTTCGCCACCGTCCGCCAGTCGTAGAGAACGGCGTCCTGGAAGACGATGCCGTACTCGTGGTCTCGTCGCGCGCGTTCAGCGGGCTTCCCGTTGACCTGAACCGTCCCGGCGGTCGGTTTGGTCAGGTCGCCGATGATCCGTAGCAGCGTCGACTTGCCGCAACCGGAAGGCCCGATCAGCGAGACGAACTCCCCGGGCTCGACGTCGAGGTCGATCCCGTCCAGCGCAGTCACGCCGGCCCTGAACTGCTTCGAGACTCCTTTGAGCGAGACGGCATTCATGCAAAGTGCTCTGGGGCGCGCTTGAGGACGAGACGCTCCAAAACGACGATCGCGAGGTAGAACGTGATGCCGAGAAGCGCGCAGACGATGATCGTCGCCCAGAGGTTCGCCGGCTGGGTGGAGTAGTACTGGTTGAAGTTGACGATCGCGTAACCAAGCCCACCCTGCAGGGAGGCGGGAGTCTCTCCGATGATGGCGCCGATCACGCTCGCCGTTGCCGAGATCTTCAGCGCCGAGAAGATGAAGGGCAAGGAGGCAGGCACGCGGAGTAGCCAGAGAATCTTCGAGGGGCCTGCCGCATACGAGCGCATGAGCTCCAGTGCGCGCGGGTCGGGTGAGTGCAGGCCGCGAAGCGTGTTGATCGCCACCGGGAAGAACGTCAGGTACGCGGCTATCACTGCGACTCCGACCGAAGGGTTGACGCCTTTCGTCCCCAGGCCGACCACCACCATGGGGGCGATCGCGAGGATCGGGACGGTCTGAGACACCACGATGTATGGCAGGAAGCCACGACGTAGAACTGTCGAGTGTGCGAGCACGACGGCAAGCAGGAAACCGATCACGGCGCCAAGAGCAAAGCCCGCGAGGGCCTCTTTGCCGGTGAAGAGCGCGTTGTGCCAGAGGTAGTGCCGCAGGGGCGGCCCGTCCGGCTGCAGCGGCTGTCCAAATGCCTGCCAGATCGTGCTGACGTGCGGCATGTTCGTGTCGTTGACCGTGAACGGCCACGTCCACTGCTCGCGGATGCCGAGCCAGCGGTAGCCCTCCCAGAGCCCCCACAGCGCCGCGAGGCCGACGGGCAGGAGCAACACGCGTGCGGCGGCACGCGGCACTCGACCAACGCCCCTTCTCGCAGGCTCGACCGCGATCGCCGACATCGAGCGATGCTTACCACACTCCCAGCCACGAAAGTTAGAGTCGGCGCAGTGACGCTGCAGCCCCGCCGGACCGTAGACGAGCTTCGCGAGCTCCAGGAGCTGACCGGGGACGACAACGGCGCGCAGCGGGTCGCGTGGACGGAGACCTGGGAGCGTGGGCGCGAGTGGCTGCGGAGGAAGGTGGCCGAAACCGGGGCAGAGGAGACCGTCGACGCGGCGGGCAACCAGTGGTTCACTCTGCGCGGCGCATCGGACCGGGCTGTTCTCATCGGCGGCCATATCGATTCGGTGCCGAACGGAGGCTGGCTCGACGGTGCCCTGAATGTCGTCGCCGGGGTCGAGGTCTTGCGCCGGATCGCAGATGAGGGAACGCCTCCCGTCACCGTCCGGCTCGTGAATTGGGCGGACGAGGAAGGCGCTCGATTCGGACGCTCGCTCTTCGGCTCGTCTGCCGCTGCCGGCTCGATGGCCGACCAGGACGAGCTTCGGGCGCGCAAGGACGCAGAGGGAATCCCGCTGCCGGACGCCCTACGCGAACACGGCGTCGACCTCGACGCCGCGCTCGACGCCCGGAGCGAGCTCGCCGGCGCAGCCGCATACCTCGAGCTTCACATCGAGCAGGGGCCGGTGCTCGAGTCGATGGATCTGCCTCTCGGCGTCGTGCTGGGCACCTTCGGCGTCGAGCGCCACCAGGTCACCTTTCGCGGCCAGGCCGCTCACGCCGGCTCGACTCCGATGGACAAGCGCCGCGACGCACTCGCAGGCGCGGCCCGCCTCGAGCTGGAGATCCGGGAGATCGCGAAGCGCACGGGAGGAGGGGCGGTTTGCACGATGGGTGGCGTCGTGACGAAACCCGGCATCGTCACGTCGGTCGTCGAGACAGCGGAATGTCTCCTCGACCAGCGGCATCTCGACGCGTCGAAGCTCGCAGCGATGCTCGACGAGGCGAAACGCGCCTCTGAGCAGTACGCGCGCGACGAGGACATCGCGGTCGAATGGGAGCGGATCTGGAACATCGAGCCGATCCTCTTCGACGACGCCCTGATCGAACTGGCCGACGAGGCCATCGCCGAGGTGACAAGTGGCTCGCATCGCCTTCCGAGCGGCCCGTTGCACGACGCAGCGGAGGTTGCTCGCGCAGGCGTTCCGACGGTGATGCTGTTCGTCCAGTCGCTCCGCGGCCTCTCGCACACGAAGCTCGAGGACACGAAGGAGGAACATCTCGAGCTCGCGGTGCAGGCGCTCGACCGGCTCGCGGCGAAGACGATCGCGCGCGCGGCCGCTGCCTAGAAGATACGGACGAGCACCACGCCGGCTCCGACGAGAGCCATGCCGGCGAGGCGTCCGGGGCTGACGTGCTTCGGCTCGAAGCCGACCCAGCCGAAGTGATCGACGACGACGGAGGCAAGCGATTGGCCCGCGACGATCACAGCGATCAGGGCCGCGGCCCCGAGCCGGGGAGCGGCCACGATCGAGCCGGCCACGTAGAACGCGCCGAGAGCGCCGCCGAGCCAGACCCACCACGGTGCATGGCCAAGTCGGCTCAACGACGGCAAGGGCTTGAAGACGAGTGCAGCAGCCGCCGCGAGGATGATCGTGCCTGTCAGGAACGACACGAACGCGGCGCGCACCGGGCTGTCCAGCCACTGAGCGAGCTGCGCGTTGACGCCGAATTGCACGGGCAACGCGACCCCGGCGGCGAACGCGAAGAGAAGGTACGGCCACACCACTGTGCGATCCGTTTTCGCGGCGGTATGCTCGTTCCCCTGCCAGCGACCGCGGAGGATCGATGCTCAGCTTCGGCGTGACCGTCCTGCCGGACCCGCCGTACCAACGGATGATCGAGCTCATGAAGCTCGCCGAGCAGCACGGCTTCGAATACGCCTGGACGTATGACTCACACATCCTCTGGGAGGAGTCGTACGCGACGCTGCCGCTGGCGGCTGCGCAAACGAGCAAGATCAAGCTCGGACACTTCGTGACGAATCCGGGCATCCGAGACCCGACGATCACGGCGAGCTGGTACGCCACGATGCAGGACATCTCCGACGGTCGCATGGTGATGGGCATCGGCCGCGGCGATTCTTCGCGCCGAGTCGTCGGCCTGCAGCCGGTGAAGGTCGCTGAGTTCGAGCAGCGCTGCGCGATGATCAAGGACCTGATGAACGGACGGTCGGTCGACTGGAACGAGAAGGAGCTCGAGCTGAAGTGGGTGCGCGAAGAGCTTCCCGACATCCCGATGTGGATCGCGGGTTACGGGCCGAAGGCGCTCGCCGTCGCCGGCCGAGTCGCGGACGGTGTGATCATCCAGCTGGCAGATCCCGTGATCGTCCAGTGGATCATGGACACCGCGCGGCGTGCGGCCGAGGAGGCCGGCCGCGACCCGAGCGAGCTCAAGTGCATCGTCGGCGCGCCGAGTCACATCTCCGACGACATCGCGGACGCACGCGAGCAGTCGCGCTGGTTCCCGGCCATGGTGTCCAACCACGTCATGGATCTGATCGAGCGCTACGGTGAAGACTCGGAGATCCCCCGTGACCTCACCGATTTCGTCAAGGCGCGCAAGTTCTACGACTACAAGGATCATTCGCGCGTCGGCGCCGCGCACGGCGAGTTCGTCACCGACGAGATCGTCGACCGGTTCTGCGTGCTCGGAAACGTCTCGGAGGCGACGAAGAAGCTGAAGGAGCTCGAGTCGATCGGCGTCGACCAGTTCAACATCTACCTCATGACCCACGGCCAGGAGGAGACGTTGAGAGCGTACGGCGACGAGATCATCCCTCAGTTCACGAGCGTCGCCGCCTAGCGTTTCGGTGCCGACGCTCCTCGTCTTCGGAGCACGAAACCTCGGCCGCGTGCTTGCAAGCGAGTTCGCGGCAGACGGCTGGCGCGTGGCCGGTGTGGCGCGAAGCGAGAAGACGATCCGCGTGTTGACCGAGGACGTGCCCGGCGCTGTGGGCGTGATCGCCGACGCGTCTAAGTCCGAGGACCTCGAACGGGTTTTTCACGATATCGGAGACGTCGACCTGATCGTGAATGCGATCACGACGACCCCTACCTTCGGCGGGCCGATCCACGAAGCCCCTGCCGATGCGCTTGCGCCCTACAGCGGTGAGTTGTTGCCGGCGATCTTCAATGTCTTGCGCCTAAGTGGGCGCGTGCTCGTCGAGCGGGGAGGCGGGACCCTGATTCAGGTCACAGGCGGTTCCGCCCGCCGCGGCAATCCGGGCCGAGGACCGTGGGCGGCGGCGGCCTTCGCCACCCGAGCGCTCGTCCAAGCGCAGGCGGCCGAGTTGCGCGAGCACAACGTCCACGTGGCGCTGCTCATCGTCGACGCGGTGATCGAGAGCGAGAAGACGGCGAAATGGCTCGAGGAGGAGCCACCGGAGAAGTCGGCCTCGATGCAGGAGGTGGCGGACGCCGTCAAGTACCTCCACAGCCAGAGCCCGCGCGGGTGGACGCACGAGCTGCAACTCACGCCGTCGCTCGAACGCTGGATTCCTTGACGCCCGGAAGTCCGCTCGGCTCCGCCGAGCATGATGACTTCCGGGCGATCTCTTAGAGAAGGCGCAGGGTGGCCGCGCCGGGCAGAGCCCGGCGCGGCGTCGAGTGGGCTTGGTCCTGGTCACAGAGTTCGTCTGCGCTTACCATGGCCGGCGGCACGGCGCCGTGGCCGAGTGGTTAGGCAGAGGCCTGCAAAGCCTCGTACAGCGGTTCGAATCCGCTCGGCGCCTTCGACGCTGGACGCCGAATGAGCGCGCTGCGCGATCAGCCGCCTCGCTGGAAGGAGACGAGCGCGTTTCGCTCGTCGCCACCCTTGACCGTCTGCTCGAGCACTGTGCCGATTCCACGCACATAGAACTTGTGGTCGAGCACGCCGGGCTCGAGTGGCGTCCACTCCTTCGTCAGCAACGCCCGCTTCGACGACATGTACGGGACTTTCACGGTCACGTTCAGGCCCACGACCTCGAAGTGGTCCTCGGCGTGGCCCTTGTCGAACTCCTGCCTACCCGACCGGCCGAGCTTTGGGTTTGCGGGGAAGAAGATCCCTGGGATCGCGCCGTTTCGGCCGGCTTGCCACGTGCCTTCGGTGCTCGTGACCCGCCCTTGCTTGTCGAACTCGGCGGTCTGTTCGCCGAAATACCAGACGTTGCCGTCCTTGTCCTGTGTGTACCAATCCGTCGTACGCTCGTGAACCTTCCCGCGTATGTAGAGCAGATCTTGCACGACGACACACGCGGCGCCCTGGATCTCCTTCGTCTTGTGCGTGACCTTCAGCACGTCGCGAGAGGGCTGTCCGTCCTTGATTCCGCGGTAGACGTACGTCGTGCCGGGCTTCAGTGGGAACCACGGATTGTCCACGCGCGAACTGAAGTCCGCCGGGTTGATGCTGGCAACGACGCTTGAACTCCGAGCGAACGCGCCGGCTCGGCTGGGGAGTATCGCCAGCAGCGCCAGTCCGACCAGCAGAAGTTTCGTTCTCATCGGACACACCACCTGTCTCATTCTCATAGGAGACTCCTCCTTCCGCGTGCTTCACGCTACGCAAGTCAGATGAACGACCGATGAGAGCTGGACGCGCGAGAGGCCTCTCCGCTCGGCGCCTCTCTCAGCCCGACGCAAGTCCCGCCTCGATCGCGGGTCTGCTTCCACGAGATGCAAGTACTCCGTGAGCAGCGTGAATATGCAGTCCTTGCAGCCTCGCGGCGAGAACGTGACGCCTGGACCGAGCTGATCGAGCGGGCCAACCGCTCGGATGACGACGACCCCGACGCCGTAGGTCGCTGCAGAGAGCGCTGGCAGGCGGCTTCGCGCAGCCTCGTCGAGGCGCTCGAGGTGCTGAAGACTTCTCGTCGCTGATCCGCTTGTCGGCGGTCAAGCCGATCCGCCGAACGACCGATGCAAGACGGATGGGGCCCGCAGCCCGCAATCAGCGCCGCCCGTTCACAGCGATCCACCGCGCGTCGAGCGTCCTGGTGTTCGCAGTGCTCCCGATCGTCGTGACCTTTGCATTGCTCGGAAACGGCTTGTCCAGGGGTCCGTTTCTGTACGACTTCAAGGGCGGCCTCTACGGGGCCGGCAAGGACATCGTGCACGGCGACAACCCGTACCGTCCGGCTTACCTGGAGCAGCAGGCGGCGGTCAAGCGAGCGGGAGAAAGGGCCGAGACCGTGATCTCGGTTCCCGTGTATCCCGCGTCCCCGCTCGTCGCCGCCGTGCCCTTTTCCTTGCTGCCCTACCGCGTCGCCGGTGTGCTGTTCGCGCTGCTCTCGATCGGCGCGGTCCTCGGTGGGCTTCGACTGCTCGGCGTCAGCGACTGGCGCTGCTACGGGGTGTCATTCCTGTCATGGCCCGTCGCGCACGGCCTGATGCTCGGTTCGCTTACTCCGCTGCTCGTGCTCGGAGCGGCTGCCGCCTGGCGGTTTCGCTCTCGGGTCTGGCCGCCGGCGCTTGCAGTCGCGGCGGTGGTCAGCGCGAAGCTCTTTCCTTGGCCTTTGGCGGTGTGGCTGCTCGCGACCCGTCGAATCCGCGCATTCGTCGTGGCCACCGCGGTTGCACTCGGGGGAACTCTCGCGGCCTGGGCCGCGATCGGCTTCGACGGCCTTCGCGACTATCCGAGCATGTTGAGCCACCTTTCGTTCGTTTCCGAGGACGTCGGGGTGTCGGTCGTCGCGGGTTTCGTCGCGCTCGGCGTCTCGGCCGCCGCGGCAAAGAGCGTGGCCTTCCTGCTCGCCGGCGGGCTCTTGATCGCCGCCTGGCGCATCGCCCGTCGCCCGGACGGCGATCGCCGTGCGTACGGCATCGTGGTGATTGCGGCGCTCGTCGCCTCCCCGATGGTCTGGCCTCACTACCTCGCGCTTCTGTTCGTTCCGATCGCGCTCGTCTCGCCGACGCTCTCGTGGCTCTGGCTTACGCCCCTGCTCGCATACCCAGTGGCGCAGACGACCGGCCGGCCGTGGGTGATTCCGCTCTACCTGGCGATCATCGCGGCTCCACTGGTCCGGCTTTGGCCCTGGCCCGCTGCAGCGGTGCCACGGGCACTCGAGCCCGCCGGTGCAACGAGCGACTCGCGTCTCAACGCTTGACGGGAGCGGGAGCGCGGCATCTGACAGGCTTCGTCGGCGCTAGATGCCCGAGTCGCTCGACTTCGCTCTCGACCGACACTCGAGACACTCCTCTACGCTAGGCGCTAGTAGCGTCGTCGCGTGACCGCGGTTCCCCTACGCCGTAACCGCGATTTCGTGTTGTTGCAGATCGGCCAGCTGCTGTCGAGTGCCGGCACGTCCTCGTCGTCGATCGCGTTCCCGCTGCTCGTGCTCGCGATCACGCATTCGCCGGCCAAAGCCGGCATCGTCGCATTCGCGCGAAGCCTTCCGTCGGTGCTCTTCGCGCTGCCGGCCGGGTTGGCTGCCGACCGCTGGAGCCGCAGGCGGCTGATGATCGTGGCCGACGGCGTGCGGGTGCTCGCGATCGGGAGCCTCGCCGCGGCAATCTTGCTCGACCGGGTCATCTTCTGGGAAATCGTGGCCGTTGCTTTCGTCGAGGGCAGCGGCGCCGCCGTGTTCTTCGGTGCTCAGCCCGGCGCCCTGCGTGCCGTCGTGCCGGCACGCCAGCTCCCAGCAGCGGCGGCGGCCGAGACGGGCCGGCAGGCGGTGGTGCGGCTCGCGGGGCCCCCGCTCGGCGGCGCGCTCTTCGGGCTTGCCCGCGCCCTCCCGTTCCTCGTCGACGCGTTCTCCTACGCTTTCTCGACCGTCTCGTTACTCGCGATGCGGACGCCGTTCCAGGAGGAACGTGAGCCTCACACAGCGTCATTGCGCTCGCGGCTTGCCGAGGGCTTTCACTTCGTCTGGAGGCAGCCGTTCCTGCGCACGTGCGCGTTGCTCTTCGGGCTCGGGAACTTCATCGGGCCCGGCGTGCTCTTCGCCGTGGTCGTCATCGGCAGGCAGCAGGGGCTGTCGGGCGGCGAGGTCGGAGCGCTCATCGCAGTCTTCGGGGCCTGTCTGCTGCTCGGCTCGCTCGTGTCGCCGCTCGTGCGCCGCCTGCTTCCGGTCCGGGCGGTGCTGGTGCTCGAGCTCTGGACGTGGATCGGTTGTGCCGTTTTCCTCGTCTGGCCGAACGTCTATGTGCTGACCGCCGGCATCCTGCCTACCGCGATCGCGATTCCGTCGACCGACTCTGTCGTCCACGGCTATCGGATCGCGATGACGCCCGACCGTCTGCTCGGTCGTGCGGAATCCGTGCGCAGCATGATTTCGTTGCTGATCGCGCCGCTCGGCCCGCTCACAGCCGGCGTGCTGCTCAGCACCGTGTCGGCACGCGCGGCCATCGCCGTCTTCGCCGCGACCGGGCTCGTGCTCGCGGTATGGGGGACGCTGAGCCCGTCGATCCGGATGGCGCCGAGCCTCGACCAGCTGCACGAGCTCCCGGAACGCGGAGCTCTTTCGTAGCGGCGCGCCGAACCGGAATCCGAGGACGGTCAGGCGCCGGCCGCCGGCGTGCCCAGCGTGCCCTGGTCGGCGCTGCTCAACGACGGCCGCTTGCGCCTACACGGCTAGGCCGCACGATTCTCCGAAGGTCGTTGCACGAGGGCACCGGCTACGGCCGTGGGGACCTTGCGGAGTGCGAGAACGACGCCCGCGATCGTCGTCGGCACGTACCACGCGGCGTGCATGAGAACCGAGAAAGCGAACGCATCGGCGTGACCGACGCCGAGATTGCCAAGTGCCGACACTCCGAGCCACTGATACGTCCCGATGAAGCCGGGCGACGACGGAATGGCGACTCCGAGGTTGAGCACAGCTGTTACGAACAGGACTTCGAGCGGAGTGAGCGCTATCCCCAGCGAGGACGCCACAAGCCATGCGCTGAACGCCCACGCGGTCCACGCGAGCGCGCTACGTACCGCGATCTTCAGCGCGAGCCGGGCCCGCAGGGCGTTTCCGACTCCGTGCGCGACGTCCGCAAGCAGAGCGCGCAAGCCTCGTGCTGCCGACGATCTGCCTTTACGCGCAAAGACCGCGGCGGCGATGAAGACGATGCTGACCACGGCGCCCAAGGAACCGCCGACAATCCAGAAGTCGTTGAGCCATCGAGGATGCGGCACGAACGGGTATGTCACTCCGAACATCGCGACGAGCGTGACGACGTCCAAGCCGCGGTCGACGACGACGGAGGAGACGGCAGCCGCACGAGGTTTCCCTGCGCCGCGCGCAAGCCATTCCGACCTCAGGATGTCGCCCGCACGCCCGGGGAGGACATTGTTGACGGCCACTGCACCCACGACCCACTCGGCAAAGCGGAAGAGCGATACCCCGGGAGCGACCGAGATAACGCGCCATCGATCGGCCTGCATGAGGTAGACGATTGCCATGACGGCAACGGAGAGCATCAAGGCTCCGACATTGGCACCTCCGAGTGACGCTTTCAGCTTCGCGCCATCCAGATGCCGCAACGACAACATGAGGAGTCCGAGGCTGACGGGAAAACCGAGGACGGCTCCGGCGACGACGGCGCGACGCGACGCGAGGGCACGAACATCAGCAGATCGCCCACGCGACTTTCCTCCGCTCGGCTCGCGCGCAAAGGCCTGGCTCTCCTCAACGCGGGGAGTCACAAGCGGTCTGCCTTCCTGTCGACGGCGGGGGTGGAGCTTCCGGTCTGTATCGGCGTGCTCCGAGTCGAACTTGAAAACACGGCGCGACGGCGTCGTCAGCGCTCTGCGGGGCGGATGTTCGGCAATGCTGCGGCGCGGCCGCCGGTGCGTCGGAGGCGCCGCAGCCTGCCCAAGGTCTCTTCGGGCTCGTTGAAGGCGAGCGCAGCCGGCACGAAAAGAACCTGGAGCGTGTGCACCCAAACGATTGGCAGCAGTACGAGCGACGCAAGGATCATCACCGAGAAGGAACGGCGGCCCACGACGAGGAGGGCGACGAAGACGGCGACTGCCAGCCATTCACCGCCGAACCGGACCAGGCTGATGCTCTGGTCCGCCTCGAGCTTGGACACGTTCATCAGGAGCTGCGGATAGTCGAGGAGGTTCTGAAACCCGAATACGGCCCATCCCGCGGCGAGCATCACGACCGCCGCAACAGCGGAGACGATCGCAGCGCGATAGCGGCGCGTGAACAGCAACCACAGCCACAGCGGCCAAAGAAAGATCTTCATGACGGCGGTCGCCGCTACCGCTATCCCACCGAGGTAGGGGCGGTCACGCCAACGCCAGGAGAGGGCGCAACCGAGGACGAGAAACGGCATGATGCTTCCAACCTGGGTGCCCGTCCAGACAGGTGGGAGCAGCAGCACGGCACCGAAGGCGGCGGAGCTTCGCGTCCCGAGTAACCAGAGGGCGCCGACCAAACACGCTGTGGCAAGCAGCGTGAAGAGCACCACCGCCGCGTCGAACGGAAGCCACGACAGCGGAGCGAAGAGCACGTGAGTGGGCGCGGGGTAGAGCGCCTGGATGCAGCAGTCGGAGGATCCCTCGGCGAGCGCCCTCTTCGGAGTTGCCGGATCGTAGGGTGATCTGCCCTGCAGGATCTGCTTGCCCGGCTCCCACAGGTTGCCCCTGACCTCGTAGCCGTAGGACATGTGTCCGTGCGAGAGGGCGAGGATCGCGACGTTGAACGCGATTCCGATCGTTAGGCCGATCTTTCCGATCATGGGCGGCGTTCCTTATGTCGGGCCACAGACCGTGTCGCGCGTATCCCCCGTTAGGGGGCGTGGCCTGGACAGCGGCGCCGCGCGCCGGCCCCGCATATGAAAGGGTTCGAGCGCTGTTGCCCGAGCCGCTCGATTTCGCCCTGATCAGACGACTCCGCGAGGTGCTGGACCGCCGGCCCGCGACGGAGACCGAGCTGCGCACCCTGAAGGAACAGGCCGAAGGGTGGCAGCGCGCAGTCAGCGGACAGCTCGAGGCGAGCGAGCGGCGGCTGCTCCGTCTGAATGCGAATCCCGCGAGCTCTCTGGCCCAGATCGCCGGGGAGCTGCGCAGAGTCGAAAAGCTGCGGCCACAGCTCGACGAAGTGCGGAGCCTGCTCGCAGATCTCGAGAGCCGAGCTCGTGAGCTTCGGACCGAATGGCTGCTCTCGCAGGCGACGTCCGCGAAAGCGGCTAACCGACGACCAGGCGGTCGCCGACCGTAACCCCACGCCGGTCCGCCTCGCCGGCCGGGATCTCGAGCACCGCCTTTGCACCTCGGCTTCCCGCAACGCGCCAGGGCCTGAGATCCGCGGCGATCTTGACGACGCGCAGGTCGCGATCGAGGAACACGGCGTCGATCGGAAAGCGCATGAACGCCATGTGCACCGACGACGCCGGCTTCAACAGGATGCCCTCGCCGCTCGGGAGCTCGCGCCGGCCGAGCAGGCCCTTCATGCGCGTGAGCGCTGTGTCCCCGAGGACACAGCGCTCACACACGATGCTTCCCTCTTCGCGACGAATCGCGACTTCGGCCACTTAGAACCCGATATGGATGTGGTTGTAGTGGTCGGCCATCGGGAACGAGGCCCCGCCCAGGCCGAGCAGGGAGATGACCTGCCGCGGCATGACTTCCGTGGGCAGGAACAGGATCTCACGAACCGCGCGCTCCGTGATCCCGCCGGGCTCCTGATGGCCCTGGATCGCGATGTCGCCGAGCCCAACGATGTCGACCGCGTGCCCGGAGACGTGCGCCGAGATCACTCCTGGCCGCGCAAACAGGCGGTGGCCGGAAACGAGTGAAGAGACGGTCACCTGACCGAAGGACTCGCGCAGGTACGCGATCACGGCCAGGACGCGGACGTCGACCTTGTTCTGGACGATGTCGTTCCGGCCGCCCTCGTAGATCGAGACGTTCCGATCCAACAGGAGCCGCGTGGCGATCGCCTTCTTGGCCGCCTCGAGGCCCTTGACCAGGCCCGTCAGGCCAACAGCGCGGTCGTACCGGGCAAGTGCAGCAGCCCGGTCTGCGAAGCTGGTGTCGCCGGAGTAGGAGACGATCCGCGCCCAGTCACCCTTGGCGGGCCCATAGGACGCGAGCCGGAAGGACAACTTGCGGAGCGTCGCGCGGTCGGCCGGAGTGTGGCCCGTTGCGCCGCGCGCGCGGAGGATGCCGAGCACAGTCGCCCAGTCGAGCCCTGCGCCCTTCGCAGTCGCCTTCAGGTTCGAGGCGAACTTCGGCGAGAGCCTGAGGGCGGGCGGGGTCGGATCGGGGAGCTGCGAGTTGAGCCAGATCGTCGCCGCGCTGGGCGGGCCCTCGATCTCGGGGGCCGGTGCGGGCTTCAGTTTCGGCAGGAGGATCGTGCGCAGCTTCGTCGCCTTCCACCCATTGGCGGCTTTCGCAGATTGCCTGGCTGACTGCTTCGGTCCACTGCTTACCGCGGGAGCCCCTGCGCTGCCGGCCGTCGAAGGCCGCCTGAGGCTCGCCGGCGGAGTCGTGTCGTCGACCGCGGGTGCGGAAGAGGTTGCGTCGGCCGAGGTCGCCGTTGCGTCTACCGCGGCGGTCGTGTCGGTGCCGGCGTCGGCTGGACCAGCCCCGGCATCCACAGGTGCAGCCGAGGCGTCGACCGCCGCCGGCGTTGCTGTGGCGTCGGTCGTGCTCGCATCGCCGGCGAGCTGCTGGCTGTCTTCCGCGGTCAGCGGGCCGAACTGATTGCCGGCGACAGCGGCGAGTGACGCGCCCGCGAAGAAGATCGTCGTGAAAACGAGTGTTGTGGCGAGCCGACGCTTCCTCGACTTGGGCTCGCCGGACGCGCCCTCTGCGGGAGCGGCGTGACCGCCGAACTCCCAGTTGTCTCTGCGAATGAAACGTCGTGGCATTGCCATTTGCTCCTTCGGTAAGGCGCCCTGGCCGCCACTTCGGGCGCGGAATCTCTGCGTGGTTCCGCCGCTTACGGTTTTCTGACTATCGATCCGCGCCGGGCCCAGCCAACTCCCTCCTTCAAGGGAACGTCGTGGCAGATCACCCGCGCGGGGGATACGCGCAACCAGCCCGCAAGGCGATGACTTTGCGCAGATCGAGGAAGGCGAAGCGGCGCGCCTTGGAGAGAAAGGACGCTCAGCTTGTCACGCAGTTTTGACGCACTTTGTGCCGATTCCGAAACCCTCAGCGAGCTTTGCATTGCGCGTCACCGCGCGCCCGAATTCGCGAAGGGGGGTGAATCCATGTCGTTCAAGGATCTGGTCCTTTACCTCCGCGCACGCTACGGCAGCGAGGAGGGTCAGACGATGGCCGAGTACGGCGTCGTCCTGGCAGTGATCGCGATCGGCGTTGTTGTGGCGCTCACGGCGCTCTCAACCGGTATCCGCGGGGCAATCACCGGCGTCGTCGGCTACCTGTAGTCCGCAGTCGTAACCGAGAACAGGAGTTTGATCGTGAAGCAAAACGACAGGCATCGAATCCAGGAGTTCCTCACGTTTCTCTCGCGCGAGCATGCTCAGACGAAGCCTGACAAGACGGTCACCCTCGCCGTGATCAGCGGGAGCTCGTTTCTCGCCTTCACTCGGATCTCGGAAAACGGTGCGAGTGCAGTAAGCAGCCTGGTGCGGCTCTTCACGTAGCTGTCCAGGCATCCAGCGGGGCCCTCCCTTCACGGTGAGGGCCCCGTGAAATTTCCGAAGTGGGAGCCGCAATGAATCTGAAGAGAACAATCAAGAACGAGCAAGGGCAGACGATGACGGAGTTCGCGTTCGTGCTGCCGATCCTGCTCGTACTGCTCTTCGGGATCATCCAGTTCGGGATCGTCTTCAACAACTACGTCGCTCTCACCGATGCAGCGCGTGCTGCATCGCGCAAGGGCGCAGTGTCGCGCAACGCGTCCGATCCCAAGGGAGACTGCGAGACGACTGGCTACGCCGCCGGATCCAATCTCAGGAATCCCGGGACCGACTTCGTGCTCACGTGCTCCTCTTCCTGGGCGATCGGGTCGGACGTCACCGTCACGGCCAGGTACCCATACGACATCAACCTGCTGGGCTGGGTTGTTGCGAGCGGACAGCTCAACACGACAATGAAGGAGCGAGTCGAATGACCTCTGTCCGCAAGAACGAACGCGGCCAGGCAATCGTCCTGATGACCCTTTCCCTCGTCGTCATCATGGGCATGGCGGCGCTCGTGCTCGACGTCGGAAACTGGTTCCACACGAAGCGCCGGCTCCAGGGAACAGCCGACGCTGCGGCCCTCGCCGGTGCACAGCGGCTCCCGGATGATCCGAGCGGCGCCCAAACGATGGCGATGAGCTATGCCAACCAGAACGGCGGCGACGTTGCGGGCGCGAACATCATCGTCACTTCCACGGTGCTGCCCAACGACACCATCAGCGTGCGGGCAAGGAAGACAGACCCGGGTATCTTCAGCGGAATCCTCGGCATCGCCAGCGCCGACATCGACGCGCGCGCGAAGGCCCGAGTGGGCCCGCCGCAACAGGCGGAGTACGTTGCGCCGATGGTGGTCTACTGCGACCACCCTCTGATCCACAACTGCCCGGGCAACAGCACGCCGGACTTCGGCGTCGCCACGACGATGAACTATGACCCGATGGGTGCCCCGGGCGCCTTCGGCATGCTGAACCTCGACAACGGGAACGGCACGCCCGGCACCTCAGCCGAGACCGATTGGATCCTCCACGGCTTCGACAAGTATCTCAAGCTAGGGGATTACCGGTCCGACCCGGGTGCGAAGTTCTCCTCCAGCAACATCCAGAGCGCGCTCGACGCCCGCATCGGAACCGTCCTCCTCTTCCCCGTGTTCAGGACGCTCAGCGGCCAGGGCCAGAACGCGAAGTACGAGATCATCGGGTGGATCGGGTTCCACCTGACCAGCTACGACGTGCACGGCAACAACGCCACGCTGCACGGTTATTTCACGAAATTCATTGCCCACGGAATCCTGGCCACGACCGGCGGCGGCGGCGGTGGTGGCGGGACACCCTCAAGTTCTTTCGGGGTGACGTCGATTCAACTCATCGAATAGCTCAAGTCCTCAGGCCCTTCTAACGAAAAGAGAAAGGACTATGAATTACCGCGCCAAGAATATTGGGATCGCCGTCGCACTGGCCGCCCTGGCCGCCATTCTGACGAGCGCATACGTCGTCAACTACAAGCGCCACGTGCAGAACGGGGAAGGCAAGGTGACGGTCCTCGTCGCCGCGCGCGACATCCCGGCGGGTACTTCAGGCGCGGACGTAGTCGACCAGAAGATGC
>WNGO01006270.1_pt1 | contig 19347 bp, 23 predicted proteins | sample 5400511 | NCBI WGS metagenome assembly WNGO01 (sample SAMN13153380, study PRJNA577476) | soil metagenome | isolation source: 20 cm soil or saprolite under Garry oak tree replicate 2 | place: USA:California | collected 2016-06-15 | reverse complement strand
ACCCCGATCGACACTTTCGGCGGACGTTCCTTCATCATTAACTACAAAGGCCAGATTGTGGGGCGCCAGGACTACGGCGGGGGCTCAACCTATGTCGCCGGAGTTATCGATATCGAGGCGCTGCGCGACCATCGGGCACGGGCGCAATGGGACAACTGGCTGAAGGACTTGCGCACCGAACTTTACCAGGTGCTTTATGAGAAGCCGATCTATCCCAAGAACCTGTATCTGAAGCGAGAACCAATGAAACATGCCGAATACCGCCAAAAAGTAATTAAGCGTCAAATTCGCCTGATGCATGATCGGGGCATTTGGAAAAAGCCGGAACGGTAGCTTTAGTTGGTCGGCAAGCAGCACTGTTACCGCTAGCCCTAAGCCGACGGCCACCGGATCGTAAAGGAAAATCTCCCTCTGTCAACACACTGGAGGCCCTACGTGTGGTTGTCTGAGGAGGCGCGGGGGCCTTCGGCTTCGGTCAATCTGTCCTCTCATCTTCGTAAACCGCTCACACCGATATGGCGGTGCAGGCATTCCATGATGTGAACGAACGGAGACATCTGCTGGGCGGCATGGCTGCGCTCGTCATCATCGGTGTAGCCCTGATCGTGCTGGCTGCGGTAAAGCAGTCAGGAGAGCGGGCGTCCGCAGCCGGTGCGTAGGCTCGCACTCTGGGGAAACAAACCGCACTCAGTTCGTAAGAGCTAGGCCGTTTTCTTTTGCTGTCTCCACTTTGCCCATCTCGCCTTAGTTGCCGCTCTGATCCGGGCCAGTCCCGCTGGTGAGATGCGGCGCTTGGGAGCGATTGAAACAACCTTCTGGCCCCGTGCTCGCGCCCACCGTGCTTTCTGTGAAGCAGAAATTCTTGCTCGTGCAGCGGCGCTCATCGTACGGCGTCCTCGCGTTGCCCGTGTGCTATTCAATCCGCTCAGTGCGCTAATCGCGGTATCACGCGGTATCAAGTGCGTTCAGCTGTCGTGCTGCTTTGTCACGTTCAGTCTTCAACTGCGCGACTATGTCCATGTGTTCTTCTCCGGGCGAGGATTGTAGCAGATGCAGAAACTGCGCGGATCTGGCGATCCGGGCAGGCTCCACCGCGATCTAATTAGTGTGATGGTCCGTGCTACCGGGCAGTAGCATCCCAGCGGGATTTCCTGAATCAAAAAAAACTGCGAGACCGGATATAAGCGGTCTCGCAGTGCTGTCTGGATTTCCCTTTAGTAGACAGTAATGCTTCCGTCAAGCAGGTTGCCGCTGTTGTTGTAAGCGTCGCTGAGGGTAATACTGAACAACCCCGGAGCCGCCAGGGAGCTGTCGGCAGCGAGGATGGTAAACGTTACGGGCAAGCCATTGTTGGTCCCCGATCCGATAAGGGTAACGGTATGCGCAACTTCGTCAAAAGTCGCAGAAGCGCGCGGAGTTCCCAGGCTTTGGAAACTCCGCGCTTTTCGAATGGCCGGGTGCACAATCTGTGAGCCTTTAAGAGGCGCCACTCTAAGGCGACCGGCTCACTTTATCCGACTCAACGGCCCCAAGGAGTCTGTAAAGTTGGTGGTGTGCAAGACTTGTATGCCCGCGTTATGGTCGCCGTCGAAAGGCGTCACTGTGCCCGGGCACCCAGCCGTGACCGCATCTGCTGGGTCGGCAAACCATATCCCGAGGTGGAATAGGTTGACCGGGACGGCAGGGACGCCAGGGTTCAGAATGAAGGTCTCATCACTGAAGATCCCAGTCACATCTAGTACACCCTTGCCAATTGCATTGGTCTTCAGGTCGCCCTGATACCACGCAGGGACGAAGGGTGCGTCGGGGGTGTTGATGACAAACAGCGTAAACTCCGTGTTTGCCGGAAGCTTGGACACCTCAACGTGCATGTTCTGAACCGGTCCCAGGTCGCTTATTGTGACCCGTCCGCTAGCTGCGGCATCGAGGCAGGGCACGGCGCCTGCCGATTTGACCATGAAGAAGGTAGCGTTATCGCCTGCCGCAGCTTTCGCGAGCGGAACTATCCCGATCGAACCGATGGCAACCGCAAAGGCAAGGCTTGCTGAGAGTAAGATTCTTTTCATCGCACTGACTCCTCAATTGGTGATATTGGAAACGGTTTTGTGGATAATTCTCTAGAGTTGCAGTTCCGCCGAAATGGGCGGCAACCTAGTGTCATTGGTACACCTGAACGGTTAGGTGAGTTGACTGGTTACGACGTGGGAAACCTGGGCCCCTACTGCCGTGGCGCATATTGTTGGGCAGAGCGCTCAACAAGTCAAATGAAAAAGTGTATGAAACAGAGTGGCTCAGGCACACCTGAGAATTTCATCGGGCTGCCGCGACAATTTTATGAACTGACGGCAGGTCGATGAGAATGCCACCAGTCGAAGATAAAGATAGATAAGGATAAGCGCTTGCCCGGATTGCCAAGCGGGGAGACCGATTGTGCGTCGGTGTCCCCGCCATTGTGTGGAGTTCCGGCTAATAAACCGTGATGGTTCCGTCGAGCAGATTGCCGCTGTTGCTGTAAGTGTCGCTGAGGGCAATACTGAACAACCCCGGAGCCGCCAGGGAGCTGTCCGCAGCGAGGATGGTAAACGTTACGGGCAAGCCATTGTTGGTCCCCGATCCGATAAGGGTAACGGTGTGCGCAACTTCGTCAAAAGTCGCAGAAGCGACCTTTGTGGCCTGAAAGTTAACGCCGGAGCCTGAATCGCTGAAGGAAGCGCTGCCGGCCTGTTGAGTCGAATCGTCGTAATTGAAGCTGAACTGTGCCTGTCCGCCGAGCTTGCCGTTTACATGGCCCTTACCGCCGGCTTCGTGGGCGGTGCCTGCGCATTTGCCGCCGGTGGCGATACCGGAAGTTGCTGTTCTCTCCCGGGTAAAGTAGGTGACAGACGTGCCCGCATGGTTATCCGCATAGGCAATGTCAACGAGATGGTTCGGGTCAATCCCAATCTGGAAAAAGTCAGCGAGACTCCGGTCAGAGCTACCAAGCAGGCCGCCGGTCGAGATCTGCCCCGTGTGGTTGGAGTGGTCGGTGGCTTGGCTCATCGCGAAAACCGGCGAGATCGCATGGCCATTCACGCTCTCCGCAACGAACACGTTCCAATGTGTGTTGGTCGCAGAGACTATGTTCGAATTGCCAGCTACATCGGCCCCGTACCAGGCGATGGCAACGTGGCCGTTGGCGTCAGCCGCAATCCAGGGGAATACATTCGACTTTCCGGCTTGGGACGTGTTCTGGGTCACCTTGATGGCCGGAGACCAGCGCGTCCCGTGATTGTTCGAGAACGAGTAATAGACGTCAGTGTTATCCGACCAGGTGGCGTACACGTACCCGAAGTTGTCCACCGCGAGCGCGGGGAACAGGTTGCCGAGACCGGCCCCCGAAGGACACGTAGAACCCGCACCACAACTGAAAATCTTGTAGTCAGTGAACGAGAGCGTGGGATTGGTGAGACTGACGCCGGTGGCCACGCCCACGTAGGCAGCATTGAAATAGGCGCTACTGTTGTGTGAATTGTCCACGGGATTGTCGGGACCCACAAAGATCTGGTACAGATTGCCGTGGCTTGAACAACTGCTGTTGTCCACCTTGATTTGCCCCGCGATGTTGCCGGTAGGAGGACCGACGCTCGGCTCGGTCGCAGCGTCAATTGCCGCGCCCAGGGCGCCGCTATAGGTCTCGCCTCCATCGCTTGAGCGTTGCACGAAGATTTGGGACGTGGTCCCAAAATCGTGATACTCCATGTAGACGTGGGAAGCATCGTTGATTGGAATGTTCATGTTCGAGGGGTCCGGAGCGTTTACGGCAACATCACCGTCGCCGCCTCCCGGCGCCAATCCACTGGCAGTGCAAAACGGGGTTACGAACAGGCCGCAATCAGGCTGACCTTCGTACTTGAACGGCAGGGTTCCGTCAGCGTTCGGGCCGCCGTCTGCAGTCTTATACCAGCGCCACAAGTCAAGACCGCCGGGGACTCCGCGGATGGACTCGACGTAGATTGTGCCCTGCGAGTCCACAGTCATGCTGGGCTCGACAGCCTGTCCTGCTCCCGCGGGCAGGCACAGACTCTCATTGGGGGTGTACTTCGCGGTTCCCGGGCCAACGTACGCTGCGACCGCCTGACCATCCGGGCAGTTGTGCTGACCGGTAGGGTTGCTGGGGGGAGTAGCCTTAGCCACATTGATTCGAATCTGGAAATTGGAGATTCCGGTCGTCGCGTTGAACTTGACAGTATTCCGCAGAAAGTCCCCGTTGGCCGTGGATATGACAAATACCGGGATAGCTGATGGGGCGGTGACTGCACTGTCACGTATGAGCAGGAGGGCGACGCCTCCGGCGGCCTGGCAGTTCGCGGCTATTTGAGCGAACAGCGTAGTCCCGCTCAGATCACGGGTATCGGCAAGACAGATTTGTCCCTCGTTGCAGTCGGAAAGTCGGTAGGTGAAGCTCCGCCGTTAGAAGCGAAGACGAAGTTCGCGGCTATTGGCGCGCTAATGTCCGTGCCCGCGTTGGAAGTCGTGGACCAGACCGCCGGAATACAGTTCGGGAGCACGGCGCAGCCGACGGTGTTCGCGGGCTGTGGCCCGCCCCCGAGGACATCAACGCTGTTCTGAGCGGCGAGAGGAGCCCCGCTAAGCAGCAATATGGCTCCCCAGAAGGACAACATCAGCAGCTTTCTCATCGCATTTTCCTTTTGCTGTCGCCTGACAGCGAAGCGCGACTGTAACTACGACAAGTGGATGTGGAATAGGTTCAAAACAATTCGTTCCCACGGAAATGAAATAAGCCAATTTGCGTATGAAGCGATGAGCAAGCTAATTTCGCGGAACCGATCGCAATTAACCTGCGATCAGGTGCAGGGTAGTCCGCAGCCCAAAGATGCTGGTAGTGGTACTACGGTTGTCTCGGGAGGCTAGCCTTATCGCGGAGTGGCCACGCAGGCGGTAGATGTGCCGCGCGGGACTTTAGAACCGGACGTGGGAAGAACCAGTGGAACGGCCGCCGATAATCTGAAGGGAATTCCGAGGTATCTCGTAGACACGCTGAACCCCACAAAGCTGCCGCAAGTGCTGGATAAGGTTGTCAACGGCTCCGTGAGCCGCACGTGTGCGTACGGCTTACAGCGTATCAGCGAGAACCAGCTTGTGGGCAGCACTTGGACGCCAAGCTTCTACGGCTACGACGGCCATGGCAACGTGCGTTTCTTGGAGAACACAGCAGGCACTCACGGACACGTACCAGTATGACGCCTTCGACATGCCCATCGCCAGCACCGGAACAACCTCAAACAATTATCTCTACAGCGGCGAGCAGGGCATCCTTCTTTCCGGTACTCTGACAGCTCAGATTGAACGAGAAAGGCAAAGGAGATTTTAGGGCTCACTGGCGCTGAGGATGTGTCGTCCGCCGGAGAAGCCAGTGCCGATTGGCAGAAGACGGACAAACCTCTGCCGCGCGCACGTTAGACCAGGAACAATCTGGCCGATACCCAAGCCCCGTTCTTTCGAGCGGGGCTTCCCTCGTTTCAAACTTTTCGTTACCACTTTTGCCTTCATGCTGACTTGGGCCTTTTGCTACGGCGACGGCCCTCAGTCTCCCGGCGCACGATTTCATATCGTTTGGCTAACTGCTCTAACTCTGCATCTGATAGCTTTTCGATATCGATCAATTCGTTTCGTGCGCTCCCTATGGCCCGGATCACCTCATCCAATTTCAAATGGATGGCACGGGCATCCCGATTTTGCGTATTCTGGATCAGAAAGACCATGAGGAAGGTGACGATTGTCGTTCCAGTATTGATAATAAGCTGCCAAGTATCAGAATAGTGGTATCGTGGACCGAGAGCTGCCCAGACAACAATCGCACCTACCGCCAGACCAAAAGCCCACGGGGAACCGACCAGGACTGCAATCTTCGCTGCAACCTTCCCAAACCAGCCATTAAAGGCATCGCTCGCAACTCTCTTCATCGTTTCCATCTCATCACCTCCCAGCATAGACGGCTTGGATGCATTGCTCGCCTGACACGCTGGAAGGAACATACAGTGATGGCCGGATTGCAAGCCACTCTGAAAAGGGCGGTACTAGTACTCGTTAGACTTTTGGCCTATTTATCGAGAGGACAGACAAATAACTGCACATGAGCTTCTTGTCCACGAATCAGGCGACATCTTAGACGCCGAGAACAGGTTGCTTGAAGCCCATCCGGCGGTTTGGAACGAGGACATTGGGCAAGAGTAGCCAGCGGGGTCCCTTGGCACGTTCCCGGAATTTTGTCAGCTCATGCCAACGCTGGGGCAAACCTTCCCCGCAGGAACACAGTCCAAAAACACACCAAGTCACGGATACGAGGTCAGCAGCAAAGGCAAGAAGGCTTATGAAGTTTGATAATGAGCTTCTCCAGTCCCTTCCGAAGGTTCTTCTGCACGAACATCTGGATGGTGTGCTTCGGCCGCGAACTGTGATCGAACTGGCAAAGGACGCTAATTACCAAAACCTGCCGGTGGACGATCCGCAAGCGCTGGCCAAATGGTTCTTTCGCGGCGCGAACCAGGGCAGTCTCGCCAAATACCTGGAAGGCTTTGCTCACACGATTGCGGTAATGCAAACAGAAGAGGCATTACAGCGGGTTGCGTACGAGCAGGCCGAGGATCTTAGCAGAGATGGCGTAGTTTACTTTGAGACCCGGTTCGCGCCGATTTTCCACACGCGTCGAGGATTGACCCATTTCGACCTGGCTGGAGAAGAAGGCGGTTACCCTCCGAAGAAACATGTGGACGCCTTTCACTACATCCAACGCGAAAATTTCAACATCACGGTTCACGCGGGGGAGGGTTACGGGAAGGAATCGATCTGGCAGGCGATCCAGTACTGCGGAGCCCACCGCATCGGGCACGGAACCAGGCTCATCGATGACATAGCCGTGGTGAACGGCAAGGCCGTGAAACTTGGAAATCTGGCTCAATATGTTCTAGATAAGCGGATTCCACTGGAAATCTGCCTGCTCAGCAACGTTCATACGGGCGCAACACCCAGTTTGGCGGAGCATCCGTTTAAGATTCTCTATCAGAAGAAATTTCGCGTCACCTTGAACACGGACAACCGATTGATGAGCAATACGACGATGACTCAGGAATTCGGAGCGGCCGCCAAAACCTTCGGTCTGTCCCTGGATGACTTTGAGAAAATCACGATCAACAGCATGAAAAGTGCTTTTCTGCCCTACGACCGGCGCTGCGATTTCATCTATTCCGTGATCAAGCCAGGCTATGCCAAGATTCGCGCATCACTGGCATCGAAGTAATGAAGTCGAACTCAACCGGCTTCATGCCGATAGAGTTGCCAATGTTTGGGCGAGCACAAGGGCTCCCCGCGCGATGTCCTCTGGAGAAGCAAATTCGTCAGGACGGTGGCTGTATCCATGGCGGCAGGGGATGAACAGCATCGCGACTGGAGCGATGCGCGCAATGAAGAGCGAATCATGATAGGCGCGGCTCACCATGGGGAGAAAACTCACGCTATGCTTTCTGCACGACTGAGTCAGCGCATCGATTACTTCTGGCGCGGAGTCTACCGGCGGGTCTGCATTCAGCAATTCGGTGTGAATCGAGACCTGGCGTTTGTCTGAAATCGCACGGCATACCGTTTCCATCTTCTGCATCACCGCGTCGCGCCGCTGGAGGTCCGTGTCGCGGATGTCCACGCTCAGGTGCACACGGCTGGGAATGCTATTGACGGCGCCTGGAAAAATCTCGCACATTCCAACGGTTGCAACAGTGTCTATCGCTCCGCTGGTGAGCGCCGCATTCTCGATGGCCAGAATCAGTTCCGCAGCAGCGCAAAGTGCGTCCTTGCGATCAGCCATAAGGACTCCACCGGCGTGTCCACCGGAGCCTTCGATAGAAACCCGGAAACTCGCCGGCGCAGCGATATGAGTGACGACGCCGAGTGCGATGCGTTCGCGTTCCAGGATCGGCCCCTGCTCAATGTGCAATTCCACGAATGCCTTGTAGTAGCCAGTTGCCAGCTTTACTGCTGCGAGTTCGCCTGCAAAGCCAGCCGCGAGTCGAACTTGCTCGAGCGATGCTCCATCGCGGTCAGTCAGCTTGCTGGCCGCGTCGGCCGAGCAGGTTCCGGAAAGCAAGCGGCTTCCCAAGCATCCGATGCCAAAGCGCGTTGGTTCTTCCGAAGTGAACACGAGCAATTCAATCGAATGTTTCGGACGAAACCCCGACTGCCGTAATGCCCGCATAGCTTCCAGGCCCCCTAACACTCCCACGACGCCATCGTATCTCCCTGCGTTGGGAATTGCGTCGATGTGCGAGCCCGTGCCGACCACGGACGCCGCGGGATCGGAACCACTCCAACGGGCAAAGGTGTTCCCGATCGCGTCCTGCCGCACGCTGAGTCCGGCGTCTTCGCAGTGCTCCTTCAGCCATGCGCGAGCTTTCAGATCGGTGGGAGTAAAAACGATTCTCGTCACCGCGGGAGCCTCGGCATCAGAAAACGAAGCGAGCGTCTCGATTTCAGAGAGCAGGCGATCCCGGTCGATGACAAGATTCATCGCTGCGCGCCCGCAAGAGGATGCCGGTTCCAATCCTTGTAGATGAGATATTTTGCCGGTACCTTGCCAATCGCTCCGAACCACTGCGGGCACCAGGGTCCCATCCAGATAAAGTCGCCTGCAGTGACTGAATACCACGAGTTGTCGAGTCGATAGATACCACCACCTTCCAACATCATGAGACCATGTTCCATTACATGCATTTCGACCATGCTCAGCGCCGCGCCCGGCTGGTACACCATCGTATTGACCGCAAAATCGAAACTCATCTCATCCGGAAGCAAACACCTGACCTGCAGGTCGGGATCATCTTCCAACGGATGGGAGAGGACAGCCTCTTCGCTCGACACGATTGGACGCGGTGGCCGAACTGAGTCCAGCGCTTGATAGGGCTTTTCGATCACGGCGACCCGGCTGGTCTCTGTGGCTACTACTCGATGTTCGAAGCCTTCTGGCAAGTAAGCGTAACCAAGGACGCCGAGTTTGCTCTGTTTGCCGGCAGCTACAACCTTCACGCTGCCCTCAATTATGAACACAAATCGTTGCGCGGCGGTGCTTCCCAGTTCCCCACCGGCTTCGAATTCAGCGGTGTACTCGGTGAATCTTGTACCCAAGGCCGGACCGACATGCACGATAGCGACGCACTTGCGCATGCCTGGTAGGGTGGTGCGGACAAAAGTATCCGCGGTCAGCAGGAGATGATTGTGTTGGTGAGAACTGCGCGTCTGTCCAAGATTATGCACGGTTCTTCCTTTTCTGAAATACGGGCGACGCCGCCAGCTGATCGAGAAGGTGCAATCCACATTCGATGGCCTTGTCGACATCTTCTGCTATGACCGATTCTGCTGGATCGTGGCTGATCCCGCCCGGTGTTCGCAAGAAAACCATGGCCGCCGGAACCTTTTCTGCCAGGATCATGGCATCGTGACCCGCGCCGCTGACCATGCGATGCGGAACGCATCCCGCCCTTCGGATCGCCAAGTCAATTTCCTTAATGAGAAACCCATCCATTGGCACCGCCTGCTGGCACAACAACACTCTGTGCCGGAGCGTCAATCCGCGGCGCTCGGAAATCTTTTCTGCTTTCCGAATCAGTTCCGAAACGATCTCCGTCCGAATTTCGTCGGAACGGTGGCGTACATCAAGGGTGAGGTGCACCATGCCAGCAATCACGTTTGTCGCTCCCGGTTTAGCCTCGATCTTGCCGACGGTTCCTACCGCCCCCGGGACAGCTTTTGTCGCGTGCTCTACCGCACCGATCCACTCTGCGGCGGCCGCCATTGCGTCATAGCGAAGATGCATCGGAGTCGTCCCCGCATGGTTGGCGCGGCCAACAAATGTGAACTCGACCCGGCTTTGTCCGGCGATGGCCTCGACAACCCCCAGAGGATGGCCGAGTTCCTCCAAGACTGGCCCCTGCTCAATGTGGAATTCAATGTACCCCAGCGTATCGGCGTCTAGACAAGCGCGAGAAATCTCTTCCGGATTTAGTCCGAATTCCTGGATCGCTTTGCGCACGGATATTCCTTGCTCATCTTGACGGTTCAAGAATTCGTCATCGAGCCTGCCCACCAGCGCGCGGCTGCCGATGAAGGGCGCGCCGAAGCGCACACCCTCCTCTTCAGAAAAGCCAACGACTTCGATTCCGAAAGGAAGTTTTCTTCCCTCTAATGCCTGCAACAGAGTAATGGCCAAGACCACTCCCAAGGTGCCATCATAGGCGCCGGCATTCGGGACCGTATCGAGGTGGGAGCCCAGAATCAAGCGCGGCGAACTGGATTGTTCGCCGGGATAAAATCCACGAAAGTTGCCCGCAGCGTCCACACGAACCTGAGCACCGAAGGGCTCCATCCAGCGGCTGATTTCGCGGTGGCACTCCCCAATGGAGGGAGAAAGGAACGTCCGGCGCGTGCTACCCTCATCGTCACTGAAGCGGGCGAGCCGCTGGCACCGGGTGATGACCTCATCTGCGAGATCTGAATGCTTGCCGGTTCGCTGCACTGGATTCTATCCTTGCCGCTGCAACTCGCCTCGTCTAGAACGAACGGATAAGCTTTCCCGCCGCCCATCCGACAAGCACGAGAGCGATCAGAATTTCCCAACTATACGTATTGCCGTAAGTTGCCACCGGGAAGTGGTTGCTGATCATCAGAACGACGACTGGAACCGCCATGAAGGTATTGTGCTTGGAGCGCAGCTTGGCTTGGGCGCTGAGAGAAGCATCGAACTTGGCGCCGGCTGCTGCCGCGGTGATCATTTTGCGCTGTGCTGGAAGGATTCTGAACCACACGTTGGCGGTCATGATCGTACCGAATATAGCCCCTATGTGAATGTAAGCCGCACGGCCGCTTAGGGCGTGCAACAACCCCCACGAGATCGCAGCCGTCATCACCAGAGCAAACCCCGCAAATGCGGCTTCGGACTTCCCTACAAGCGACCGCGCGGCGAGATCGTAGATGAGCCAGCCGCCGGCAAGAACAGCCAGTCCGATGGCGATACCGCATCCTTGAGAAATATCTGCAACATCGGTATCGATGAGGCCTCCAGTAAAGTAGTACACAAGAAAAAGCAGCACCATTCCACTCAGCCACGTCATGAGCGCTTCCCAGCGGAACCACCGGACTTGCTCGGGCTCGACCTCTAGAGATTGTTTCTTCCCCACCGCGTAAAAGCCGCCGCTGTGAACCATCCACACGGAGGCAGGCGGCGCGCCCGCAGTGGCTTTTTTCTCAAGTTTGCTGAACTGCGCGTCCAGCCACGTGAAGTAATAGGTTTGCCCAACCCACATGATCCCGGCAAAAACGTGGAACCAGCGCACGCCGAGATTAAACCATTCTCTGACGGAAGAAGTCACTTGCTGGACTCCTGGGCAGATTCATACATGCTTCAGCTTCCCCGGTAAGTTGTGTACCCGTTCGGACTCAGCAGTAGCGGAATGTGGAACTGAGATTCGCCCTTCCGCACGCGAAACGTTATTTCGACCACAGGAAACAACGTTTCGGTTTTCTGAGAGGCATAGTGGCTTGCGGTATCGAATGCCAGTCGGTAAAGCCCGTCGGAGAGATCTTCTGTTTCAGGCAGCAATTGGCTGCATCGTCCGTCCCGATCCGTTTGCGCCGAAGCCAGCAGGTGCCAACCGCCGGAGGCTTCCTGCCGTTCCAATCGTACCGGCACGTCGGGCGCTGGCTTGCCAAGGGCAAGATCGAGAATGTGCGTCGAAATCCGTTTCATCCCTGAAGCCATTTTCTTAATCGGATTTGTGTGATCTGCCGCTGCTGCTCGGCGGCTTCGCGAAGTTCGGTTTCTGCATCATTTTGCAGCCGTCGCCGCAGGATCTCCAGAATTTCTGCTGCTGATTTACCGGTCGCGCAGACGATAAAGATACGATCGAACCGCCGCTCGTACTCGCGATTGCCTTCCTCGAGAGCGATCTTAACCGCGGTCTCGGCATCGGCGATTCTTTTTTGCTCATGCGCCGACCACGCTGCCGCTTGCGACGGAGCAAATTGCCGTGCGTTCGACTCCCCGATCCGCGGATGGCTTTGGAACGCTTCCATCCAATCGGATTGGGTCAGATTGTGCCATGTTTCGTCAGATGCTGCTAGCAGAGATGCCTCGTCCACCAGCGGTCTCCGAACGGCCATCCCGCGCGCCCAAGCCTGTGACCCGCAGCACGGCAGGATAGCGCCTATGGCTTGCTCGACCGATTGGCGATTCCAATCCTCCAGCACTGTGCTCACTGTGCCCCTGTGCCTAGCCGGAGCAGGAATTCTTCTACAAGGTTTTTCGCCACCTCTGTGCGATACCTCGCCGTGGATCGAATGTCGTCGATCGGCCGAATCTCTGAGGCCGCTACTTTTCCCGCCAGAGTCACGCGCAGTGAATCGATGCCTCTTCCTTTCACCTCGCGTTCGGTGTCGATCAAGCGAAGTGGAACGGGCGCCACGCTTCCCAGAGCGATGCGGACATCGTCCACCAGGCCGTCCGCAAGCCGCCGGCCCAGTGCCGCGATGCACACCTTGGAGATCGCTTGTGCGCTGCGCGCCCCGACCTTCCGTGCGTGGTGAAGATATTCAGAAAACCGCCTTCGAAGGGACACGGCTCGCACCAGTTCATCAGCGGCCAGCTTGGTGGTTTTGTAACCGGTGTGGAAGCCCAAGTAGGGCACTCGACGCTCGCCCCGAATGGATACGAGGATCAACTCCGCTTCATACACCAGCAACGCAGGCAGCGAATCCGCTGCAGGCGAGGCATTGACGATATTGCCCCCGATGGTTCCGCGATTCTGATTGGCGATTCCTCCGGTCCAGGCAGCGGCGCGAGCTAGCAAAGGAAACTCACGTCCTACGATTTCTTGTTCACGGAGTTCGGTATAGGTACAGCCTGCGCCAATTCGAATTTCATCTGAAAAAACCTCGATACGTCGCAACTCCGGAAGATTCCAAATGTTGACTAACTTCCGCGCGGGCAATTTCCCCGCCGCGTATAGCACCATCACATCCGTGCCACCCGCTATAGGAAGCCATGCACCCGGCTCCTTCGCCAGGAGCGACACGACCGCGTGCAGAGTGCCGGGCGCTATGAGTTGATAATCCTGAGGATCGGACCTCATCTTGTTATCTGGCGGCGCGCCGCATCTGCCACCGCTTCGAAAATCTGCATGTACCCTGTGCAGCGGCACAGATTGCCCGAGAGTCCTTCGCGGATTTCTTCCATCGTCGGCGCAGGCTTCTTGTCCAACAGGTGTAATGCCGCGAGGATCATTCCAGGCGTGCAGATGCCGCATTGCGCTGCGCCGCAATCCAAGAATGCTTGCTGCAGCTTGTGCAAATGGTCGCCGGCGAGCCCCTCAATCGTGAGAATCTGAGCGTCTTTCGCTTGGAGAAGCGGTACGAGGCAACTATTCACCAGGACGCCGTCTATCGATATCGAGCAAGAACCACACTCGCCCTCTCCGCAACCCTCCTTTGGGCCGGTCAATCCGAGGTGTTGGCGCAACACGTCAAGCAATCGTTCCATCGGATAGGCGGATACCGTCTTCCGCTCGCCATTCACCGTGAAGGAGATTTCGCACTTGGCTGAAATTGCAGAGGAGTTGGTCATCGGCGACCGTCGGCGGAAAGTGCCTCGTCTTCCGGCCGGGACCTCGCCGCGAGCATATTGAAAATGTCTTCTGGAAGCAGGGGAACGGAATCGCAAGGCGCGCACAGTGCGTCTCCGACAGCGTTGGCAATGGCCGGGGCTGGACCATCCATTGGGAGCTCGCCGATTCCTTTCGCGCCAAAGGCGCCGTGGATATTGCCTAATTCCTCAAAGAACACCCGGATCGGAGGCAGGTCAGACGATGTCGGCATAATGTAGTTCGTCATTTGGGAGTTCTGCATGCGCCCATTCTGCCAAATCACTTTCTCATAAAGGCTGAGGCCTATAGCCTGAGCGATGCCACCGGTGATTTGTCCTCTAGCAAGGACCGGGTGGAGAACGCGGCCAACTTCCTGCAGCGCGACGAAGTCGTCCACAGATACGCTGTACGCCGTCAGGTCAACAGTGACTGCAGCGATATAAACCGCCCAGGCAAATGCCGCGTATGCTTCTCCGCAGTACTTTTGATCATCCCAGAAAATGCCGGGCGGCGCCTCATAACGTGCCCACGAGCGGAACTCTCCGTGAGAAGCACGATAGTTGCGGCACGCCGCACGAAACTCTTCAGGCGAGTATGAGTCGCCGAGCAAGCCGCACTGCTTCAATGTCTGCTTGATCCCATGCGACAGTGGGACCGCTGTTCGGGACCTCCATCGTATCCGCTGGGGCAACATCTACGTCTTCATAACGCAGTCCCAGTGTTTCAGCCGCGATTTGCGAGAGAACGGTTTTCGTGCCTTGGCCGAATTCTGTGCTCGAGACCAAAACGCGCACGCTGCCGTCGGCGCAGCCTTCCACACCGACCACAGAACTGAGGTAACGCTCTCCTGATCCGGTGAAGCCCGCCCCGTGCAGGAAAGCTGCTATGCCGATCCCCTTCTTCATGGTTCTGCTCTGATTCTCTTTCGCGAAGCGCTGTTTCTTGGAGCGATAGTCTGAGAGCTCCAGTGCGCGGTCGAGCAGTTTCGCGAGATCGATCGGCTCGCGCACCTCCTGATCGGCAATGCGGTCCATGTGGCGCTCCATGGCAAAGAGGCTTTGCGGTGCTCCGAAACCGCGAAATGCCCCGTGAGGCGGCACGTTGGTGGCGACTGCCTTCGCGCGGATTCGGACATTTGGCCAATAGTAGGGACCGCCGGCGTGAATCGCGCCGCGGGAAAGAACCACGGGCGACAGTGTTGTGTACGCTCCCCCATCAATCGTAAAGTCGATAGTTCCACCCAGGATCTTTCCGTCTTTGGCCACAGCGGTGCGGTGACGCGTGCGCGAGGGGTGCCGCTTTGTGGTAGCGGCCATATCTTCCATGCGGTCATAAATGATCTTCACCGGCCTTCCGGACTTGATCGCCAATAGCGCGGCGTGTCCGGCGATCACCGACGGGTAATCTTCTTTACCCCCAAAAGCCCCTCCTGTCTCCACCTGTACCACACGAACTTTTTCGGCCGGCAGATTGCACAGGTTCATCAACGCTTTATGCACGTAGTAAGGACACTGCAACGAGCCCCACACCGTAATGCCGTTCCCCGGATCAAACACCGCGATCATCCCGTTGTTTTCGATGTAAAGCTGCTCCTGTGCCTCGGTCCTGTATTCCCCTTCCACGATGTAGTCGGCTTTTGCCCAGACGCTTTCGACGTCGCCCTTTTCAATCACATACATTTTGAATGTATTGTCGGAGCCCCAGATGATCTCAGAGCACCGCTCGCTTTCTTCCATCGTGAAGATGGCCGGCAGAACATCATATTCAATAGATATGGCATTGATGGCCTTCGGCAGCGCGTGGCGATCTGAATGTGCCAGCAATAAAATGGGCTCCTCGGGATGGTTAATGTATTGCTCTGCCAGGCAAGGCTGATCGTCTGCGATGAGCGCGACGCAATTTTTCCCAGGAATGTCTTTCGCAGACACGATCACGAATTCGTCCCAGGCGATTCCTGGGCCGAACGTGATCTGCTTGATCCTGCCTCGGGGAATCTCACTGCGAACAGTCGCCCCATATAACATGTTCGGCAGAACCATATCGTCGACGTATTGCGCCTGGCCGGTTACCTTGTCGCGTCCTTCTTTTCGCGGAACTGACACGCCAACGATGGGATTGTTATTCATCCGGGACCTTGATCGCCGCCAACCACGGGCGGCACTTAGGGCCAAGAACCGTGATTTGCGATGTGGATAGTGTATGACAGGCGCCTCACACCTGGCTGGAAGTGTTTTGATTTACCGATAGAAAAGTCCGTGTCCTCGATTTGCCTGCCAGTCGCTCACGAATCCGGCCGAAATTCGCGACCGATAGGCACGCCGGGAAACTCGCCTTGCGCAAAGACGAGGGTTCCTCGCAGGTAGGTGGTCTTCACTATCCCGCGCAATGTCTCTCCAAGGTACGGAGAAACTGGATGCCGGTAATGCAGCCGCTCCTTGCTTAGTAAGAACTCGCTGTACGGATCGAATACTACGAGGTCCGCGTCGTATCCTGCGGCAATTCGTCCCTTGCGGAGATGGCATCCGGCTAGCCGCGCGGGGCCTTCCGCCATCCAGTGCGCGATGTCGAGTAGCGAAAATCCGCGGCTGCTTGCCTCGGTCCAGATCACCGGCAGAGCAACAGAAAGGCTTGAAATACCGCCCCAAGCGGTTTTGAAATTACCCTCATCCAGCCGCTTCATCTCCGGGGGACAAGGCGAATGGTCAGTCGCGATCAAGTCGATGATTCCATCTCTTAGTCCTTGCCACAGTTGTTCACGGTTTTCCCGGCTCCGGATTGGTGGCGCGCACTTGTGGAGTGTGGCCCCCTCCCCGATCGTCTCAGAGGCGAGATGCAGATAATGCGGGCAGGTTTCGACACTCACCGGAAGCAACTCGGAGCGAGCGGCGCTCAATTCGCGAAGAGCCTGGCTGGTCGAGAGGTGAACAATGTGTAAGCGGAATTTGTACTGACGGCACAGCGACAACAACAGCCGAATGGCGGACAACTCTGCCTCATCGGGCCGCGACTGGAGGTACGTCGCGTAATGCCTCCAGTCGGCATGCACCAGAGTTTCGGTGACTTTATCGATCGGACCAGGAAGTTCCGCGTGCACCAGCAGTGGCAAGCCCGTCCGCGCAACATGGGGCAAAGCGGCTTTGAGCTGTTGCTCGGTGACCATCGTGAAGCCGTCGATACCTGGATGAACAAGAAAGCACTTGAACCCCAGCACTCCCGCCGCTGCGAGCGCCGCGATGTCGTCCTGATTGTGGTGGACAACGCCGCCCCAGGCCGCCCAGTCTACTCGGCATCGTTCCCGTGCCGCCGCACGCTTCAACTCAAGCCCGAAAACCGAAGTGGTTGCTGGCAGGCAGTTCAAGGGCATATCCACCAGCAAGGTGTAGCCGCCCGCAGCCGCCGCCCGCGTGGCGGTTTCGAACCCCTCCCAATCCGCACGACCGGGATCGTTTATGTGCACATGGGAGTCCACAAGACCCGGAAGAATCGCTGCCTCGCCGAAATCGTGCGTCTCGACTCGCACGGGGACTCCGTCTGGCGGCACGACGGACTGGATCTGTCCTGCTTCCACCAATATCGCCGCGGGCTGGATTCCGCCGGGAGTAACCACTCGTTGGGAGAGAAAAGCCTGCAAACCTCCTCCTAAGCTTGACTCAAGAGGCAGAGCGTATCGCGTGAGTCATGCTTTTTCAACATTTCGCATTTCCCACCACTGGATGTTTGAAGCCAGATTGATTCAGCACTATTTCCACGCCGCCCAATTCAAGAGAACGTTTTACCAACTTTGATTCCCGGCTTTATACTCGCTTTCAGCGAAGCGGCTGCGTAAGAGCCAATGTCGACTGAAGCGCGCAAGTTCGCAGTTTTCCGGTGCCCAAACGGCACCACCCCATTTTGCTAGAGCGACAACATGGATCAGCCTTTCATGGCGCGTGCCATTCAACTCTCCATCGAGAACGTCCATTCTGATCGGGGCGGACCTTTCGGTGCCGTTATCGTGAAGAATGGCAGCATTATTGCCGAAGGCACGAATCAGGTCACCTCGACGCATGATCCCACCGCACACGCGGAAGTGATCGCCATCCGGGAGGCGTGCCGGAAACTCAGCGTCTTCCAATTACTTGGTTGCGAGATTTACACATCCTGTGAACCCTGCCCCATGTGCCTGGGCGCGATCTATTGGGCCCACTTATCTCGCATTTATTTTGCTACTCACGCCACGGATGCATCCACAGTCGGCTTTGACGATTTGCTGATCTACCGGGAAATCACTCAGCCCTACTCCACACGCCGGATTCCGATGATCCAGATGATGCGCGAAGAGGCTCTAGCAGCGTTTCGGGCGTGGGAAGAAAAACCCAACAAGATAAGTTATTGAGATGCAGAGGGAGCGGCGCTCCAATTTCAACACTGCTCCCTGTGAATTTTCAGGGAGAACTGGCTGGATGCAGGTGAACGATATTAGTCAGGCCTTGTGGGGCAATTCCCGCTGGCTGTGTAAAAGTTCATCCCTGAAGCTTCACATTCACAGCGGCGAAAGCTCATCTTCTTTTTCTTCCCGCCTCTCGTGAACAAATCTCCTCTCCAGAAAATGCCGGGCTAAATCGCGGCCTCCCAGTCCGAACGCCAGCGCCAACCCCAGCATCAGCGCTCCGAAGACAATGGCGAAGGCGACCAGCGTCGTGTGCTCGCCAATACCAAGCTCCTCAAAGCCCATCGAAACCGCAAACACAATAATGATGGTGCGTATGGTCGAAGCAATCAGCCGAGGCGACGGCAGGTCTGCGTTGACGGCTGCCAGCAGCGCCGCGCGCGAAAAGAAGCTGGCGCCGAGCAGCCCGAAGAAGAATACAAACAGAGCCGCGAACAGCCGCGGCAAAAATCCAAAGAAGCGGGCAACGTGCTCCTGCAACCCGACGATCCCGAGCACGCTGACGCCGATCAAAATGAACCCAATCCACGCTACCCAAAAAACGAACCGGCTAAGCAACTCGGTGGAAGAGGGCAATGCGGCCCGTTTTAGCAGTTGCGCGGCGCCCGCGTCCTCAGACAGCTTGTCGAAACGCGCCAGCCGTAGGATGGTACGCAGGATCGATTTCAGGATGTAAGCAATCACCCATCCGAACACCACAACAATCAGCATCCCTGCCAGACGCGGTAGAAATTGCAAAATGCCGTGCACCATGTCCAGCGTGGCCTGTGTCAGTTCTTTGATAATCGTCTGCCACATATTGACCTCACTTCCTCCCGTCCCACATTTCCAGTAAGGACGGCTTTCGCTTCTCGAACGTCACGCAGAGCCTTTCGACATTCGACTCCACTTCCTCGCACGAGGCGTCCCGGTTTTCGAGCAGAAACGTGTGTGCCTTTCCGCGATACAGCGGCACCAAAGCCTGCACGATGTGATCGCGACTCATCACCGCTTTGTGGTACGCCGAAGCAAATTCATACGCTGTGCGCACCCACAGCTCATCTGAATAGCGAAAATCTTCTTCCGGGAAAGCGGCGGCGCGTTGCAATTCGGAGAGAGTGGCCTCGGACAATATCGATTTGAGCACCGGCTCCAATTCGGCCACGCCACGCACAAACATTTCGTGCAGGCGCTTGGGGTTAACGCGCAGCGGCTCTGCGCTTAACTCATGATCGGGACCGATGGTTGGAATCGGCTGCG
>WNGO01002405.1_pt1 | contig 19407 bp, 15 predicted proteins | sample 5400511 | NCBI WGS metagenome assembly WNGO01 (sample SAMN13153380, study PRJNA577476) | soil metagenome | isolation source: 20 cm soil or saprolite under Garry oak tree replicate 2 | place: USA:California | collected 2016-06-15 | reverse complement strand
CGCGGTGACGACCGGCTGGGCACCACCTGGCGCGGGATCGGCCCGGCCTACGCGGACAAGATCCGGCGGATCGGGTTTCGCGCCGGCGACCTGCTAAAACCGCGCTTCCTGGAAAAGAAGCTGAGCTTCGTCCTCGGCAAGATCAAGAATCCCACCCTGGAAGAGCTCTATCATGTCGCGCCACTGGATCGGCAATCCATCCTCGAGGAGTACACGGCGTACGGCAAGCGGCTCAGCCCGTACATCAAGGATATTTTCCCGGTAGTTCAGGATGCGCTGGCGCGAAATGACCGCGTTCTGCTCGAGGGCGCCCAGGGGAGCATGCTCGATCTCGACTTCGGTACCTATCCATACGTGACGTCGTCCTCGCCGACCGCCGGCGGCGCGCTGACCGGCTCCGGCATCTCACCCACCGCCGTCGATCTGACGATCGGCGTCTTCAAGGCGTACAGCACCCGGGTCGGCTACGGGCCGATGCCCACCGAGCTGGCGGACAACCTGGGAGACCAGATTCGCAAGGTCGGTGTCGAGTACGGCACCACCACGGGCCGCCCGCGGCGGGTCGGGTGGTTCGACGCGGTGGTGGCCCGCTACAGCGTGGCGCTCAACGGGATACGGTCGATTGCCCTCACCAAACTGGATGTGCTCGACGGTTTCGATCCGATTCGGATTTGCACCGGCTACCTCAGCAAGGGCGAGCTCCGGACGTACCCGATGTCGAATATCAGCCATCTCAAGCACTGCCAGCCGGTTTATGAAGAGTTACCCGGATGGGGTTCGTCAATCGCTGGCGTCCGCCGTCCGGAGGACCTGCCAAAGGCGGCCCGGAGCTACATCGATCGGCTCAGCGAGCTCTTTTCAGCACCGATCGACATCGTCTCGGTCGGCCCTTCGCGCGACCAGACGATCTGGATGCAGGGCGGTCCCGCAGCGTTAACGATGCGTCAGCACGAACGCCAGGCCAGCCACCCCTAGATACCAGAGCACCGACACGGCGCTCACCAGCAGCCTGGTGGTGCGGCCGATGGATGGGCTGCTCCAGGTCAGCCACAGCCCCACCGGATTGAAGATCAGCAAGGCCGGCCAGAGCAGCAAAGGACTTGCGCTCGCACCACCGAGCGGACGGCTGCGCGTCGCCGCATTGCGCATCTGCCGTACGAGGTCATTGGAATCGCTCTGCGTTTCGAACGATCGGACGGGGCGCGCGGCGGATCCTCGACTGTAGGCAGTCGTAACCGGCGAACCGGCCATTACCGGTTGCCGGACGGGTGGGCGGACCGGGGCCCACAGCCGGTGCGGGTCCGGCTCGCCGGACTCGACACTCAGCGTCCGGACCGACGTTGGACGGCTCGTCTCCCGCGCACGGTGGCGCAGCATGGCTTGCACGCGCAGGATCACGGTGACCACCGCGCTGACCAACAACAAACCCTGCCAGGCAGCCTGCTGACCCTCGCCATACCAGCGCAGGATCATGGTCACCGCGCCGGCCGCGAGGCCGAAGACAAATGTGAATCGCTCGGATAACAGCACCCGGCGGCGGTCGGCGGCCACGTACCCGGCGAGGAAGAGGGAAGGTCCGGAGGCCAGCTGAAAGCCGAGATCGGAGCGAATGGCAAGGGCAACGGCGGCCACTCCACAGAGAAATCCCGCGATCACGCCGAGGGAGATCTTCCGCGTGTACCAGAGATAGATGACGCCGATCAGCACCGCACCGGCCGATGTCACGCCGATCGGCCCCGGGACATTGCCGACGTATAGCTTGACCGGGTCGATGACGATCTGCAGCTTGTACCAGAGTGTCAGCGGATCGTCGAGGTGGCGGCCATCGAAAGGATTGACAAAGCCAATCCCCAGCTCCCGCTGGATGATGAACAGGATGCCGAAAACGATGAGCGCGGGATGCAGCATGACCCGTTGGAGCTGTGGCCAGACAACCGTATCGATGAGGACGAACAGGATCACCATCGACGCGGCGACCCACGCCGGCGTCCGCGGGGAGAAGAAGCACGCGATCAGCATGCTTGCCACCAGGGGATGAGTTGCCTTGAAACCGATCCAGGCAGGAAGTCCGAACGTCAGGCGACCCAGTTGAAGGGCGAGCAGGCAAACGATGCCGGCGAGGAAGGAGATCGCAAACAGCAGGATGGAATCCTGTAGAAAGAAAACGATCCCGGCGACAACGAGGGGCAACAGGGCGAGTGCGTAAGCCAGGTCGTAACCGAGCTGGTCTGGCTGCACCAGGAGCAACTGCGGGACACCGTGCAGCCCTCGCCAGAGCTGTCGCACGTCGAGCATTGTAGTCGAGGTTCTCTCGAATTAGGCCCGGACCGTGGACGCTGGGTCCAAATTGCTGAGGCCCGGCGAAGATCGTCTGCTATCCTTACTCCGTTTTTCCGGGCACCCTCGTGAGATTTACGCGCCGAATCGTTCTGCTTACGCCCATCACGCTGGCCGCCGGGTTGCTCGTCACCCTCACTACTGCGAGCGGGGCCGACACGCGCTGGACCTCAGCGGGCGCGCAGCAACCTGGGACGCCGGACCGGCCGGTGTGGTCCATTGCGGCCGCCCCTGCCCATCCATCGATCCTCTTGATGGCGACCCAGGGTCGAGGGGTGCTGCGCAGCACCGACTCCGGGGCTACCTGGACCCGCGTCATCGCGGGTGTCGACGGCGCCTGGGTCGTCCGCTTCGATCCTCAACAGCCGGCAACGGCGTATGCCGGGACCCAGACGGCAGGCCTCTACAAGTCGATCGACGAAGGCAAGACCTGGACCGCGCAGAGTCAGGGACTGAACAACCTGGACGTGCGAGCGATCGATCTGGCCAGCGGACTCATCGTCGCCGGGACCGCGCAGGGCGTCTACTACTCCAACGATGCTGCCGGCACCTGGCAGTCCCTCGGCCTCGACACGTTGAGCATCGCGGCGGTGGCCGTGCTCGCCAGGACCAACGCGTTCACGCTCTTTGCCGGTGCCGACAACGGCACCGCCGGCGCTGGGTACCTGCTGAAGACCGAGGGATTGGGTGGCAGCTGGGCGGTGGTCAAGGGCAACTTCCCGGGCGACGCCATCGTCTCGGCGCTGGCGGTGGCGTCCGCGGCGTCGGGAGGCACGGATCCGCCCGTGCTGGCCGGCACGTCTCAAGGCCTCTTTCGCAGCGATGATCGCGGTGTCACCTGGAGCCCGCTGACGGGCCTGCCGTCGAGTGACTTCAATATCGCGGCCTTCAACCCGGCAAATCCCGACCAGATTTATGTGGGCAGTGACGGCGACCAGGGAACCGGCGGCGTCTTCCGTTCGCTCGACCGGGGCGCCAGCTGGAGCACCTTCGGCGCCGGCCTGCCAACCAAACCCCGAATCACGGCGCTCGCCCTCCAGCCGCTCAACCCGGCTCAGGTGGTGGCGGCCGCCTGGAATCCGACCGATGGCTCCGCCGGGGCCTATCGAATCGCCGATCCCGCCGCCACCGTGGCCGGGGTGACGCCCACGACGGCGCCCTCCGCCAGCACCGCGACGTCGGCCACGGCCCGTCCGAGCGCGGCCGTATCGGTCCCCGTCCGCCGCTCCAGCGGCGCGTCGGCCTTTGCCAGCTACGCCGTCGCCGCCGCTATCCTGCTGGCCCTGGTTGCCGTGGTCCTGGCTCGGCGCTGGCGGCTGCGTCGCGACACCCGCAGCTCGTATCGATCGTGACCGTTTGTTACGCGCGGGCCCTCGCCGTTAACCATCCTTTCACCGCTTCACGCTGGCGGTTGCCGGCCGGCGGGGCTACCCTCGTGGCTACGGCCTGTCGTGAACGGGCCCAGGAGGTCGATCGCGCCTGCTCACCACCCGGTCAAGGCGGATGCTGAACGTGGACTCACCAGAGGCAACGCTGCGCACGCTCGGCCTGGAGCTTCCAGAAGCGCCGAAGGCGCTGGCGTCCTACGTTCCAGTTCAGCAGGTTGGTGAGCTGCTTTACACCTCGGGGGTCATTCCGAGCTGGAACGGCGAGGTCAAGTTTCGCGGTGTGGTGGGGGGCGACGTGAGCCTGAAGGACGGCGCCCGTGCCGCGGAAATCTGCGCGCTGAACATCATGGCGCTGGTCCGACAGCATGCCGGCTCGCTGGATCAGGTGGAGCAGTTCATCCAGCTCAGCGGCTTCGTCCGCTCGGCCTCGGGCTTCGAGGAGCAACCGAAGGTGCTCAACGGCGCATCCGACCTGATTTACAAGGTCTTCGGCGAGCGGGGCCGGCACACCCGGCAGGCGCTGGGCACCAGCGAGTTGCCGCTCGGCGTTCCCGTCGAAATCTCGGCGATCGTGCGACTCAAGCGTTAGGTTTGGTCGCCAGCGGCAGCCAGGCGGTGAAGGTCGCGCCTTTTCCCGGCTCGCTCTGCGCTTCGATGTGACCGTGATGGACCTCGACGATCGATCTGGCGATGGCGAGGCCCAGCCCCGACCCGCCGGCTGACCGATCGCGGGCCTTGTCGCCTCGATAGAAGCGCTCGAAGATGTGGGGGAGGTCCTGGCGTGAGATCCCGGGACCGGCGTCCTCCAACCGAATCGCGGCCTGGCCGTTAACCGAAAAGACGCTCCAGCGCTGCGCCGCGCCGGGTGCGTACTTGAGCGCGTTCTGGGCAAGATTCCTGACGACCCGGGTCAGCGCCTCGGGATCGGCGTCGACGGCGATCCCGGGCTGGACGTCGCGCGACTCGATCACCCCCTGCTCGCCCAGGCGGAGCTCGTCGAGTGCCTGGTTGACAAACCTATCGAGGTCCAACCGTTGGCGGTCTGGCGCGGTACCGGTCTCGAAGCGCGTGAGGGTGAGCAGGTCATTCACCAGCCGGGTCATCCGGCTGCTCTCCTGTTGCATGGCGTGCAGGGACTCATGGAGCGTTTCCGAGTCGACGGTCTGGCGTCGGCCGAGCACGTCGATGTATCCGGCGATGGACGTCAGAGGCGTGCGTAACTCGTGCGAAGCATCCGCCACGAAATGGCGCATTTCCTCTTCGGACTGCCGCCGGACTTCGAAGGCCTGGTCGATGCCGGCGGCCATCTGGTTGAAGGCGATCGCCAGCTTGCCGATCTCGTCGTTCGTGTTCGGAACGGTCACTCGTTGCTTGTAGTCGCCGGCGGCGAGGGCTCCGGCAGTGGCAGACACCTGCTCGAGCGGTCGGAGCGCCCGGCCCACGATTAGCGGGCTCAACAGTAATGCAGCGAGCAGCACCAGGAGCGAACCGATGATCGCCAATTGCCGGTCGGCGCGCAGGGTCTGGTCGATTTCATCGGTAGGGATCGAAAGCTGGGCGAGGCCCAGCGCCTTGGTCCCATTGCGGATGACGTTGAGCACGACGAGATGGGTCGAGCCATCGCTGGATGTCGCGATGTAGTACGGCTGCGGCGCTCCACTGATGGCATCGAGATACTGCTGGGTCGTCAGGGTGGGCACATCTTCGGTCGAGCTCAGGGTCGCCGGCGCCTGGGCCAGCCGCCCGCCGTTGACGTCGAAGATGGCGGCCGATGTGTGCCGGGACGCCAGCTGGCTGCTGAACTGGTTCGAGAGGATGAGCGCGCGCAGCGCCACCGCCGGACGATTCACATTCTGTTTACGAAAGGCGGTGAGAACCGCCGCGTACTCGCTGGTCAGTACCTGGGCATTGCTCCGAAACAGAACCTCGCGCGCAGCGAAATATTGGGCAAAGCCGCCGACCAGAAGCAGCACGGCGAGCAGGCCCAGGTAAAAAGCCGTCAGGCGCCAGCGTAGGGATCGAAAACGGGCCATGATCAACCGCGCCCTCCGCGGCGCGGCTTGTGGTTCATGCTTTGAGCCGGTACCCGACGCCCCTCACCGTCTGGATCAGCTGGTGCTTCTCGTCGCCGAGCTTTTGCCTTAGATAACGAACGTATACCTCGACGTTGTTCGCGTCGCCGAAGAAGTTGTAGCCCCAAACCTGGTCGAGGATTCGATCGCGGGCCAACACCTGGTTGGGATGCATCATCAACAGCCTCAGGAGGTCGAACTCACGGGCCGAAAGCTCGATCGCGCGCCCCTCGCGGTGGACCTCGCGACTGCTTTCGTCCATGACAATGTCCAGGACTTGTAATTGCGGGCCGGCGCTCGGATTCCGCCGGCGCATGACCGCCCGAATCCGTGCCAGCAGCTCGCCGAAGTCAAAAGGCTTGACCAGGTAATCGTCCGCGCCGACCTCAAGCCCCTTGATCCGATCCGCAACCTCGTCTTTGGCGGAAAGAATGATCACCCCTGTGTCCTTATTGCCCCGGATGGCCTCGGCTACCGCCAGCCCATCGAGCTTCGGCATCATCACATCGAGGACGACCACGTGAGGCTTGAACTCACTGATCAGCCGCAGCGCGGCCTGCCCGTCGGGCGCCGTTTGCACCTGAAATCCCTCGTACTGCAACCCCAGCCGGAGGAAGTCCACGATGCTGCGCTCATCGTCGACGACGAGCACCCTCGGGTTGCGGACCGGCGTCGCGTCCGGGGCCGTTTCCGCCATCTCAGCCCCAATATAACGGCGCTCACGGCGAAATCCCATTACCGCCGGCACTTCTCAGGAGGATCTCAGCAAGCTCGGGGTCGCGCGATTCCCGCAGGTAAGCTCTTTCGGTGCAGCCGGCTGACGCGAAGCAGGGTCCTCGTTTAGCCCGTCGACGGTCCTGGCTACTCCCCTCCCTGGTGGGCGGCTACCTGGCCGTGGTCACCCTGTTCCTGGTCTTTGTCCTGCACCTCTCGGTGTCACCCGAGCGGCTGTTGATCCTGATGCTGATCGCGGCGCTGGTGCTCGGACGCGCCAAGCTGTTTCTCGCGGACTGGATCCCATTCTTGATTCTCTTTCTCTCGTATGAGTACCTGCGGGGGCTGGGTGGCCAGGTCGGTATGCCCGTCCATGACGTCACCGCCCTCGAGCGGTTGATCAGCTTCGGGCTGGTGCCGAGCCTGGCGTTGCAGCAAGCCTTTTACCACGCCGGCCAGGTGAGCTGGTACGACATCGCCGCCACGATGTTCTATTTCCTGCATTTCGCCTTTCCGCTCGGTCTGGGATACCTCTTCTGGATCGTTGATCGGCGGACCTTTCTGCGCTTCTCCCGCGCCTTGATCGCGATGTCCTTCGCGGCCTTTGTCTTCTATCTGTTGCTTCCCGTCGCTCCGCCGTGGAAGGCGGTTCCCGGCATCGTGAAGATCATCGACCATACGCTGCCGAGCTTTACGGACTTGCCCGGCATACCCGTACCGGCCACCGTCTACCACTGGCTCACGCCCAACCAGTACGCGGCCATGCCCTCGCTGCATGCCGCGTTCCCCCTCCTGGGCGCGCTTTTCGCCTTACGCTTCTGGGGCCGCCGGGCATGGCCCACGCTGGTTTACACCCTCGGCGTCTGGCTCAGCATCGTCTACCTGGGCGAGCACTACATCGTCGACATCATCGGCGGCGTGATCTTCGCGCTGGCGGCGTTCTATGGCGAAGACGCGTTCACCCAATGGTGGCAGCGGCGTCGGGCGCGCGGTGAACCGAAGCTGGTTACGACCTCCAGATCTTCTTCATGATGGCGCGGGCCAGCTTGTCGGGGTCGTGGTGAGTCGAGATCCGCGAGTTGACGACGTCCACCAGCACCGCGTGGATGCTGCGCTGGTTCACGGTCGCCGGGTCGTAGACGACTCGCTTGATGCCGGCCGTTTGGGCTGATGGTGGCAACGGGAAATTGTTGTTGCTGTTGACCACCACGAAGTCGAAGATGTTGGTGCTCATGTGACTCTCGATGGCTTTGAGGTGATCGCTGACCCGAAACGCATCCGTCTCACCGGGCTGGGTCGCGACGTTGCAAACGAAGACCTTGATCGCCGGCGAGGCTTTGAGCGCCTCGGCCATCCCGTCGACGACGAGGTTCGGGAGGATGCTGGTATAGAGGCTCCCCGGGCCGACGATGATCATTTCGGCATTTAAGATCGCCTCTTCGGCTTCCGGGTTGATGGTGGGTTCCGGCTCGAGGAAGACGCGTTTGATCGCCGTCGCGACGGCACCGTTGCCGTCGTCACCGTTGGGATGCGGAATGCTGGACTCGCCGACCCGCGTCTGACCGTCGGCCATCTCGGCCATCAGGGTCACGTCCCTCAGGGTGGATGGCACGATCTGGCCGCGGACGGCCAGGACTCGCCCGGATTCCCGGATGGCGTGTTCGAAGTCGCCGGTGATCTCGGCCATCGCCATGATAAACAGGTTCCCGAACGAATGGCCGTTCAGGCTGCCCTCCTTGAAGCGGTGCTGGAAGAGGGTGGTCATCAGGGGCTCGACGTCAGCCAGTGCGGTGATGCATTGCCGGAAGTCGCCGGGCGGGAGGATGCGGTACTCCGCGCGCAGCCGCCCCGAGCTGCCGCCGTCGTCGGCCACCGTCACGATGGCGGTCAGGTTGCCGGTGTACTTCTTGAGCCCGCGGAGCAGGGTGGAGAGCCCGGTGCCGCCTCCCAGGGCGACCACCCGGGGGCCTTTTTGCAGGAACCGGTAGTTGTAGATGATCTCGGAGAGGGCCCGGTCCCGCCCCGGGAGGAAGGGGCCGAGGACGGACTGGGTCAGCTTGTAGAGCGCGTACAGGATGATGCCGAGACCGAGGGCGGCGAACAGCCCGAACCTCGCGTATCGGTCAAGGAACTGGAGGGTCAGGTAGTAAAAGATGTGTGGGAGCACGAGGCCCGAACGGTAGACGTTGGCCAGCGCATAGCCGATGCCCAGGCTAACCAGGACCATCCCGACCATCAGGAGGACGAGCCAACGTTTGACATGGAGGCCGGGGGTGAACCAGCGCACCACCCGGGGGTTCATACGTAAGGGTGCCACCGGCGCCCCAAGCTTAGCACAGCATTTTTTGAACTCATTTCCCGCCCGTTTCGTTACATCCATTGGGCCCTATGCCGGTCCCCGGAAGCGGGCATATAATCGACGCAAGGTCCGGGAGAACGACATTCGGACCCAGTTCACGCAGCCTGTTCAGGGCAAAAGGAGGTCGTCCCCGGATGGCGATCAAGGCAGAGGGCATCACCCGCGCGGCTGAGGCCCGAAAAAAGGAGCAGGCGCAGTACTGGGTCTTTCTCGATGGCGAGTTCAAGCGCTACGCCGACGCCCAGCTGGGCCTGATGACGCATGCCCTGCATTACGGCACCGGCGTCTTCGAGGGGATCCGCGGCTACTGGAGCTCGGAGCACGAGCAGCTCTTCATCCTCAAGCTGCGCGAGCACTACGCCCGCCTGCAGCGTTCGGTGAAGGTGTTAAGGCTCAAGATCCCGATTAGCCTGGACGAGCTCTGCAAAACCAGCATCGAGCTCGTCCGGAAGAACAATTTTCGACAGGATATCTATATTCGGCCGCTGGCCTTCAAGAGCTCGGAAGAGATCGGTGTTCGCCTCCACAATCTGAAAGACTCGTTCGCCATCTACGTCACGCCCTTCGGCAACTACGTCGACATCGAGCGCGGCATCCGCTGCATGGTGTCGACCTGGCGGCGGATCGACGACAACGCCGCTCCCGCTCGGGCCAAGATCACTGGCATATACGTGAACTCGGCGCTTGCCAAGACTGAAGCCATGGAGAACGGTTTCGACGAGGCGATCATGCTCACCCACGAGGGCCATGTCTGCGAGGGCAGCGCTGAGAATATTTTCTTGCTGCGCGATGGCAAGGTGTTCACGCCGCCCACCTCCGACAACATCCTGGAGGGGCTCACCCGGCTCGGCATGATGGAACTGCTGCGGAGCGAGCTGGATCTCGAGGTGGTTGAGCGATCGATCGATCGCTCCGAGCTCTACATCGCTGACGAGATCTTTCTCTGCGGCACCGGGGCGCAGATCTCGCCCGTGATCGACGTCGACCGCCGACCGATCGGCGATGGCCAGATCGGCCCGGTGGTAACCCGCCTACAAAAGCTGTACTTCGACATCGTCCGGGGACGCAATAGCAAATACCGTCACTGGCTGACGCCAGTCTATTAGCGGCGCGCGGCCAGAACGCCGCAAGCTGATGCGCATCGTCGTGGCGCCCAATGCGTTCAAGGGCTCGCTGTCGGCGCTCCAGGCCGCTGAGGCGATTCGCGACGGCGTCCTGGCTGCGGCTGCCGATGCCGACCTCGTGCTCGTGCCGATTGCCGACGGCGGCGACGGGACGGTCGATGCCCTGGTCGCTACAACCCATGGTGAGCGTCTGACGCTGCGGGTACGCGGGCCGCTCACGCATCCGGTCGACGCCGACTATGGCGTGATCGACAACGGCAAAACCGCTGTGATCGAAATGGCGAAGGCGGCCGGGCTGGCGCTGGTGCCGCCGGACCGGCGCGATCCACGCGTGACGACGACGTACGGCGTTGGCGAACTGCTGCAGCACGCCTACGACGCAAAAGCGCGTCACTTTATCGTGGGCATCGGGGGCAGCGCCACCAACGACGGGGGCGCCGGCATGGCGCAAGCGCTTGGTTACCATCTTCTCGACGGCAACGGACACGAGCTGCCCCCGGGCGGCCTGGCCTTGCAGAAACTGGCTCGTATCCATAACGGCGGCGTGCACGCCGACTGGCAACAGGCCGAGGTCGATGTCGCCTGCGATGTCACCAACCCGCTCACGGGGCCCAGCGCGGCCAGTGCGGTCTATGGACCCCAGAAAGGGGCCACGCCGGAGATGGTGGCCGAACTGGATGCGGCGCTCAGGCACTTCGCCGAGATCATCCGGCGGGACCTTGGCAGGGACGTCGAGCCGCTGCCGGGTGCCGGTGCCGCGGGTGGGCTCGGGGCCGGGTTGGTCGCCTTCACAGGAGCGCGACTCCGCCCGGGCGCCGAGATGGTGATGGAGGCGATCAGGCTGGATGACCGGATCAAGGGCGCCGATCTCGTGATGACCGGCGAAGGCCGGCTCGACTCGCAGACGGCGCGCTTCGGCAAGGGGCCGGCGGTCGTCGCCCGTCATGCCCGGAATGCCGGCATTCCCGTGGTGGGGCTGGGCGGCAGCGTTGCCGATGAAGCCGAGCTGTCCCTGCTCTTCGACGGCGTGGAGGCAACCGTGGTGGAGCCCTGCTCGCTCGACGATGCCATGGCGCAGGCGCGGCCTCTGCTGGTGGGCGCGGCGAGCCGCGTTATGCGCTTGCTCGTCGCCGGGGGGCGCCTGGCATAGCCATGAAATCGGGCACCGAGGGAGCGACGACCGGCGGCATGGCCGACCGACTGGACCACGTGTCGGTCGCCACCCGGAAGATCGCGGCGATGGTCCCCCTGATCAGGGATGTGCTGGGCGCGCGTTACCTCATGGGCGCGACGGAGGCGGCCCAGGGTTTTCGCTGGGCGCAGTTCCAGTTCCCGGGGGGCGGTGTTGTCGAGCTGCTCGAGCCGGTTGGTTCAGAGGGATTTCTACATGACTTTCTGAGAGACCGGGGAGAAGGCCTTCATCACGTCACGCTGCGGGTCCGCGATATCGAAGCCCGCACCCGTGAGCTCGAAAATCTCGGCTGGCGGCCGGTGAAGCCCAACTTCGACAATCCGGCGTGGAAAGAGGTGTTTCTCCATCCGCGGGAGACCCACGGGGTGCTGATCCAGCTGGCCGAATCGGCCTTGCCCTACAGCCGGGAGATCGAGTACTACCAGCAGCTCGACCTCGAGGAGCTCATGGCCAGCTCCTGAGGGCCTTACTGGACGTCGAACTCGTTGCCTTCTGGATCGAGCATGTTGACGAAATACTCGCCTCGCTCTTCGATCGCCTTCACCTTCCGCGCCTTCAGCCCAACCAGCCGATCCTCGGCCCGCCAACGTTCAGGTCCAGGTGGACCCGGTTCTTCACCCGCTTCCCCTCGGGTACCTGCTGGAAGTAGATCCGAGGGCCGCTACCGTCCGGGTCCACCACGGCGCTGGCCGAGTTCCATTCGCTTTCGGGGATTCCCTGGGCCTTCAAAAAAGCCTCCCAACTGTCAAAGCCTGACGGGGGATCCTGCTTCTTGTAGTGCAGGGCGGCCGCCCAAAAGGTCGCCAACCCGTCTGGATTCGCGCAGTCGAAAACGATCTGGACCGCGGTCGCCACCGGGGCCAATATAGGCTAGTGCTTGCGGTAGCCGCCCTGAACGCGGCCATCCATGAAGGAGATCTTTGGATGACGCGCTTTCGACGTCAGGCGGCGGGTGATGATGGCGGTGTTGAGCTGGACCACCACGTCGTTGCGCTGGAGGTGGGGAGGATTGGGATATCGTTCCGTGCAGGCCGGGCAGGAATCGAGATGCTGGGCGACCATCTTTCGCTGCTCGCGGCGTAGCGTTCCGGGCGGGAAGTTGTCGAGCAGGTAGGCGATCGTCGGGCAGCGCGACTCCTCGGTCTGGGCCTTGCCCTCCATGAAGAGATACTCTTCCTTGAAGCGCCGGCGGGCCCGGTGCAGTAGCGTTTCAACGGCGCTTTCCGAGACTTTCATCTTGCGCGCGATGTTCGCGTAACTTAAACCCTGGAGCTCGCGCAGCGTCAGGACGAGACGATATTTTTCGGGTAAGCGCCGAGCTACCGACCAGACGGCGTCCCGCAGCTCGCTGATCTCGAGCGCCACCTCCGGGCTCTTTCGGGCGTCGGCATCGGGCACTTGCAGCACGGAATCTTCGTTTTCCTCGTCATCGATCTCCTGAGCTTCGGGGAATTTCTTCCGTCTGCGCAGCTCGTCGTAGCAGAGGTTGGTGGCGATCCGGTGGATCCATGCCGAGAAATTGAAGCTGTCGTTGATGCGGTGAATGGTGCGAAGGATCTGGAAGAAGGTCTCCTGGGTCAGGTCTTCGGCCAGCTGCCGGTCGCGCAGCAGTCGGAAGGTCAGACCGTAGATGGCCTTGTGGTAGCGCCTGAAGAGGGTATCGAAGGCGGCCACGTCACCTGCGAGATAATCGCGGATCAGATCGAGATCCGAGGGCCCCCGGGCAACTCGCGTCACTACCCTGAATACCACCCCGACTCGGCAAAATCGTTCGACGTGAGGTCCCTCCCGCCGAGTCGCGGGCGAATCATAGCACCCGTTCTTGCGCGCGTTGCACGACCCTCGGACGCAATTTCCAACTTTGTCACACGGCCGCGATCTTTTCGCAGGAGTTCCGCGAATAGCTCGTTATAATGCCGCTGTCGTCCAGTTCCACGAGGGCCACAAATGGGCAGTCCGGGGGCCAGAAAAGCCACCACCGTCACCATCCGATTTCTTGACGACGAGATCATGGAGGGCCGGGTGGCCAGTGTAAGCCTGAATCAGCCGAATATCGAGCTTGAGATGCCGGATGAGGCCAGCAATAACGAGCGTGCGCTCATCCCGTTGCCCTCGATCAAGCGAATTACGCTGACCGCCGGCGAACCCAGCTCGGAGGAGCGGGCGCGCGCAGAGCGAAAGGTCGCGATTCGCTTCCAGGATGGCGAGGTCCTCAAGGGCTATCTCGACGGGGAGTTGCGTCAAGCCAGCCACGGGCTTACCCTGCGGCTGCTGAGCGTCGAGAAGGATCGGATCGAGACGCTTGGCATCCCGTATACGGCCCTCAAAGCGCTCTTCTACTTGAAAACCTGGGACACCAGGCCGCCCGAGTTTGACGGGAAGGAAGATCGGCATCTGAATAAGCGGCTTTCCTCGCCTCTCGTGGACCTGATCTCCGACATGGGTCAGCTGGACAAGCTTCGCAAGCGCGGAGCCATCACCGAGAGCGAATTTCAACGAAAGCGCCGCAAGATCCTCGATAACATCTAGAGCCGTCGTCCTGGCCCTGGCGGTGCCGCTGATCGCCAGCTGCAACTCACTGCCGTCGGTGCACGGGCTTTCGCTCGGCACCGCCAGCCCCCTGCCGTCGCCGTACCAGCCGGAGCCGGCGCGCCACGAGGGCGGAACCCTGGTGGTGGGCGACTGGGAGAGCCCGACCAACTTCTCGCCGCTCTTCAACGAAGAAGTACCCGCCGCCCAGGTCGACGCCCTGCTCTATGCGGGCCTGGTGCGGTTCGATGCCAACCTGCAACCCGTCGCGGACCTGGTGCAGCGAGTGCCGACGCTTCAGAACGGTGACGTGACCTGGAACCACGCCACCGGGGTGATGGACGTGACCTACAACCTACGGCCCGACCTTCGGTGGTCGGACGGCCAGCCTTTAACCGCCGACGACGTGATCTTCACCTGGCGGCTGATTGTCAATCCGAAGGTGCAGGGCGTTCTCTCCCCAGACGGGTACGCGTCGATCTCGCGCATCGACATGCACGACTCGCAGCGCTTCACGCTCCATTTCGATCGGGTCTATCCGAAGTATCTGAACCTGTTTCCGGCCGTCCTGCCCCAGCACCGCCTGGCTGCGATCTCCCCGGAACAGTTGCCCGGGGACCCGTTCTGGGCGCGTCCGGACGTGGTCAGCGGCCCCTTCAAGATCTCGGAGCTCATCCCTGACGGGCACATCACCCTGGTGCGGAACGACACCTGGTCGCAGGGGCGGTCCGGGAAGCGGCCCCACCTGGACAGCGTGATCTACAAGATCTATCCCGAGGCTGGCCAGCTGCGCGAGGCCGCCCGCGCCGGGCAGGTTGCCGTCGCGCTGGAACTTCCGGATGACCAGCTCGCCTCCCTCTCGAGCAGTGGCGCCATGACGGTGCAACGACGATCCCAGCTCGCCTACGAGCAGGTCACCTTCAACCAGGCAGATCCGAACCCCCTGACCGGCCAGGCTCCGCTTTGGAAAAACGATCCAGCGCTGCTCCAGGCGTTACGGCGGGCCGTCGACCGGCCCGCCCTCGTGAAGAAATTCTTCCACGACCAGGCCCAGGTGGCCGACTCACCGATTCCGAGCGCCCTGACTCAATTTCACGATCCCGACGTCGCTCTCGATTTCGACCTGAGTGGTGCAAGGAAGTTGCTTGACGGCGATGGTTGGTCCGTCGGAACCGACGGCATTCGCAGCAAGAACGGCCGGCGCTTGAGTTTCCAGTTGGTCACCGCGCTGGGTAGCCCGTTGCGCGACGGCATAAGTCAAGACTTAATCGCGCAGTGGCGGAAGCTCGGTGCCGAGGTCGGTGCCACGCAGGCACACCCCAGCGAGCTGTTCAGTGGCTATGCCGAGGGCGGGCGGCTGGAGCGCGGCCAGTTCGAAGCCGGACTGTGGACCTGGAGCATCGGACCCGATCCCGATGGCGTCTATCCACTCGAGCATTCTTCCCAGATTCCCCGTGACCAGAACCAGGGTCGCGGATCCAACTTCGGCCGCTTCGATAGCCCGGATATCGATCGCAACCTGGACCGAGGGCGCAGCTCACTGAACGCAGTCGAGCGCGCCCGGTCGTATGCGGCGTTCGAGCGAGCCTACGCACGCCTCGGCTTCGAACTGCCGCTGTTCGAGCGGGTGCTCGTCGTCCTGGCCAGCCCGCATCTGCACAACCTCACACCCAACCCCGCGCCCGACACCACGTTGTGGAATGCGGCCGACTGGTGGGTAGACTGAAGCGCCTTGTTAGACAACCTTAGAAAAGACGATAGTTCGTTGACCCGTCCGGGCGATCGCTCGTAGAATGCTGCCCGATATCAGCGCCATCACCCGGCATCGCCGCCCTCGATGGAGGCTGAGGCTGTCAGTGTTCGGAGCTTCCGCCCTGGTGCTGCTGGTCGCCTGCGCTCCAGGGAATAGCAATAGCCCTACGTCGATCAAACCCGGCGGTAAGGTGACGGTTGCGTCATGGCAGGAGCAGGATAGCCTGCTCTCCTGCAATATCACGGCGGCGTCCACCCATGCCTGCGCCTATATCAACCCGGCCATGGAGGGTCTGCTCACCGTAAAGGCCAACCAGGACCCGCTGCCGAACAACCCCAAGGTGTCTGACTACTGGGTGCCGGAGCTTGCCGTCGAAGTGCCAACCCTCGAGAACGGAGGCGTCAAGACGAGCGGTGACAAGATGGACGTCACCTGGAAGCTTCGCCACGGGGTCAAGTGGCATGATGGCGTCCCTTTCACCTCGAAGGACGTCAAGGCGACCTTCGAATTCTGGTGGTTGAAGTACCGCGACAAGAACCCGACGCCACTGGTTTCGACCAGTGGCTGGGACCAGGTGGAAAGCGTCGAGACTCCCGACGACTACACGGCGATCGTGCATTTCCACATCGTCTATGCTGCCTATCTCACGCTGGGGACTGGTCCATACGGCATCCTGCCGGATCATCTGCTGCAGCAGGTCTGGGCCAAGACCGGGAACATCACAACGGACAAGGTCACGGTCAACATCCCGGGTGGTTACAACGGTTCGGACACGCTCGACAAGGTCATGGTCGGCACCGGGCCCTTCATGTTCAAGGAATGGGTGACCGGCGACCACCTGACGCTGACTCGCAATCCCCACTGGTGGGGCGGCGGCGGTCGACCTTACCTGAACGAGATCCGGGTCAAGTTCGACACCGATGCCAACCAGGAACTCAACGAGCTGCGCACGAACGCGATCGACATGGGACTGGACCTCCGTCCATCGCTGCTGCCGCCGCTGTCGCGGCTGAGCGATGTCACGACGGTGACCATCCTGGATAGCGCGTCGGAGCACATCGACATCAATCTGCACAACACGTTCCTCAAGGATGTGACACTTCGAAAGGCGATCCTGATGGGGATCGATCGCCAGAAGATCGTCGACACGCTGCTATTGGGCAAGACGGTGGTGCCGCCCGACGCCTGGATGTGCATTCAGACCGGCGCCTGGTGCCTCGATCCGAATGCGAAACACAGCCCCTACGACCCGGCGGCGGCGAACAAACTGCTGGACGATGCCGGTTACAAACTGCAGGACTCTGGCGACTGCAAAGGGTTTCGCGCCGATCCACAGGGGCGCTGCGTGCGGCTTCATCTGGTGACGACCACGTTGCCTCTGCGCGAAGAGCAGGAGGTCGTGATCGCGTCCGACCTGCAGAGCATCGGCATCGACATCCTGAAACCGTTTGCCAACGTGCCGTCGAGCCGCATGTTCGGATCATGCACCGCCGGGGGCGTCATCTATAGCCACAACTTCGACCTGGCACTGTATACGAACAATTACAGCTATCCGGCTGAGCCGGACTCGCTAGCCTACACCGCTTATCACAGCTCGCAGATCCCGACGGATGTCAACGGCTGTGTGGGTCAGAACACGACGTACCTCAGCGACCCGCAACTCGACCAGGCGCTGGACCAGGCGCGGCTCTCGGTCAGGCTCTCGGAACGGAAGGACAAATACATTGCGGCGCAGCGCCGGCTGGCGGATCTCATTCCCGAGATTCCCCTTTATCAGGCGGTGGATGTGGAGGCCTACAACAAGAAGCTCGGCGGATACAAAGGCAATGAGTTCTGGTGGATGAACCAGACCGCCGACTGGTACACCAACCAGTAGCGCCAAGCTCGGCCTGCATGCTCGCTAAGCTTCTTGCATGAAAGACTTGGCAGAGGCGGCGCTGAACGCGGCCCAGGTGAAGGGGGCCAGTTATGCCGACGTGCGTCTGGACGAGCGCGTTCAACAGGACGTCACCGTCAAGAATGGCCAGCTGGCGGCCGTATCCGACGACGCCAGCGAAGGTGTTGGCGTTCGGGTGCTGGTCGATGGCGCCTGGGGTTTCGCCGGCAGCGCCCGGCTAAGTACGAGCGAAGTCCAGGAAGTCGTCGACCGTGCGATCCGGATCGCCCGAGCCAGCGCCCGCGCCCGGTCGACGCCTGTTGACCTGGGACCGCCGGTCACGTCCAGGGGCCACTATCGAACGCCGGTCGAGCGTGATCCGTTCACTGTGCCGTTGACTGAGAAAGTCGAGCTATTACTGAGGGCGGACCAGGCGATGGCTTCGGTGAAAGGCGTGACCATCCGCGAGGGCTCGATGGAGTTCATCAAGCAGAAGAAAATTTTCGCCTCGACCGAGGGCGCCTACACGGAACAGGAGCTCTTCGAGAGCGGCGCCGGGATCGAGGCGACGGCGACCTCGCCGGACGAGGTTCAGAATCGGTCGTATCCCAACTCGTTTGGCCGGCACCAGGGCGCGGGCGGCTACGAGTACATCTCGGCGCTCCAACTTGACCGGCACGGGCAGCGGATCGGCGAAGAAGCCGTCAAATTGCTGTCAGCGCCTCAGTGTCCAAGCGGCGTGAAGACGCTCATTCTCGATGCCAGCCAGGTCGCGCTGCAGGTTCACGAGTCCTGCGGCCATCCGACTGAGCTCGACCGTGTCTTCGGCATGGAGGCGGCGTATGCCGGGACCAGCTTCATGACCCCCGAGAAGCTAAACCACCTGCGCTATGGCTCGCCGAACGTGACCATCACGGCAGACGCCTTGACGCCAGCGGGACTAGGGACGTTCGGTTGGGATGACGAGGGGGTTCCCGCGCAACGGAGCTTTCTCATCCAGGACGGATTGTTCGTTGGCTATCTCACCTCGCGGGAAACGGCCAGCGTGCTCGGCCAGCAGAGCAACGGCACGATGCGCGCCGATGGCTGGAACCGAATTCCGCTGATTCGGATGACGAACGTCAGCTTGCAGCCGGGCGATTCGACACTGGAGCAGATGATCGCCGAGACGAAAGACGGCGTGTATATGGAGACGAATCGCAGCTGGAGCATCGACGATAAGCGTCTGAACTTTCAGTTCGGCACCCAACTGGCATATGAAATTCTCAATGGCAAGCGCGGCCGGATGCTCAAGAACGCCACCTACGCGGGGATCACTCCCGAGTTCTGGAACTCGTGCGATGCCGTGGCCGGCAAGTCCGAATGGCAGGTCTGGGGATTGGCGAATTGCGGCAAGGGGCAGCCGCCCCAGGTCGCCCACGTGGCGCATGGCGCCGCGCCCACCCGCTTCCAGAACGTCAAAGTCGGAATCCTGAAATGAAAAGCATCGAAGTTGCTCGGCTCACGGAAGAAAGCGAACTGAAACGTTTCATGAACGGCCTGCTGGAGCGCTCACCGGCGCAGCAGACCGAGGTGATGGTCAGCGAATGGGACAGCGCGCTGACGCGTTTTGCCAACAACGGGATCCACCAGAACGTCGCCGAACGCGACGTGAGCGTGCGGGTACGCGTGGTCAAGAATGGCAAGACCGGCGTAGCTGCGATCAATCAAATGACCGAGTCTGCGGCCGCGGACGTGCTGAGCCGGGCGGTCGCGATTGCCGACTTGCAGCCGAAAGGCGAGGTCGTTCCTATGCCCGGGCCGGCGAAAAGCCGGCCGGTTGAGGCATGGTCGGACACGACGGCATCAGTGACACCGGAGGAGCGCGCAGACTTCGTGGAGGCCATCTGCGCGAAAGCCAGACGCGCCGGGCTCAAGGCCTTCGGCGCTTACAGCACCAGCGCGGAGCAGCTGGCCATCGCCAACTCGCTGGGCGTTTTTCATCATCAGCTTTCGACCAAGGCGAGCGTCAATTCGGTTGTCATGGGGGAATCCGGCTCGGGCTACGCCGATCGCAGCGCGAT
>WNGO01001855.1_pt1 | contig 19435 bp, 19 predicted proteins | sample 5400511 | NCBI WGS metagenome assembly WNGO01 (sample SAMN13153380, study PRJNA577476) | soil metagenome | isolation source: 20 cm soil or saprolite under Garry oak tree replicate 2 | place: USA:California | collected 2016-06-15 | reverse complement strand
GCCTAACGAGACACAATCTCAGCCACGGCTCCGGCAGGCGCAAGTGGCCGCCACAGCGCCACACTAGCTAGGAGCGACATCGAACGCATGACGCAGTGGGGGCCGTTGGCTGCCGCGCTTAGTTAGGTCTGCGGAGTTCGTAGGCATTTGATCTCTGACTAAAGTGTCCCTTGCAGGTAACCTCGTATGGCTGCAGCCCCGAAGGGCAAAACAAGCGTTAATACAATGTACAGGACGACGCAGATGCGGCGCACACTTCTTTTATCAGGCTCAGCCTGAAACTGCGCGATAACTCTTTTGTATCGCTCGTTATGGAGCCAAAATAGATATTGGCCGTATCCTGCCACTGCGATTGCTCCAGTAATTTCCAATCGCGATAAGGCCGGTAGTGACAAGCGGGGCGACCAGCAAGATCAAGTATTTCCCACAGAAACAGCAGGTTCAAAAAAACTAGCAGCGTATTGAAACTAGCGATAACAAATTCTGTTGCGCGTTCAGACGGCCAATTTTTCCGTTGGTAACGGTAAACGGGGTAAAACAAATATTGGTATGGCGCGGCGAGGTTCAATTGGACGACGGCACTAGACCTAACGAGAAACCGGCCGAAACTATTCGGCAATTGCTCGTAGAATTCGGAATGATTCGGTCTAATCCGATTTCAGTTGTTCGTCGGTTTTCAATAGCCAGGTCCTACCCGATCTGTTGGCGGTAGGCGGCTGCGTTTTTTAATTTCGCAAGATCATCGGGGCTATCGACCTTGAGCACAAAGAGCCAGCCTTGGCCGAAAGGATCGCGGTTGAGCAAGCCTGGGTCCGCTTCGAGCGTCTTGTTTATTTCGACAACTTTTCCTTTCACTGGCGCGTAAATGTCACTCGCCGCTTTGACCGACTCCACTACCGCGATCGGTTCACGGGCATTCGCTGCCCGGTCCATTTTCGGTAGCTCGACATAAACCACGTCGGTTAACTCGGACTGGGCGTGATCGGTGATGCCAACACGGATGTTGTCACCCTCGCGCTTAATCCACTCGTGCGTGTCGGTGTAAAGCAAGTCGTCGGGAACATTCATGATTTTTTGTAGAGCGGTTTCTTTTCGATGGTGGCAGGAAATTTCTGACCGCGAATTTCGATTTCGATCTTCGTTCCGATCTTTGCCTGCGGCGCGGACAGGTATGCCATGCCAATACCGTAGTTCAAGCTCGGCGAAAGCGTGCCGCTGGTTACTTCTCCGATGCGCTCGCCGTTGCTGAAGACGGTATAGTGAGGTCGCGGTGGCGGCCCCTTTCCCTCCATCCGGAAAGGAACAAGCTTCTGGGCCGGGCCGTTTTCTTTTGTCCGTTGCAAGACGTCGCGCCCGATGAAACTCTGCTTGCTCAGGTCGACAAAAAATCCGAGACCGGCTTCGATCGGATTATGTTCGGGCGATAAATCGGAGCCGTTCAGTGGATAGCACACCTCGAGTCGCAAAGTGTCGCGCGCACCCAATCCACAAGGTTTGATTCCCAATTTTTCGCCTTTTTCCAAAACTGCATTCCACAACTCCGTTGCGATTTCAGCGCGGAAGAAAATTTCGACGCCGTCTTCACCGGTGTAACCGGTTCGAGCGACTGAAACGGTTGTTTCCTTGAAGTTCAGATCGACAATCGAATTCCGGGGCGGCAACTCGATATGTGGTCCGAAGAGCGCGTGAAATAATTCAGCGATCCGCGGACCTTGAATTGCCACTCCGCCGAAATCTGCGCTGCGGTTCGTTAGACTTACTTCTCTACCAGGAACGGCGGTTTCTCCGGCGGCTGCCGGACCGGGGCGATCTGGAGATCGCTCTTCCTTGAGATGCTGATCCAGCCAGTTGAAATCGTCATCAACACGGGCGGCATTCACGACCAACAAGAACTCCTGGGCGCCGATCCGATAAACGATCAGGTCATCGATGATTCCGCCGGCTTCGTTTAATAAGAAGGTGTATTGACCAATACCGACATCCAGTTTGCTGATATTGTTGGTCAACATGGTGTTGAGCCAGTCGCCGGCGCCTTGGACGATGAATTGGCCCATGTGGGAAATGTCGAAGACACCGACGTTATTTCGCACCGCCTGATGTTCTTCGACAATGCTGGTGTATTGCACCGGCATGAGCCAGCCGCCGAAGGGAATAATCCTGGCGCCGCGCCGCACATGTTCTTGGTAAAGCGGAGTCGTTTTCTGCGCGGTCTCAGTCACCCCGCCAAGCCTAAACGTCGACACTGGGGTGTCAACGCGGCTAAATCAGGGGAGCGGTCGCCGCGCGACCCAGCCTTCCGATGCTTGCCAAGCAGCTTTATTGCTCGATGTCCCCGGAATACGAAATGGCGATTGAGAGCCTGCCCTGAGCCGAGCCGAACGGGCCCATTGCCGCTAACTCTTGAAGACGAAGGCCGAGACCCTTACCGTGGGCGCGAAGATGACCTGGCTCGACAAACTGGAAAAGCGATTCGGCTTTTTAGCTGTTCCCGGACTGCTTCGCTATGTGGCGGCGCTCAGCGCGGTCGTGTTTTTGCTCTACAAGTGGGACCCGAGTTACCTGCGCCTGATTGATCTCGACCCGACGGCCGTCCGTCACGGCGAGCTGTGGCGGCTCGTCACTTACATTTTTATTCCGCAACTAGGCAGCCTCATCCCAGCGCCCGATTGGTTTAATGCCGCGTTCTTCGCTTTCTTTCTCATCTGGGTGGGGGACCGCCTCGAACAAGCCTGGGGTTCTTTTAAACTCAACCTCTATTTTCTCATCGGCATGATCGGCACGACCATCGCCGCTTTCTTCTTTGGCGCGCGCTTTTCAAATTCGATGTTGATCTCCTCGCTCTTCTTCGCTTTCGCCCGGTTCTATCCCGATGTGGTCATTTACTTCGCCTACATCCTGCCTCTCAAGGTAAAATGGATCGCCTGGGGATATGCTGCGCTTCTCTTCTGGCAGTTTCTGGTTGGCTCGATGCAGTTTCGCAGCGCTGTCGTCGCCGCGCTCGCCAATTACTTGCTTTTCTTCGGTCGCGAACTATTTCACGAAGCGCGACATCGGCAGGAAGTTTCCACGCGACGCCGACGCTTCGAGGTGGATGCGCGCTCGGTTGAGGCGGAGCCGCTGCACAAGTGCGCCACTTGCGGTGCGACGGAATTAACTGATCCCAACATGGAATTCAGGGTGTCGCGTGACGGCGAAGAATATTGCATGGCGCACTTGCCGCGAGTGAAAACCGCGACGCAATAATTCGACAGGCTGGAAGCCCATTCGACTTCGCTCAGGGCAGGCTCTGTCGGCCACGGAGGATAGGCATCCTTGCCTGTCTTGGCCGACACGCTTCCAGCGTGTCGAAAATGCAGACAAGAGTGCGGCAAGCTAGAAGCTTGCCGGCCGAGTCAGGCTGGAAGCCTAACTTCCGACGGTCTCCGCTTGAACTCTGCAGAGCTTGACCCGGTCTTGGCAGGGCGGAAACTAGCGCGATGACTGACAAGAGTGTTGCGCTTGTGCCCGAGCAAGGCTGGCACTGCGTGCATCTGTTTTACCGGATCGAATACGGGCAATGGCAATTGCTGAATCGAGAGGAACAGAATGCGGCGAAAACCAACCTTGCCTCGCTTGTGCAGGACGTTCGGGCGATGGAGTCGACGCAGTTGCTTACCCTTAGTATCGTTACGCCGAAGGCCGATCTTGGATTCATGCTGATTACGCCGGACCTGCATGACGCCAACAAGATCGAGAAGCGAATTTCATTGGCTCTCGGCGCGGACCTCCTGACGCCGGTTTACAGCTATCTCTCGCTCACCGAAGAGAGCGAGTACACCACAAGCGAGGACGAATACGCCGACACGCTGGTAAAGGACCAGAAAATCGAGCGAGGCTCGGAAAAGTTTGACGAGGCGATGAAATCGTTCCACGAAAGAATGAATCATTATCGTCAGGAACGAGTCTATCCGACGCTGCCTGATTGGCCGGTGGTCTGCTTTTACAATATGAGCAAGCGGCGGGGCGAACAGCGCAACTGGTATGCCCTTCCGTCGAACGAGCGCCGGAATTTAATGAAGGGCCACGCCACGATTGGCCGCCAGTTCGCCGGCAAAGTGAAACAGCTCATCACCGGCTCGACCGGTCTCGACGACGCGGAGTGGGGCGTGACCCTGTTCGCACGCGACACGTTTCAGATCAAAGCCATCGTCTACCAAATGCGCTTCGATGCGGTGAGTGCCGAATACGGCGAGTTCGGCGAATTCTTTGTTGGAATCCAGCTCCCGCTCGACGAATTGTTCCATCGCGTGCAGCTATGAGATTGTGGCGGCGCTCTATGAGCGCCGGGACTCCGGAAAATTTGCGGCAGTCGTAGACAGCCGCTACAGGACGGCAGGATGGATGGGTGACAGAGCGGTCTATTGTGCACGCCTGGAAAGCGTGTGTGCCGAAAGGCACCCGGGGTTCGAATCCCCGCCCATCCGCCGATGTCGGACGTCACACGTCAGAGATCGGATGTCAGAGGGCAGCGTGGCAGTTCATCGTGTCTCGGCCGCGCGGCTTCGCGATGGGCGTTGTCGTCGAGGCTTTAGTTCTTCACCTGGCCGGGTTCGCGACGCGTCAACACTTGCTGCTCTTGTCGAACCTTGACGATGCTGCCGTGCGGAAGGACACCGCGGAAATTTGTGCCTGGATAAATGATACAGTCGCGACCGAGCACCGAGCCCGGATTAATGACGGCATTGCAACCGATTTCGGTGCGATCCCCAACAATCGCGCCAAACTTCGTTAGGCCAGTGGCGATGTTGCCATCCTCGGCCACGACTGCAATTTCACCATGGTCCAGTTTCACATTCGACAGAATCACACCGGCGCCGAGATGTGCGCGATAACCGATAATGGAATCTCCCACATAGTTGAAGTGCGGGACCTGCGCTTCATCGAAAAGAATTGAGTTCTTGAATTCGCACGAGTTTCCCATCACCACGCCGTTGCCCACGATGACGTTTTCGCGCACATAACAACCGCTGCGGATGTGGCAGTTTTCGCCGATCCAGGCCGGTCCCTTCAAAACCGCGCCTTGTTCGATGATCGTCCCTGCTCCCACAAAAATATTTCGACTGATAAATGGTTTCCCGAGAAGCTCACCGAGCACGGCTGGCTTGAGCCGAAATTGCAAATAGCTTGCGATTTGTTTCAGGGCGTCCCAGGCGTACTTCTGGTCTTCGAACAGTTTTTGGTGGGCAGTGTGCTCGAGATTAAGGAGTTCGGCAGGGGCAAACATGTCGTTATGGCGCATTCAGGATGAACAAAAGAGACTGTCTTCTGCGAGCGGAAAATGTTCCGGGAAGCGAACGCGACCTTGCCGGCTGGTTTTCGGCGCCTCGCGGAAACAAGGAGCGGCGCTCTCCAGAGCGCCGTTTATTTTGGCGGGATGACAATTCAGAAAGTGATTGGATGCCCAAGGGTACATCTAACAGTACAGGGACGAGACGCAGCTTGTAGCTTGCCTTAAGCGGCGGTTGAAAACCGCCGCTCCTTGGACATCCGATGGCCGACTCAAGCACCGGGGCGCCGCGTAATTTTCTGCCCGTCTTTGGTATCGCGCACTTCCCAGCCGCGAGCGCTGAGGGCATCGCGTAGTTCATCACTTTTTCCGAAATCTTTTGCCCGCCTCGCTTGCGCGCGCGCCTCCGCCAGCTGGGCGATCTCAGCGGGAAGTTCCGCCGTTTCTCTCTCGAGGTCGAGGACGGCATTGATGCGCTTCCACCAATCCAACCAAGCATTCGCCGAGACAGCGTCGAACTTTTGTTGATCCATTGCGCGATTTGTTTCGCGAATCGATTCAAACAAAAAGCCAAGCGCGGCGGAGATATTTAGATCATCATCGAGCGCTTGCTCGAATTGCTCATGGGGCAAGTTTGTCTGGTCGCTGCCGGACTGTTCGACATTCGAAAGGGCGGAACTCGCGGCGCATTCGCGCAGACGGTCCAGCCAGTCATCAATTCGCTTCAACGCTTCTCGCGCCTCCTCCGTTCCCTCCCAGGTGAAATTGAGCGGCGCCCGAAAATGGACGCGCATCAAAGCGTATCGAATCTCACGACCGCTGTAGCCTTTGGCGAGAACGTCAGGTATTGTGTAAAAATTCCCGAGCGACTTCGACATCTTCTGGCCATCGACCAACAGATGAGCGCAATGGAGCCAGTAGCGGACGAATTTCTTTCCCGTGCAGCCTTCAGTTTGTGCGATTTCGGCTTCGTGGTGCGGGAAAATGTTGTCGACTCCACCGCAGTGAATGTCGATCTGATCGCCCAGCAGAGCGGTGGACATGGCGCTGCACTCGATATGCCAGCCGGGCCGGCCACGGCCCCACGGGCTTTCCCAGCCGACATCCCCGTCTTCTTCGTCCCACCCTTTCCAAAGTGCGAAATCTCCGATGTGCTCCTTATCGTATTCGTCATGCTTTACGCGGCCGGTCGATTGCAGCTGGGTAAGATCGATATGCGCCAGTTTCCCGTAGTCGGGAAACTTGTTGATGCGGTAATAGACCGACTTGTCTTCAGCCTGGTAAGCAAGGCCGTGTGAAATGAGTGTTTCGATCATGGCGATCATGCGGTCGATGTATTGTTGATCGGTGGCGGCGGGAAATTCCTGGGCATGCTTGATTCGCAGCGTGTCGAGATCTTCGAAGAATGCTTTCTTGAATGGCGCGGTGAAATTGGAAAGCGGAATCTTGGCTTCGCGAGCACCGCGAATCGTTTTATCATCCACGTCGGTGATGTTCATGACGCGGTGCACCTGATAGCGGCGCAGTTCGAGATGTCGCTGCAACAAGTCCTCGAAGATATAAGCGCGGAAGTTTCCGATGTGCGCGCGACTGTAAACAGTCGGTCCGCATGTGTAGATGCCGATCTGGCGGGAAGCTGGATCGCGCGGCTCGAACTGTTCGAGCTGCCGCGAGTAGGTGTTAAAGAAACGCAGCGGCATCTCGATCACTGGAGTGATGGAGTAAAGGAGTAGTGGAATAATGAAACCGGATTGCTCATGATACCATTACTCCAGCACTCCATTACTCCAGTTCCACCGTTGCCACCGCCATAGCGGCAATTCCTTCGCCGCGGCCAATCGTTCCTAATCCCTCGTTTGTTGTTGCCTTAATGCTCACGCTCGATTCACTGACGCCGATTGCGTTCGCAATTCGTTTTCGCATGGCGGAGATGTATGGAGCAATCTTCGGCGCTTCGGCAATTAGAGTCGCGTCGAGATTTATGGGACGAGTCTTTTTCTCAGCGAGGATGGACGCGACTCGTCGCAAAATATCGATGCTGGCAATTCCGCGGATCGATTCATCCGTATTTGGAAAATGCTGACCAATATCACCCGCACCGATCGCGCCCAGGAGGGCGTCGGCGATGGCGTGCGACAGCACATCTGCATCGGAATGTCCTTCCAAGCCCCGTTCGTGTGCGAGTTCCACGCCACCCAGAATCAATTTCCGTCCGTCGACCAGACGATGCACGTCATAACCGATTCCACATCGAATCATGTCAAAGCTTTAAATCGATGACGCCATTGGACGCAACAATGCTGTACTTGTCTTTCATATCAGTGCGCGGGCGCAGGTCGACGCTACCGCCGGCAGTTTCAACCAGAATCCATCCAGCGGCGACATCCCAAAGGCTGATGCCTTGTTCGATATAGGCATCGAAGCGTCCGCAGGCAACGTAGGCCATGTCGAGCGCGGCGCTTCCCATCAGACGGCATTTGCGCGCACGGTGGACCATTTCCTGCAAGAGCGGCAGACCAGCTTCGATCGTCACACCCGTTTTGGAGAGACCGACCGAAATGACAGCCTCAGCCACATCGGCGCGATCGCTGACGCGAAACGGCTCACGATTGAGGGTAGGCTTGTCTCCTTTTTGCACACTCCACATTTCATCGCGCATGGGATCGTAAACAACGCCAACGACGATTTCGCCTTGGAAGCGAAGGGCAATAGAAACACAAAAGTGCGGGATACGATAAAAATAATTCACGGTGCCATCGAGCGGATCGACGACCCACTGATGGACGCTCGTTTGATCACCAACGATGCCTTCTTCTCCATAAAGCGCGTGCTGCGGAAATTCCTGCAAAAGCGACGTTGTGATGAGATTCTGCGCCTCGACGTCGATCTCAAGCTTGATATCATGGGCTTCGGCCGCGTTGACCCGGAGCGGACGGTGAAAGTTTTGGCGAAGTAATTCACCCGCGGCCCGCGCAGCTTTCTCGGCCGCATCGCGATAATGCGTCATGATGAGACACTAATACAGCCATTTACTAAACTGCCAATGCAAGCGGTTGGGCGACAATAGCCCAGCGTTTTAACGCTGGACGTTCGGGCAGAACCGTAATCGAGTCCCGTTAGGGACGACAGAAGCTGGCCATGCATTTGTTTAGGGATCGCGTGTCGGGTCACGGATTCGAGACGTCGGATTCTTCGCGGAATAATCCTTTCGTCCCTTAGGGGACTCGCTCGCCTAATTCCAAATAGCCGTCCCAGCGTTAAAACGCTGGGCTATTGTCGCAGCATTCATGCGCGCAAAAAAAACCGGGAGGAAAATAAATTCTCCTCCCGGGTTGAAGGTTGGATTTTGGCCGCGAAAGATTTTCGCGGCCGTGATCAAGCTTGGGGCCTTAATGCCTCTTTTTCTTAGCTGATTTTTTCTTCGCTGCTTTCTTTCTTTTCTTTGCTGCCATCGACTATTCCCCCCTTTCAATCCGCATCTGCGGGTGATTTGTGAAGAGTTGGGAATGACTTCACTACACGAGTCAAGTAATCATGACATTTTTTTTGTCAAACGTTTTTCTCGCATGTTTGAAAATATTTTTACGAGCTCGCGCGCGATATTTTTTTTGGGCGCGCGCGCAATTTTTTTTATTTCACCATCTCGAAAGAGGATTGTTACTTCGTTTTCATCGGTTTCCATGCCGGAGGTAATCGTGCTGACATCATTCGCTACGATGATGTCACATTTTTTTTGTTCGAGCTTTTGCCGCGCGTTTTTTTCGAGATCATTTGTTTCGGCGGCGAACCCAACCAGCAGGAATTGTCGGTCCTCTTTTCCGAGCGATGCGAGAACGTCGCGCGTCGGTATGAGTTCGAGCGAAACAGTTTGGTCTTGCTTTTTAATTTTGCGCGGCGAAACAGTTGCCGGCTTGTAATCGGCCACCGCCGCGCACATCACCACCACGTCAGCGCCCTCAAGATGCCGATGAACCGCGTCATACATTTCGTCGCTGCTCAGCGACGAAATGAGCTCGACGCTTTTCGGGGCGGCAAGATTTACCGGCCCCGAAATAAGAAGGACATTGTGTCCGGCTTCAGCCGCAGCCTCCGCGATGGCGTAGCCCATCTTGCCGGACGAGCGATTGCTGAGATAACGAACCGGATCGATCGGCTCGCGCGTCGGCCCGGCCGTGATAACAAATCTCACGCAATCAAGTTATCCTGCCGCGCAAGCAAAAACTCAGCGCGAAAGGCGATATCGTCCACTTTCCAAAGTCGTCCCAGTCCTTCGTAGCCGCAGGCCAGCATTCCTTCTTCGGGTCCAATGAACTCAACCCCGCGCGATTTCAATGTTTCCACATTTTCTTTGGTGGCGGGATGGTCCCACATTTTTCCGTTCATGGCGGGCGCAAGCAGAATAGGAGCGCGGGTCGCGAGGGCGATGGCGGCGAGCGGATGACCGGCCAGACCGTGCGCCAGCTCGGCGATTATGTTCGCGGTAGCTGGGGCAATAAGAAGCAGGTTGGCGCGGTCGGCCAGCTCAATGTGCCCCGGTCGCCAATTTTCTTTTTCGTCGAAGAAACTGGTCGTAACCGGATTCTTTGAAAGCGTCTGTAAAGTCAATGGGGCGATGAATTCCGTGGCGTCATGCGTCATTACGACAAAGACCTCATGGCCCTGCTTCACCAGCAAGCTAACGAGCTCGGCCGATTTATAAGCGGCAATCGATCCGGTCACACCGAGGATGACAGATTTCGCGCCGGGCTGAATGCGCACAACTTTTCGCGCACTCATTCTCTCAACTTTGCGTTTGGAATTTCTTTGCATCAAAGCTGGCCAATTATCGTTGGATGAGACGCCGGCTGAGATACCGCTCTGCGCCCATTATATGTCGGAACTTTTCCAAATCCTCTTCAACTGATTGGCTGATGATAGTATAACGATAATCGCGCCACAATTCCATCTCCCGAGCGGCATTCATAAGGCGCAACTCGACTTGTTTCGGGGTTTCGGTTCCGCGTTTGATTAGTCGCCGTTGTAACTCCTCCAGATTTGGCGGCATAATAAAAACATCGGCCAGGGCCTGGCGGATAAATTCGTCATCGCAGTTACGAATGGCGGCGGCGCCCTGCGTGTCGATATCAATCAAAACATCGACACCATTCTTCAGATTGTTGAGCACCGGGTTTCGCAATGTGCCGTAATAATGTCCGTGCACCTTCGCATACTCCAGAAATTCGCCTGCCTGCACGCGCGCCAGAAAATCTGATTCGCTGAGGAAATGATAATCTTCCCCCTCAATTTCGCCGGTGCGGGCTGGTCGGGTTGTGCAGGAGACAGAATAAACAAACTCCGGCGTCTGCCGGAACGCCTCGACCAATGTCGTCTTGCCTGCACCTGACGGCGCGGAAATGACAAACAAAATTCCGTAACGGCCGAACTGTTTGGAAGTCATCTCAAAAATTGGGGGGAAGCAAGCGAGATTGCCGCAGGTCGGATGGCAAAACCTGAACGACAAACATGTTCTTCATGCACTGGTAGGAAACGAGCCCCGCTGAGTTATTCTTATTTGTGAGAAGACTTCTATTCAAGGTTCTGAATCTGCTCGCGAATCTTTTCGAGCTCGGCTTTACAAGCGACCACGCGTTGCGAAATAAACGCATCGTTCGCTTTGGCACCGAGCGTGTTCAATTCACGAAACATTTCCTGGGTTATAAACTCAAGCGTGCGACCGACCGGTTCGTTCTTGCGCAGATGATGAGCAAATTGTGCAAGATGACTTTCCAGGCGCGTTAGTTCCTCCGAAATATCGGCCCGATCGGCGAAAAAGGTGATCTCTTTGACAATGCGTTCGTCGTCACTTGGAATGGGTAGCCCGGCTTTTTGAATGCGATCGAGCAGCGCGGAGCGATATTTCTTAACAACGTCGGGATGGAGCGCGCGGATTTCTTTCAGTTTTTTCCGCATCGCTTTGAGACGGTGAATCAAATCTTTGGCCAGATGTTTGCCCTCGCGCTCGCGCATTTTAATTAACTCAGCCAGGGCGACGCGGAGAGCGCGGTCAACCGCCGGCCACACATCCTCGGGCTGGATTACTTCTTCAGGCGCACGCATGACACCGGGCGCTTGCAAAATTGTGCCAATGGTGATTTCGCCGGGCGCGCTCAATTCTTTTTGCAAGGCGCGCATGGCATCGTGATAGGAACGCGCCAGCTCAGCATCGAGAGCCAATGCTCGCGCACCATTGGCGGCGTTATGGACACAGACGAGCACGTTGGTTCGACCACGGGAAATACTCTCGTTGATGGTCTGGCGAATGCGCGGTTCCAGCTCAGTCAAATCACGTGGCAAATTCACCACGATATCGCTCTGTTTCCGGTTCACCGAATTCAATTCGACACTAAACTTCGCGCCCTTGTGATCGACTTCACCGCGGCCATATCCGGTCATCGATCTCACGATTTTGGATCTCGCGTTTTAGATTTCTGAGCTATGGCACGATTGTCGACTATCCCAAAAGCGTCTTCGTTCATGCGTTCAATAAGGAAAGACCAAATCACAACTATTTAATGAGTCCTGGGATCGAAAATCCAAAATCTAAACTCCGGAATGACCAAGATCTTTATCGCCGCGGCCGGAACAATTGACCACGATAATTTCAGTTTCGGACATTTTTGGAGCCGCCTTAATGACGTAGGCGAAGGCATGCGCTGTCTCCAGCGCAGGAATGATTCCTTCGCTTTTGGAAAGCCGCTTAAAGGCGGCCAGCGCTTCGTCGTCCGTCGCATAGGTGTATTCAATCCGTCCGAGATCTCGTAGATAACTATGTTCAGGTCCAACGGCGGCGTAATCGAGTCCGGCCGAAACTGAATGGGTTAATTCGATTTGACCATCGTCATTGGCGAGTAAGAACGTTTTTGTGCCTTGCAAGACACCGAGCTTGCCGGTCTGGAAACGTGCGGCGTGTTTTCCACTCTGAATTCCTTCTCCGCCAGCCTCGACTCCGACCATTCGCACCTGGTGATCATCCAGAAATGGATGAAACAAGCCGATGGCGTTGCTGCCGCCGCCGACGCAGGCCACCAGCAAATCGGGCAGCCGACGTTCCCGTTGCAGGATCTGATCGCGAGCTTCAAGACCGATCACGCGGTGAAAATCGCGCACCATCATAGGGTAGGGATGTGAGCCGAGAGCGGAGCCTAATATATAATGAGTGGTGCGCACATTTGTGACCCAATCGCGCATCGCTTCGTTAATCGCTTCCTTGAGGGTAGCCTGGCCGGCCGTGACCGGTACAACCTGCGCGCCGAGGAGTTTCATGCGAGCGACATTAAGCGCCTGACGTTCCATATCGACGCTGCCCATATAAACGACACATTCGCAGCCGAAGCGCGCAGCCACTGTGGCCGTAGCGACGCCGTGTTGGCCGGCGCCGGTTTCAGCGATAATGCGGTGCTTGCCCATCCGTCGCGCCAGAAGAATTTGGCCTAAGGTATTGTTGATCTTATGGGCGCCCGTGTGCAGAAGGTCCTCGCGCTTGAGATAAATTTTCGCGCCGCCGAGGTCGCTTGTTAGGCGTTCGGCAAAATAAAGGGGGGTGGGTCGCCCGGCAAAATCGCGCAGGAAGGCCGACAATTCGTCTTGAAATGCCTGATCGGTCTTGGCGCGTTCATATTCACGCGTCAACTCGTTGAGAGCCGACATCAGTGTTTCCGGAACGAACATCCCGCCGTAGGGACCAAAGTGGCCGCGGGCGTCTGGGACCGTGTCAAAAGAATACATCGGCGAAGGCGAAAACTGAACGTCCAACATCCAACGCTCAACGTCCAACGCTCAATGAAGCGTATTTGCGATCAGAGCCAGAACAGCGCGGCGATGCGGGGAAGGGAGGGGAATGGAATCAATATCGCGGAGCGAGAACCATCGGCGATGTTTACTTCGCCCGGCAGGTTTCTGCCGGAAAACCGCCAGGTTTATGCGGTAGTGGGTAAACGGGAATACTGCTGCGTGGATTGGTTGACGCGATTTAGGTCGGCTCAGTGGAGGCAATATCCACATCCCGCGCCAGCGCCCCGTTGATTGTTCAAGCAGGATTTTGTTTCGCCTGACGGCAAATGAATGAGTTTCCAACAGTCGCTTCAGGCGTGGACGCGCCCTTCTGATTGGAAGCAACCGGGGATGTTGCGCGCGGCAAAATTTCTGCACCGGGCAAAGGCCGCATTTGGGAGCACGCGGGATGCAGATCATGGCCCCAAGATCCATAAGCGCGGAATTGAGAATGCGGGTGTATCACTAGGAATTTGAATATTGAAAAGTCGCGCCATCAGGCGGGCAATATTCGCATCGACGACGGCGACCGGCTGATCGAAAGCGAAACTCGCGATGGCATTCGCGGTGTAACGACCCATCCCAGGAAGAGATTGAAGTGAGGGTACGTTTCGCGGGCATCGTCCGCCGTATTTTGTCAAAATGGTCTTAGCCGCGGCGTGCCGATTGCGCGCGCGCGCATAGTAACCAAGCCCCTGCCAGGCGTGCAGAACATCGCTCTGCGAAGCGTGAGCCAGCGCGTGAAAATCAGGAAAGCGCCGGAGCCATCTATCGTAATAAGGCAGAACGCTAGCAACCTGAGTTTGTTGAAGCATGAATTCGGAAACGAGAATTGCATACGGGTCCCGCGTGTCACGCCAGGGCAGATCGCGGCCATGGTGGTGGTACCAGCCAAGCAGGGTCGAACGAAACCGCTGCTTGTGTTGAAGTGCATTCAAAGCAAGCAAATGTTCAACGCCCAACGCTCAACGTCCAACATCCAATGCAGAAAATTGAGCGTTGAGCGTTGAGCGTTGAGCGTTGAGCGTTGAACGTTGAACGTTGACGCGAAACGAAAGTGAATTCCTACACGCATGCTCTTACCCACGAACAGGCAACAAAGCTTCGCGCGTTGCTGCAAGACCTCGGTTTTCAGTTCGCGCCTAAGGAGTACACAGTTTTTTTCGCGCAAAAAAATAAGCTGAGCGTCGCCGTCTACGAAAAGGGGCCGAAAGTCCTGATTCAGGGCAAAGGGGTAGAGGAATTAGTCCAGTTCGAACTGGAGCCAAAAATTCTGGGTGAAGCGAAGTTGGGATACGAAGAAGTTCATTCGCCGGAAATGTTCGAGCCGCACTTCGGCGTCGACGAAAGTGGGAAGGGCGATTTTTTCGGGCCGCTCGTGATCTCGGGCGTGTATGTCGATGCGAAGATTGCGCGCAAGCTTCTCGATGCTGGCGTGCAGGACAGTAAGCGGATCGGCTCCGACGCGCGCATTCGCGCACTGGCAGAATCGATTCGTAAAACTACCGGCGGCTTGATCGACACGGTGCTAATTGGTCCGGAGAAGTACAATGAGCTGTATGAAAAATTCGGTAACCTCAACACTCTGCTGGCTTGGGGACACGCGCGCGTGATTGAAAACCTTTTGGCGAAAAAACCAAATTGTCCGCGCGCTCTCTCGGATCAGTTTGCCGATGCCCGGGTGATCCAGCAGTCATTGTTGCGGCACGGCAAGCAGATCAATCTTGAACAACGCACGAAAGCCGAATCGGATATCGCCGTGGCGGCCGCATCTATCCTGGCCCGCGAAGCGTTTATTGATTGGCTCGAGCGTCAGAGCAAAAATCTCGGACTGCGTTTAGAGCGCGGGGTGTCGGCAAATGTAAAAGAGGTCGCCAAAAAGCTGGTCGAAACAAAAGGGCCGCACACTCTCCGTGAGGTGGCAAAAGTTCATTTTCGGACAGCTCATGAAATCTCGCCCGGGGAATACGCGGCGCCACCAGCCCGGCGGGCGTGGAGAAAGTAAAGCTGGGGGCCGTTTCTTGTCGTAAACGGCGTCTGTTTAACGACCAGCGCTGGCTGAACTGGGAGCACCATAGGTGCGTCATGTTTATAGTGTGCCCAATCGGGAGAGCCCAAGCTCCGGAGGAGTCCCGCGATGGCGGGATTGTCTTGGCACGAGAAAAAATGTGTCGCCACTAGGCGGCTAAAGGCTTTGTGCCCGGCGCTCTATAAACATGCCCCGGCTACGGCGGTCCTCGCGCGCCTGGCACAACGCTAAACCGATACCCTGACAAGGTCCGGCAAGGTTCCTGCTCTTACAGGTTTCCGATCTCTTGTGCCATTGTGGAAACCCGTCTCCTTATTCTCAACGCGGACCCGGTCTTCCAGGACGAAGCGCTAGGCCTTTTCGATATGCTGGACGGGGTCGAAAGCCGAATTGCCCGCACCCTTCCGGAAGCCGTGGCAATTCTGCTGGCAGAAAATTTCGATGCGTTCATCGTTGAAGGCGAAGCGGCTCTGGCGTTGGAGCAATGCACCAATGCCCGCCAACATTTCCCCTCTCTTAATATAGTCTGCCTGTCGCCGCGCCAGAATCCGGCCGAGGCAGAGGAGATCGCGCAGCTGCAGAACATCACTCTTATTTTCGTGACGGGAAACAAGCGCAGGCTGGAGCGCAGCATAAGCAACTTTGTCAATTCATTAGCTGGCACGGCCGGGACAGCCGCCGAAGGAGTCGATCCTTGCCATTCTCTGATCGGCAATCTCAATCAGTTTTCAGCTGCCGAGATCTTGCAAATGAGCTGTTTGAGTCAGCGCAGCGGCCGTTTCACGTTTAAGTCGGGGCGCGGCAACAGTGAGATTTACCTGCAGCATGGTTCGGTGCGGCACGCTGTCTTCGGTTCGGTCGAGGGAGAAGCCGCTGTGGCAGAGATTTTCCGATGGCGGCAGGGTCGTTTTTATTTTGAGGAAGGCATCATCAGCCAAGTGCAAACCGTAGATCGGCCCTGGGCCCATCTCTTGATCGATAATTTGCAAAAGCTCGACGAGACACTGGAGCTGGTGGAGCGTGTCGTGGGGCCATGAGGAGTAAAGAGCTGGAAACGAAGCTCCGTCTGCTCAATATCCAGTTGGATAGCTGGAAGAAGCTGCATGATCTGATCACCTACGGATTGGATAAGGCAAAGCCAATCATCTCGGCCGAGCAAGAGCGCCAGTTTACCGACACTCGTGGTCACTTGCTGCAAGAGACTGAGTACGTCTTTACGCAGCTTAACATGGTGGGCGAACTCTCGGGAAAGGCCATGAATGTATTGCAGCGCGCATCATCGGTGCGCGGGGTCCGGGATTTAACAAATGACGAGATTCGCCGATTGGAGATGGAATGGAACGGGGTTTTTACGAAACTGGGGGTTGTTCAGGGACAACTGAAGGCACGCCAGAAGGAGCTAGCCTCGCAAACAGCTCTTAAGTATTATTTGACCCGGGTCTTCCAGCGTTCGCCCGTGGCGGCCCATTAATTTCTGGTCGCGAAGCGGCATAATCGTGCTTAGTTCTCTGAGTTGAGGAACTTACCGCCTTTTGGCGATAGTTCTTTTTAGCAGGTTTTTTTGTTGAAAGTATCCACCCATTTGGGGTCGAAGAACCGATTACTAGGTAGTATGGCAAAGTTAACCAAACGCGATATCGTAGTCGCCATCAGTAATCAGACAGGGATGGTTCAGCATGAGGTCTTCGATGTAGTCCAGCGAACGCTTGACCAGATCACTGATAGTTTGGCCAGGAATGTCGCCGTGGAGCTGCGCAACTTTGGCGTTTTCCAGCCCCGGCTGACGAAACCGAGAGTGGGCCGAAACCCAAATCAGCCAGGCAGCAGTTTTGTGATTCCCCCGCGCGCGACCGTCAAGTTCAAGGCGGGGAAAGTCATGCGTCAGCGGGTCGAAAAGCTTTCGCGTGAATTGAAGGAAGCCTCCGAGCGCAAGGGACCAAACGGACAGGAGCCAAACCAGAAGTAACCTCTGCCGGCAGGTCGATGATAGCGCTTACATGACGATAGCGCTCAGGTGATGATAGCGCTTAAGTGTGTCAGGCTGGCTCAAGATCGAGCAAGTTCCGGATAGCTTCTTCCAGCCGTTCAAAATTGATCGGCTTGGTCAAGTGCTCCGAAAACCCTGCCGCCCGCGCTTTGGTGATGTCATGTTCCATCCCGAAGCCACTTAGGGCGATGCCACGTAAGCTTCTGATGGCTTGCAGTTCGCGCATCAGTTCATAGCCACTGCGGTCGGGCAGTCCGATATCGCTGATGATGAGATCGAAATCCTGCAGGCGCGCCTTCTCCACCGCCTGATCGGCGGTATGTGCGACCGTGATATCGTAACCGCGGCGCTCCAGCATCAATCTCATCCAGTGCACGTATCATGGTGATCATCGACTACGAGGAGTCGGCGCGGCCGCGTATCGAGACGCTTCTTAGGCATATCCGGTGCGGGTTTGACCTCCCCGTCGCCGACTATTACCGGAGTCGCTACCGTTCTGAGCGTAATGGCGAAGGTGGCGCCCTTATCGCGGCCCGTGCTCTCGACTCGAATCTTGCCCCCGTGCGCGTCTACCATCGCTTTAGAGATGGCCAAACCAAGACCTAGCCCCCCAAATCGCCGCGTGATAGAGCTTTGCCCCTGTTCGAATGCGTTAAAAATTTTGTCGATCTTTTCCGACTCAATCCCAATACCAGTGTCAATAATGCGAACCTCGATCTCCTCCGGTGTAGGGTTGAGTGTTTCGATAGTGATTCGCCCGCCCGTCGGGGTAAACTTGACACTGTTCTTAATAAGGTTCCAGAAGACCTGCTGTAGGCGTGCCGGATCCCCATCCACATGGGCGTGAACGGCGTGCAGCTGAAATTCCACGTGAATATGTTTGCCGGCAGCCTCTTCACGACAAATCTCGTAGGCGCGCTGAACTGTTTCGTTCACCGAAACAGTCTCGAAGGTTAGCTGCAATTTGCCCTTCGCGATCCGAGTCACGTCGAGCAAATCGTCAATTAACCGAGCCTCCAATTCGACGTTGCGACGAATCACCGCCAAGGCATGGCGAACCTCCGGCGAATCCGGGGTGCTCGCTTCCAGTTCCCCAACCATCGCGATCACGGGCGAGAGCGGGTTACGCAATTCGTGAGACAATAATGCCAGAAACTGGTCTTTGGCCGCATTGGCGCCGATTAATTCCTGGCGCAACGTGACGTCGCGCGTTCTGTCTTCCACCAGGTAGAGAATGCCTTGAATGGTTTGTTGCGAACCTTGCAACCGAAGGAGGTTCACATTCACGAAATGCGTCATCCCCCCTTCATCTTTGAACGGCTGTTCGATTAATTGAAAGGGTGTTCCAAAAGAGAGGACGCGCTCGATCGCACCGGTCGGAGCAATTTTGACGTCGTCGTAGGTAGCCTGAGTAATGTCTGCTCGCGCTGGCAATCCGCCAAAACGATGCGCCATTTGTGTGAACGCTTCGTTGGCTTGGAGAAAACGGCGCGAAGCCGGATCGACGAACGCGATTCCAGTCGGCATGTTCGCCAGAATTTTCTCGTTGAAAATTACCTCTCGCTCAAGGCGCCGGGCAGACTCAGTTTGGCGCCGGTAAAATTTCCCGCCTAGCCAGGCGAAGACAGCTGTCAGCGCGATCAGCCATGCGGCCAGCACAGTCATGCGCCCGAGCAGATCGTGGACGGGCTTGTAAGCCACAGCTCTTGGTTGCTCAACGATCGCCATCCAGCCGGTCGATTCGATCGGGCTAAAGGAGTAAAGATTTCCGTTCCGCTCGATGTGGCCGTTACGATTTCGGCCGATCTCTTTGATCAGAGTTTGCCCCACCGGGGAAAGGGCGCCGGAATTTGCTTTGAAATCATTCGTGAAAAGCGGGACGCCATTTTGATCCAAAACCTGGCAAAGTGATTGATCCGCAAATTCGATGGTCGACAGACGGCGGCCAATTCTTTCCACCAAGACGGAAACGCCGAGGTATCCGGCGACCGTGCCATTGGGAGCGCGCACCGCACCGACGATATCTGTGGCCATTCGCTTGTCGGAAGGTCGCGGATGAACCGCTGAGACATATGCCTGGCTCGAGGTACTTGTTTGTTCTTGCCAAAATGCCGATCCGTAATCTTTTCCCAGCATGGCCGGGTCCGGTGGAACCGATGCGACCAGTTCCCCATCGGCCGTGGTGACGAACATTCCGTCGATGCGCGGGTGCGCATAAAAGGCGGATACCAGCCACTGCTGGGCGGCCATCTGCGCAGCCGGGGCGGCCAAAATCTTCGACATCTCCGGCAGTGTTTGGTAGTACTCAATGATCCCACTGGTGCGGCTCAGATCGTCGCCGACC
>WNGO01000814.1_pt1 | contig 19458 bp, 18 predicted proteins | sample 5400511 | NCBI WGS metagenome assembly WNGO01 (sample SAMN13153380, study PRJNA577476) | soil metagenome | isolation source: 20 cm soil or saprolite under Garry oak tree replicate 2 | place: USA:California | collected 2016-06-15 | reverse complement strand
CGTGCGCTGGCAGCTCGACAGCCCGCCGGCCGAGGTGCCGCCACTGCGCAGGGGCTGATCGGCGGGGCATTGATCTTAAGACTTCTTAACGGCGCGGGATCTTCCCGCGCCGTTTTGGCGCGCTTTTCGGGACAAGATCATGCCCTCGCAGCGCGGCGACAACGATTGGTTAAGGTTAACAGGCGATGATCAGCACCGGGTTGAAAGTCCGATGGAGCGTAGCGATGCGTAGGTTTCTGCTGGCGGCGGTGATATCAGGAGTGGCGGCCGGCGCGCAGGCGGCCGACATGCCCGATCTTCCGATTCTTCGCGGTGGTTTCACCGAAGGGCCGGCCGCGGCAACGGTCAACTGGCAGGGCTATTATATCGGCGGGCAAGGAAGCTACGGAACAATCACGTCAAAGCTGCATTCCGGTAGCAACAGCGGTCTGCAATCGGCGTTCGTCCCGCCAGCCTGGCAACCGTCAGGACAGCTGCTGCACGGCGAAAACGGTGGCGGTGGCGCATTTGCCGGTTACAATTCGCAATGGGACGATGTCGTCGTTGGCATCGAAGCAAACTATCTGCATGGCGGCTTGCGCGCGTCCTCCAGTTCTCCGGGGGTTACCGTTGTCAACAACGTTACTGCAGTGACCAATTCCAACCTGGCGGTGCAGGTGTCGGACTTTGGTTCGTTGCGCGTTCGTGGCGCCTACGTCATTGGATGCTTCCTGCCTTATCTATTTGGCGGCGCCGGGCTTGGTAGCCAGACGGTCGAAGGCAGCCTTTCGGCTTATCCTCCGGTGGTTGCGTGGAACGCCGACAAGACGAAACTAGTGTATGGATACTCCCTGGGTTTCGGTGTCGACATCATGCTGGATAGAGGATTGTTCGCACGAGTTGAATACGAATATCTGCGTGTGACGTCGAATTTCGATTCCAATGTGAACAGCGTGCGTGCAGGTCTCGGCTACAAATTCTGATCTCGCCGCCTGACCGGTCCGTCTGATCCTGTTGACAGAATTGCCCTGGACTGTTGCACTGTCGTTGTAACCACGGCAGCGGCGGCCATGAAAATCTACGGCGATAGCAATTCGGGCAATTGCCTGAAAGTAAAATGGGTCTGCGACAGGCTGGCGCTGTCCTACACATGGATCGGCGTCGACACGCTCAAGCGCGAGACTCGTACGACGCAGTTTCTCAAGCTCAACAGCGCGGGCCAGGTGCCGACGGTCGAGTTCGAGGATGGCCGCGTGCTGGCCGAATCCAATGCCATCATTCGCTATCTCGCCCGCGGCAGCGATCTCATCCCCGCCGACGCATTTGCGGCCGCGAAGATGGACGAGTGGCTGTTCTGGGAACAATACAGCCACGAGCCCTATGTCGCGGTGTGCCGCTTCCAGATGGTGTATCTCGGTAAAGCCTCATCGGACCTCGATCCCGACAAGATCAAGCGCGGCTACGCTGCGCTGGCGCGGATGGAGCACCAGCTTGCCGCGACCAAGTTTCTGGTCGGCGACGCCTTCTCCCTCGCCGACGTCTCGCTGCTGGCCTATACGAGGCTGGCGCATGAGGGCGGTTTCCACCTCGACGGCTATGCCGCCGTGCGTCGCTGGATCGGCGAGGCCGAACGGTCCCTTGGCCTGCCGCCGGCGCGCTGAAGTCAAGCGGAATTATCATGGCCGGGAATTCCACGATTACCATCCGGCGCGCGCGCCGCGACGACGTCGGCGTCATCGTGACGATGCTGGCGGACGATCCGCTTGGCAGCGCACGGGAACGCCTCGAAAACCCGCTGCCACCGTCGTATTTCCACGCCTTCGAAGCGCTCGCCAGCGATCCGAGCATCCGGCTTGTGGTAGCGGAGGATGGTACAGGCGCCATCGTCGGTTGCCTGCAGCTCTGCATCCTGCCGGGGCTAAGCTCGCAGGGCGCCTCGCGCGGCCTGATCGAGGATGTTCGCGTCGCCGCCCATTGCCGCAGCCGCGGCATCGGAGAGCGCATGGTGCAATGGGCCATCGCGGAAGCGCGCGCCAGGGGCTGCAAGCTGGTCGAACTGCTCACGCATAACACCCGCATCGATGCGCAGCGATTCTATGCGCGATTGGGATTTCAGCCGAGCCATGTCGGGATGACGCTGCGATTTTGACACAGCCAATCCTGGGCGCCGATCCGCGCGGCGTTGCGTCCATTGCGAAACGTGTTTTGCCATTCATTCCGGTTAACGCGCGATAAACTAACCGGCCCTTCGTAATTTTTTTTGCGGAGCGATCCGTGACAACTTGACGTATCCCGTGAGGCGGCTCGGGCAGCTTTGGGGACCCCAGATGAAAAATTATTCGATTGTGAGGATCGGCAACGAGTACGTCGTGCAGGCGAACGAAAAGAGCGTCTTGAAAATCTCCAGCAGGAGAAAGGCGGCCAGGCTTGTCACCGACGCGGCCGAACTGTTGGATTCGCAGTCGCCCCCGCTGGCGCCGCCGGACCAGGAGGCCGAGCCATCAACCGCCCGTGATCCCAGCGTCATACCTGATCCATCCAAAGTTCCTTGACGATTTAGGCTGATTCCCTTATGCACCGCGGCGGGAAACCTCTCCCCACCGAGAGGCAGCTATCTGGAAGGATAGGTCATGACTGCAGCGAAGCCCGCTCTGCGGCCGAATGTGCCGCATTTTTCGTCCGGCCCCTGTGCCAAGCGCCCCGGCTGGAACGCCCAAAATCTCAAGGATGCCGCTCTCGGCCGTTCGCACCGCGCGAAAATCGGCAAGGCCAAGCTCAAGCTCGCGATCGAGCTGACGCGCGAAGTGCTTGAAGTGCCAGCCGGTTACCGGATCGGCATCGTGCCGGCCTCCGACACCGGCGCGGTCGAAATGTCGCTGTGGTCGCTGCTTGGCGCGCGCCCCGTGACCACGATCGCCTGGGAATCCTTCGGCGAAGGCTGGGTCGGCGATATCGTCAAGGAGCTCAAGCTCAAGGATGTCACCAAGCTGCACGCCGGCTATGGCGAAATTCCCGACCTGAGCAAGGCGGATCCGGCTTCCGACATCGTCTTCACCTGGAACGGCACCACCTCGGGCGTCCGCGTTCCCAATGCCGGCTGGATCAGCGCCAACCGCGAAGGCCTCACCATCTGCGACGCGACCTCGGCGGCGTTCGCGCAGCCGCTCGACTGGCCCAAGCTCGATGTGGTGACGTTCTCCTGGCAGAAGGCGCTGGGCGGCGAGGCCGCGCATGGCATGCTGGTGCTCTCACCGCGCGCAGTGGAGCGGCTCGAGAGCTACAAGCCGGCATGGCCGCTGCCGAAAATCTTCCGCATGACCAAGGGCGGCAAGCTCAACGAAGGTATTTTTGAGGGCGAAACCATCAACACGCCGTCGATGCTGTGTGTCGAGGATTATCTCGACGCGCTGAACTGGGCGAAATCGATCGGCGGCCTCAAAGCCCTGATCGGGCGCGCCGACGCCAACACCAGGGTGCTTGCCGACTGGAAGGCGAAAACACCGTGGATCGATTTCCTGGCGAAGGACCCGGCGATCCTTTCCAATACCTCGGTGTGCATGAAGGTGGTCGATCCCGCGATCACCGCGCTTAACCCGGACGCGCAAGCCGACTTCGCCAAGCGGCTGGTGGCCCTGGTGGAGAAGGAAGGCGCGGGTTACGATTTCGCGCATTATCGCGACGCACCGGCGGGTCTTCGCATCTGGTGCGGCGCCACGGTGGAGGCCAAGGACGTCGCGCTGCTGACGCAGTGGATCGACTGGGCGTTCGCCGAGACCAAGGCTGCGCTTCCCAAGGCCGCGTAAGTTTTCTTTTTAACCTCGCCCCGTTCTTACGGGGAGAGGTCGGCGCGCAGCGCCGGGTGAGGGGCTCTCTCGGCTGTCACCTCGCTCGTAATTGCCCCTCACCCCAACCCTCTCCCCGTAAGTACGGGGAGAGGGAGAAGAGATCGCTCCGAGACTTTCATCTTACTTTCGGCCTTAGCGGCCGACCCTCCCCCGACAGGGAGGATGAAGGAAACATCAAATGTCCAAACCAAAAGTTCTCATTTCCGACGCCCTGTCGCCCGCCGCCGTGCAGATCTTCAGGGACCGCGGCATCGAGGTCGATTTCCAGCCCAATCTCGGCAAGGACAAGGAAAAACTCGCCGAGATCATCGGCGATTACGACGGGCTTGCGATCCGCTCCTCCACCAAGGCCACGGCGAAAATCCTCGAGAGGGCCAAGCGGCTGAAGGTGATCGGCCGCGCCGGCATCGGCGTCGATAATGTCGAGATACCGGCTGCCACCGCCAGGGGCATCATCGTGATGAACACGCCGTTCGGCAATTCGATCACCACGGCCGAGCACGCCATCACCCTGATGCTGGCGCTGGCGCGCGAAATTCCGCAGGCCGATGCGTCGACGCAGGCCGGCAAGTGGGAGAAGAACCGCTTCATGGGGGTCGAGATCACCGCCAAGACGCTCGGCGTGATCGGCTGCGGCAATATCGGCTCGATCGTCGCCGACCGCGCGCTCGGTCTGCGCATGAAAGTGATCGCGTTCGATCCGTTCCTGTCGCCGGAGCGCGCCAAGGACATCGGGGTCGAAAAGGTCGATCTCGACGATCTGCTCAGGCGCGCCGATTTTATCACCTTGCACACCCCGCTGACCGAGAAAACGAAAAACATCATCGACGCGGCGGCACTGGCGAAGATGAAAAAGGGTGTGCGCCTCATCAATTGCGCGCGCGGTGGCCTGGTCGACGAGCAGGCGCTGGTCGCGGCGCTGAATTCCGGCCATGTCGCCGGCGCAGCCTTCGACGTGTTCATCGAGGAGCCGGCCACCTCCAACGTGCTGTTTGGCCATCCTAACGTGATCTGCACGCCGCACCTGGGAGCAGCGACCACCGAAGCGCAGGAGAACGTGGCGCTGCAGGTGGCCGAGCAGATGTCGGACTATCTGTTGAGCGGCGCGATCTCCAACGCGGTCAACTTCCCTTCAATCACGGCGGAAGAGGCGCCGAAGCTGAAGCCGTTCATCGCGCTTGCCGAAAAGCTCGGCTCGTTCGCCGGCCAGCTCACCGAGAGCGGCATCCTGAAGGTGCAGATCACCTATGAGGGTCACGTCGGCGCGATGAAGATAAAGGCGCTGACCTCGGCGGTGCTGTCGGGCCTGCTGCGGCCGATGCTGGGCGACGTCAACGTCGTTTCGGCGCCGGTGGTTGCCAAGGAGCGCGGCATGGTGGTCGACGAGATCGTGCGCGCGTCGCAGAGCGACTATGAAAGCCTGATCACCGTCACCGTCACCACCGAGCGCCAGGAACGATCGGTCTCCGGCACCGTCTATCACGACGGCAAGCCGCGGCTGGTGGATATCAAGGGCATCCGGGTCGACGCCGAGTTCGGCAAGTCGATGATCTACGTCACCAATGAGGACAAGCCTGGCTTCATCGGCCACTTCGCGAGCCTGCTTGGCGATGCCAGGATCAACATCGCGACCTTCCATCTCGGCCGCAACAAACCGGGCGGTGACGCCATTGCTTTGGTCGAGGTCGACGGCGCGGTGCCGGCGGACGTGCTCGCCAAGGTGCAGGCGCTGCCGCAGGTCAAACAGGCCAAGGCCCTGGCATTTTAAGCCGGTGAAATTCTGAGACGCGGAATTTCGAAAGCGGCCCGCGGCCGGCCGAGACTTGCGGTGTTTACAGCCTCTGCTTCCTGCGCTGACGGAGGCGGGCCTGCCGGACGGTATTTTTGTCGCCTCCGGTAAAAATGTGTACGATTGCTTCTTCATACGCGCCATAATCGGCCACCTCAAAGGGAGAGAAAAAAATGCGTGAAGCCGTTATCGTTTCCTATGCACGCACGGGGCTGGCGAAATCCGGTCGCGGCGGGTTCAATATCACCCCACCGATGTCGATGGCCGCCCACGCCATCAAGCACGCCGTGGAGCGCGCCGGCGTAGACAAGGACTACGTCGAGGATTGCTATCTCGGCAATTGCGCTCATGGCGCCCCCAATATCGGCCGCCAGGCCGCGCTGCTCGCCGGCATGCCGAAATCGACCGCCGGTGTCTCGGTCAACCGTTTCTGCTCGTCGGGATTGCAGACCATCGCGATGGCGGCAAACAGCATCCGCTCGGACGGCGCCGAATGCATCGTTGCCGGCGGTGTCGAAAGCATCTCGGTCCCCGGCGGCGGCTCGCCGAAGGAATCGATCGATCCGGAGTTATTGAAGGTCGCACCCGATATCTTCATGGCGATGATCGACACCGCCGATATCGTCGCCGAGCGCTACAAGGTCAGCCGCGAATACCAGGACGAGTACTCGCTGGAATCGCAGCGCCGCATGGCCGCAGCCCAGCAGGCCAACAAGTTCAAGGACGAAATCGTCCCGATGAAGACCAAGATGAAGGCGGTCGACAAGGCAACCAAGGCCGAGAGCATCGTCGACTATGTCGTCGACCGTGACGAGTGCAACCGGCCCGACACCACGATGGAAGGCCTGTCCAAGCTCGAGCCGGTGAAAGGCCCCGGCAAATACATCACCGCCGGCAATGCCAGCCAGCTTTCGGATGGCGCGGCCGCCGTCGTGCTGATGGAAGCCAAGGACGCGGAAAAGCGCGGCCTGCAGCCGATGGGCCGCTTTGTCGCGTGGGCGTCGGCGGGCTGCGAGCCGGACGAGATGGGCATCGGCCCGATCTACGCGGTGCCGAAGCTGTTGAAACGCCAGGGCATGAAAATCGACGATATCGATCTTTGGGAGCTCAACGAGGCGTTTGCCAGCCAATGCTTGTATTCCCGAGACCAGCTCGGCATCGACCCCGACAAGTACAACGTCAACGGCGGCTCGATCGCCATCGGCCATCCGTTCGGCATGACCGGCGCGCGGCTCACCGGCCACATCCTGCAGGAGGGTCGCCGGCGCAAGGCCAAGTGGGCCATGGTGACAATGTGCATCGGCGGCGGTCAGGGCGGCGCCGGATTGTTTGAAGTCTATAGCTGAGTTCGCTTCGGCATCGGCCGGCACAGCAAGGTGCCCTTAGTCACCAGCAGCGCGGCGCGATAATCGCCGCGCTGCTTTTTATTGATCGGTATCGGCGTGCGAGCCGGCGACAAAAGCCGTCGACAACAGGGCAGTTGCTAGAGCACGATTGCCTTGAGTTGAATCGGCGCGGATGTTTGGCTCACCTCGCCCCGCTTGCGGGGAGAGGTCGGATTGCGAAGCAATCCGGGTGAGGGGGAGTCACCGCGCACACCAATGTCCGGAATTTGCGGAAGCAGCCCCTCACCCCAACCCTCTCCCCGCGAAAAGCGGGGAGAGGGAGAAGTAATCGACCGCCGGTGCTGCCTTGACCTAACCTCATCCCGCTTTAGCTGTTCGGGCCACGGTCCATGCTGACGGGTTGCCAGCGCCGCAGCAAGGTATTTTGCAGCACCGATGGATTGACGCAGCTTACCGGCCACAGGCCGGATAGAACAAGCGACAATTCGTAGCCGACGCGGCGCTTGCGCGCCTCGTCGAAACGCGCCGAGGCCGAGGCGACGTGGGCCGTCAGCGTCACGTTGTCCATGCCCAGCATCGGATTGTTGTGCGAAGGCGGCTCCTTCTCCAACACGTCAAGCGCGGCATGCGCGATCCAGCCCTCCTGCAGCGCCTTGATCAGCGCTTCCTCGTCCACCGTCGCACCGCGCCCGGTATTGATGAAAACGGCGCTCGGCTTCATTTGCCTGAAGTGCTTTTCGCCGAGCATGTGATGGACCTCGGGGCGCGCCGGCGCGTGCATCGATACGAAATCCGATTGCGACAGCACCTCCGACAGGGTCGCCGGTATCACGCCGTGCTCGGAAATCAGCGTCTCCTGGATAAACGGATCGTAGGCCATCATCCGCAACCCGAACGGCGCCGCGCGCTTTGCGACGGCGCGCGCCACCCGCCCGAACGAGATGAAGCCCAGCGTTTGCCCCATGAGCCGTGGAATCTTGAGTAGCGCCGGGCGGCCCTCGGACCAGCGTCCCTCGCGGACAATTTTGTCTTGCGCGACCAGGCGGCGAAAGCCCGCCAGCAGCAGCATGATGGCGTGATCGGCGACTTCCTCGATGAAGGTGTCGGGAATGTTGGTGACGGGGATGCCGCGCGCGGTCGCGGCCTTGACGTCGACGCTGTCGACGCCGACGCTGCCGAGCGTGATGACCTTGCAGTTTTCCAGGGCATCGATGATGGCCTTGGTGATCGGCATGCCCTTGGCATAGATGGCGTCGGCATTGCGGGCCGCGGCGATGAACTCGGTTTCATTGGCCGGCGCCTCGACGATCTCGGCGCCGATCGGATCGAGTGCTTCCTTCTCGAACCCATAACCGCCGCCGGCGACCGTAAAACTCGCGCCTTTCGGCGTCACAATTCTGAACTTCGACATTTCATCTCCCGATTGATTTTCGGTGTTGCAGAGATCGCGATGTTATCGTCACTGCTTCTCGATTCCAGCGTTTTTGATCAATCTCTCCCACAACACCAGTTGCTCGCCCACGAACGTGCCAAGCTGTTCCGGCGTGCCTGAAAACGCGTCCATGCCGAGCGTTGCGAGCTGCGCCTTGATTTCGGGCTTCTCGACGATCTTGCGGATTTCGGCGTTGAGGCGCGTGACGATTTCCTTCGGTGTGTTGGCGGGCGCGAAGTAGCCCTGCCAAGACGTGATGTCAAAATCCGGCACGCCCGCCTCCTGCATCGACGGCAATTCAGGCAGCAGCGGCGATCTTTCCTTGGTGGTGACGGCGAGCGCGCGCAGTGCGTTGCCCTTGACGTGCGGCAGGCCGGTGAGCACGTCGATGAATATCATCGAGATGCGGCCGCCGATCACGTCGTTCAGCGCCGGAGGCGAACTCTTGTAGGGCACGTGCAGCATGTCGATGCCGGCGTTGTGCGCGAATGTCGCGCCGGACACGATGCTGGATGAGCTGCCGCTGGCGTAGGTCAGCTTGCCCGGATTGGCCTTGCCATAGGCAACCAGCTCCGGAACGTTTTTGGCCGGCAGGTCGGGATTGACCACCAGCATGAACGGAAGGTCGCCGGTGCGCGCGATCGGTGTGAAATCCTTGACCGGGTCATAGGTCAGGGTTTTGAGCAGGTACGGGTTGGCGGAGTGCGTGGTGTTGGTGGTGACGAACAGCGTGTAACCGTCGGGGGCGGCGCGCGCGACGTAGGTCGCCGCGATCATGCCATTGGCGCCGGGTTTGTTGTCGATGACGATGCCGACGCCGAGCGCCGCACCCAGGTGCTGCGAAATGATCCGCGTCGTGGTGTCGGTGCCGCTACCGGCCGCGAACGGCAACACCAGCGTGATGGTTCGGTTCGGATAGGCGGTTTGCGCCGAAGCGGCGGAAACGAGCCCCGCGGAAACCAGTGCGCATACCGCGGCCGTCCGCAAGCGTTGTATCATCAGCGAAGTCATTCTGTTCCATCCCATAAGGCTTCTTGATCGGCTTCTTGACGGGGCAGGCTAGCCTGCCCGAGGCGAAAGCGGAAGGCGGGACGGCGTCCCTTGGAGTTCCCCGGATGCTGCGCAGCGCGCCGCACTTGCGGCGTGTTGCGCTGCTGATCCGGGGCCCATCTTCTTCGACTGCGAGATGGGTCCCGGCTCTGCGGCGCACCGCTCAAGAGGCGCTGCGCCGCGTCCGGGACACGTAAAGCTACACCACCGCCGATGCCGGCCGCGACGCGATCACCACGCCCGCCAGCACCAGCATATAGCCAACGAGATGATACAGCCGCGGCTGCTCGCCGAGCAGCAGGATCGCCATCGCCGAGCCGAACACCGGCACCAGATGAAAGAACGGCGCGGCGCGGTTCGGTCCGATCAGCGCGATGCCGCGGTTGAAGAACAAATAGGCCAGCGTGGAGGGGAAGATCACGACATAGATCAGGGTCGCGGTCGTCAACGCGTCGAACTTCAGCGTAAAGCCGGTTGAGAATTCCCAGATCGAGAACGGCAACAGCAGCAGCGCGCCGCAGCCGGTGGTGAAGGAAATCAGCGACAGCTGGTGCATCTTCGGCCGGCGCAGCATCAGTGCCGAATAAAGTCCGAATACCAGCAGCGCCGCGGCGAACATCACATCGCCCTTGTTGAACCGGATGCTGGCGAGCGCGCTAAAATCGCCGCGCAGGACGATGGTCAGCACACCCGCAAGCGAGATGGCAATGCCGGCGAGCTGTGCCCATGTCAGCCGCAGCCCAAACAGCAGCAGCGACCACAGCGCCACGAACAACGGTCCCGATGACTGGATCAATAGCGCGTTGAGCGCCTGGGTGTGTTGCAAACCCCAGTATGACAGCGCGTTGTTGAGGGCAAACCCCGTCGCCGACAGCACCACCATCAGCGCAAGATGGGAGCGCAGCACCGGCCAGTCGCGTCCAAGATGCCCCCATGCGAACGGCAGCAATATCAGGAATGCCCCGATCCACCTCACGCAGGACAGCGTCAGCGGCGGCACCTGGCCGGCGACATATCGCCCAAGCACGATATTGCCGGCCCAGAACAGCGAGGTCAGGCTCAAGAGCAGATAGGGCTGGTTATTGAACCATCCGAGCGGATCGCGGGCAGGCGGCGATGGTGCGGGAATCGTCATCGGATCGCATTAGTTGTGCCGGATTCACGGGCCGCGACAAGTCCCGCCCTTGCAATGCTACAATGTGCGGACCTTATCGACAGCGATCGTGGAGAACGTCATGGGCGTGGATCTACTGAATATCAAAGGCCTCAAGGAGCTGGAGCATCAGGGGCCGATCGTGATGGTGAACCTTATGCGATTCCGTGAGCGCTCGCTCGATGGCGACGGCAGCGGTTGGGATGCCTATCTGCGCTACAGCGCCCTTACCGTGCCGATGATCAAGGCGCGCGGCGGCACGTTGTTGTGGACCGGCAACGCCAAGGCGGTTGCGCTCGGCCGGCAAGACGGCAACAAATGGGACTATGTGGCGCTGGTGTACTATCCATCCGTTGCGGCGTTCGTCGACATGATGACCTCGGCCGATTATGAAAACCTGAGCGATCCGCATCGCCGCAGCGGCTGCGCCGAGCACGTGATCGTTGCGACAGCCGAGGCCTACAGCAAATTCAAGATTGGGTAGATTCAGATCCGTCATTGCGAGCCATCCAGGCAAAATGGAGACGTTGCATGTGCGAGGTGTGTCGTCGCGAAAGTCTATCTCATCAGGCTCAACCCTCACGCCGTGGTCTGCTCCGACTTTTCGGCGCAGCTGCCGCCGGGCTCGCATTGACCGGAACGGTCAACGCGAAGGAGGCCAAGAAACCGCCAAAACCGCAAAATGTAGTGTCGCCCGATGCTTCATTGGAGCTATTGACGAAAGGCAACATGCGGTACGTCGACGGAGTTGCCAGGCGTCATGACTTCAAGAGCGAACGGGAAGCGCTGGTTGGGGGACAGAATCCCTACGCGGGCATCCTGAGTTGCGCCGACTCTCGCATTGCGCCCGAATATGCCTTTGACAGCGGCAGAGGCGACCTGTTCGTCTGCCGGGTGGCGGGCAACTTCGCCAATGACGATACGATTGCCAGCATGGAATATGCGGTTGCCATCCTGCACACGCCCCTGATCATGGTACTTGGCCACGATGCCTGCGGCGCGGTTGATGCGACCATCAAGTCGCTCAAGGACAATACCACGCTGCCGGGCCATCTGCCCTCCCTGGTCACAAGCCTCGCACCCGCGGTGAAAGCTGTTTCGGGGAAGCCCGGCGATCCGCTCGACAATGCTATCAGGCAAAACGTCACCGATAATGTCGCTAAGCTGAAATCTGCCACCCCGATCCTGAATTCCGCCGTCGAACAGGGCAAGCTCAAGGTGGTAGGCGGCATCTATCGGCTGAAGGATGGTCGGGTCGAAATGATCTCATGAGCAGGAGCGCCTCGTTGTGATGACCCCAGCCGCGGCCACCTCGCAACCGGCCGCCACGCAGCGCCAGCCTATCGCCGTCTTGCGGCCGAACGCCCGTCGGGTGACAGCGCACCAAGTGCGCCGGCAATCGCCCGCACCACGACATCAGCCGCTCGGCCGCAGTAAACACGCCGGGAATGGCTCTCTGTTGGATCCTCTCCCACCTCGTGGCAGAATAGTTGGATGATCCAGCTTCGCGACGCACGACAAAACGAGCTCCCGAGTCTAAGTGCATTGTGCCTCCGCTCAAAAGCCGTGTGGGACTATGACGCCTCATTCATGATTGCGTGCCGGACTGAATTGACGCTGGTTCCCGACGAACTCAAGTCCACGCACGTTCAAGTGGCCGAGCGCGGAACGCTTCTTGCTGGATTGGCTCAGGTCAAAGTCACCGACACGGACGCAGACCTCTTGAAGCTCTTTGTCGAGCCTGCGCTGCTGCGATCAGGTGTAGGTAGGGTGCTATTTGAGTGGGCGACGGCGAGGGCCAAAGTCTCGGCGCCGTTCGGATGGTAATTGAAGCCGATCCTGGCGCGGCGCCGTTTTACGAACGCATGGGCGCCCGTTATGCGGGATTCGCTCCCTCGCAATCGATCCCGGGACGGGTATTGCCGCGTATGCTGTTGGAATTGGATAAACTGGCGGCGACCAGGCTGCGTGTCAGTTCCCAGCAAAATACCTCGCACCCGCCGGTTTCCGCGAGGCAACGAAAACGCCGGTCAGCACCAGCGCAAAGCCGATGATGTGGAACAGCTGCGGGCGTTCGCCGAGAAAGACGATGGCCATCGCCGATCCGAACACCGGCACCACATGGAAGAACGGCGCGGCTCGGTTGGCGCCGATCAGCTGCACGCCGCGATTGAAGCACAGATAGGCCAGCGTCGAGGGAAACACCGCGACGTAAAACAGCGTCAGCAGGTTCATCGCGTCGAGCTGCATCAACGGCCGCGACAACAGCTCCCAGATCAACAGCGGTATCAAGCAGGCAGCGCCGCAGCCGAAGGTGAAGCCGACAAACGACAGGCCGTGAATCTTCGGCCGCTTCAGCGACAGCACCGAATAGAGACCGAAGATCGCCAGCGCCACGGTGAAGATGAGGTCGCCCCTGTTGAGCTCGATGTTGCTGAGCGTCGTCAGGTCGCCGTGCAGCAGGATCACCAATACGCCCGTCAGCGACAGCGCGATCCCGCTGGCCTGGGCCGGCGTCAAGCGGATCCCGAGCAGGATCAGCGACCACATTGCGACGAACAGCGGTCCGGCCGACTGCAGCAGCAGCGTATTCAGCGCCTGGGTATATTCGAGTGCCCAGTATTGCAGGGTGTTGAAGGCGCCGATCCCGGTGACGGAGAGCACGATCATGGTGCCGAGCCGGGCGTGGATTGCGGCCCAGTCGCGCTTGAGATGTTTCCAGGCGAACGGGAGAATTATGAGAAACGCAAGCGACCAGCGCAGAAACGACAGCGTCACCGGCGGAATATGGCCGGCGGCAAGGCGGCCGACGATCGCGTTGCCGGCCCAGCACAGCGCGGTGATGGAGAGCAGCAGATAGGGTTGATTGGCGAGCCAGCTGCCCGGGGCGGAGGCGCTCGGGGTGGGATCGGAGGCAGACATAGAGCGGTCGCTTTTGGCCCGGGTTCAATGACGCCGCGGCCGCGCCCGGTGTCAGGCACCGGGCCGGAATTCTGGCCCGGCCTGCCTCACAGACACGGATTTTTACCGCGCAGCAAGGCGCAAGATGCATCGCGTCCATGCATCGGTTATTCCGGGAACAAGACATCGGCAAGCCTCCGCGGCGCGCAACCGCCGCGGAGGTCCTGGATCTTCTGCTGAATGCCGCGGTCAGGCCGCCTTGGTCTCGATCTGCTTGACGTTGGATGCAGGCGCACCGTTGATCGCGATCCGGCGCGGCTTCATCGCCTCCGGAATTTCGCGGACCAGTTCGATCTGCAGCAAGCCATTGTCAAACGCCGCGCCCTTGACCTGGACATAGTCGGCCAGGTTGAACTGACGCTTGAACGGCCGCGACGAGATGCCTTGGTAGAGGAACTCGCGCTGCGCTTTCTCGGCCTTGCGGCCTTCGACCGTCAACACGTTCTGCTCGGCGGTGATGGCGATCTCGTCGGGCGCAAAACCCGCCAGCGCCAAGGATATCTGATACCGGTCTTCGCCGAGCCGCTCGACGTTGCAGGGCGGGTAATTGTCCTCGCTGCCTGCGTGCTGCGCTGCATCGACCAGATCGAAAAAGCGGTCAAATCCTATCGTGGACCGCCACAGCGGGGTGAAGTCGTAGGTTCTCATAACCAAATCCTCCGTTGAGCAAGATGGGTACGAGCAGGGACCGGACACCGCCGGCGCCCGTCTCAACCGAGCCCCCGAGGGGCGCCCGGACCGCATGTTGCGGCAGTCAAAAAACTAGCAAGGGCGGATTCGGTTTCAAGAGGGGACGCGATTTTTTGGTAAACCCTTGCTTGCGCGTCGGCGTGACCGCGGCCGTCACGGGCTCCGCCTGGGGTAGTCAAATTTTTTTTAAGCTCTGGCCTTGACGGCGGCCTCGCTTTGTCTAAGTGGTTTTTCGTCCCGAAACGAAAGGAGTCGAGGAGGACGACATGACCGATCTAGACCGCAGCTTCGATGATAATGTGTACGACTTGAACGTCATTTTGCATCCCGGTTCGGTTTTCGATCATCCCCAGGATGTGCTGGCCGACACCACGTTATCGCGGGCCGAGAAACGGGCCATCCTGGCATCCTGGGCATCCGATGCGGCAGCGGTGACGTCATGCCCATCCTTGCGCGCCGTGCCCGGCGCAAAGCGCGCCATCACCATCGACGAGATCCTCGAGGCGCTTTCCAGCCTTGATCACTCGCCGAAGAATCCGCCCGGTGGAAAACCGGCCCGGCAAAAGTCAACGGAACGCACATCGCTCGCGGCCTGATCGCAGGTGACTCCCTCGGCGGCGGCTTTCGCCCGTGCCCGATGCGATAGCATCGGGCAACCTACCCGCGCCGTCGGGGCGCGTTCCCTGTTGTTCAGCCCGTGATCTCCAGCACGATTGCATCGAGCGCCCTGACGGCGTCTGTGGGATCGATCTCGATCTGTAACCCGCGTTGTCCGCCGTTCAGGTAGACGGTCGCTTGCGCCAGCGCGCTCTGCTCGATCGCCACCGGCACCCGTTTCTTCTGGGCGAATGGGCTGATGCCGCCGACATGGTACCCGGTCAACCGTTCGGCATCGGCCGGACGCAACATGTTCGCAGCCTTGCCGCGAAATGCTGCCGCAAGCTTTTTCATGCTGACTTCGCGATCCGACGGCACCACGACGCAGACCGGCTTGCCGTCGACTTCCGCCATCAACGTCTTCAGCACACGTTGCGGTTCAATGCGGAGCGCCTGCGCGGCCTGCAGGCCGATGCGGTCAGCGCCTGGATCGTAGTCATAAGCGTGCAGCGCGAATTTGATGCCCAGTCTGCTGAGCGCGAGCGTCGCGCGGGTAGTTTTCGACATGGCGCGGTCGCTCCGTGGTTCCGTCTCGCAAAGACGGACGATAGCAACCTCGGGCAAGGGCCGTGAGCCCCGCCGGGTTTCAATTGACGTGGTGGCCGCCGCCCTCGTGCCGCCACAAATTTTTAGGGGATATCAATAGGTTGAACCCCGCTCCAAGCCCCGCCGAGGCCCCGTTCTTGCTTGCGTCGATAGCCCGCTTCCTTTATCCGATTGTGGGCCTCGCATGCGAGCGGCCCCGGCCATGATTAAGGCTGGGCGCCTGATCCGGAAATGCATGCCCTCGGACGTGGGTCGGCGCCGGTTTTCCGAAGAGATCGTGCTTGAACAATTAGAGTTGCAGAGGGAATACCCCGCGAAATGGCCAATGTTGTCGTCGTCGGCGCCCAGTGGGGCGACGAAGGGAAGGGCAAGATCGTCGACTGGTTGTCGGAGCAGGCCGACATCGTCGTGCGCTTCCAGGGCGGTCACAATGCCGGCCATACGCTCGTGATCAACGGTGAAACCTACAAGCTGGCGCTGCTGCCCTCCGGCGTATTGCGGCCTTCCAAATTAGCGGTAATCGGCAACGGCGTGGTGTTCGATCCGCAGGCGTTCCTCGATGAGGTTGCAAAACTGAAGGCCCAGGGCGTCGCGGTCAGTCCGGAAAATCTGCGCGTCGCCGAAAACGTCACGCTGATCCTGCCCTTGCATCGCGACCTCGACGCGATCCGCGAATCCGGTAACGCCATCACCGCGATCGGTACCACCCGGCGCGGCATCGGCCCGGCTTACGAGGACAAGGTCGGCCGCCGCGCGATCCGGCTGATGGACCTCGCCGATCTCGACACGCTGCCGCACAAGATCGAGCGTCTGCTGGCGCATCACAACGCGTTGCGCCGGGGGCTTGGTCTGGAAGAGATCGACGGCGCGGGAATCCTGAAAGAGCTGACCGCGCTGGCGCCAAAACTTCTGCCTTATGCGGAAACGGTGTGGCGGCTGCTCGACCAGAAGCGCCGCGAGGGCAAGCGCATCCTGTTCGAGGGCGCGCAGGGCGCGCTGCTCGACGTCGACCACGGCACCTATCCTTACGTCACCTCGTCCAACACCGTGGCGGCGCAGGCCGCGACCGGCAGCGGCCTTGGGCCAAGCGCGGTCGGCTATGTGCTGGGCATCTGCAAGGCCTACACGACCCGGGTCGGGCAGGGGCCGTTCCCGACCGAACAGGACAACGCGATCGGCCGCAAGATCGGCGAGCGCGGCCGAGAGTTCGGAACCAACACCGGCCGCCCGCGCCGCTGTGGCTGGTTCGACGCCATGCTGGTGCGCCAGACCGTGCGGACCTGCGGCATCAACGGCCTGGCCCTGACCAAGCTCGATATTCTCGACGGTTTCGACTCAATCGAGGTCTGCACCGGTTACGTGCTGGACGGCACGGAAATCGACCATCTGCCGGCGGGCGAGGGCGCGCAGGCCCGGGTGGTGCCGGTCTACGAGACCATCGAGGGCTGGAAGGAGCCGACCGCCAATGCCCGCTCATGGGCGGATTTGCCGGCGCAGGCCATCAAATATGTCCGCCGGGTGGAAGAACTGGTGGGCTGCCCAATCGCCTTGCTTTCCACCAGCCCGGAACGCGAGGATACTATTCTGGTCCAGAACCCGTTCGAGGCTTAACGGGATGTTACGGAAAGCCCGCAATGTTGAATAGAGATGGCTGATTACTACCCGCTGATCGCCCGCGCTATTGCCGGACTGGATCCCAGTGCCCCCGGCGAGAGCCGCCGCGCGCTTTATGAAAGGGCGCGCGCCGCGCTGATCGCGCAGCTGCGCAGCGTGCAACCGCCGTTGAGCGAGTCCGAAATCACCCGCGAGCGGCTGTCGCTGGAAGAGGCGGTGCGCAAGGTCGAATCCGAGGCCGCCCAGCGCGTCCGCGACGCATCGCGCGCCGGCGGCGATCGCGCGCGCTCCGGCGACGCGTTCCGCGCCAGCACCCGGCCCAATGTGCGGCCGGGCGAAGCGGCGCCGCCATCGACATCGCAAGGCCCGCGCCCGCCTTCGCCGCAAGCGCGCAACGAGCGGCCGCCCGGACAGGAAGATCGGCAAGACCAGCGCCCGCCGCGCAACCTTCGCGCCGACGCGCCGCCGCCATCGGCGCGGCCGCCATCTCAGCCGCAAGTCCCGATGCCGGACCCGCAACTGCCGCCGACCCGCGAGCGCGCGGGCGCACCGCGCCGCGGCCCCGACAACAGCGCCCCGCAAGCGCCGGGCGTGCGCGGGTTCCGCGACATCGCCGCCGACGCCGACGATCTTGGCCGCGCCGCGGCCCAGGCCAACCGCGCCGCGCGAAAGACCTATGCCAACGTGCCTTCGCCCTCGCCGGAGTTCGACCGGCTCGAGCCGAGCATGGAGGACCGCGGCGCCGATCCCGAGACGCCCTATTCCTATGACGAGTCGGTCGATGAGGCGGAGCGCTACGCGCAGCCGCCGCCACGTCCGCGGCTCGCGCCGGACCGCGAGCCAAAGCGGCGCGGTCGAACCGGAGCGGTGTTTCCGTTCAAGAGCGCGATCGCGGTTGGCATCGTGCTGATCCTGGTGGGCGCCGCGATCCTGTGGGGCAAGTCGGCGGTGACCGCCGTCAGCGGCCTGTTCAAGCCACAGCCTTCGGTGGAAGCGCCAAAAGATGCCTCGCCACTGTCGAAGCCGAAAATTCCCGATCGCGTCGGCCAGCCCTCATCGACCGAGCAGCTCGCGCCCGTGGCGCAGCGCGTCGTGCTGTATGACGAGGATCCCTCCGATCCCAAGGGCAAGCAATATGTCGGCTCGGTGATCTGGCGCACCGAACAGATCAAGGCCAGCGCCGGCCAGAAGGCCGATATCGCCGTGCGCGCCGACGTCGATATTCCCGACCGCAAGTTCAAGATGACAATATCGTTCCGCCGCAACACCGATACTTCGCTGCCCGCAAGTCATACCGCCGAGCTGACGTTTATCCTGCCGCCGGATTTCTCCGGCGGCGGCGTCGGCAACGTGCCGGGCATTCTAATGAAATCCAACGAGCAGGCGCGCGGCACGCCCTTAGCGGGCCTCGCCGTCAAGGTCACCGATGGCTTCTTCCTGGTCGGACTGTCGAACGTCGATGCCGACCGCCAGCGCAACCTGCAGCTCTTAAAAGAGCGCTCCTGGTTCGACGTGCCGCTGGTCTATGTCAACCAGCGCCGCGCCATCATCGCGATCGAAAAGGGCGCCCCCGGCGAGCGCGCGTTCAACGACGCTTTCGCGGCGTGGGGGGAGTAGGCAGCCGTCGGCGTCCGTCATTGCCGCGCTTGACCCGCAATCCGTCATAAATCGGCAAAGGCTCTTTCGTCGGCCTCGGATGTCCATTCGGAAAACGCGGCGAACGGGTCGCCGGCTTCAATCGCCTTGTCGAGTAGTATTCCTTCGTCGGTCAGCCGAAAGCGCAAGGTATCGCCGGGCTTTGAGCTTCAGTTGTTCGCATACCTCGCGCGGAATCACAGTCTGGTTATTGACCGAGACCTTTGAGAAAGCGGCGGACTGACGGGAGGTGGCGTTCATTATGCGAGTTTACCTGCAGTCTCGCCATTCTCAAGTTTGAAAATGATTTGAGGGGTTCTGTGACGGGAGCGCGCAGACATTGACGCCGCTGGCACAATGGCGAAACTGCCATCCCTGATAAGAAGGTGCGAGGAGGCGGCATGAAGCGCTACCTGATTTTTGCGGCTCTTGGGCCGCTGCTCGGCGGGTTTTTGCTGCTGTTCGCGACCACCTATATGTCCGGATACTGGACCGAAACCAATTTGGCGGAGGTCAAAAAGCTGTTCGTGGTCTTCGCCAAGACGCTTCAGTACTCCTATATGTTCGGCATCGTGCCTTCGCTGATGCTGGGTGCGGTGGATGATATTCTGTGGCACGTCAAGAGAATCGGCCCGGTTGCGCGGATGCTGATCGTCGGCGCGATCGCATTTGCTGCCGCAGAACTGCTCTACGGCTCCCGGGGACCGGACAGCGGCGCAATCCAGTTCATGCTTTATGGCCTGGTGGGCTTTGTCCCCGCG
>WNGO01004107.1_pt1 | contig 19465 bp, 29 predicted proteins | sample 5400511 | NCBI WGS metagenome assembly WNGO01 (sample SAMN13153380, study PRJNA577476) | soil metagenome | isolation source: 20 cm soil or saprolite under Garry oak tree replicate 2 | place: USA:California | collected 2016-06-15 | reverse complement strand
ACGGCGAATCAATTTAATTTTAGGATGCGGATTTCGGATCGCGGATTGAAAGAACGATAAGACCTAAATCTGCATTCCGCAATCCCAAATCTGCAATAGAAAAACTATGGGTATCAAGAAACTAACCCCAACCTCTCCGGCGCGGCGGTACCAGACTTATCTGACGCGAGATGAGTTGACAGCCGGCGCCGTTCCTGAGAAATCGCTGCTTGAGCCGAAGAAGCGGATTTCAGGGCGCAACAGCGATGGGCGCATCACGGTTCGGCGACGTGGAGGCGGTCACAAGCGCTTTTACCGCATCGTTGATTTCAAGCGTGACAAGGAAGGCGTGCCCGGCCGGATTACACAAATTGAGTACGATCCGAATCGGTCCGCTCATATTGCGCTAATCACCTATCTCGACGGCGAGAAACGTTACATCATCGCGCCCAGTGGAATCGAAGTTGGTAAGTCAATCATGAGCGGAGCTGAGGCTGATATCCTGCCTGGCAATACCCTGCCGCTAATCAATATTCCGCTGGGCACGCAGATTCATAACATCGAGCTGCGCCCCGGCAAAGGTGGACAGATGGCGCGGTCGGCCGGCGCTTTTGCCCAACTTGTTGCCAAAGAAGGTGACTACGCTCAGTTGCGTATGCCGTCAGGAGAGGTTCGACGCGTGCCATTAGTTTGTCGAGCCACCATCGGTCAGGTGGGCAACATTGAGCACGAAAATGTTTCATTCGGGAAAGCAGGAAGATCTCGCTGGAAAGGCATTCGCCCGCACGTGCGCGGAGTGGCCATGAATCCGGTGGATCATCCGCACGGCGGTGGTGAAGGGAAAACCTCGGGGGGTCGTAATCCGGTAACACCGTGGGGTCAGCCGACGCGTGGTTATAAGACGAGAAGTAACAAGCGAACGCAGAGAATGATTCTGAAGGATCGCAGAACCAAGTGATTGTAAATTGCCGATTGCCAATTTTCGATTGGCGTTTGACCAGAGTTGAGTTGGTTTTGAGATCGGCAATTGGAAATTGGCAATTGGCAATGGAGGCACATGGCACGTTCAGTTAAAAAGGGACCCTTTATTGACGTAAGCATTCTCAAGGCCGTCGAGCGCGTCCGCGCGGGTGGAAACCGTCCTCCGGTTATTAAGACCTGGTCGAGGCGTTCGACTATTACGCCTGACATGGTTGGTCTGACGTTTGGCGTTCACAATGGCAGGCGACACCTGCCGATCTACGTTACGGAAAACATGGTGGGCCATAAGCTCGGTGAGTTTGCTCCGACCCGCACGTTCAAGGGGCATTCGGGCACCAAGGTGGAGAAAGCTACGAAGTTAACACCGGCAGCGAAATAGTGTGGTTTTGTCAGAACCACCTGCGTTAGCGGGTGGCTCGCCCGGCAGAAGTGGTCCACTTAAGTAGACGAACCTGATACGGATTCAGAGGTTGAGTATGGAAGCGATAGCAAGTGCGAAATCTCTTCGAGGGTCTGCGCAGAAAGCGCGGCTCGTGGTGGATATGATTCGCGGCAAAGACGTCAATCAGGCTCTGGCCATTCTGCGCTTTTCGAGCAAGCGGGCCTCAAACCTGATTGAGAAGTGTATGCGGTCGGCGATTGCCAATGCCAATGAAGCGGCGGAGAAGGCCAACGTTGCGATTGACCCGGACGATCTTTGGGTGAAGACCGTTTACGTGGATCGCGGGCCGACAAAAAATCGACGCCGGGTGCGTCCGGCCCCTCAGGGTCGAGCCTATCGTGAACAGAGACACTTTTGCCACGTCACTATAATGCTTTCAAACGACGACAAACCTGAGGTCATTAAAGGCAAGACGACGGGCAAGGCTAGCGCTGCTAAGCCGGCCAAGTTAGCCGAAAGCAAGGGCCGCAAACGTGGCGGAGCAGCGGCCGCGCCTCGCGCGAAGCTGGTGACGCCGAAGGCTCAGGCTGGGCCAAAGTCGGAGGCCAAGCCGGCGGAACGGGCCAAGGCGGAGGGCGAGAAGAAAGCGACTAAGCGCGCTTCGAAGAAGAAGGCAGATGAGTAAGAAGAAATTTGGATCTGAGATTTGAGATCTCAGATTTCAGATCTCAAATGTTCGGAAAAGAAACGTTCGGAAAAGAAACCCTTAGGTTTCACGCAAAGAACTGGAGAAGATTGTGGGTCAGAAAGTTCATCCCTACGGATTTCGCCTTGGCTACAACAAGGACTGGCACTCGCATTGGTTTGCGAAGAAGCAATATGGCGAGTTCCTGTTGGAGGATCTCAAGCTCAAACGTGTTCTGAAGCAGCGCTTTGCTGGAGCAGGCGTTTCCCACGTTGACATTGAGCGAGCGGCAAACCGGCTCAAGATTATTATCTACACGTCGCGTCCGGGAATCATTATTGGCCGAAAAGGAGCGGAGATCGACAAACTGAAGAGCGACCTTTCGGAAAAAACCGGACGCGAGGTTTTAGTTTCAATTCAGGAGATTCACAAACCCGAATTGAACGCGCAACTCCAGGCGGAAAAAATTGCCGCGCAACTCGAGAAGCGCATCGCTTTTCGTCGGGCTATGCGTAAGGCCGTTGAAGAGTCACTTAGATTTGGCGCTCAGGGGATCAAGGTGAAAGTCAGCGGGCGTCTGAACGGAGCTGAAATCGCCCGGAGCGAGTGGCATCTGCAGGGACAGCTCCCGCTGCATACGCTTCGAGCCGACATAGACTACGGCCTGGCTGAGGCGAAAACCACATTTGGCCAGATTGGCGTGAAAGTTTGGATCTACCGCGGCGAAATATTGGACGCCAAAGCGGCCATGGCCCGCGGCACCGGTATGTCCGATCAAACTCAAAGACCAAAGAGCAAAGACCAAAGTCCAAAGACCGAATGAGTACCCCGATTTCTGAAACAGGGACGAATTCATTATGTTGATGCCGAAGAAAGTTAAGCACCGAAAGCAGATGCGCGGACGCATGTCTGGCGTCGCAACTCGTGGCAGCGAGATCAGCTTTGGGGAATATGGGCTCAAGTGTCTGGAGCCCGCCTGGATTACAGATCGACAGATTGAAGCGGCTCGTATTGCGATGACGCGCCACATCAAGCGCGGCGGCAAAATCTGGATCCGGATGTTTCCAGACAAACCGGTGACCAAGAAGCCGGCCGAAACTCGCATGGGCAAAGGCAAGGGCGCGCCGGAGTATTGGGTGGCGGTTGTTAAGCCAGGCAGGATCCTTTACGAGATTGAAGGGGTGGATGAGAAGACGGCGAGAGATGCAATGCGTCTGGCCGCTCAAAAACTCCCCATCAAGACGAAGTTTGTTACACGCGCGGATCAAGAAGGGGGCGCGATCTAGTTATGAAACGGCGGGAAGAGCTGGATAAATATCGCGATCTTTCGGAAGAGGAATTAAGGGCCGAAACGGCCCGTCTCAAAGAGTCACTCTTTCGTTTGAAGTTTAAGCTGGCGCTGGGTGAAGTGGACGCAGTCAAGCGTATCCGCGAAGAAAAGAGATCACTGGCGCGTCTGCAAACGCTATTGCAGCAGCGACAGCCGCAGGCAGGCTAGCTGGTGGTTTAATAGGCCGCGCTTTTGAATCGCGGTAAATGAATTAGGAGTCGCGGACCCAGGGGTCCGGGTAGTGAAAAGAATGGCAGAAGAGAATCAAGAAGACAGCATTACGGAGACGGCAACAGTTGCGGACGGACCAAGCGGCCCGGAGCCGTCTGGTTCCCCGGCCGATGCGACCGAGACCGCCGCCGGTGCGGCGCCTGCTGTAAATGCCGGCGGCGTCGAAAACGCGGGCACGAAGCGGCCTCATCGCTCGCAAAAGGTGGGCGCGGTTGTTTCCGACAAAATGCAGAAGACGGTGGTGGTTCGCGTCGATCGTCTGGTGCGCCACATGAAGTATCGCCGCTATGTTAAGCGAACTTCCAAATTCATGGCGCACGATGAACTTGGCGCTACGATTGGCGACAAGGTGCGAATTGTTGAAACCAGGCCCATGTCTGCGAGAAAACGTTGGCGTGTGATTGAGATTGTGCAGAAGGCAGCAAAGTAGAATTTCGGATTGCGGAATGCGGATTTCGGATTTGAAGATACAAAGTGTTTTTGAATCCGCAACTCGAAATCCGAATTCCGAAATGAGGGTAAGGTCATGATTCAGATGCAGACCTCTTTGGAGGTCGCCGACAATTCAGGCGCAAGACGGGTTGAGATGATCATGCCCATTGGTGGGTCGACCGGAAAGATCGCGAGCCTGGGTGATCGGATTAAAGTGACCGTCAAAGAAGCATCTCCCGACGGCACGATCAAGAAGGGAACGGTTCAGGACGCGGTCATCGTGCGTACGCGCAAAGAGGTGCGGCGCAAGGATGGAACCTACATCAGGTTCGACCAGAATGCAGCGGTGCTGATCAAGGAAGACGGTACTCCAATTGGCACGCGCGTGTTTGGTCCGGTGGCCCGTGAGCTGCGGGACAAGAACTTTATGAAAATCGTCTCGCTCGCCCCGGAGGTTATATAAGGTTATGGCGGGAACAAAACGGTCAAAGATAAAGAAGAACGATCAGGTAGCGGTTATCGCCGGCCGCGACAAAGGTAAGCGTGGTCGAGTGCTCGAAGTGGCGCCGGCAACCGGTAAGATAAAAGTTGAGGGCGTAGGAGTTATCAAACGCCATCAGCGAGCGAATCCACAGAACGTTCAGCTGATCGACCCACAGTCAGGTAAGCCCACGCGGGTGAAATACCTGGTGGAAAACGACGGTACGAAAACCCGCGTCGCGAGCGCCAGCGGGCATTCGTTGGAGAAATAAGACAGTCCGGCACACTTTAGTTTGCCGCGGCGTAGACTTGAGCCAATGCCGAGGCCGCGACAAACTGAAGTTTATCGGACATACGAGGTTAGCAGATGGCAGCAAGGTTAAAAGAGCGTTATCAAAAAGAGGTTGCTCCCGCAGTTGCGAAGGAGTTTGGGATCAAAAACCCGATGGCCATTCCGCGCGTCCAGAAGGTGGTCCTGAATATGGGTATGGGCGAAGCGATTGCCAACGCCAAGATACTCGACACGGCAGCCGAAGAGCTTCGCACCATTACCGGCCAGAAGCCGGTAATTACGAAGGCCAAGAAATCGATCGCTTCCTTTAAATTGCGCCAGGGAATGCCAATCGGAGTGATGGTCACCCTGCGGGGCGATCGCATGTATGAATTCCTCGATCGATTCGTGTCAATAGCGCTGCCGCGCGTAAGAGACTTTCGCGGCGTTTCGCCGAAGGCGTTTGATGGCCGGGGTAATTACACTATTGGCGTGCGCGAGCAATTGATTTTCCCCGAAATTGACTTTAACAAGGTCGATAAGTTGCGCGGGATGAACATCACGATTATTACTTCAGCGCGTAACGATGAACAGGCACGAGCACTTTTGAAGGGACTGGGAATGCCCTTTAGGGCGTAGAGGTCAGCGGTCAGAAGTCAGAGGTCAGAAGACAGAAGTCAGCGTCTGACCCGAGTTTTCTAAACTGCAATCTCTGTAAAGACATTTGACCTCTGATCGCTGACTTCTGACCTCTGGATTGTTATGGCAAAGAAATCATTGATTGCGAAATCGGAACGGAAACCGAAGTTTGCGGTGCGTGCTTACACGCGCTGCAAGAGATGCGGTAGAGCACGCGGCTATTTGAGGAAGTTCAATTTGTGCCGCATCTGTTTTCGTCAGTTGGCGCTGGAGGGACAGATTCCCGGCGTCATGAAGTCTAGTTGGTAATAAACTCGTGACGAGTAACAAGTGACAAGTAACAAGAGAAACTTGTTCTTGCTCGTCACCTGTTACTAGTCACCCGTTACGGAGTTAAGAATGACTGATCCTATCGCCGATATGTTGACGCGAATCCGCAATGCGATTGCGGCCAAGCATTCACGCGCGGATATCCCGGCCTCGAAACTGAAGCTTGAGATTGCCCGAATTCTAAAAGAAGAGGGTTACATCAATAACTTTGTCCTGAAGGGCGAAGGCCTTAAGCGCACGATTCGCATTTTCCTTCGCTACGATGCGCGTGGCACGTCTTCGATCACGCACCTGGAGCGAGTGTCGCGTCCGGGCCGACGTGTTTATGTGGGATCAAGCGAGATTCCGAAAGTGCTGGGCGGCTATGGCGTGAACATTGTCTCCACTTCCAAAGGTTTGATGAGTGGCAAGGCCGCGCGTAAGGAAAACATGGGCGGAGAATTGTTGGCTCAGATTTACTAACATTGCCGATTGCCAATTGTCGATTTCCGATTGGTCTTTAGACGGGATCGCAGAGTGACGAATTGAAATTGGCAATTGGAAATCGAAAATCGGAAATAAAATTATGTCGCGCATAGGCAAGAAAGCAATCACATTACCAAGAGGCGTTTCGGTAACCATTCACGAGCAGGCGCTTGAGGTGAAGGGACCAAAAGGTAATCTGAAGACTCCGATTCCTGAGGGCATCAGCTTCAAACTCGAGGGTGATGAGCTGCGTGCGGAGCGGACCTCTGATGATCTTGCGCCGCTGCACGGTTTGGCTCGTGCGCTCGCTAATAATGCCATCGTTGGCGTCACCGAGGGGTTCACGCGACAGATGGATGTTGTCGGAGTCGGGTATAAGGCGGACGTGCAGAGCAAGAAGATTGTTTTCTCGCTGGGCTATTCCCATCCGATCGAGTTTCCTTTGCCTGACGGCGTAGAGGCAAAGGCCGAACGCATGACAACCAAGGGAAGTATTCAGCAGTATCAAACGACCCTGACATTGACGAGCATTGACAAGCAAAAGCTCGGGCAGGTGGCTGCCGAGATGCACAAGTTGCGCAAGCCGGACGCTTACAAGGGAAAGGGCATCCGCTACGCAGATGTGCCAATTAAGTTGAAGCCAGGAAAGACTGGTAAATAGTAAATCGTCGATGGTAAATGGTGGGTTCACCATTCACCATTTAAAATCCCGGACAAAGAAATGGCAAACACTAGCAGAGCAATAGTTCGCGAGGCGATTCACAGACGGATTCGCCGCAAAGTAAAAGGCAGCGGCGAGAGGCCACGTCTCGCCCTCTATCGCAGCTTGAATCATATCTATGCGCAGGTAGTTGACGACCAGCTTGGGCAGACAATCGTGTCGGCATCGACCACAGAGAAAGACTTGCGTGGCTCTACTGGCGGCAATATTGACGCCGCACGTCGGATAGGCAAAGCCATCGCTGAACGCGCGCTTGAGAAAGGGATTAGCAGCGTGGTATTCGACCGCGGCGGCTATCTTTATCACGGGCGAATCAAGGCGCTGACCGAAGCGGCTCGCGAAGCGGGCTTGAACAAAAACGAGTTAGCCGCCGCTCTGGCAGAGAAAGAATCTCAGGCGGCGGAAGCAACTGTGGCAGATGATGCAGAGGCAAAAAAGCCGCGTAAGAAAAAAGAAAAGCAATGAGACAACCTAAGCAACGAATCCCGTCAGCGGGGCTGGACTTAAAAGATCAAGTTATCTCCATCAATCGGGTAACCAAAGTGGTGAAGGGCGGCAAGAACATGTCCTTTGCCGCGCTGGTCGTGGTCGGAGACGAAAGTGGTCACGTCGGCTTTGGCACGGGTAAAGCGCGTGAAGTGCCACTGGCTATCAAGAAGGCGATCGAGGCTGCCAAGAAGAATCTGATTCGTGTGCCTTTGATCAAGAATACGCTGCCGCACCAGTTGATTGGAAAATTCGGCGCGGGCCGGGTTTTAGTTAAGCCGGCTTCGCAGGGAACCGGAGTAATTGCGGGAGGCGCAGTGCGGGCCGTAATGCATGCGGTCGGTGTCCACGACGTGCGCACCAAAGTGCTGGGATCAACCAATCCACATAACGTGGTGCGCGCGACCTTTGATGCGCTGCTCAGGATGAAAGACCCAATGGAGCTCGCAAGGCTGCGGGGTAAGCAGATCCAGGAAATCTAGGAACTGGTAAACAGTAAATGGTGAATCGTAAATGGAAGTCGATTCACGGTTCAGAGGTAGAGGTGTTATGCCCAGAAAAGCAAAGAGCGCGACTAAATCAAAGAATAAAGCCGCCGACGCAAAGAGTTCGGCGGGCGAGGGCACAGTTCGTATCCAGTACTACCGAAGTTTTATCGCCACGCCGAAAACTCATAAACAGATGGTTCGCAGTCTCGGTCTGACGAAGTTGAATCAGATCGTTGAACGGCCTGATAACGATTCGATGCGCGGCGCCGTAGCCAAAATCCCCCATCTGTTGCGCATTGTAGATTGAGGAACGAACTTTGTACTTAGCTCTTTGTGCTTAGTGGTTTGCGACAAGGCTCGAGTACAGAAACCCAGGTACAAACCTCAACGAACCAAGTACAGAGTAAAAACATCATGGCATTAAGTCTCAACAACCTGAAACCAGCAAAGGGTTCCGTACATAAAAAGAAACGGGTGGGCAGGGGGCCAGGATCTGGTCTTGGCAAAACTGCCGGCCGCGGTGAAAAAGGGCAGAAGTCCCGGTCAGGCTATTCAGCAAAGATTGGCTTTGAGGGCGGGCAAATGCCCCTCCATCGACGTTTACCCAAACGCGGTTTCACAAACATCTTCAAAAAGCGTTGGCTTGAGGTGAGTTTGGGTGCGCTCGAACGCGGCTTCCAGGCCGGCGAGGAGGTGACCCCGGAGCTTTTACACGCCCGCGGGATTATCAAGAAAGCGAAACACGACGTTGTAGTTCTCGGGAATGGAGAATTGTCCAAGGCGCTGCGCATTTCGGCGCACCGTTTCACCAGGAGCGCGCGCGAAAAAATCGAGAAAGCCGGTGGGGCCGTTACTGAGATCGGCAAGTAGCAGTATAGGTAACAACCCGAGCGGCGCCTCGTTTAGAGGGCTCCGAAGAGGATCTAATGGATAAGTTTTTTGCGGCAGTTCGGAATATGTTTAGTGTGCCGGATCTTCGCCGGCGCATTTTGTTTACGCTTGGGATTCTGGCCATCTATCGACTTGGCGCACACATCGGCGCGCCCGGTATCAATAAAGACCGGTTGGACCAGGTCTGGCACGATGTAGCCGGCACTCTGCTTGGCGTACTCGATCTCTTTTCGGGCGGAAACTTCCGCACGATCTCAGTGTTTGCTCTCGGCGTCACGCCCTACATTACCGCCTCAATCATTCTGCAGTTAATGACTGTGGTCTCGCCGCAGCTAAAGAAGTTGCAGGAAGAAGGCGAGATGGGCCGGCAGAAAATCAACCAGTGGACCAGATATCTGACGGTTGGTTTAGCGTGCATTCAGACCTCGTTTGTTGCCCACTGGCTGCAGGTGAATGGAGTGGGTGCTCCTACCTGGGGGTTCCTGTTCACAACGGTTTTGACGTTAACCACGGGAACCATTTTCGTGATGTGGCTCGGTGAACAGTTCACGGAACGGGGCGTCGGTAATGGGATTTCGCTGCTGATTTTCGCGGGCATCGTAATCGGACTGCCCCGGGGCGTGGAACAGGTGTTTGAGCGACTGCGCGGTGGCGACACGCTGGAGACACTGGGAGTCATTGGCCTGCTGGTAGCGATAGTCGGGATCATCGCTTTTATCGTTTTTGTCGAAGCGGCCCGGCGACGAATTCCGGTGAGCTATGCCAAACGCCACGTGGGCCGCCAGGTTGTCGGCGGACAACAGACGACGATGCCGCTGAAGATCAACATGGGTGGGGTTATCCCGGTCATCTTTGCATCGTCGGTTCTTTCGATGCCTCAGAGTCTTTTCGCGGCTTTTCCACCGGATCCAAGCAAGCTGAATTCTGCCTGGGGAAAGATCTGGACTTTCTTTCAGACGTTTCATGCCAGCGTTCCCTATTACGAATTAATTTTTCTTTCGCTGATAGTATTCTTTACTTTCTTTTACGTCTCGATCGTTTTCAACGTAGAGGAAGTGGCGGATAACCTTCGTAAGCACGGTGGCTTCATGCCGGGCATCCGGCCGGGCCGGGCGACCGCGGAGTATCTCAATAGCATCCTTACGCGTTTGACCGTAGTGGGCGCCATTTACCTTGCCCTGGTGGCTTTCGTGCCGCAGTTTATGCTGAGCGGATTCAAAGTGGCCCGGCTTCCTTTGATCGGAACGTGGCTGGACGCTTTCGTTAGCAGTACGCCCGGGCTGAGCTGGATTCCTACCGGTATGGGCTATCAGTTCTACTTCGGTGGGACCTCGTTGTTGATTCTCGTGGGTGTGGCAATGGATACCGTGGCCCAAATTGAGGCCCAACTGGTAATGCGAAACTACGAAGGGTTCCTTGGGAGTGGTGGACGGCTGCGAGGACGAAGAGCTTAAGGTTGTTTTCGATTGCCGATTTTGCGACCTGGGATTTGAAGTGTGACTCTCGTAGCTCAACATCAAAGGCCCAAAATCAGGAGTCACGAACTTCGCGATCCGTATGTCGAAAATCATTGTCTTGATGGGTGCGCCTGGTGCTGGAAAAGGCACGCAGGCGCGATTGCTTCATGAGCGCTTGAATTTGCCGCAAGTCTCAACTGGCGATATGTTTCGCGCCTTGAAGGAAGCGCAGACACCACTGGCGAATGAAGTGCGGACGTTGATGGAAGCAGGGCAGCTCGTTCCTGATGATCTTACGATTCGGGTGGTACGTGAGCGAACCGCACGGGCAGACTGCCGGGAAGGTTACATCCTGGACGGCTTCCCCCGCACGCCGGCCCAAGCGAAAATGCTGGACCAACTTGCCGCCGAGCAGGGTAAAAAGATTCAGGCTATTGAAATTCAGGTGCCTCGAGAGTTGCTGGCGAAGCGCATGGTGGGACGAAGAAATTGCCCGGTCTGCGGTGAGATCTACAATCTTTATTTCAAACCGCCGAGGAATGATATGGTTTGCGATCTGCATCCGGAAACGCCGCTTAATCATCGATCGGATGATAATCCCGGCACGGTAGAAGCTCGGCTTGCTACCTATGAGGAGCAAACTCGTCCGTTGCTTGATTACTATAAGGCCGCTAATCTTCTGCATGTTGTTGATGGAACGAGAGAGTCTGAGGTGATTTACAGAGATATTGAAAGGCTTGTGAAAAGCGATAAGTAACAGGTCACGAGTGAATCATTACCTGTCACCCGTTACTTACTACCCAAGCTCTATTTATGATTATCGGAAAGTCGAAGAAAGAGCTGGAGAAAATGCGGGCCGCCGGACAGCTGGTTGGGCTGGTCCTTCAAAATCTCAGGGAGATGGTTGAGCCGGGAATCACTACGATAGAGATCGATCGGAGGGCCGAAAAGATGATCCGCGACGCGGGCGCGCTGCCCACGTTCAAAGGTTATCACGGCTTTCCCTACTCGATCTGTGCATCGGTTAATGAGCAAGTAGTTCATGGCTTCCCGTCAGATTACAAGCTGAAGGAAGGCGACATATTCTCGATTGACTGCGGTGTGACACTCGGTGGATACGTTGGAGACACTGCGACTACAGTTCCGGTCGGACGCGTGAGCGACGACTGGCTGGATCTGGTTCGCGTCACTGAAGAGTGTCTTGATCGAGCGATTGAGGAGTGCCGACCAGGAAAGCACCTGGGAGACATCGGGGCGGCCGTGCAGCAGCACGCTGAAGCTCACGGTTATTCAGTGGTGCGCGATTATGTGGGTCATGGAATTGGACGTCGCATGCACGAAGACCCGCAGATACCAAATTACGGCAAACCGGGACAGGGCCCTAAAATAAAGGCTGGATACGTTTTTGCGGTTGAGCCGATGGTTAATATGGGAACTCATTATACCAAGGTTTTGGGGGATGGCTGGACAGTAATCACGTTGGATGGAAAGCCCAGTGCCCACTCCGAACACACTATCGCTATAACGGAGGAAGGGCCGGAAGTGCTGACAAAAGTCGACGCTTCGCGGCGACCCGAGGCAGTCCTTGGGGCAAGGCTAGCCACGCCGGGCTAGTCCCTAACTGTAACACTCAGCGCGCCTTGGCAAAGCAAGGTGGGCATGCTACTATTTGCAGTTTGTCGGTACAGGCAAAATTCGTTCTGAGCGGATATGGCGAAGGAAGAAGCTATAGAGGTTATGGCAAAGGTCCTTGAGACTTTACCTAACGCTATGTTTCGGGTTGAGTTGGAGGACAACCAACACCAGGTGCTGGCGCACATTTCCGGAAAGATGCGTAAACATTTTATCCGCATTCTTCCGGGCGATAGAGTTTTGGTTGAGTTGTCGCCGTACGATTTGAACCGCGGACGGATTACTTACCGGTACAAATAAAGCCATAAGATTCAGGCTGGGAACATCTGAGGGTTGTTAAAATGAAAGTCCGTGCTTCAGTTAAAAAAATGTGTGACAAGTGCAAGGTCATCCACCGCAAAGGCGTAGTGCGGGTGATTTGCGTCAACCCCAAACATAAACAGCGGCAGGGATAACCTATTTTTCGATTTGGACTGCGCTCGCCGGATGGCAAACAAAAAGGCGGCCCAAAGATAAACTGGAGAGTATTTACAAAACATGGCACGTGTAGCTGGCGTCGATCTTCCACCGCACAAAAGAGCTGAGGTTGGGCTGACCTATATCTACGGTATCGGTCGTTCCCGCGCAGCTTCGATACTCAATGAGGCGGGAGTCAATCTTAGTACTCGCGTCAATGACCTGAATGAAGATGAACTTAGCCGCATCAGGGCAATCCTGGAGGCCCAGGGTGAGATCGAAGGAGACTTGCGAAAGCGAATCCAGATGGACATCAAACGATTGATGGACATCGGATGTTACCGAGGGTTGCGGCACCGGCGCGGGTTGCCGGTTCGCGGACAGCGAACACACACAAACGCTCGTACTCGTAAGGGACCACGGCGCGCAACCATAGCCAAGAAGAAGGCGCCTGGGAAGAAATAGTTCGTTATCAGTGGTCCGTGGGCTTGTGGGCCACGATTGCTACTGACTACCGACCACTGACTACTGACAAACTCATGGCAAAGACTACTGGAAAAAAGAAAGTTTTTCGCAAGAAAGAGAAAAAGCATGTCCCGGTGGGCATCGCTCATGTAGCGGCCTCTTTCAACAATACGATGATCTCGATTACTGACCTGGAAGGTAATCTGATCGCTCAATCTTCGTCAGGCGCTCGTGGATTCCGCGGGTCTCGTAAGGGAACTCCTTTCGCTGCTCAACAGGCCGCTTACGAAGCCGCGAAAAAGGCGCACGAGGCCGGGATGCAGCAGTGTGAGGTTCGCGTTAAGGGGCCGGGTGGCGGACGCGAATCCGCAATTCGTGCAATTGCGAATGCGGGCATCAGAGTAACCACGATTCGGGATACGACACCCATTCCACATAATGGTTGTCGGCCGCCCAAGCGGCGCAGAGTTTAACGATTGCTGAATGCAGATTTCGGACTGCGGAATCGCTTCGGATAATCGGCGAGTTAGTTTTTGAAGAGTTAAGTAACCTAAAGGATGAAGGGCCAGGGTGATTTCAGATTGCTGATCTCAGATTTCAGATTCAAATCCGAAATCCGAAATCAGCATTCTAATATCGAAACCGGCCTGTAAACTTTTCCGTCACATAGACTGGAGGCAGAAAACAGTTGGCTAGGTATAGAGATGCGGTGTGCCGTTTGTGCCGCCGTGAAGGTGCAAAGCTTTTTCTTAAAGGTGATAGGTGTTACAAGCCTTCTTGTCCGATTGAAAAGCGAGGAACGCAACCGCCCGGACAGCACGGCAACTCAATGCGACGTGGCAAGGCGTTGGTCGGCTACGGCCAGCAGTTGCGCGAGAAGCAGAAGGTTAAGCGCATTTATTTCATCCTTGAAGGACAGTTCCGCAACTATTTCGAACGTGCTGCCCGCATGAAGGGAATCACGGGTGAGAACCTGTTGTTTCTGCTCGAGCGTCGTTTGGATAATGCGGTTTATCGCGCAGGGTTCTCCACTTCTCGACGCCAGGCGCGACAACTGGTGAATCACGGGCACGTCCTGGTCAACGGACGAAAGGTAGACATTCCGTCTTATCAAGTTAAAGCCGGTGAGCTAATCGGTATCAAAGAGAACAGCCGCAAGAATCCGCATATCGAAGGCGCGTGGCAAACCATCGATCGCTCAATCAACGAGCAGCTCATCGTTGAACTTTATAGTAAGTAATACGCAGACCCGTCGAGACTGCAATTTGCATTGCAGTTTCGCGGATAACAGTTTTTTCCAGAATCGGGACTTAATACGCTATGGCTATGGACCAAAATAATCTATGGACCGGATTTCAAATGCCGCGTCGTTTGGCGGCGGACTCTGAAACACTCACCGAACGTTACGGCCGCTTTTCGGCTCAGCCTTTCGAGCGCGGGTTCGGCACGACCGTAGGCAATTCGCTGCGTCGGGCCTTGCTTTCATCGATTGAGGGCGCCGCAGTCACTGCCGTAAAGATTGAGGGCGTTGAGCACGAGTTCTCCTCGATAAAGGGCGTGGTAGAAGACGCGACGGACGTGATTCTCAATTTGAAGCAAGTGCCGTTTAAGCTTCACGGTGGCGAATCGAAGACACTGAGAATCTCAAAAGAGTCGGCCGGAGAAGTTACTGCGGCCGATATTGAAGGTGATGCAGATGTGGAAGTGCTGGATGATTCCGTCCACATCGCCACTGTTAGCGAAGGCGGCTCGCTCAAGGTCGAAATGCGGTTGAAACGCGGCCGAGGCTACGTTTCCGCGGATCGAAACTTCGACGAAGACCTGTCGCTTGGCTACATCCCCATAGATTCAGTTCATACGCCGGTGAAGAAAGTTAATTACACCGTCGAAGCTGCGCGTCTCGGGCAAAACACGGAATTCGATAAGCTCACGATTGAAGTTTGGACTGACGGTTCCGTCAAGCCCGAAGATTCGATTGGCCTGGCGGCAAAGTTGATTAAGGATCACATGTCGATCTTTATCAACTTTGAAGAGGACACAGACGATTTTGCTTATTCGAAGATAGAGCGACCGCCATTGCCTCGTAACGATCAGCTGGATCGCTCAGTTGATGAGCTCGAGCTGTCGGTGCGTTCTTACAATTGTTTGAAGAATGCTGATATCAGAACGATTCGTGACCTGGTGCAGCGCAGTGAGCGGGAAATGCTGGCCACGAAGAATTTCGGTAAAAAATCGCTAAACGAAATCAAGGATATCTTAAACGGAATGGGCCTTGATTTTGGGATGGAATTTGACGAGCAGGGAAATCCGATTCCTGGCACGGGCGGTCGCGACGGAGCCGATCTCAGCGACTTCGAGGGCGAAGAAGATTAAGAAAGTCTGGGCTCATCAGCGCCTTAACGGATGCACTAACGGGTACTACGGATTTTAGAGTCATGCGCCACCAAAAAGCACATCGTAAGCTTGGTCGAACCAGCGAACATCGCATGTCAATGCTTCGCAATCTTGCAGTCTCGCTAATCAATTCCCGCGAGGAACGCATTGTCACAACTCTGCCGAAAGCCAAAGAGCTCAGGCCCTTTGTCGAGCGCGCAATTACACTTTCGCGCAAGGCCACTAACCTTGAGGGCGACGATTCCGGTCCGCGGGCGCTTCACCTTCGCCGCCAGGCGGCAGGCTTCTTCCACGCCGGAAACATGCAGCAGGCGGCACTAACTGGTAAGCGCGGACAGGTGCGTCCCCCGCGCACTGCCGGCATGGCCGCGCTGAAGCGCTTGTTTGACGAACTCGGCGAGCGTTACAAGGATCGCCCGGGGGGCTATACGAGAATATTCAAGCTTGGTCGCCGGGCTGGAGACAACGCAGAGATCGCGATAATAGAGTTGGTGGATAATCAAGGCGAGCGCGATGCTCTGGAAGCGGCGAAGAAGCGGAAGAGTTCAGCTTCCAGGCAGAAAAAAGGAGCAGAGGCCAGGGGGACCGCTGCCGGCGGACGCGGCAGTGCTTCAAAAAAAGAAGCCGCTGGGACGGTGAAAGGTTCCGATAAGTCAGCAGAATCAGACAAGACACCTGGAGAGACGTCGCAGGAGACGAGCGCTGCAGAGTCTGAGACCAGCACGACCGAAGAGAGCTAGAGAGAACGACTCGATTCCACTTTTGAAAGCACCGAGTGCTGGCATTGGCCGCTCGGTCGGGAGCGCCCCAATCGACCATCGGCATCGCAATCCGAGTCTTTTGGGGCTCAACACTTTGATGGGGGCGCCTACAGTCTGGCCCAGTAGCCAAAATGGAACCTGCAAAAAAGATGGATGATCCGGAAGGCCAAAAGGTAAGGGACAATGCACAACCGGAGGCTGACGTTGTGGTCGAGACGGTACGTGGTCAAGGGCGTCGCCGTAATCGCGCTGTGGGGACAGATGTTTCAGTAAACATGGATGAGTTACGTGAGCTCATCCAGTTGATTCGGGAAAACGAATTTACTGAGTTTGAACTCGAACGTGAAGGTTTCCGAGTTCGTTTCAGACGGGGATCGGACACCTACGAAACCGCTGCGACTGGCGCGCCTCGAGAGTTAGCAGAATCTGGGCAGGGCGGAACGGCTTTATTCCCCGGCGAAGCGAAAGCTGTTTCAGGTCCAGCACACCCAGGATCAAAGGCTGAGACTGCCGCCGCCGAAGATCCGGATCTTCATATCGTTCCTTCCCCGATAGTCGGGACCTTTTATCGCTCGGCGTCTCCAAATGCCGATCCGTTCGTGGAGATAGGAAGCCGTGTGGAACGCGATAAAACTGTCCTGTGCATCATCGAAGCCATGAAGCTAATGAATGAGATCCTCGCCGATGACGGTGGCGTGGTCACTGAGATCTACGTCGAAAATGGACAGGCCGTTGAGTACGGGCAGCCGCTGTTCGGAATTAAAAAATAGCCGTCCAAATCCAACGTCCAATGTTCCAAAGTCCGTTCGGGACAAAAGGACATTGGACGTTAGACTTTGGACATTGGACCAGTCATGAACTCTGGAACCAGGAAGTTTAAGAAAATCCTGATTGCCAATCGCGGCGAGATAGCCTGCCGTATCATCTGGACGTGCAAGGAAATGGGCATCCGCACGGTGGCCGTGCATAGCGACGTCGATCGCGATTCACTGCATGTGCGCTTTGCAGACGAAGCAGCGTGTATTGGTCCGGCGCCTTCCGCCCAGAGTTACCTGAATATTCCCGCCATCATTAGTGCCGCAGAAATCTTCAATGTCGACGCGATTCATCCAGGTTACGGGTTCCTTGCCGAGTCGTCCTACTTTGCCGAGATTTGTGCAGCCTGCAATATTAAGTTTATCGGGCCGCCCGCTGACATAATTCGCTTAATGGGCGACAAGGTCCAGGCTCGTCGCGCGATGGCGGAAGCCGGCTTGCCTGTCCTTCCTGGTAGTCCGGAACCAGTAACTTCCGAAGCGGAGTGCCTGAAGTTAGCTCACGAAATCGGGTTTCCCGTTATTGTGAAAGCATCCGCCGGCGGTGGTGGCAGGGGCATGCGCATTGTTCATTCCGCTAATGAACTGGGCAAGGCTCTGGAAACTGCGTCGACCGAAGCAGCGGCCGCATTTAAAGATGGCAGCGTCTACATAGAACGGTATCTCGAAGACCCGCGCCACATCGAGATCCAGATTGTGGCTGACGAATACGGCGAGTGTATCCATCTGGGCGAACGGGAATGCTCAATCCAACGTCGTCATCAGAAGTTATTGGAAGAAGCTCCATCGCCAGTGCTCTCACCGGAGTTGCGGAACGAGATGGGTGCCGCTGCGGTGGCAGCCTGCAAGAAGCTCGGTTATGTGAGCGCGGGGACAGTAGAGTTTCTACTGGATCGGGACAACAAGTTCTACTTCATGGAGATGAATACACGCATTCAAGTTGAGCACGCCGTCACAGAGATGGTCACGCTCGCCGACATCGTGCGTAATCAAATCAGGATTGCTGAAGGCGAGCCGCTCGGTTTTACGCAAGACGATCTTCTGATTGTCGGACATGCAATCGAATGTCGGGTGAACGCAGAAAACCCCGAAACTTTTGCGCCGTCGCCGGGCTTGATTACTGCGTTCAATCTCCCCGGCGGACCGGGAGTTCGGGTCGACACCTATGTGTATGCGGGCTATTCGGTGCCACCGTTTTACGATTCGATGATAGCCAAAGTGATCGTCCATGCTCGCACCCGGGACCTGGCGATTGCCCGCATGAAGCGCGCTTTGGAGGCGATGGTTATCGAGGGCATCAAGACGACCATTCCGCTGCACTTGAAGATCATGGACGATCCAAAGTTCAGGGCGGGTGATATCTCAACCAGCTTCATGGAGAACTTCCTGAAGCAAAATGGAGCAAAAGCGGCCAAACACCAGAGCTGAATAGGCTCCCGGGCGAGATAGCCGGGAGGACTTAATTTGGTAAAGTAAACTGTTAGTTTGCGATGATTGAGTGGCACTCAACGGCCGGCAAACTAACAATTTGCTTACAAAAACCAAGACAACCGTGAGCGGTTGCCGTTTGAGGATGAGATGCCTATAATAATCGACTTTTCTATGCTCGGTAGGCGCGTCTGAGAGGATAAAGAAATGGCATACGCAGTTATCAAGACAGGCGGCAAACAGTTTGTCGTGGAAAAAGGCAGCACGATTAGGGTTCCTTCGGTCGACGCAGAAGCCGGGAAGTGTATTGAGCTCGAGGCTCTGTTGACGGACGGCGATGGCGCAAATGCTGATGCGGCGGGGGCAGCGAAAGTATCTGCGATTACAAGCGCAAACAGGGGCACCGCCAGGGCTATACGACTATAACGATTGATTCTATCGGATAAAAAAGGAAAGTGATGAGTTCTGAGTCCTGAGTAAAAGAAAATAATATTCATCACTCATCACTCAGAACTCAGTACTCAGCACTGGGAGTTAAGAAATGGCACACAAAAAGGGAGTTGGTTCATCTCGTAACGGCCGCGACTCAAATTCGCAGCGACTCGGTCTGAAAAAATTTGGCGGCGAAAACGTGCGTGGCGGCAACATCATCGCGCGGCAACGCGGAACGAAATGGAAACCCGGGAAGAACGTCGGACGTGGTAAGGACGATACACTCTTCGCGCTGCTCGACGGCATAGTGAAGTTTGAAGACAAAGGCCGCACGGGAAAATTCATCAGCGTATATCCGCTGGAGCAGGCGTCCTCAGCATAGGCCGTGCACCGGGAAACTCCGCTATCATGCGACGCCTGAGCCGAGTCAAAGACTCAGCGACCGGCGTCGCTTTCGATTTAAATGTTTATTGATCGCGCCAAGATTCGCGTACAGGGCGGCCGGGGAGGCAATGGCGTAACAGCCTTTCGTCGAGAGAAATTTGTACCTCGTGGCGGGCCTTCGGGAGGCGACGGCGGACGAGGAGGCGATGTTTGGATCGTAGCAGATAGCTCCCTCAACACCTTGCTTCACCTCCGGTATAACCCGTTGCATATAGCCGATCGGGTTAGGCACGGAGAGGGATCTAATTGCTCGGGCCGCGACGGCGAAGATCAAATCGTAAGAGTGCCGGTTGGTACACAGATCTTTGACAGCACCTCAGGAGAGCTCTTGCAGGATCTTGCCGCTGACGGTGCGCGCTGGCTGGCGGCAAAAGGGGGGCGGGGAGGTTT
>WNGO01002781.1_pt1 | contig 19473 bp, 13 predicted proteins | sample 5400511 | NCBI WGS metagenome assembly WNGO01 (sample SAMN13153380, study PRJNA577476) | soil metagenome | isolation source: 20 cm soil or saprolite under Garry oak tree replicate 2 | place: USA:California | collected 2016-06-15 | reverse complement strand
TTTCCCAGGTCAGTTCTTCGGCGCGACCGCCAACTTTTTCGAGCGCCTGATAAATCGGCACGGTGCCGATCGGGACGGGCGAATTGCGAATGATCCATTCTCGCGTGGCGTGAATGTTTTTGCCGGTGGAAAGATCCATCACGGTGTCCGCGCCCCATTTTGTCGCCCAACGCATTTTCTCGACTTCTTCTTCGATCGAACTCGCAACAGCGCTGTTGCCGATGTTCGCGTTGATTTTTACGAGGAAATTGCGCCCGATAATCATCGGCACACTTTCAGGGTGATTGATGTTGGCCGGGATGATGGCGCGGCCGCGGGCAACTTCGTCGCGCACGAACTCAGGAGTTATTTCGTCAGGGATGTTTGCACCGAATGATTCGCCAGCGTGTTGAAATATGGTAGAGCAAGCCTCCGGCTTGCTATCTTCTTTAGAACGCAAGCCAGAGGCATGCGCCACTTTTCCATTTTCTCGGATCGCAATGAACTCCATCTCTGGCGTGATGATTCCCTGCCGGGCGTACCACAACTGCGTTACCGGGTGGCCGGTCGAAGCGCGCACCGGTTTGCGCGCTAATTTCGAACTTTCAACTTCGAACTTCGAACTTCCGTTCCGCGAAACCGATTTCGCGTGAACGTCTGACAAATAGCCATCGTCGATTGGCTGAACTTTTCGTCCTTCGATTTCTTTAACGTCGCCGCGACCGCGAATCCATTTCGCACGCAATGCCGGCAACCCGCGCGTTACATCAACGTCAGCCTTTGGATCGCCCCACGGGCCGCTCGTGTCGTATACACGCACAGGCTCATTGATCTCGAGTTTGCCGTCGAAGCTCTTTGTCGGCGCAAGCAAGATCTCGCGAAACGGAACACGAATGCCCGTGTGCAGTTGTCCGTTCACGTAAATCTTGCGCGAATTCGGCAATGAAATTTCGACAGAATGAACAGAATTTGAGTTGCCTGGTTTTTTCGAGGTCGTCTTGTTGAAACTCGTTCGGCTCCCGCCTCTCTCGCCGCTACCCGTCGCGGCTTTACCTTCTATGTCGCTCATCCCAGTCGCTCCATTCATTTTATTAATTCTGTCCGCAAAACAAAAAACCATGCGCGGAAAAACGCATGGACTGCCTCGCTTCCTTCGGCGGCATTACCCGCATCAGGTTCAAGGGGTTCGATCGACCTTTGTCGTCGATCATCTCAGCCAGGCGGCTCCCCCGCACTAATTTCTCGGTCAGATTAAGACCCGTGAGAATGAAGTCAACCGATCTGTGGTAATGGCGTGCCGTGCGAATTGCAGGTGTTGCCTGCCGCTACAGAATCGACTCAAACGATTTTGCCGCTTAGGGAATGATGACGGCAGATTCGAGCGAAGTTGGCAGCTGGGGCTGTTGTAGTGACGGCGACGGGGCAGTTTCCGCCGCCGGCGGCGATGGCGAAAGGAGTTCAGATTCGCCGACCAGATTTAACAAACTTGAATCCGCCACCGTGATAACGGATTCGACCGGCAACGATCCTCCTTGCCGACGATAATCAGCAACGAGCAGCGGAGGCTGCTTTTTATCCGCCAACGCCTGATAGTTTTGAATCCCGACGCTGATCGACTGCGCAAGTTTTGTGCGCCAATCATTCTTCGCAATCAACTCGCTTTCGCCGCGTTCGGTGAGGAAGCCGCCTTCGATGAGCACAGCGGGCACTCTCGTTAGGCGGAGGACAGCGAAACGCGCCCGCTTGATTCCGCGGTCAAACTCCGGGATGTGACCGAGCAACGAATGATAGATGCAGGACGAGAGCGCCATGCTCTGCGTGTCCACCGTGCTGCCGGCTTGCATGTCTAGAGAACTAAGGGTCAACGAGGTGTCAGACGTGGATGGCGCCCCGCGCGGAGTAAAGGAAAAAATTTCAAAACCCGTCGCGTTTGGATCCCGATCGGTCGCGTTGAAATGGACACTGACGAAAATGGAATCCTGCGCGGCATTGGCGATCTGTGCCCGAACTTCCAGGGGCACAAAGTAATCACCCTCGCGGGTCATGATAACGCGCAACCCTTTTGCTTGGAGCAAAGGCCGCAGCTTCCGCGCAACATCCAACGCAAAATTCTTTTCATAACCATAACGGCCGACCGCGCCTTTGTCGTGACCTCCATGGCCGGGATCGAGAACGACGGTTTGGAGCCTGCCGATGTTTGGAATGCGATGGGGACGAAGCTGCGGCTCAATTGTTTTGGCCACGTCCATGCGCGAGACCAAAAACTTTCCATCATGCTCGATCAGGGGGAAGCATAACCAAGAGCGCGCGCCGTTGATTATGACCTCGCGGCTGCCGCTAACAAATTCGAGCGGATTTTTTACTGTCTCGAGTCGAATCGTCTTGCCGGCAGGCACGACCTCCGCAGGCAGCCTGTAAAACTTCGAAATGTTATCGACGCTCAGATAATCATGGCCGCTGACTTTGATAATCTGCCAATCATCCGCGGCAAACGCTGCACATGAAATCAGGCTCATGGAAACGCTCAAGACCGTGGGGGCGAGCCAACGTTTCGCCGGCAGCATCATTATTACGTAGCGTACCAAGAAAACGGGCTGATCTCAAATGGCGATTCTCGAAGGTGTCGCGGCGAATCCCAATTTGTAATTGTTGACTGCGCGAGTTTTTGCGCTAAGTGCTGGAAATGTTTTTGCTTTTTCAACGGAAGACCCGCGGTTGGACTACCTTCGTTCTGCTCAGCTTCGGGGTGCTGTTCTTCGCAATCCCGGTTCACGCTGCGCAGAGAGCGCCGAAATGTTGTGTTTGGCGCGTAACTAACGCAAAAGCCCCATTCTATCTTTTGGGCTCCATCCATGCGCTCGGTCGAAAGGATTACCCCCTGCCTGCTCCATATGCGACAGCGCTGAAAGGAGCCCAGCGTCTCCTCTTCGAATTTGATCCAACCCGGCAACCCGAATTCGAAAACAAATCTAAGGCGGCCGCCAAATACCCACCCGGACAAGATATCCGCTCGAAGATTGACCCAGCACTCCTGGCCTGGGTGCAAGCGAATATTTCGACGGTCAAGGTCGCTCATGATCGGCAGGGAAAGAAGCTCGAGGTTGAAGGTTTCGATAGCGAGTACAAACCATGGTGGATCGCCCAGCATCTCGTCGACACGAGGAGCTATAGCCACGTCTCGACTTCTCATGGTTTGGATAATTACCTCCTGGAGCGCGCCAAAAGAATGGGGAAAGAGATAGGCGGACTCGAGTCGGTTGACGAACATGTAGCGGTGGTCGGCGGATTGTCGGACCGCGATGGCGAAATCCTTCTGCGTGACGCCCTGGCTCGGGCCAAAACTGGTCGAGCCGATTTCGAAAGGATGCGGAAAGCGTGGCGAAAAGGAGACACCGCTGCGCTTTGGGCGGGGGACGCGCGGCTTCGGAAAGAGGCCTCGTGGATTGCAGCACGTTTTGTCGATGAGCGAAACGTCAAATGGGTCCCGCGGATCGTCGCAGAACTAGAAAGCGGCAAGCCGACTGCAATTGTGGCAGGCGCTCTGCACTTTTCTGGTCCCAATAGCGTTATAAAACTGCTGGAAGAACGCGGCTACAAGGTCGAACAACTGTAGCGGCGGCTGTCGCAGCCACAATTTCTCCGCGTGAGGAGACGCGTCTCTGCAGCCGGAGGCGCCAAACGTCACTCCAAGCCGAGTGGACAACAACGGAGCCTTCTAGTTTCTTCCCCGATGATCAAATTAACTCCGCTCGTTTTTTTGTGCCTCATTTGCGTATTCAGCTTGCGCGCTGAATCCTCGACCAAGGTCGAGAAAAATCCGCCGCCCCTCGATCCGAAGAACATGGATACGTCCGTGAAACCGCAGGAGGACTTTTTTATGTACGCCAATGGGGGCTGGATCAAAAACACGGAGATACCACCGGAATATTCGCGCTGGGGCAGTTTTAATCAGCTCGTCGAGCATAACAATGACGCCCTGCACGATATCGCGGAAAAAGCGGCAAGTAGTCATGTAGATCCAACGACCGCTCCTGATGTTCAGAAAGTCGGCGACTATTATGCCAGTGGCATGGATGAGAAAACGATCGATGCCGCGCGCATCCAGCCGATTCAAGATGAGTTCAAGCGGATCGACGCAATAAAAGATCGTAATGATCTGCTTAACGAAATCGCGCACCTGCACACAATTGGTGTCGACGCGTTTTTTGAATTCGGTTCGGGCCAAGACGCCAAAGACAGTACGCGTGAGATTTCCCAAGCCGTCCAGGGCGGACTCGGTCTGCCCGATCGAGATTATTACACCAAGACGGACGAAGCTTCGAAAAAGTTACGCGACCAATACCTCGCTCACGTGGCCAAAATGCTGACCCTAGTCGCCGAGTCCGCGGAGAAAGCTGCAGACGACGCGAAAAAGATCATGGCGCTCGAAACGTCTCTTGCCACTGCGTCTCGCACGCGCGTGGAGCTGCGCGATCCGCAGAAGAACTACAACAAAATGACACAGAAGGATCTCCAGGCGGTGACGCCCGACTGGAATTGGGCGGATTATTTCAAAAGCATCAATCTGGTTGAGCCAGGCGACATCAACGTGCATCAGTCGGAGTTCTTCAAAGCGGCCAACGCGGCTTTTACCAAGACATCGATTGATGATTGGAAGACTTATCTGCGCTGGCACCTCATCGATGCTACGGCAGCCGAACTTTCGAACGATTTCGTGAACGAGGATTTCAATTTCAAGGAGGGCGTTCTTCGTGGCACGAAACAAATCAAGCCGCGCTGGAAACGCGTGGTCCTTTCGACCGATGGGGCCATAGGCGAGGCTCTCGGCAAACTTTATGTTGCCGATTATTTCCCGCCGGAAGCCAAAGCGCGTGCACTGGAATTGGTGAACAATCTGAAAGAAGCACTCAGCGATCGGATCAAAACCCTCGAATGGATGGACGAGCCAACCAAGCAGGAAGCGCTCAAAAAACTCGCCGCTTTTACAGTCAAGATCGGTTATCCCGAGAAATGGCGCGATTATTCGCAGCTCAAGATCGATAGGGGTCCATTGGTTCTCAACGCGATCCGCGCTGAAAATTTCGAGGTCAACCGCCAGCTTAAGAAGATTGGTAAACCGGTCGATCGCACCGAATGGGGCATGACGCCCCCGACGGTGAATGCGTATTACAACCCGAATATGAATGAGATCGTTTTCCCGGCTGGGATTCTGCAGCCGCCGTTCTTCTACGCCAACGCCGACGACGCAATTAATTACGGTGGGATAGGCGCCGTCATCGGACACGAGATGACTCATGGTTTTGATGACCAGGGCAGGCAGTTTGACGCCGTGGGGAATCTTCGTGATTGGTGGTCCCCCGAATCGGCCGCCAAGTTCAAAGAGCGTTCCCAGGCAGTGGTGAAGCAATATTCTGAATACGAGCCGCTCCCTGGTTCGCACATCAATGGCGAGCTTACCCAAGGCGAGAACATCGCCGACATCGGCGGGGTCAAGCTCGCTTATGCGGCTCTGCAAAAAGCGCTCGCTGGAAAATCGCGCGAAAAAATCGATGGTCTCACGCCGGCGCAGCGTTTCTTTCTCTCTTATGCCACCATTTGGAAATCCAAACAGCGCGACGAGGATCTAAAGTTGCGGCTGAATACCGATCCACACTCGCCCGCACGTTATCGAGTTAATGGACCGCTCTCCGACATACCCGAATTTGCGAAGGCATTCAACTTGCCCGACAACTGCCCGATGGTTCGTCCGCCGGATAAGCGCGTGAATATTTGGTGAGAGCATTGGGTAGCGCATGCGTCTCGCGTGCCGGTTTTGGAGTCTCGCCAAAACAATCTTAATTCAGCTGGCTTGCATCATCAGAGAAGTTCGCGATGGCGGGACGCCATCGCCAGCACGCGAGACGCGCGCGCTACCCATCCTTGGCAATCTTCCCGCCCCAGGAAAGAATCTTTGCCTTAGTGCCGGCTGCTTCTGCTTCCTTGATGTCGCCATTGCGATTGTAAAATAGAGAGAGGCTGGTCCAACCGATTTGGTCGTTGGGTCTAAGCTCGACCGCTTTTTTTCCTGCTTCGATCGCTTCCGGAAAACGTCCGAGCTTCATCAGCGCCATCCCAAGCGCATGCCAGCCGTCAAAAAAACCCGGATCCATTTCAACGCATCGCCGGTATTTCTCGACGGCGCTCTCCAGCTCCCCGACTGCCAGATCGCCGCTTGCGTTGTCAAAGATTTCGTCGCGCGTCTCCAACTTCTCGGAATAACGATGTCGATCTACTGTTTAGCCCTTCGAAAACTGAAGACCAGCATCGCGCTGCCGGTCGCGCAGCCATTCGTAGAACACAATTTGTCGTTTGTTATCCAGGATGCGGTTTTCAAAGGCCGCTCTCTTTTCGTGATCATTCGCATCCGCCGATGGCTCCCGTTTTTCTAAAATCGCGATCAGCCCACTGTCGTCCAACGGCAAGAAGTCACTCATTTCGCCTGCATTCAGAGACGTCATGGCATACTTAATTGCGACAAGCTCGGGCGATTCTTTCTTTCGTTCTTTTTCTTGAGTTTCCGCACTTTCATCGAGAAGTGAAAATGGCGGCATGTTCTCTACCTTTAGTCCCGCTTTCTTAATCGCCGCTTCGAGCGACTGGCCGGACTTGGTTGCTTCGCGCAATTGATGCACAATTTCTGCGCCTTTTGTTGACATCAGCTCCCGAGTTCGAGAGTTCTTGATTGCTTCGACGATTTTCGGCTTTGCCTCTTCGATTGTGAGCGGACGCGCCTCGACCATCCCGGCGAGATGCAAAATGTAAAACCCATCCGCCACCTGAATTGGGTCGCTGTTCGGCTCCCGCATCGATAACTTGAAAGCGGCGGCAGCCAGTTGTGGATCGATGTTTAATTGCGGGTCAGGAGTCGCCGCCGTGAATTCCCCGGTTAGTTGCATCGGCAACTGAAACTTCGCGGCTACCTGCTTGAAATCCGCGCCTTTCTCCAGCAGCGCCTGTGTGAAATCATTCGCGCGGTCGGAGAGCTTTTGCAACGCTTCGACGCGTTCTTTTCCCGTCAATTTCTTTTGGTCATCAGTCAAAGCCAGGCGGACGAACTCGACCTTGCGCTTTTCATCGCTTTTGAGTTCGGCCTTGTGCGCTTCGTAATATTTCCGCACATCATCATCGCTAATTGTAATTTCCTTCGCGAAATCAGCCGGACGCAACCGGATGAGGTCCACATATAATTTGTCGTAAGCCTGCTCGTAATTAGCTTTGATCTCTGTTTCCGGAACCGACACGCCTGCCGCGAGAAGCTGCTTGATTTGTTTCAAGCAAAGCTGATCGCGAACCAATTCCTCGATCTGCGCCTCGCTGAGACCGTTCGGTGAAAGCGCATTCTGCACAAAATCGTTGAACTTCTTAAAGTCGAACCCACCCTCGCTGCGGAATGCTGGCAAATCGCGGACAATATCAGCAATCTCAGAGGACGTCGGGCGAATACCGAGCCGAGCCGCCTCATGACGCAAAATCAACAAGTTCAAAATGAATTGCGCATAGACCTGATTCTGTTCAGTCGCCCCCATGGTCAAACTCTGCACAAAATCAGACATGCCCAGCGCGCGCCCTAGATCGAGCAACCGGGCATTCTGCTGGGCTTCCAACATCGGAATATTGCGATCGTAGATGCGAGCGAATTGGTCGGGGCGTATGGCGCTGTAATCTGTTTTGACGAAATAGATACAAAAGGGCAGCGCCAGGATCGCGATCACGATCATCAGCCAGTGACGATGCTTTCTTAAAATTGTGATCATTACGTCGAACTATGTTTGGCGGGCTAAATTTACGGCGCGTTCAGAGCGCGCCAAATAATTTTTCTGCAGCCGTGCCGCTGTGCGGCGCGCGCGCAGCTTACAGAGCCGCGGCTACAGCTCATCGGCTGTTTCCTGAATCATCTCCCAGGCGTTGCGGAGATGTTGCTCGGTAGTGAGAACATTTCCCAACCCGATCCGCATCACGGTGCGACCATGCAGTTTCGTTTGCGTGAGATACGCGCGCCCGGAAGCATTAATCCGTTCGACAATTTCGCTGTTAATTCCGTCGGTCTTTTGATCGTCACCGCCATCTTTAAAGCGAAAGCAAACGACGCCCATCACAATGGGCGCAGATAATTCGAAACGTTTATCGTTCCTAATCCAATCGGCAAGAAGCTTGGCCAGTCGCAAATGATCACGAATGCGTGCCGCGAGTCCTTCCCGACCGAACGCGCGCCAAACGACCCACGCCTTAAGCGCACGAAAACGGCGACCGAGTTGCACCCCATAATCCATGTAGTTTTTCTCCGCCTCCACCGTATGCCTGCGCCATAAGCGCCGTCAATGTGCAGCCACATCTTGTGTTCACGGCAGATTTTGGCAATCTCGGGAACTGGATCGACACTCGCGGTCGACGTTGTGCCGACCGTCGCGATCGCGGCGAGCGGCTTGAATTGCTCGCGCAGATCGCGCGCAATCATGTCGCGTAACGCCGACACGTCCATTCGAAATGCGGCGTCGCACGGAACGCGTTGCACATTTTCTTCGCCGAGACCGAGCACGATGGCCGCTTTTTCCGCCGAACTGTGACCCTGATCGGACACGTAGACGCGAAAACGTGGAAGATCGCTGCGTCCCACAAGCCCGAATTTGCGAACGAACGGCGCTGCTTCTTCACGGGCGACCGCGAGTGCGTGCATCACGCCGACCGAAGCGGTATCGTAAACAACGCCGCCGAATTCCTTCGGCAACTGCATCCATTGCCGCAACCAATCGACGACGAGTGTTTCAAGTTCAGTGGCGGCCGGCGATGTGCGCCAAGTCATCGCGTTGACGTTGAGCGGTGAGGTGATGATTTCGCCAAGAATTCCGGGGCCAGTCGTGGTCCAGCCGAAGTAACCGAGAAACATCGGATGATCCCAGTGCACCATACCGGGAACGATCACGCTTTCGATGTCGGCAAAAATCTTCTCGAAAGATTCGCCTTCTTCCGGGGCTTGTTTTGGCAAGGCGCCGGTAATCGCCCCTGGCTTGGCGTCCGGCGCGACCGGCAGCGTTTCTATTTTTTCTCGATAATCAGCGATCCAATCGGCCAACCGACGAAGCTGTTCGCGAAAAATTGCTGGCGAAATATCTCCGAGGTCGCCCGCATCGCCGCGCAAACCTAATTCTCGGTCTTTCATTTCCGCCGCTGCGAACTTGCCGCGAGTACGTGCAAATCAGAAAGCAAATCCAAAACTGAAATGGAATGCACCGAAATCTTCGTCTTCATGAGGATCGGGATTGACTCCGTAATCGAGCCGGATCGGACCGATTGGTAATTTGTAACGCAGCCCCGCGCCCACCGCGTAGCGCATGTCGTCAAGGCCCGGTTCTTCCGACGTCGGCAGGAGATTCCCCGCATCCGTGAAAAGTGCGCCCTGTAACTCGCCGAAAATCGGAAAGGTATATTCGATATTAAACACCGTAAGAAATTCGCCGCCGAGGGGATTACCTTTCCGGTCGTGTGGGCCAAGATCGCGCTCACCAAAACTGCGCACGGTCGTGGCGCCGCCATTAAAAAAGCGTTCATCGATCGGAATTGCGGTTGCTTCCTCAGGACCACTCACCGTCAGCGAATGAATAATCCCCGCGCGAGCGCCGAAGGCGATTGAGGATTGCTGGAACCAGCGCTGCAAAGGAGTGCCCGGTTTATCTTCGACCACAACTGGAGTTAGTGGTTTCGGTCCAAACGGAAGATAGTAACCCAACCGAATAGTGCCCCGGATAAATTCGATATCGCTTCCGAACGCGCTCGATGCCAAATCCAGGGTGTTATTGATCAGGAATCCGCGCGGCGCCACGTATGGGCTCTCCCGCATATCCAATGTGTTCGTGAAACCAAGAGTGTTCACCAAATAGGATTGGTCCCCCAGGAAGATCGGTCTGATTGTGGCATCGAATATCTTGACGTGCCGAACAGCGATGATCAGGCCAGCCTCGTCGTATTTCGTAATTTTACGCGTCAGTTCGAGTCGTCCGCCTAATTCGAACTTTGAGTAGCCATCGAAATCGAAAGTAAACGCAGCAAGGCGAGCTTTGAAGGCAAAGTCGGTGTCAAAAAAAAAGGGATCTTCGTAGAGAATTTCACCTTTGTAGCCACGCTGCGAAACCTCGACCGAGGTCGTAAGCGGACGCCCGTAACCGAAAAGATCGCGATCGCGAAATTGCACGCCGATAATCCCGCCCTCGTAGGTGCCGTATCCGACCGAAAAACCGAACTCCTTGCTTTTGGCTTCCTCCGCCGAGACGTCGAGCCGTAACAGATTTCCATCGACGGGGACCGGTTTGATCTGCAATAGATTGAACAGACCAGTCCGCATGAGCGTGCGAAATCGCTCATCGAGAACGTCCGGACTATAGGTTTTGCCGCTCAACTTATTGAATCGTTTGATGACATAACTGGGACGCAGCCGACTGAGACCGCTTACTCTCACGCCATCAAAGTGATAAACCGGTCCGGCTGCGATGGCGATTTGCACCGGTACTCGATCCTTCACTGCTTCTTCCGGCGCGCCGGTCGCCTCGACCTTGACGTCGTAGTACCCGCGCGATTTGAAATACGCTTGTAGACGCCGCGGAATATCGGCGATACGCGCGTCAGTGTAAGGCTGTTGCAGCAAATCGAGCATCTGCCCGCGCAGTGTTTCCGCGTCGTAAACGGTCCGCCCGGTAAATGAAACGCTGCCGAAGAAATATTGCTGGCCTTCGTGAATCGGGAAAATCACGTCCACTTGATTGCTTTGGTCGTGATAAACATAACGCGGCGGATCGATAACAGCGTTCAAAAAACCTTCCGCAACGTACAAGCGGTGCACCAGGTTTGCTCCCTCCTCCATGTCAGCGGCAACGAAGGGCAAATTTTTCTGCAGCTTCGAATAGCGCTCGCGCGTCGATCCAACTGCGTACTCGAAGAGCTTGTCGGCTGGTTCTCTTGCGTTTCCATCGAAGATCACTTTGCCCAGCGTCATCAGCGGACCTTCCGTGATGTCGAGACGCAAACGATTCTGCGATTCGATCGTATAATGCACATCCACTTTCGCGTAGCCGTGTTTCCGGTAAAAGACTTCGAGAAAAAACGCGAGATCGTCTGCCCGCGCCGGACTTAATCCGTAATCATCGATCGTGGTGATCTCCTCTTTCAATTTCGAACGTAATGTCTTTTCATCGAAAGCCTGCTCGCCGCGGAATTCGATGATGCTCGTGTGCTGCGCCCGCTTTTCCTGCTGCCTCGCTACCGCCTGCTGAGCTTTTTGCTTTTCTTCGGAGCGCGGAACATCGACCGCGCTCTGGGCCGCGACTTTCACTACAAGGGCCACGCTTCCCAGATAGAAGAGGACCCTGGGCCACATCTCAGCGAAACCGAATCAGGTACTTTAACATCCCCCGATAGTCGCCCTCGACACCGATATCACCGACCAGGACAAATTGATCGTTGATTTTAAAGCGGGCGCTGGCCTGCTGCCGCCCAGTTCGGGGATCGACCACGCCCACATCCAAGTCTAGGCGATTAAAAAATGAATTGCCCTGGGTCGGCTCGCCTTTCTTGAAAATTTTCCGGTAAAGCTGCTGCACCAGCAATGTCGCGGCCCGCCCCGCGAGAACATTACCACTTCCTGACAGTTCTGCTCTAGTGGCGCCAGTTGCCACCAAAGAAATGATTTCTTCCTGCGCCAGCGGCGGTTCACTCGTAAAAATCGCCTCCGGCGACAGCAAATTTCCGTAAACGTAAACGCGCACCGTATAGTCGCGGATGACAGAATTGCCCTGCAGGTCGATTCGCGGATTCGTTGAATCGCTCGGATCAAAATAGAGGAATCCTTGAGAAACTTGGAGCTGACTGAAAGGCAGTGTCGCTTCCACATTTTCCAAGCGGACGAAGCCTTCCAGTCCCGGCCGCAACCCAGTCCCGGTCAACTTCAAATCGACAATCGCACCGCCGGTGGCCAAGTTCCCGCGAATGAGCACGGGATCTTTGGTTTTAATTGCTATATCAAATTTCCAATCGCGGAATGGCGGTAGCGGCAAAGAAAAATCCGGACGCGACGATGGCGGTTCCGGCGCAGGTCTGCCCGGCAGACCGATCGGGATCAGATCGATATTCTTCAGAAAGTGACTGTTCGTCAGCGCGATCGTCCCAGTGACGTTTGCGCCCGCGAATGGTCCCGTCACTTTTATGTCTGCATTCGCGCGCGCCGTCAGTGTGTCATTGCGCGCGACGAGCGCACTATCTGCCTTTAACTGCAGATCGACCATCGGCTGCGTCAATTTCGGGAATTTGACTCCGCCCATGACCGTGAATTTTCCTCCGGAAAGTTCTCCACCGAACTGTTGAATCGTTAGCGCATCTCCCGTGAAATTGAGTCGGGCTTTGAAATTATTCAGCGCAGGCAGCGTCGCATTGCTGGCCCGCGCCACATTAATCGTCATGTCGCCCGAGCCGCTTAACACAGGTTGCGCGATCGTTCCCCGGACATCGACATCGAGCCCAAGATCGCCATCCAATTGCTCAATGGCCGGCACAAATTGGCGGATAAAATTCACCGAGCTGCGCGGCAGCCGAGCTTTTGCGCTGACTGGCGTTTCGTCGGGCACTTTTCGCTCTCGAGCAATTTTTGGTATGTCAAAAGGCAGATTGGCGCTCAACTCCAACGGCTGAATCCGGGTCTGTTGCAGCTTTCCAGAAACGGCCAGTTGATCGTGTGTGACTTGCGCGGCGACATCAAATGTTGCCGGATCTAGTTTCGGGAATTGCTCGCTTCGTAAGTCGCGCACCTGCACGTCGAGCCGCGCGTTCAAGTCTGCGAGCGTTCCCTGCGCATCGAGCTTCACGTTCAAGATCCCGGATACTGCCGGCTTCGCGCCCACGTCTTCAAAAAATTTCTTTATGTCGATGTTTTCGGATTGAACATTCGCGAACACTTTGCCGTTCGGCGGACATACGGGCGCATTGCTCCCTAGATTCTTCCACACGAATGGGATGGAAATATAGCCCGCCGCAAATTTCGCCTTCCCCTGGTCGAGTTGGATTTTAGTGATTTCCAGCGTCTCGCCCTTTGCCTCGGCGATTGCCTGAAAATCCATGTTCTTGCTGGCGAAAAAGATAATTGGCACGTCGAGTCCATCAGGGGAATAGGTCACGTCGATATTCGACCGGAGCGGTTGCAAGTCGCCATAACGGCCTTTCTCTAGAACAAGCTTCAGCTTCCCTGAATTCTTAAACGTTTGGGCGTTCCCGCTCCCTTCCCAATCAAAGGCAAACGAGCCGGCCAATTCGTTCTCGTTGCCGGAAGCATGAAGCAACGGCTGAAGCGTAGACAAGTTCGAAACATGGGCGGAGGCCTTTCCGTTGTAATGGTAAGGTGGGCGCAGGTCTAGAATGCCGATCGCATTAACGAAATCGGCTTCATTCAAACTTGCGGTGCAGTCATTTAGATAAATCACATTGTTCGAAATCGAACATTGCGAGCTCAGTTGTTTGAACACCAAGTCCCGCATCCTCAGATTCGACCCGAAGATCGAAAGCTGGCCGTTCGCCGTCCGCTGTTTCCACTCGATCTGCGCGGCCATTTGCAACGGCCCCGTTATCTTGTCCGGAGAATCTGAGGCCCAAAAGTCGCCGGCTTCGGGCGCGTTCAACGAAACATCCAACTCCGCGGGTTGCGAAGCAGCTTTGCCAACTTCTTCCGGCAACCGGTATCGGCCGCGAACACTTAGTTCATTTTGGTTTCGCCGCAGATTCAGCCGCTCGAGCTTCATGATGTCGTCAATCCCGCCAAGCGATCCTTCCACCAAATCAACAACGTAATCCCGGTAATGGATATTAGAGATAGCGAAGTTCATCACCGTGCGAAGGTCTGCGAACCACGACTTCTTGGTATCGGGCGGCGGCGCTATTTTAGATGCCCCAAGAGTGACGCTGAGTTTCTCGATTGTGCCGTCTTTAAATCCGATGGATCCCCCCGAAAGACTCAGATTTGCTTCCACTTTCCCGTTCTCGACGTCGATCTTGCCGTTGAGTTGAGCCGAACCGGTCAACGGCTGAGGCGTCCCGGCTGTTAACCGCTGAAGGTCAAGCGTCGTCCCCGCAATTTCCAACGTCGCCGGGCTCCGGCCGAATTCTTTCAGATCGGAAGGCAAATCGGCTGTCCCGCGAAGATGAAACTCGTTCTTCCCCTGAACGAAGTCCGCTGCCCGTAAAGTCGCCCTGCCCTGCCCCGCGGAAAGTTCCAAAACGCAGCTATCGAGACCGATTTCTTGTCGATGCAGATCGCTCATCTGCATAAACATTGTTCCACTCCACGTTCGCGGCACGTTGAGTACGCCTGTTCCATCAACCGTGACACGTTCGATTTGTCCGGAGATGTATCCTTCGGGCAGATCGACGTATTTGTTCAGCGATTCTGCCGCAATCGTTTCAGCGGCAACGTGTATCTTCGTGTTCAACGAAGTTTTCGTTTCGCTAAATGTGGCCGACGCAGACAGTCTACCGCCGCCAACCGCGCAATCGAGATTGATGGCGAGAGTCTTGGTGTCGATATGCGATGCATCGACGTTCAGAAGATGGATCTGTTCCTGGTCGCTCAGGACGAGGTCGCGAAGAATGAAGTTCTTATTGGTGTAAGAAGCTTGCGCGTTAATTTTGGACCAGCCGTCTCCGGCGGGCAGCTGCAATTTGTCGATCCGCACGTCACCAGGACTGCGTGGATTTAGATCAAGATCGACATGTTCGGCCACGAAATCGTGCGGTTGGTTTCTGATAATGAGCGTTGCATCCGTTAATCGAATTCGTTCCGGAAAGAGCGTTGGCAGCGTCGCCTTTTTCTTCGGCGGGTGTACTCTGGGCCGATCCTTGGACGGATTTAAAACAATCCGCGCGGACCGCGTTTCGACGTTATCGAGAAAATGGGAAATGCCGTGCCGCGCGAGCCCAAGCAAACTGTAGTCAACATAGAGATAATCGATGTCGATTGATTCCACCGCTGAAGGCCCGGTCGGAAAGGCATGAAAATTCCGCACCGTGAGATTCGTAAAGGGGTTACCTTCTAGGCGAAAATTTGCCTTTAGATTCTCGCCGGTAGCGTAACGCAGCGCCAACTGCCGGCCGAGGCCTAATAGAAGCGGACGATGAAAGAGCGCGAGGAGCGCCACGCATAGAGCAAGCGTCGTCGCCGCGCGACGCCACCATCGTCTAGGCGTCCGCGCGTCAGCCTGACGGTCTTCGGCCACGACAGCGACTCTATTTCCACCCTGGGAAAGAGCAAATGAAGCTGCTCGGGTGGCTCACCAAACAACACTAAGCGATTAGTCCCCGCCGACCGTCTGCCACTAGAGCGATGAGTCGCATGTCGTCCTACTTCGGCATTGCGTGTGACGGGGTATCGCGTCACGCTTCCCCAGTCGGCAATGCATGAATCCTGATAAACTCTTCGATTATCTCGACGGCAGATTATCCACAGCAGATCGAATAGCGTTGGAGCAGCGATTGGTCTTAGACCAGCAATTACAACGCGAGCTAGCGGTCGCGCGACAAATTCACGCGGGCATGCGCGATGATTCTCGGGAGGTTTTGCTACCCGGCGAAGTGGATGTTTCGGCGCGCGGCCGAAAAATGGCGCTTCGTGTGGGTGTGGCGTTTATCATTCTCATGGGCGTCAACGTCGGCGCGGGCCTCTGGTTGATCGCAAGGCACGAAACCAAAAATCCAAATCGCGCACTGCTTGAAACGCAAATGCGACAACAAATTACGAAATCGATCGAGCACGCGGCGGCCACACTCACGCCGGCGCCGCTGGGTGTGAGCGAACTCACGATCTCCGCAACTCCCGGGCGATTGGATGCTGTTGCGAATGAAGTCGTGACGATCGCCATCCAATTTGGCGGTTCCGCTACCAAAGGATTGCCGGACCAGCATCGCCTCGGCGTTCTTGTTGATCTTCCATCCAATCGCGAAGCGGAATTTCGCGCGGCGATTGCCTCGATTGCCGGAGGGTTGGCAAACTCATCGATGCCTTCGCTTACTGAAACAACTGCGGCGAGCTCCGAGAAGAAGAGCTTCATTGTGCAAGTCGTTGAGCCGGTCACACCTTAGCCTCTGGCGCGGATGATCGCGGTCACGTTTGCTTTGCCCTCGGAAAGTTCCGTGTTCTTGCGTTCCCTCCACAAGAAACACCGAAGCGATCGCAATGGTATTAAGACGGTCAGCGGCGAGATCGATGATCACGCAATCGAGGTTTTTCACACCGGCGTCGGGGAAAAGGTCTGCCGGCGGCAGATGCGGAAGTTTCTTCAAGATCGGGAGTTCGATTGTTTGATTAGCGCAGGTTTTGCAGGAGCACTAGACGATCAATTGCATGTCGGTGATCTGTTGCTGGCGAGAAATTTCTCGACGGTTGAACTGAGCGCGGCGCGCTCGGTCCTCTCAAGTTTGTCGATCCATACCGCCGATCTTTTGACAGTGCCGTCCATGATCGAATCGGGTGAAGAGCGGAACAAGATCGCGCAACCCCCAGACGTGGCAGCAGTCGATATGGAGACAGAGTTCATTGCGCGGGCATGCGCCGAGCGCGCCATTCCGCTGCTCTCGCTTCGCGTGATTAGCGACACACCACGCGAACCTTTTCCTGCTCCAGCAAAAGTTTTGTTCGACATTGAGCGGCAGCGAACCAGCATCATGAACTTGGGCTTGCATCTTTTGAAGCATCCGGGCGCCATTGCCCGGCTCATTGCCTTTGCAAGAAAGATCGCACTAGCACGGGAGATTTTGGCGAACGCAATGGTTTCTATTTTGCAGAGCGACCAACTGTAGGGGACGACGCTGTCGTCCATGGGAAGCGAACCGCTTCCCCTACAGTTTCGTTTGCGCCGGCTCGATGTGAACGAGCACGTCGGCGATGCGCGCGTCACTTTGCTGGATCGCTCTTTTTACTTGATGCGCAATCGCGTGCCCTTCATGCACGGAAATGCTGCCGTTCACTCCCACGTGAAGATCGACATAAAAATCCAGACCCATCTTCCGAATCAGGCACTTTTCGACTTCGATTACTCCGGGGACGGCGGCAGCAGCATTTCGAACTGAGTTGACAATCGGACCGCGCGGCGCCGTGTCCATAATTTCGTGCAAGGCGGGCGAAAGAATCCGGTAACCATTCGCCCCGATGAGCGCGCAGGCGAAAAGCGCCGCCCAGTCGTCCGCGCTTTGCCATGGCGTGCCGCCGACAAGCGCGACAGAAATGCCGATGAACGCGGCAATCGAAGTCATGGCATCAGTGCGATGATGCCAAGCATCGGTTTGAACAGCGGTGCTTTCCATGTTTCGGCCGAACCGAATGACATATCTATACAGAATTTCCTTCACGATTACCGCGACGATAAGGACCACGAGCGTGTAAGCTGCGGGCGCATGATGCGGCAGAAAAATTTCGCGCATACTTTGAACGGCAAGACCAAGCGCGGCAGCCAGCACGCCGACGGCGACGACAACCGCGGCGATCGGCTCGGCTTTCCCGTGACCGTAGGGATGAGTCGCGTCAGGCGGTCGCGCCGCAACTTTCAATCCTCCCCAGATCACGATTGAACCGCCTACATCCAACGCGGATTCAATCCCGTCGGCGATCAGCACGTAGGCGTGACCGAACAAACCAGCAAGAATTTTTGCTGATGCCAGGAAGACATTGATGACGAGACCAAACAGTACGATGCGCGCGCCGGTTTGCAGATTGTTTGCGGAAGCGTGAGGATGCTGCGGCGACGACATTGATGAACAAAAGTATAAACGCTGCCGTCTACGAAACGCACGGAAATCCGGCGGATGTGCTGCGCATCGAGTCGCGGCCGTGGCCGGCACCCGCGCCGGATGAAGCGCTGGTGCGAATGCGAGCCGCCCCGATCAATCCGGCGGACCTGAACCAGATCGAAGGAAAATATCCGGTGCGGCCAGAACTTCCCGCCACGCCTGGATTCGAGGGCGCGGGTATAGTGGTCGATGCTGGCGCGAACGCCTCAACAATCACGGCTGGCACGCTGGTGATCCTGCCGCACAATCTCGGCACGTGGCGCGACGCCGTTGCCGTAAAAGCGAGCGAGCTGGTGGCGGTTCCGCCGGAAATCGATCCGGTTCATGCAGCAATGTTAAAAATCAACCCGATGACCGCCTGGCGTTTACTGCATGATTATGTCGATCTAAAGAGTGGAGATTGGTTGATCCAAAACGCAGCAAATTCCGCAGCGGGCCGCGCGGTTATTCAAATCGCCCGCGAGTTGGGTTTCAAAACTGCGAATGTCGTTCGCCGCGAAGAATTGATCGATGAATTGCACGCGGAAGGCGGCGACGTCGTCCTTGTCGATGGTGAAAATCTTCGCCACGAAGTGAAAGACGCTACCAGCGGCGCGTCGATTCGTCTGGGCTTAAATGCCGTTGGCGGCGAAAGCGCGCTGCGTCTGGCAAATTGTCTCGCCCCAGGATCAACCCTGGTCACTTTCGGAGCAATGAGTTTGCAGCCGCTGAAAATCCCGAATGGCCTGCTCATTTTCAAAGACCTGCGTTTCCGTGGTATTTGGATTAACAAATGGTACGACAACGCGACAACGCAGGAGCGCATGGACGCGTTTCGTCCATTGTTTGAAATGGCGAAGCGTGGATTGCTCAAAACGAAAGTCGAAAGAGCTTATCCGTTGAGCGAAGCCAAAGCCGCGGTCGCCCACGCGGCCCGCGGGAAACGCAGTGGTAAAATCATTTTCGAGTTTGCAGCATAGCCACAGATATGTAGCCTCAAAAATGTTTTGGTCCTATTGCTGTCGGATCTTTTTTCTTGTCGGATTGGCCGGTAGTCTCGCGGTGCGCAACGTCGAATGCGCAACTGTTCCCGAACCGGGCGATTTGCGCGCCGCCGGGAAAGTGGAGTTCCCGGTATCGTGCGCGCCTGCCGTGCAGTCCGAATTCACGCGTGGCGTGGCGTTGCTTCACTCGTTCTTTTACGAAGAGGCACGACGCGTCTTCACGTCGGTTGCCGAGCGCGATCCAAAATGCGCGATGGCTCAGTGGGGAATCGCCATGACGTGGTGGCATCCGATTTGGACGCCACCGACTCCCGATGAAATGAGCGCGGGTAAAGCGGCCATCGAAAAAGCGATGGCGATGAACGCCAGCACGGACCGCGAGCGAGGATTCATCAGGGCGCTGAATGTCTATTACAATACACCGGACGGTTCGACTGCAGGCGCGGTTGGACAATCGTGTCATGGACCGGTCGGACCACGCGATCGCGTGGTGGCCTACGAAAAAGCAATTCGCCAGCTCCGGGACAAGTATCCGGACGATTTCGAAGCTCAAACCTTCTACGCCTTCGCGGTGCTGGCAGTCGGTTATGCCACACCCAGCGACATCAGTTTGTCGAAACAACTGGAGGCAGCTGCCATCCTGGAAAAGCTGTGGAAACAAAAT
>WNGO01000811.1_pt1 | contig 19477 bp, 16 predicted proteins | sample 5400511 | NCBI WGS metagenome assembly WNGO01 (sample SAMN13153380, study PRJNA577476) | soil metagenome | isolation source: 20 cm soil or saprolite under Garry oak tree replicate 2 | place: USA:California | collected 2016-06-15 | reverse complement strand
GCAGCTCCGCCGGCCGCCGCGCCAGGACGCCCCGCGTGATCGCCCACAGTCGCGGCCCGTACATCACCAACACGGAGCCCAGGGTCGCGACGTGGAGCGTCACCTCGACGAAGACGCCCGGGGTGTGCACGCCCGTCACGACTTCGAGCACCCTCAGATGTCCCGAGCTCGACACCGGGAGAAACTCCGTGAGCCCCTGCACCAGCCCCAGGACCATCCCCTGCCACAGCGTCATGCGACCCGCCCGGCCACGAGCGCCACGATCCCCACGAGCATTGCTCCTTTGAGTAGTCGACTGTTTCCCTGCGTACGACCGGCAAACAACCGGCTCGCGACGGCCAGCACGACGAGCTGGGCGAAGAGGGCGATGAGAAAGTAGGCACCGTGGTAGTGCGCCTCCACAGGCAACGCGAGCGACAACGGCACGAACGCCGCCGCGAGCCCCGCCGCCACGACGCTCGCGCGCCGCGGCCCGAGCACGAGCGGCAAGGTGCGGCGGCCGAGCGTCCGGTCCCCCGCCTGGTCGTCGATGTCCTTCACGATCTCGCGCACCAGGTGGAGCCAGGCCGCGAGGATCCAGGGCACGATGCCCGCCGCCGCATGTCCGACGGCGATGGCGCCGTACATGAGGGGCAAGCCGCCGACCAGCGCCACTGCCACGTTCCCAGGTAGCCCGCGGAGCTTGAGCACCGGCGAATACAGCACGAGCACCGCGAGGGCCGCGAGGCCGACGAGCACCGCCGTCCCGTTGACGAGCGCCGCGGCGGAAAGCCCGAGCAGGGCACCGCCGGCCACGCACAGGTCGGCCGTGCCACGGGTGACGCGGCGGGCGGCGAGCGGACGCTCGTCCCCGGGCCGGTTCACCATATCGGCGGCTCGGTCCCAGATGTCGTTCAGCACATTGCCGGCCATCCCGAACCCGACCGCGGCCACCGCTGCGAGCCAGAGGACGTTGGCGGGCCGCTCCACCATCCCGAGCGCGATCCAGCCGCCGGCCAGGACGCCGGCCGCGGCGAGCAGCAGGTTGTTGATCCGGACGAGCCGCAGCAGGTCAGCCACGCAGCACATCCTCGTACAGCTGCTCGTAGCGCGGGACGATCCGGTCGGCCGAGAACTCGAGCGCCCGGCGGGCGGCGGCGGCGCGCATCCGGGCGTGGAGGGCACCGTCGCGCAGCACGCGGAGGCTGTGGACGATCATGGCCTCGACGTCCCCCTTGGGCGTGAGGAAGCCCGTCTCCCCCTGCACGACGACCTCGGGGAGGCCGCCCACGGCGGTCGCGAGGACCGGCACGGCACATGCCATCGCCTCGAGCGCCGCCAGACCGAACGACTCGGTCTCGGACGGCAGCAGGAACAGGTCGCTGCCTCGCAGGATCTCGGCCACGTTGTCCACCTTGCCGAGGAAGCGCACGTCGCTCCCCAGCTCGAGGCGATCGACTTCCTGCTCCGCCGCGTCGCGCTCCGGGCCGTCGCCCACCAGCACCAGCGTGGCCGGGAGCTCGCGACGCACCCCGGCGAACACCCGCACGACGTCCGTCATGCGTTTGACCGGTCGGAAGTTCGAGACGTGGACCAGGACCTTGTGGTCGGGCGGCGCGAGCGAGCGGCGACAGGTGCCGCCGTCGGGTGGGTGATACTCGGCCGTCGAGACGAAGTTGGGGATGACGATGACGTCGCACCCGGCACACCCGAACGCGCGGTAGGTCTCTTCCCGCAGGAACGCCGACACGGCGGTGACGCGGTCCGACTGCTCGATCGAGAACTTGGTGAGCGTGTAATACGACGGATCTTGACCAACCAGCGTGATGTCGGTGCCGTGCAGCGTGGTGACGATCTTCAGGTCCCGCTGCGCCTTGAGCATCTGCTTCGCGAGCCATGCCGTAGCGGCGTGCGGGATGGCATAGTGCACGTGCATGAGGTCGAGGTTCTCGCGCATCGCCACTTCGTGCTGCTTCACCGCCAACGCCAGCGCATAGGGCGACGACTGCTCGAACAGGGGATACTCGGTCTGGGTAACCTCGTGGAACGTCACCCGCTCGGCGTAGCCACGGAGCCGAAAGGGACTCGCGTAAGAGATGAAGTGCACCTCGTGCCCGCGCCGGGCGAGCTCGAGCCCCAGCTCAGTCGCGACGGCGCCAGAGCCGCCGTAGGTCGGATAACAGGTGATGCCGATTTTCATGGACCGGGAAACGGGACACGGGAAACGGGAAACGTGACAGCCTGCCAGCGGGCCGCGATCCGGACCGCGAGCACCTCAGGAGACTCGGTGGCGTCCAGGGTCCACACGTTTCCCGTTTCCCCTTTCCCGCTTCCCGCGTCTCGCAGTTGGTTCCTGAACCACGTCTCCTGCCGTTTTGCGTACCGCCGCGTCGCCGCGACGATCGCCTCTCGCAGGTCCCGCTCCGGAAGCCGCCCCGCGAGCATCGCGGTCACCTCGCGGTATCCCACACCGTCGAGCCCCGGGGCGTGCGGCGCCACCCCCGCCGACAGCACCCGCCGGACCTCGTCCACGAGTCCGGCGGTGAGCATCTCGCCGACCCGTTGGGCGATACGACGGTGCAAGGCGTCTCGGGGCAGCGTGAGTTGAATGTACCACGGCCGCATCGCCCCGGTCTCGCGCGCGTGCTGCTGCCACCAGCTGAGTCCCCGCCCCGTGAGGAGCGCAACCTCGACGGCCCGGCCGGCCCGCTGCCGCCCGCCGCCGGCGAATCGGCGGTCGAGTCGCGCCGCCCAGTGAGCAAGCCGCGCGGGCGTCAGCTCCGCCGCCCACGCGCGCAACCGCTCGCGCCGCGTCGGGTCGAGCGGCGGCTCGTGGAACAGCCCCTCCGCCAGCGCGCGTACGTACAACCCGGTGCCGCCGACGACCACCGGCTGGCGGCCCGCGCCGCGGATTTGCTCGAGCCATTGCGCCGCGTCGCGCGCGAAGCGGCCCGCGCTGTAGCGCTCTCCCGGGTCGACGAGGTCGAGACCCAGGTGCGGCACGCGGGCGAGCAGCGCGCCGGACGGCTTCGCGGTGCCGATGTCGAGCCCCCGATACACCTGTCGGGCATCGGCCGACACGACGGTGATGGGCTCGCTTTCGGCCCACGCGGCTACGACGGCCGTCTTGCCGACCGCCGTGGGGCCGACCAGCACCGGAGTCAATGGAAGTGGCGTCACCGCAAGAGTGCGGAGTGCGGAATGCGGAATGCGGAATAGAAGGGGAAGGTCTTCCGCATTCAGGTTCTCCCAAACCGGCGTTCCAGCTCATCCTTCGGCAGCTGCACGACCGTCGGTCGTCCGTGGACGTCGTGAGCCGGGAGCGTCGCCGTGAGCAGTCGGGCCACGAGCTCGCGCATCTCGTCGGGCTCGAGCCGCTGACCGGCTTTGACGGCGGCACGGCAGGCGTAGGTCGCCGCGAAGCGCTCCAGCCGGTTGGCGAGTCCTCCGAACCGTCCGCGCGCGAGGTCGGCGACGAGCTCGCCGAAGCAGCGCGCGGCGTCGAAGCGCGGGTGCGGGTTGGGCGCCGTGTGCACCACCACCGCGCGTCCGGAGAACGGCTCCACCTCGTAGCCCACGCGACGCAGCAGCTCGCGGTGCGCGTCGATCGCCTCGAGCTCGGATGCCGTGAACTCGAGCGTCAGGGGCAGGAGCAGCCGCTGCGCGGGCGCCCCGTCGCCCGTGAGCTGGCGCATCGCCCGCTCGTAAAGCACCCGTTCGTGCGCGGAGTGCTGGTCCACGATCGCAACGCCGGAGTCGGTCTGGAAGACGATGTAGGTGTCGAAGACTTGAAGCAGAGGGGCTAGGGGTGGGGTGCTAGGGGCCAGGGGATCGGTGGGAAAGAGCTCCTGCGCGCCGCCCGCGGGCATGGTACCACCGAAGCCAGGCCAGGCCGCCCCAACACCTAGCCCCTGACCCCCGACCCCTCCCAGGGGCGCAGCCGCCGCGAGGGGACCCAGCGCCGCCCGCACCGCCTGCTCCACGACTTTCTCGACGAAGAACTTGTCGCGGAAGCGGACCTCGAGCTTCGACGGGTGGACGTTCAGGTCCACCGCGTCGCCCGGAAGCTCCAGAAACAAGAGCAGCGACGGGCGGTCGCCCGGCGCGATGGTGGAGCGGTAGCCGGCCTCCGCGGCGCGCACGATGAACGGATCGCGGATCGGGCGGCCGCGCACGAACACGTAGCCCTTCCGGCCCGCGGGCTTGGCCTGCGCCGGGCGCTGGGCGAAGCCCCGGACCTCGAGCGGGCCTTCGCGGTAGGCGATCGGCAGCAGCGTGTCGGCGAGCTCGCGGCCCCACAAGGCGTGGACGCGGTCGATGGGGCGCGTCGTGGGCCGGACGTCGACCAGGGGACGGTCGTCGCTCGTGAGGGTGAAGGCCACGTCGGGGCGCGTGAGCGCGAGCAGCGTCACCGCCTCGACCGCCGCGCGCGTCTCCGTGGCCTGCGCCCGCAGGAACTTGCGTCGGGCTGGCGTATTGAAGAACAGCCCGCGCACGGTGACCGTCGTCCCCCGCTGCCGCACGGCGTCGTCCACACCCTCGCGCTTGCCGCCCGTGACGCGCAGGCGGGTTGCGACGTCGCCATCCGATGAGGTCTCGAGCTCGAACCGCGAAACCGACGCGATCGCGGGCAGCGCCTCGCCGCGGAACCCGAACGTCGCCACGCCGATCAGGTCCGCGGCCTCTCGAATTTTGCTCGTGGCATGTCGGGACAGCGCGAGCTCCGCGTCGGGGCGACTCATGCCCGCGCCGTCGTCGCTCACACGAATCAGGCTCTTCCCGCCGTCCTCGATCTCGATGCGGATCGCGCTGGCACCGGCATCGAGGGCGTTCTCGATCAGCTCCTTCACGACCGACGCGGGCCGCTCGACCACCTCGCCGGCGGCGATCTGGTCTGCGACCTGGGAGCTCAGGATGGCGATCGTGGCCGTCACGGCCGCGACACTTCGGCGGCGAGCACCCAGCCGCGGACGCCGTCCGCGCGAATCACTTCGAGCCAGGCGCCGTAGGGCCGCTCGACCAACAGCGCGGCGCCGGCCTCGACCATCGAGGCCGGGCTCGCGCCTCCGTACGGCGCGACCCGGACCGGCGTCGCGGCGTTCAGGACGATGGCCAGCGGCTGCGAGCGACGCAGGCCTTCGCGGGATGCGAGCCCCGCCGCCGCGACCGTGACGAGCGACAGCCCGAGGACGACCGTGCGACGGCGCCGCGCGGCCACGGCGCTCCACATGGCGACCCAGGAAAGCCCCGCGACGAGCGCCCATTCCCCGGGCGTGGCGAGACCCGTGGTCAGCAGCGCCTCGCTCGCGGCGTCGGGTGGCGGGAGGAGCTCGTGCGCGCGCCGCACCAGGGGGTCACGCGGCGCGAGGCGGGCGGCCCTCGTCCAGGCAGCCGTCGCCTTGCCGTCCGCGCCGGCGCGGTACAGCGTGGCGCCGAGGTTGTACCAATGCGCCGCCACGTGCGGCGAGCCCGCCGCGCGTGCGGCGAACGAATCGGCCGCGGCGCGGAGCGCCCCTGCTTCGTACAACGCCTCCGCACTCATCGTCTGGGCCGCGGCGGGCCGCGCCAGCCCGACCAGCGCCAGGAGCGCGATGGCCGCCACCACCCGGCGCCCCTTCCCGCCCGGGTCCGCGCCCAGCACATGCAGCACCTGCTCGAGCTCGGCCGCAAGCTCGGCTGCGTCCCCCAGGCCGCGGGGACCGTAGCGCGACGCCCGGAGGCGGTCGCGCAAGCGCTTCACGTGGTCGGCAACCGCGCTGTCCACTCCGGCCGCGCGCAGCGCGCGCGCGAGCCCGTCGCCGTCCCGGGCCGGCTGGTCCGGGACGTGGCTCGCCAGCAACGCTTGAAACTCGCGCTCCAGGTGTCCCAGCCGGGTGAGCCGCGCGGGCGCCGCGGTCCCGGGGATGGCCGCGCCTATCCCACGGCGTCGCCGCCGCCATACGAGGAGGGGCGGACCGACCAGCAGCACGAGCCATCCCCAGGGCACGAAACTGCGCGCCAGCTCGTCCGCCCACTCCGGGGCGCGCCCGCGAGCGAGCGGCGGCAGCGCGCGAGCCGCGTGGGGCTCGATGCCCGGTGCCACAGCCAGCGGGCGGGGCGCCACCGTCGCCGCCCGATACGCTCCCGCCGCGAGATCGTAATAGGGGTACCGCACCTCGGGCAGGAGGAACGACCCTGCCGAGTCGGGCATCACGAGATAGTGAAACACCTTCGTGCCGGCGATCCGTCCGTCGCGCGGCGCGATCCGCATGCCCGTTTCTCCGGAGTAGGGGCGGAACCCGGGCGGCCAGCGGATCGACGGCTCCGGCCAGAGCGCCACGTTCCCGGCTCCGGACACCGTCGCCGTCATCGCGATCGGCTCTCCCACGCGACCGGTCGGCGGCTCGAGCCCCAGTTCGAGCGCGAGCGCCTGGCCGGCGACCGGCTGGTCGTCCGCCGCCCGGCGCTCGCCGGGCAGCGGCAACACCGTGACGGGCACCGTATCGCTGCGCAGCGAGTACCGCTCCTCGCGCTGGAAAACCGAAAACCCGACCGGCACCGCGTAGGCGACGGTGGCCGGCGGAATCACGAGCCGCCCGGGCGCGAGCGGGAACAGCGCCTGGTGGGCGACGAACAGGTCCATCCATGCGCCTCGCACCTGGCGCGACGCCGCGACCTCGGTCGGCACGGCCCCCGGGTACGACCACGCGCCCTCGGCCGTCTGGAGCGAGAGGATCGGCGGGTAAGTCAAGCGGGCGCGCAAGTCGCGCGGGAACCACGCGGCGGCGATTACGTCGAGCTGCTGGCCCACCAGCACCGAATCTCCGGGCAGGATCAGGCTGAGCGCGACGCGGTCGTTGTGCGCGGGTGGGGGGGCGGCGTCGATCAGGCGACGGGCGATCGGGGATACGGCAGTGGCAATCCCGGTCGCCGCGCTGTCTACCGTCACCGTGAGGGGCGGGGTCGCGATCTCCCGAACGCCCTGTCGCACGCGCACGGGCCCGATCACGAGCGTGCCCGGACGCTGGGTCTTGAGCCGCAGCTCGCGCGTCATCGTGCGCAGCGGTCCCCCCACGCCTTCGAGCGCCACCTCCGTCACCTCGCGGGAGCCGACGATCGTGAAGCCTGTGAGACCGGGAAGGGCCACTACCACCAGCTCTGTCGAACGGGAGCGCGCTCGGATGGTGAGCGTCACCTCTTCGCCCGCCGGCACGCGCGCGCGGTCGACCTGAGCCGTCACATCGGGCGGCGATGCGCTCTGCAGGGCGACCAGCAGCCACACCGCGGGGGTCACCAGTCCTTCACGCCCGGCTCGACCGAGTGTCGCATCAGGCCGGTCCGATCACGGCGCGTCTTCAGCTCCTCGTGGCCGATCGAGCGCAGCAGCTGCTCGGCCTGGGCCGGGCTCAGCCCGCCCTGAGCCCCGCCACTGCTCCGGGTCCCCCCGCCCGACGGCCCGCTCCCCGCCCCCCCACTGGACGGCGCCTTGTTTTTGCTGCTGCCACCGCGCTGCCGGACCGCGAGCTCGAGGTTCCATTTCGCCGCGCGGTCGTGCGGCCGCAACAGCAGGGCTTCGCGGTAGGCGCGCTCGGCGTCGGCCAGGCGCCCATCGCGGGCCGCACTGTCGTCCTCGGCCTGACGCAGCGCGAGCAGGCCGAGGTTGTACAGCGCGCGGAACCGCAGGTCGGGATCGAGCGATGCGGCGGCGTGCGCCAGGCTCGCCTGGGCCGTCTCGGCGTCCGAGTCGGCCAGGGCCGCGGTGCCCGCGTTGTACCACGCGGCGTCCTCCTTGCGGCGGGCGGCGAGCTCCGCCAGGTACGCGGCGCGCGCGCGCCTGAGGTCATGACGGTCCCAGGCTTTCTCCGCGGGGCTGCGCGGCAGCTGCGGCTGCTGCGCGCCCGCGGCGGGCGCGGTGAGACACGCGAAGGTGAGCCCGACGAGCGCGGCGGTTCGTCGCGAGGCGGCCTGCACGACCAGCAGCACCACGGCGAGCATCAGCGGCAGCCAGGCCCGTGGCCGGCTCTGCTCGGTGCGCGTCTCATTCGCCCGTGCCCGCCGGTACGAGGCGACGAGGTCGCGTACCGCACCGGCCTGGTCGGGGAGGTCCGCCGCGACGAGCGTCCCCTGCGCCGCGTCGGCCGCGGCGCCGAGCATATCGTCCCGTCGCACGCTCTCGATGACGCGCCCTTCCTCATCTTTCTGGTAGCCCTGCAGGGCTCCGTGGTCGTCTCGTAGCGGGATGCGCGTCGGGGTGCGCCCGCCTTCGGCCACGAGGATCAGGCGGATCCCGTCGGCCTTGAGGCGCTGCGCCTGCGCGGTGATCGGTGGCAGGGAATCGTGCGCTTCGCCGTCGGTGAACACCACGAGCACGCGGTCGGCGAGCCCGGAGCTGGCCTGCAGCACCTCGCCGCCCTGGCGCAGCGCCGGAGCGAGTCCGGTGCCTCCCTGGGACGCGATGTCGGGATCGAGTGCGTCGAGGTAGAGCGTGAGCGCGGACCCGTCGATCGAGAGCGGCGACAAGATGTAGCTCGAGCCGGCGAACGCGATGAGACCGACCCGATCGCCGTCCAGGTCCTGGATCAGGCGTCGCGCCTCGCGGAGCGCACGCCGGAGCCGGTTGGGCGTCGCGTCCTCCGCGAGCATCGAACGCGAGATGTCCACCGCCAGCACCACCGAGAGGCCGCGCGTCTCGGCGACGATCCGCTCTTCTCCCCAGCGGGGCCCTGCGAGCGCTACGACGCCGAGGAATGCGGCGACCGCGAGCGCGGTGGGCCCGAGGCGCCCCGCGGCGAGCGCCTGCCGCACCGTTTCCTGCGACCACAGCGCCGCCCGCCGAATGCGGACGCGCCGCGCCCAGGCCGCGGCGAACCAGACGGCACCGCCGATGAGCGGCGCGAGCGCGAGCACGACGGGGGCGTCGAACGTCATCACGGAACCCGCACGGCGAACGTGCCCGCGAGCACGATCTCGAGCGCCAGCGCTACCAGCCCGACCGCGAGGGGCACGCGGTAGGCTTCGTCGAAGCGACGGTAGACGACCTGCTCGACTGGGGTCTTCTCGAGGCGATTGATCTCCTCGAAGATATGGCGCAGCGACTCGGTGTCGGTGGCCCGGTAGTAGCGCCCCCCCGTCAGGGACGCGATCTCGGTCATGAGCGGCTCGTCGATCTCCACGGGCCGCATCTCGTAGCGCAGCTGGCCGTCCGCCCCGTATTCCGTCGGCATGGGCGCCTGCCCGCGCGTGCCGACACCGATGACGTAGATCTTGATGCCGAGCGCCGCCGCCGCCTGCCCCGCGGTGCGGGGGTCCACGGTGCCCTTGTTGTTGACGCCGTCGGTGAGCAGCACGAGCACCTTGCTCCTGCCCGGTGCGCGCCGCAGCCGGTTGGCCGCCGTCCCGATCGCCGTGCCGATGGCCGTCCCGTCCTCGAGCATGCCCGGGTGCAGCTCGCGCAGCGCCTGTTCCAGCACCGCGTAGTCGGTCGTGATGGGAACCTGCGTGAGCGCCTGCCCCGCGAAGGCGACGAGGCCGATGCGGTCCGACGTGCGGGCCCGCACGAACTCGATCGCGGTTTGCTTGGCGACGTCGATGCGGTTCGCCGGCGCGAAGTCTTCGGCCTGCATGCTGCCCGAGATGTCCACCGCCAGCACGATCGAGATCCCCTCAGTGCGCGTTTCGCTGTGCGCGGCGCCGATGCGAGGCCCGGCGGCGGCGATGATCCAGGCGCCGAGGCAGGCGCTGCGGAGGCTGACGGGGAGGCGCGCGATCCAGAGGCGCTCCGCCGCCCCCAGCGCCGACCGGACGTCGCTCATCCGGGTGCCGGACAGGCGGGCCAGCCGCTTGGCGCGCAGCCACCACCACAACGGCAACAGGCCGAGCGCGACGAGCAGCAGCGGCCGGGCGAAGCTCACGGAGCCAGGTCTCGCGCGAGCCGGCGCGCCTTGGCGGAAAGCGCGACGACATCAGTCCCGTGGGCGGAGGCGAACGCCACGCGATCGAGCTGCTCGAGCAGGTCGCGCAGCTCACGCAGCGGCGCGTCGGGACCAGCGCGCTCGACCACCGCCAGACACTCGGCCGTGTCGAGCGCCGCGTGCGCCGCCGGGACCGCGCGCGCCAGGGCGGCCCGCAGCCGCCAGATCGCCCGCGCGGCGACGGCCTTCGGCTCGCCGGCGGCGAGCCACCGGGGGTCGGGAACCTCACGTTCCAGTGGAGCTTGAGGTGCCGGCTCGAGGGCTCGGGGCCGCCGCCGCCGCGCGGCCACGCCCACGGCGAGGAGGCCGCTGGCCAGCGCCAGGGCCGCGAGCGGCGGCAGAGGATCCTCGTGCGCAGCGCGCAGCGGCGCGAGCAGACCTTGCGGACTCGGGCTCCGCAGCGAGTCCGGGATCACGCTCGCCACGGTGAAGCTCGCCGCGCCACCGGCCGTCGAGTCCGCCCGCCCGTCGGGACCAAGGAGCCAGAGCGGGGGCAACGCCAGCCGATGGGCGCCGGGCTTCCAGGCGACGACGGCGTAGCGGACGACCCAGCCGCCGGCGCTCCGGCGCACCGCGGGATCGGCGAGCGGCTCGATGGCTTCCATCGCTTCGAGCTTACCGGCCCGGACCTGCCAGCCGGTGGGGACGGCGAGTGCCCGGTCGAGCCAGATGGTGTCGCCCACGGTGGGCGCGGTCGGAGTAACCGACCACCCTCCCCCCTGCCCCGCTGCCAGACGCCACGACGCCACGACGCCCAGCAAAACGAGTCGGGCCGTCATCGCTTCAGCCGGCGGGCGCGCTCGGCGAAGGCGCGGCGCAGCAGCACGCCGTACGGCACATTGGTCTGGAGCGCGACTCGGTCCACACCGGCCTGAACGAGCTTGCGGGTGCGTTCCTGGAGCTGGCGCTCGGCCGCGACGCCCACGCGCGTGCGCGTCGCCCCGTGGCTCGTATCGAGGAGGACCCGCTGGCCGGTCTCGGCGTCCTCCATGTCGACCCAGCCCGCGTCGGGGAGCTCGCGCTCGCGCGGGTCGTCGATGGTGATGGCGACGACGTCATGGCGCGCGGCGAGCTGCGCCAGCGGGACCTCCCAGCCGTCGGCCCGGAAGTCCGACAGCACGACCACGATGGCGTGGTGCCGCGGCAGCTTCGCGGCGTAGCTCAGCGCCTCTCCCAGGTTCGTGCCCCGCCCGCGCGGCGTGAAGGCGACCAGGTCGCGGATCACGCGCAGCGCGTGCGGCCGCCCCTTCGCGGGGCGCACGATCAACTCGACCTTGTCGGCGAACATCAGCGCGCCCACGCGGTCGTTGTGGCGTGCCGCCGCCAGCGCCAGCACGGCCGCGACCTCCACTGCGAGTCCCGCCTTCGTGTACGGGCGGCCGAACTGGCACGAGCCGGACTGATCGACCACGAGCAGCAGCGTGTTCTCGCGCTCCTCGTGGTACGTCTTCACGAACGGGTGGCCCATCCGCGCCGACACGTTCCAGTCGATCGCACGGAAGTCGTCTCCCTGCTGGTACTCGCGCACCTCCGCGAACTCGATGCCCTGTCCCCGGAACATCGACCGGTATTCGCCCGTGAAGAGCGAGCTGACCAGGGAACGGGTGCGGAGCTCGATGCCCTTGACCTGACGGAGCACTTCCGGCGTGACGAGACGCCGGCGGGCGCGGAGCGGGGAGCTCTCGCGACGTCGACGATCCTTGCCTTCGTACCTCACGGCACGCCCACGGCCTCGAGGATCTTTCCGATGACGCGGTCCGAGTCCATGTCCTCGGCCTCCGCCTCGAAGGTGAGGAGGACTCGGTGCCGCAGCACGTCGAAGGCCATGGCCTTCACGTCCTCCGGCACGACGTAGGAGCGGCCGCGCAGGAACGCGTGCGCCCGTGCCGCCTGCGCGAGGTAGATCGACGCGCGCGGGCTCGCCCCGAAGGCGATGAGCGGCTTCAGCTCCGGCAGGCCGATCGCCTGCGGCTCGCGCGTTCCCCGAACCACGTCCACGATGTAGTCCACGACTTTCTGGTCCATGAACAGCTCCGCGATCGCGCTGCGCGCCGCGAGGATGTCGTCCGCTTCCGCCACGCGCTGCACTTCGATCGGCCGCCCCGACGCCATGCGCGCGACGATCTCCTTCTCGGCGTCGCGCGTCGGATACCCGACCCGCACCTTCAGCATGAATCGATCGAGCTGTGCCTCGGGGAGCGGGTAGGTCCCTTCCTGCTCGATGGGGTTCTGCGTCGCGAGCACGAGAAACGGCTCGCCCAGAAAGAACGTCTCCCCGCCGAGCGTCACCTGCTTCTCCTGCATCGCTTCGAGCAGCGCCGCCTGCACCTTGGCGGGAGCGCGATTGATTTCGTCCGCGAGCACCAGGTTCGCGAACAACGGCCCCTTCTTCGGATAGAACTCCTGGGTCTTCTGGTCGAATACCATGGTCCCGATCACGTCGGCGGGCAGCAGGTCCGGCGTGAACTGGATGCGCGAGAACGCGATGCGCAGGCATTCCGCCACCGTGCGCACCGCCAGGGTCTTCGCCAGCCCGGGCACGCCTTCGAGCAGGACGTGTCCGCCCGTGAGCAATCCGATGAGCAAGCGCTCGACCATCAGCTCTTGCGCCACGACCCGCTTCGCGACCTCCCGCGCGATCGCCTGGCTGAGCACCGCGTCGCCGGTCTTCGCCGTCCGAGTGGTCATTTGAGCCCCGCCTCCGCCGCTTTGCGCACCGCCGGCTCCTTGTCCTTGCTGTAGAGTTCCAACAGCCCTCGGGCTTCGGGGCGCGCGATCTGCCCCAAAGCGTCCACTGCCGCCGCCCGCACCATCGTGCTTCGTCGGTGCATCACGCCCCCCGGCTCCGCGTACCGGGCGAGCACCTCCAACGCCTCCCGCGCCCCGAGGCGGCCGATGGCCCGGAGCAACTCCGCCTGTACCCCTTCATCAGCCTCCTGCTCCACCCGGCGAATCAGGACGGTGGAGGAAGTCGGGTCGCCGCCCGCGGCGACGGCGCGCGCCGCCGCCGCCCGGACGGCTACGCTCTCATCCTTGAGGGCCGGCATCGCCGGGCGCGCGATCTCGCGCCCACCCGCCTCCGCGAGCCCGAGCAGCGCCGCTTCCCGCACGAACTCCGACGCATGCCGCAGCAACGGAATCAACAACGTCACCGCCTGCGGGCTCCCCGTCAGCCCCACGAACTCCGCCGCCGCCGCGACCACCTGGGCATCCTTGTCCGCGAGCTTGCCCTGCAGCGGCTCGAGGGCCCGGTCCGCCGCCTTCCGGACCGCTCCTCGGAACGGGGCCCGCAGGTCCACGGGCGCCGCGAGAAACGCGTCCAGGACGAGCCCCATGGAAAGCGACGCCAGCGCGGCCACGGCCGCCACCAGCGCTTCACGCTCCTCGGGCGGCACGCGCGCCTCACCCAGCCGGTGCACCAAGCGCTCGACCAGCGCGCGCTCTGAGAGCGCGAGCGCCGCTTGGTCGATCGCCACGGCCAGCTTCGGGTCCTTCGCGGTCGGCAGCAGGCGATCGAGCGCGGCGATCGCTTCCGCGACGACGGCGACGTCGCGCAACCCCAACAGCTGGGGCGCGAGCGCAGTGAGTTTTTCCACCGCGGCGGACTGTTCCTCGGGCGTGGTGGCGTTCCCGAGCGCGGTCACGGCCCGTTTCACCTCCACATCGACCGGCAGCACGTCGGGCCGGAACGCGGCGCTGGCACGTTTTCCGGCCATCAGGGCGTCCGCCGCCGCGGCCGTCGAGTGCTCCGTCGTGACGGCGGTCGGGGGACTCGGCGCCGCCGGCGGCGCTGTGACCACATGAGCATCCGGCCCCGGCCGCAGCGTCGGCGTCGGCGTCGGCGTGCGCAGGCGTTCGAGCCGGGCGGACGTGCGGCGACCCAGGGTCAGGGTGATACGGCCGAGCGTCCCATCGTCGGGCGGGACGGTACCGGTGGCCACTTGGAACAGCGCCAGCACGTGATCCGGCGACATGCCGGGATTCAGGGTCACCGTCCGGACGCCGCGCGCGTACAGCAGGCCGGCGAGCTCGGCAATCTGCGCGTTGCGCGGCAGCAGGTGCTGACCGTGCCAGTGCAGCCCGGTGACGCCCACTTTCCATTCGACGGTGCCCAGCGCGGCGAGGGACGGGAGCGCTTCGCCGACCTGCCGCAGCGCCTCGACCACCGCCGGGTGCGTCGGCGGGTACAGCCGCATCAGACGAAAGGTCGTCCCGACGGCGCCGAGCGCGCGTTCGATTCCTGCGGCATCCGCTGCCATGGCCTAGCGCTTGATCCGCTCTCCCCGGTCTTCGAACCGGAATACCCACGTGGCGAAGCGCGCCGGCGCGATCGGGTCGTCCGCGCCGATGGCCATCCAGTCCACGTCGCTCCCCGACTCGGCGGCGCGACCGGCCCGACGCGCGTCCTGCGCCACCATCTCCTGGGCCCGCTTGATCCACACGCCGAACTGGGCCGGCCGCAGGTCCACCCATCCTCGGGGGGCGGCGGCGTGGGGATCACCACGATCTCCCGGGACTACCACGAGGCTGCCGCGGTACACGCGCTCGCCGTCCGGCGTGAGAATCGGGATCCCCACCGACAGAATATGGCTCCGCACGCCCGAGTCGCGCTGGACCCGGGCGTGTGCCTCCGCCGCCAGCTCCGCGGCCTGCGACTGGGCGAGGGCCCGGACGCTCGGGCGCAGCAGCGCGCACAGATGCGATTCCCACAAGAGCTTGGTGAGCCGCGGTGGCCCGAGCATCTCGTAGGCGACCGCCCGACTCTTGGTCTGATGCTCGAGCGTGCGCAGCCGCTCGAGCGCGGCGGCGCGCAGCATCCCGGCGCGGTAGGTGGGGCCGGCGGTCGCCGCGTCGAGCGCGGCTACCACGTCGCGTCCGGTGGGCCGCCCCTCGAGCTCCATCACGGCGTAGTCGGCGACCTCCTCGGGCGTGATGAACTCCATCTGGCCGAGCGCCGTGACCGTCTCGAACTCGTCGGGGGCGAAGAGGCCGTTCTCCCCCACGTCGATGAACACGCCCTCGAGCGGCTTGCCGAGCTCGCACCACGGAGCCGCGTCGGGGGCGAACGCCTGAGCCAGCGCCACCGGCGTCGGGCAATCCACCAGCGGAATCGGCTTCCCCTTGCGACGGATCGGTCCGAAGCCGATCTCGCGCCAGGCGATGGTGGCCGTGGGCTTGATCTCGACCGTCGCGGGCGCGCCGGGCGTGCGGCCCAGCAGGAACAAGAGCAGCGACTGCGCGCCCGCCACGGCCGACTTGGTCAAGAGCGGACGGCTGGGGCGCTCCTCGGAGTGGGTGTAGGGAATGTTGAACCCCATGCCGCCGGTCCCGCTCGTGCCGACCTTGACATACGCTTTCGTCTCGGCGCGCTTGAGCGATTCGACCAGTATCTGCACGTGCCGGATCAGCTGCGGCAGCGTCAGCAGCAGCACGTGGCGCTCCACGGCGGCTTCGTCGACCTCGCCCCGGCGCGCCAGCGCCAGCAGATCCTGCGCGCTCCGCAGCCCATCCTGGTACGCGAACGCCGTGGCGGTGTTGATGCTGTCCACGACGGCGTCGGGTTTGTACTTGATCAGGAGCTGGTACAGGAAGCTGCGGTGGCAGACGTCGTCGGTGAGCTCGTCCAACAGGTCCTGGAGCATCAGCCGGCGGTGCTCCGGGTTCGCCATGACGGCGCCGCGCTCCAGGTGGGCCAGGGTCGCAGGGAGGAACACATTGCCCCACTCGACCTCGATCGTGGCGCGCCCACGGTAGGGCTCGAGCGCCCGGGCCGTCGCCCGGACCTCCTCGTCGAACAGCGCGACGAGCACGAGACGCCGTGGCGCGGTGCCGAGCAGCCGGCGCGCCACGGCGTGGCCCACCAGCCCGCTGCCGCCGAGGATCATCACCGTCCGGTCACGCAGGTCCATGCAGTCGCTCGATGGCCTCGACTTCGTTCGCGGCGAGCCGCCGGTACTTGCCCTCGGCCAGCCTCCCGAGCCGCACCGGCCCGTAGGAAACCCGGTGGAGCCACTCGACCTTGAGTCCCAGCGCCTCCGCGAGCCGCCGGACAATGCGCTGGCGGCCTTCCGCGAGGGTGATTTCGACCTCGATGCTGCGCTCCACGAGGCGCACCCGGAAGTCCACGACCCGCACCGGGCGACCGTCGATCGCCGGGGGTCGCGCGAGCGCCGCGCGCACTTCGGCCGCGCCGTGGCCGTGGACCCGCAGCCAATAGGTGCGGGGCACGGCGAAGCGCGGGTGCATCAGCCGGTGCGCTGCCACGCCGTCGGTGGTGAAGAGCAGCAGCCCCGACGTCATGACGTCCAGTCGTCCAACGTACGTGAGCCCCGGTACGTTGGGGAGGAGAGTGTAAACGGTCCGGCGCCCCTCCGGGTCTCCGCGACTCACCACATAGCCGATCGGCTTGTTGAGCGCGAGCCAGGTGACCGGCCCCGGCCGCACCGCGCGACCGTCGACGGTCACGCGCTGACGCAGCGGATCCACGCTCATGCCGATCGTGGCGACGGCGCCGTCCACGCGCACGCGACCCGCGCGGATCAGGTCCTCGGCCTTGCGGCGGGATGTCACGCCCGCACGCGCCAGGGCGCGTTGGAGCCGGAGTGTTCGCTTCGGCTCGGGGGGACGATCCCGACCTTCGTCTCGTTCGGCCACGGGGTGAAGTTGACCTCCAGTATGCGCGTCTCGGGGTCCAAAGGTAACGGCCGCAATCAGCGGGCGCAGCGTCGCGAGACCGGTGTTGACGTCCTGCGGCGTGAGGTCGAGGCGCCGGGCCGCCGCCGGCCGGCGATGCACTCGCCTTAGCGCGGGCCAAGGCAGCCGTGTTCTCTGTGCGGAGCGCCGTAATACTTCTATTGACACTGTGCAGTTTGTTCACTACTGTCGGTTGCACAAGCAAGGCGCCATTCCGGCCCTTTCGCGAAATCCCGCCCCGCTTGCGGCCCTGCGAGCAAGGAGGGGGCGCATGCCGGTTCCTGATTGCTTTTGGCACGCAGGTCTGCTGTGGCAACTCGATTTCAACGCGCCCGCCAGTTGCTGGGTGATCAACGCCCCAGGTCACCACATTGTGTGGTCCGCCACCGTGGGGCCTATCTGGCCCCACACCCTGTTAGCGAGCGCGCCAGTCGAACAGGCTAAGGCCCGCATAGACCAAGCAGGATGTGGTGCTCGCGCGTGCGGCTGCAAAGTGCTGATTTAGCTGTTGAGGGCCCCCATCGTCGAGGGCCCTCGGTGTGACTGTGTAAGTGTGTATGCGTCGCAGGCGCATCAGGGTCATTCGGGTTCGGCGGGCGCGGGCGGCCGGAGCGCCACCGACAGCTCTTCCAGCCGCGGCAGCTCGTCCAGGTCCTTGAGACCGAGGATCTCCAGGAACTGCGGCGTGGTGCCGTACAGCAGCGGCCGCCCCAGCCCTTCGCCCCGCGTGACGATCTCCACCAGCCCGCGCTCGCTCAGCTTCTCGATCACCGCGCCCGAATCCACGCCCCGGATCTCGTCTACTTCGACCCGTCCCACGGGCTGCCGGTAGGCGATGATGGCCAGCGTCTCGAGCGCCGCCGGGCTGAGCCGCCGCGGGCGCAGCGCGAATTGTGCGCGATCGAGCGTCTCCGCGTACTCACGCCGCGTCAGGAACTGCCACCCCTGCGCGATCTCGATGAGCTCGACCCCGTGGTCGCCCGCCGCGAACGCGTCCCGCAGCTCGGCCAAGGCGCCGCGCACGGCCGCCGCGCCCGCCTGCGGATCGAGGGTCAGCAACTCCTCGACCGTGAGCGGCCGGGCCGACGCGAACAGCGCCGCCTCAACGAGCTTCGCGAGGGGACTCACGGCGGATCTGAATCGGGGCGAACGGCCCCTCCTGGTGAACGTGCAGCGAGCCACGCTTGGCGAGCTCGAGCAGAGCGATGAACGCGGACAGGACGTCCACGATCGTGGGACGCTCCCCCACGACGTCGCCCCACCCGAACGCCGCCCGCTCGGCGAGCAGCCCTTGAATGCGCTCGGTCGCGCCCTCCACGTCGAGCGGCCGCGGCACCACGCGGTGCAGCACCGGCTCGGGAATGAGCGCGATCACCCGCTCCGCGGCGGCCAGCAGATCGTTCAGGTCGATCACGAGCGGCGCGGGCGGCGGGGCGGGCGGCTCGGGAGCGAAGCCACGCCCGAACTGCTCGGCCCGGCGGGCCGCCGCTGCCCCCAGCCACTCCACCAACTCGCGGATCTGCTGGTACTCGAGCAGCCGGCGCACCAGCTCGGCGCGGGGGTCCTCCCATGCGTCGTCACCCAGGCGCCGCGGCAACAACATCTGCGCCTTGATCCGCAGCAACCGGGCGGCCATCTCGAGGTAGTCCGCCGCCTGGTTCAACCCCAGGTCGCTGATGACGGCGAGGAACTGATCGGCGATCTTCGCGATCGGCAGGTCGGTGATGTCGACCTCGTCCTCGCGGATCAGGTGCAGCAGCAGATCCAGGGGGCCCGAGAACTGCTCGAGCTCAACGACGAAGCCGGCTGAGTCCTGCGTCACGGGGTTGGTGGGCGCGCTCACGACGGAAAGGCTCCCGGGGACACGGCGAACCCGCGCACGAGCAACAGCCCGACACCCATCAAGTGATACGCGGGCCACAGCAGCACCTGGAGAAGGCCCGGGAACACCCAGACCAGGAGCATCACCGGGATGAAGCCGAGACCCTGGAGTTGCCGGTACTTCAAGCCCCACCCTGGCGGCAGGAGGTGATAGAAAACGTGGCTCCCGTCCAGGGGCGGGACGGGGATCAGGTTGAAGAAGGCGAGCACTACGTTGAGCCACATCCCCCACCACAACATGCGTTGCACGATCTCGAACGTCGCGGTCAGCGACGGGATGGCATCCCCAACCACGCCGACGAGCGCGAACAGTATCGTGCACGCGACGAACAACCCCAGATTCACGGTGATCCCCGCGAGCGAAACGATGATGTCGCCCCTGCGGTACTGCCGGTATTTGCGGGGGTTGACCGGTACCGGCTTCGCGGCCCCGAAGGGTGGCGCGCCAATTCTCCACAACATGAACGGGACGATCACGGTCATCAGGGGATCGATGTGCTTCAGGGGATTGAGCGTCAGCCGCCCCAGCATGTAGGCGGTGTCATCGCCCTGCCGGTAGGCGGCTTCGGCGTGGGCGTATTCGTGGGCCACCATCGAGAACAGAAGCACCGGTGCCCAGATGAAAAATTCGAACGAGATAGCTCGACTCGGGGGTCGGTGACGGCCTAAGATAACGAGCCGGCGGGGGCCCGGTCAACGGCGTAGCGCCTTGACCGACCTGCACTTACCCTCTATCTTCCGCGCCTCACGAGGAGGCCTCGAGTGCCGAGAATCAAGTCCGCGAAGAAGGCGATGCGCCAAGGGCGCGCCCGCCACCTGCGCAACCGCGCCCAGAGCTCCGCGCTCCGGACGGCGCTCAAGCGCGTGCGCACCGCAACGACGTCCGAGCAGGCGGGCGAGGCGTACCGCGTGGCCGCGCGGCTACTCGATCGCGCCGCCCGAAAGAATCTGATCCATCACAACAATGCGGCGAG
>WNGO01000809.1_pt1 | contig 19484 bp, 22 predicted proteins | sample 5400511 | NCBI WGS metagenome assembly WNGO01 (sample SAMN13153380, study PRJNA577476) | soil metagenome | isolation source: 20 cm soil or saprolite under Garry oak tree replicate 2 | place: USA:California | collected 2016-06-15 | reverse complement strand
CTTTTACGTGCCGCGCTGTCCTGAGTGTGGAAGCGTGTGGACAACCCACATCTCGATGGGGTTTCCCATGTGGATATGCGATCGATGTCAGAACGTCTGGCGTGTTCGCTGAACCGACGTGACCTGGTCATACAAGAGGCGAGTAGCCCTGGAGGAAGCGCAATGAGCACTCAGCTCGAGGAGATGGGACCTGTCGACTTCATGGTCATCGAGTTCCCTGGTGGTCGCATGTCCGGAGAGGGATTGCCCTTACTCGTCGACCTGGCGGATCGCGGGATCGTGAGAGTCCTGGACCTGGTCTTCGTACGCAAGATGTCGGATGGATCGATCGCGCGGCTGAACTTGACCGGGCTGTCCAGCGACGGCTTGGAGGATCTCGAGGTGTTCGAAGGCGCCTCCAGCGGCATGCTGCACGACGATGACCTCAAGGCCGCCGCTTCCGTCATCGATTCGGGCAGCACGGCCGCGTTGCTTGTCTACGAGAACCGCTGGGCGGCTCCGCTGGCGACTGCACTCAGGCGCTCAGGCGCGCAGCTCGTCGCGCTCGAACGAGTTCCAGTCCAGGCTCTGCTGGCGGCGCTTGACGCTGCCGAGGCCGCCTCTTAACCCAACAGCTAGCCAATAGAGAAGGAGAGACAAGGTGCCTGGACTGGTGCGTGGTGTGGCTCGAGTTGCAGTCGTTGCCGGAACCGCGACCGCGGTTTCGAACCGCGTGTCGCGCCGCCAAGCCGGCCGCTGGGCCGCCCAGGAGCAGCCGGCTTATCAGCAGCAGCCGGCGTACACGCAGCCGGCTCCGACAGTCGCCGCCTCGCCAGATCAGCTGGCGCAGCTCAGAGAGCTGGCTGCGTTGAGGGATCAGGGCGTGCTGACCGATGCCGAGTTTGCCGCGCAGAAGCAGAAGGTCCTCGCGGGCTAGACCGGCGAGCTACCTTTCCATTCCAGACAGCTGCCGGAGCGGCTGCTGGCGGAGCTCGAACACACCGGCCTCATGGACCGCCAATTCAAGCTCGAGGAACCGCTTCTCGCGTTGATCCACGCTCGAGCGTTTGAGCCGCGCTGATCAGGCCGCCCCTTGCGTCGCGTCCCGAACGTAGTCGACCAGGGCTTGCGGAGTGGTCCGGTACTTGGAATGGCATTGGGTCGCGCCACGGCGGTAGGCCTCGGAGAAATCGACGTCGCTGTTCGACAGCACGATCACGGGTACGTGAAGGGTCGCCGGTCTGTGGCGCAGTTCCTCGAGCATCTGAAGGCCACTCATCGCCGGCAGCTCGAGGTCAAGGATGACCACGTCGGGTGGACTGTCCTTCGACGCCTCCGTGAGCGCCGACTCCCCAGAGCTTGCGAGCCGCACCGGATAGCCCCCGATCGTTAGGCCCAGCTCATACATATGCGCGATCACGCCGTCGTCCTCGACCAATAACACCCTGGGCCTGGGCTCGGGTTCGCCGATAGTCCCCCGGTCGGAATCCCCGAAAGCAGCCGCGGGATCCGCGTCGCGGTGGCCGTCGGCAATCGCCGACATCAGGTCAGTCCGGACCCAGTTCGGTGTCATTTCGGCAAGATCCTCCGTAGTCGCAGTTGGGTAGCGGGTCCATGGTGCGCCCCTTCTGCTTCTCCGGCGACTTTCATCAGGTCCAGATTTGGGCATAGATCTAGACAACGCCTGCCGACCAGTCCCGCAGGGTCGCACGCTTTTCGCAGCCTTGAGGCAACCGCTTCTCCCGGCGCGTGCAAGCGGCACAGTGTGCAAGTCTTTGTCCAAGAGTTCGGAATCGCGGGCGCGGTAGCGGGTGCGCCCGGCACTACCTTGGGGGGAGTGGGGGGCCCCGCCGCTGACCTCAGCGATTATTTCAGCGATTACTTCCGCGATCGCCTGAGCCGTCTCGACGCAGTGCTCGATGAGCTCGAGGGCCTCAACTTGAGAGGCATGACCCACCTCCCCGTAAGACTGGGCAACCAGCTGATCGAATTCGGAATAGACGACCCTTATGACAAGACGGTCACTGACCTGATCGATCGCGTCTTCGAGCTCGAAGAGCCTCTTCTCTCGATGGTCAGGTTGCGACCACGGCCCGTGCGTCGCGCGCATCGTGACGCGGGGCGTCTGCCAGGCCCTTCGCTCTGAGACCCTGCAGAAACAGCGGACACCACTCCCGCGTGGAGCGCGTGCATGCCCTGCCAACCCACCGGCCTGGCTCTGGAGGAGTCAGGCAAAGATTGAGCCGGCCGCCAGGCCGCTCCGCAAGGGTTGGATGCGCCGGCAAGAGCTCGAGGGGCTTGCTTTCTGGTCACCGTGTCGGTGACCAGGCAGGCCTGATCGCGCCAGTAGCCGACCCGCTCGAACCCTCGACTGAGCTCCGGTCCGTCAGCGTGACGGCGAGCAGGGCGACGCTGGACAGCGCCTGCACCAGGTCGACATCGTTCTGGGTGAATGGAGCTCCGACGCCCCTGACGAGCGTGATCACCGCCCGCACGGCGCCGTCGAGCACCAGAGGAACCGCGAGGCCGTGCTTCTTGCCCATGAGCACGCGCTTGAGAGCAGGGGGCAACGCCACAAGAGCGTCGAGACGCGAGGTGGCGGTAGGCTCGCCGCTGGTGATCGCCGCACTCACGAATTGTCCGACCAGCGGGAAGCGCTCCCCCGTTGCCGGCGTCTTCGCGTCGAACGGGTAGGCGGCCACGATCCGTAGGAATGCTCCATCCGGCCTGCCGATGCTCGCCCAATCGGCGTCGAGCAACTTGGTGAGTCGTCTGAGAAACCTTACGGCCAGCCCGCCCTCGTCTCCGCCTTCGTTGCGCACGACCGATGCCGCTGAGCTCATCGATTCCAGCGTGGCGCCCTGGGAGGCGACTTCGAGCCGGAGGTGAAGCAGCTCCGCAGCCAGTGCGAACTGCGCAAGGAATGCGTTGATCGCAAATCGCCTTTCGGCCTTCAGTGGATCGCCAGTGAGCCACCTCCAGGCGATGACGCCAAGATGCCTCTTCGTCCCGTTCCTGCCATCAGACACGAGAGGAACGGAGGTCACGCTGATCGCCGATCTACCGCCCGTCAGGCTGGCCTCGCCTTCCTGTCCCGTGGTCGTTACGCGGGCGATGAGATCACGCATGACCCGTCTGGCGGCCGGGTTCAGGCCCACCGTCCATCCCGGGGTCGACAGAGTGGTCGAGGCGCTGACTGCAACGCCCGGCAGCCTCGCCAGGTGGATCATGAATTCCAGACCCGGGAAGAGAATTCTGAATCGGGCCAGGCCGGCCGCCGCCAGCTGCTCAACGGTTATGGGTCGGCGGAGCTGCTCATCGAGGGCCAGATGCTCGACCTCCTGTCCAGGCTCGTGCGCCTCAATGCCCTCCGCGACCACGACAAGCACGCTGGTGACCTTCCCATTGCTCGAGAAGAGAGGCTTGAACGCCACGCGAAGCAGGCGGTCCCCAGAGACAGGATCGCCGGTGGTGGCATGCACGACGGCGCCTAGAGTTCGCGACCGTCGCGAGTCGACAGCGTCCCGCAGCGCTGCGTCGATGGTTCGATCCGGGATCAGCTCAGTGAGAGGGCGACCGGTCAACGTCCCTGGTTGCAGTCCCAGCGTCTTCAGCAGCTGAGCGTTGCCATAGACCACCCTGGGCTGAGGTCCGATCGTGGCCACAGCGACGCCGAAGGGAAGTTTCGCCACGAGCTGCTCGAACGCAGACAGGGCGGTGGGCTCGAGCAGCGCCTCACCGCGACGCTCCGCGCCCGTTGCGTCCAGCATCGGGACTCCAACGGTGGGTCGCGGCGCTTGTGACTCGTACATCTGAGCCCCGACGAGGGCGAGCAGCGTGCTGTCGCCTTGATTGACCGGCCAGGTCTGGAATGAGTAGAGCCGGGCTCCCGAATGGGTCAGCATGTTCAACTCCCATGACTGGACTATTCGGAGCTCCGGCTGGTACAGCATTGTCGCCTTGGACCGGTCGAAGGGGTCGACCAGGTCGACAAACTTGCGGCCTGTGAACCGCTGCCGGACATTCCCGAACGTGCGCGCGACGGCCACGTTGGCCTCGACGATCTTGCCCTCCCGATCGATGATCAGGATCAGCTGGGGAAGGATGTCGCCGACGGTTCGCCAGAGGCTTGCATCGCCCTCGAGCGCCCACCGCTCTGCACGCCTGGATCGCTTGCCTCGGGTTGCGGGCTCCGGGGGCTCGAGGTCTCCGGTCACTGCCCGAGACGCGACCTTCAACGAGAAGCCCTTCAACTCGATGGCGCGCTTGACGTCTCGCAGCAGCTCGATGTCTTCGTTCCTGTACCGACGCTGCCTGGTGGCGGTTCGTTCTGGATGAACGATTCCATGCCTCCTCTCCCAGGCCCGGATCGTGTGAGCCGATATCCCCAGCAGGGAAGCGACCTCGCCTATCGTGTAGAGGTTCGGCGATACCAAAGCTCAGTGTCCCCGCCAGGACCGCCAGGACCGCACCATTGACGTGTCCTGTGTCTCCCTTTAACGTACCTTAGCAACTCTTAATCGAGGTCGGCGAGCTGCCTTGGACCAGCGGGGTCGCGAGCCCATCGCGTCCCGGATTCCCGGCGGGGCTCGTGTCGACAGGCTGCACGCGCGGCAGCGATGGTTCTCCCTCGGCGGTCTGTGCGGCCGCTTGGGTTCGGTTTCGAACGGACATCTTGCGGAGGATGTTCTCCACGTGTTTGTTTGCGGTCGAAATCGATATGCCCAGCTGTGCCGCGATCTCGCGATTCGTGTAACCGACCTTGATGGCTCTCAAGACTTGCATTTCGCGCTCGCTGAGACCGGCCCGATGGCTGGCCGCGCGATGGAGCGAGATAGAGGTGATCTCGGCGATGAGGACGGCCTGGCTCGATGAGGCTGCAAGCATCATCCTGACCCTCGGATTCGTGGCGGCGGCGTCTTTCAGCGCATCCGCGATGTCGGCTCGATCATCGAGTTGGACGTGAAATACGACTGCGTCCGCGGGTGAACTCTTCATCGAGGGCTTGAGCTCATGCGAGGGGGAGTGCCAGGCTACGTCTGGGGCGAGCAATGCCCCCAGTCGAGTGTCCTGTGCGGTGAACTCGATGATGCCTACCCGCATTCTGGCCGGCCACACTGGCGCTGCCGTGGGGGGCCACCCAGGACCTCGACCATGCATCTAAGAATCAAGGACGTGAGATTTCCGGGCCGGGTCATGTCGGTCGGCTCTGGACATAAATTTAGACGAACCGTGGTAAAAGCCACGCACCGTTTGCGATCGCAGATGTCGGTGACTTCACCAATTGTACTGAATAGATTTTGTTTCTAGATTTCGGCCGTGAACGTCCTGGTTGTAAGCGATACGGTTGGAGTCGACGGCGCTAAGAGCCTGCCGGGCGCTCCGATCCAGGTCGCGATAGTCAGTGGCCAACGGCTGGTCGGCGACGCTCTGGCCGCCCTGCTGAACCATGAGCCCGACATGACCGTCATCGGCAATCTCGACTACGGTGACGTTTCGCAGCTGATGGTGCCAGCCCGAAGGGCGGACATCGTCATCATCGACTTTCGCATGAATGTGCGCGCGGTAGCGGGGACGGCCATCCACCTGCGACGCTCCGGCTGGACGGCACCCATGATTGCGCTGACGCAAACGGAGACCGACGCGGTGTTGCTCGCTGCCATTGAAGCGGAGGCGAGCGCCCTCATCTGCGCGACCGAAGGCGGCGCTGATCTGATCACCGCAGTTCGCTCTACGGTCACCGGCAAGACCCTGATCCGGCCTGAAGTCGTCGCTTCGGTGTTCAGCCGGCGGAAGCTCCGCGACGAACCTCGCAGCCGGTTGACACAACGCGAATACGAGATCCTGTCCCTGCTGGCCGAGGGCGCGACCAGTCGAGACATAGGCGCCAGGCTTGGAATCAAGTACGTCACCGTCCGAACCCACCTGCGCAACCTCGCGTCCAAGCTGGCTGCTCACAGCAAATTGGAGGTCGTGGCGAAAGCTCATCGACTAGACCTCGTCGGCGACGCACGTCCGGGGCGCCCTGGCGGTGCGCGCGACGCCCGCTCGCCAATGTCGCGGTGAATTCACTTAACAAGCGCCTATAGTAGAAGCCAGAGCGGTCACTTAACGACCGACTCTAAGGGCTGGGTGGTACGAAATGGGCGAGAAGTCCACTTGGATTTCGACGCCGGAGGGGGAGTGGGCGCATAAAGGTACGGGCGTAGCAGGAGCGCGAGGCGACGCCTCGCGCCGGCAGCGCCATTCAAGCCGCCGCCGGGGCGTTCGAAAGTTCGTCCACGCGGCCCTCGTAGGCGAACAGGCGGACGCGACCGCCGCCGCGGTGAGGATGGCGATCCAGGCCCAGTCGCGTGCGACTGTCATCACCGACCTGTTCGAGGCAGCGCAGCGGTTCATCTCGGAACGCTGGCAGCTAGGCGAGGCCACCACCGACGACGAATACCGAGTGTCGCGAACCATCGCTGCCGCCATGTCGGCGCTTCCACGCTTCGAGGGCCCGCGGGTCCAGCGCCCGTCCAAGGCCTTGCTCGTCACGATTGCCCCCGAGGAACATGACCTGGGCCTGGAGCTGGTGGCCGACGCGATGCAGGACGACGCATGGAGTGTAGAGCTCTGGCGATCTGTCGACCCGACCGACCTGACAGACGGGAGCTGGTGGCTTGACTTTGACCTTCTGGGCGTTTCGTCGACCTATCGTTCCGACCGGCTCGGCACCCAGCTCAAAGCTGTGGTGCGAAGCTGGAAGGCAGCAGGCAAGCCTGTCCTGGTAGGCGGCCTCAGCTTCAGGCGATTCCCGACCCTCGCCGAGGAGGTCGGAGCGGACGCCATCGCGCCAGATGCCCGATCAGCGGTGGTGATGGCAGGCCGGCTTCTGCACGAGCGTCATCGCTGGTCGATACACCGGAGCGCGAAAGCAATCTAGACACCCCGAGCGGGTTCTAAAACCTAACGTGGGGCGTTCGCTCGACACCCGCGTCACGCACGAGCAGCGCCGGCAAGCTCCGCGACAGGGATGACCCGGCCAATCAGTCCAAGCAGCTCGCTTCTGTCGCCGGCTACCACCCTGCTGTCGAACGCGACCAACTCCTGATCGTCGTTAGTCGACCGCAGCCGCAATTCCCAGGCATCACGGCGACTGAGGACGGGCCGGTACAGGCGCACGGCCTTGGCGCGATCGTAATCAATGACCAGATCGGTGAGGCGCGTGCCGCGAACGTTCTCGCGCACCGTGTCCCGCATCCGAGCAGTCGCGATGTTGCAGTCCACGATGGTCCCTTCCCGGTCGACCAGCATCAACAGCTCGGGCACGGCGTCCGCGACGCGCCTCCACTCTTGGCCCGGCGTCGCCGACGAGCCGATGGTCGGCACCGTGTCCCAATTCCGGACGTTGGGCTCGTAGTCCACCAGCAGTCCCTGCGCCTTGAGCGAAGCCAGCCTGAGTGAGTTGCCGTGAACCGTGGCTACGTGGCTGACTCGGATCAGGAGCTGGACATCCTCGACCGAGTAGCGGCGCTGCGCGCCCTTGTCGCGGACGGGCCCCGGCAGGTTGTAGCGCCGCTCCCAGGCTCGGATCGTGTGGGGTGTCACACGTAAGGTGCGCGCAACCTCGCTGATCGAGAAAGTGCTTTCGGCCGAGTGGAGCTTGCGAGCCAGCAGGAGCATCGTCCGGCCGTCGCTTGCGCATGCGTCAGCACCGAGCTGCTGCCAGTGGCCAGCCTGAGCCCAGTGTCCGGCAGCCACGACCAGGACACGACAACCGAGCGCCTGCAGCGAGGACACGGTGCTCCTCATGTCTGGCCCGGCCACTCCGGCGTCACCGACGAGCACCACGAGCCGTCGCCCGATGCCCGGCATGACGCTCGCTCGACCGGCCGTTTCGCTCGGTTCGAGGTCTTTGACCTTCCAGCCATCCTCTTCGAGCAGGCGCTTGTAGATCTCACCGCTGATTGCGTCAGTTGAGGTGAGTGTGCAATGGCGTGTTGGAACCTGCCGTGTCGGCAGTCGGTGGGCGAAATCGGAGACGATGACCTCGAGCTGGCGCATCATCTGTCGAGCCTCGACGAAGCCCAGCTCTCCTCGAAACCACATCTCTTCGACCTCTGCCCGGGCTGTGTCGACGAGGTGACTGACCACGTACAGAAGCGAGCCGGAGCGCTCATAGGTCGTCGAGACGAGGCTCTGCACGCGATCCGTCGACCCGGCCTTCAATGCGGTCAGGAGGTCGCGCGCCTCGCGCCTCTGCTGGGCACGATCCGACACCACGCTCGGTGTTAGCTCAGGCACTGTCCAACACGGAGCGCGCCTCGGCTCGTTGAGGCGCGTCGGGCTGTCTGACTCCTGTCCCGATCAACACCGCCGAAGCGCCGGGAACGCGGCCGATCGGGACGACCCGCGCATCCATATAGACGATGCCATCCTTTCCACGCATCGCAAGGGCCGTCGATGGACGGTGTGAACCGGCGCTGCTGTGCAGCGAGTGGTACGCGCGGCGCCAGCCGCCAGGCGCGAGCCGGGCGAAGCTTCCTCCACGACGCACGTTGAGTTTCCGACGGGCAGGCTCGTTGGCGGCGGCGATCCTTCCAGAATCGTCGATCACGAGCAGGATGTCTGGGAGCGCGTCGACCAGCGCGGCCCAGAAGCCGTCGAGCTTCGTCTCGCGATCCGCCGGCGGCTCTCCTTGAGTCTTGTCGGGTGGTGCGTCGAAGACTTTCGCCGCCGCCTCGACCAGCGGCAGACCTTTCGATTCATGCAGCCGCCTGATCGCCATGAAGCGCTGGACGTCCTCCAACCAGTAGCGCCGCTGGTTGGACGGGGTTCGGTGATTCAGGTCAAGCGACAGGCGGCGCTCCCAGGATCGGATTACGTGTGTCGAGACGCCGATGATCGAAGCGGCCTCGCCGATGCTGAAACCATCACGGACGGGCGCGCCCTTGCTCGCGATTGCCACCCTTCGATTAACCCGCGCATCAGCGGGTTGTCGTCAGGCAATGTTGCGAACGTTAGACCTACTTCTTGACATTTTCGGTGTCGCCTGAGAAGAGGTCTCGTCGAGAAATCGGGCGAGAGCCGGCGTGGCGAAGCGATGCTCAAGACTCAGTCCACGATCGGCCTGCCGGGAGCGGAGGACGCCTCTACCGGTCTCGTCACGAGCGATTTCTCGGGGCCGGCAGCCGCCGAGAGGGTGGGCCTGAACAGCAAGCTGCCGATGCCATAGACGGTCACGATCACGGAAAGGACTCCGCCAACGTAAGGGGCCAGCCCGACGAGGACGACGAGCGCAACTCCAAGCGGCACCGCTAGCAACCAGCTCAGCCGGTCACCGCCCACACTATCGAGGATCAGGCGGCCAATCTGGTAGCCCGCGTAGGCGTAACCCACGGCGGCGAGCGCAACGAAGGCAACGAGCCCGAGGAGACCAAGCCACCAGAGGCCCAGCGGCAGCCCGACCGCAATCACCAGCAGGCAGGCCAGGGGGATGTCCAGCGCGAAGAGCGCCCCCATGCCGAGACGCTTCACGGCGAGTCGCGGTTTGATCGACGAGCCATGCTCCCTCAGGCCGCCGGCGACGAGCAGGAGCACCCAGCCGACGATCGTGAATGCGACGACCAGCCGGAGCCAGTCGGACCACAGCTTGGTGGCGAGCGCCTGCGAGCTCAGAGCGGCCGCATCTGGGGAGCCGACAGCGATCGCCAGAGCCTCATCGTCAGCGACCATGGCCGACGTTCGTGCAGAGCGTCCGAAAACAATGTTCAAGTCTTGGCCAGGTGTGCCCTGGATCCTGATTGGAACACCAAGGGCATCCACCTGCGCGTCGACCGAAGGGCCTGGACCGGTGACCGACGTGTCGAAGGTGATGGGGCCTTCTCCCGCGATCCCGAATCGGCTTGTCCACGCGCCCTTGGCGGCGCTCACCTTGGCTGTGAACGTGTTGCCACCGGCGTCGACTTCGGTCGCGATCGCGCCGGCGAGCTTGACGGTAGCTCCATTGACTACCCATTGGCCCCGCCCCTGGGGGACCTCCGGGGCAGCGGACGGTGGGGGGTTGGTGGGAGACGGCGTCACTGACGCCGGGCTCGAAGCGATCTGTGGTCTGACGGCCAACGCCGAGACGGCCCCTACCCAGATAGCGATCGCCGATGCCAGAGTGACGGTGAGGGTGACCACGAGCCACATCCACATCCTGGCGTGGGGCGACACTTTAGTGGGACGACTGCTCGCCCGGATGATTCCCTTCTGTCGGCCCACACCGTGAACCTATCGATAGGGTGGCGTGCGTCAGGGGTCGTCTTCTTCTCGGCTGGACAAATGCTGCTACGGCGGAGGCTGCGCTCCGCAGAGCCTCACCACGTGCTGATTCCGCCACCGGTGCCGCTGAGGATCTGAGGGGTCAGCATGTAGTCCTCCATCAGCCTCATACCACGGCTCCGGATCAGCCTTCCGAGCCGTGACGCCCACTGGTGCTCGACAACGACGACAAGCGCGCCCTCGCGCGGATCGAGCATGTCTGCGACCGACCTCATGTCCATGGCGCCTATCAGTACAGACGCGCCTTCGAACCTGACGGCTGAGACATGCTGATCGGGTTCCCGTTGAAAGCCGACCGCGCTCTTCATGACGCTTCGCAGGTGCTTCGCTTCGCTCGCGGACAGCTCAGTGCGGGCGCTCGCTCTGATCGACCTGTCGGGCTCTCGGCGGACGACCACAATGTCAACCACTTTCAGCACTTTGCGTTGATGCAACGCCGTGAGCTCGTCGATGAGTCTCTTGGATTGCGCTCGCGGCTCGAGCCCGATCAGCAGAACCTCGATGGTCGCGTCGGCCGATGGGTTGCGTCGAGTCATGGCCCCGGCAATATGCGCCAGCCGGAATCGACGATTGGTTCGTATGGCACGTGTCGTTCGACGAAAGGCTGGACGCCGGGCAGCCTTGCGAAGGTCAAATTCCGAACGATTCGGCGCTCCCAGTGAACGCTCAGAGCATTGAAGATCGCATTTCGTAGGCGATGATGATCGCCGCCCAGAATGGATATGAGGTGATCACGAATAACTGCGTGAAGGCATTGACCGTCACTGTGATAAGCCCGAACCATCGGCCCCAGCCCTGGCGCCCGAGGATGGCAAAGCCTGCTGCGAGCTGAATGGCCCCAAACGCCATCAGGACCACCGACCAGAACCGTAGGTTGCCGAGGATAAAGATGCCTATGAAGTACGAGGTTCTGTAAAGGCGCCCGGCCGTCGATGACATTCAGACCTCCCGTGACCTGAGTCATCATGCCGGCGAAGTCGAGCCACCTCTGCCGCATCGCAATCGCTGTCCCCGCGCTGCTCCGCCGCTCGACCTCTGCCGTCTCAGCCACTGCTGCAATTCAACTCGTTGCGAAAGAGCTTCCTGTTTCCAGGGGCCCACGAAGGCTGAGCATCTGGCGCATGCAGCTCCCAGGAGCGGTAGCCACAAACGAATCTAGACGCGTCCTTAGATCCTGCCGTGCGACCCGGCCAAGACGACACAACCAGCCGCGAGCCTTTTGCCGAAGAAATGATGAAGCGCGCAGTCCAACGTCCCAACGCTGCCGCAGCGTTGCCCTCGTATGCGGCTGGTTCCGTTTGGCCGTTAAAGGGATATGAATCCAGGAGGTTCCGATGGCGCGTGAAGTGAATGACGTCCGGCAGATTCTCCGAGCTCTTGCAGCAAGTGACAGTCTGATGGAGGACCTTCTCGACATTCAGGAGGCGAACGTCGCACAGTCGGGCCTCGATGCCCATACGTGGTCACTTGTGAAGCTGGCGGCGCTGGTATCCATCGATGCGGCGCCGGCATCGTACGTTTGGCACATGGCCATGGCCGAGAAGGCAGGCGTCACCCCGTCCGAGATTGTTGGAGTGCTGATCGCTCTGGCCCCGACCGTCGGTATGGCGCGGATCGTCGCAGCGGCTCCCGAGATTGCCATCAGCATTGAAATCGGAGCCGATGATGAGAATCGGGAGGGCCTCACGCCTTCAGAATAAAAAGAAAGAGGCGTCTCCCTGGGCTGGGAACCCCTCGTGAGCGACCGGTTTTCGCCTACGTGGGAACGCCGCCGGTGTATCGCGCCGCCGCGGAACGCTGCGTGTAGCTTCCGAACCAGTGCGCGAGGTCGATAAGGAAAGCGAAGCCGATCCACACCCACTCCCAGCCTGCCACCCCCACGCCAGGACGGTAGAACAGCACGTAGAAGAGCGTGGTGAACGGCAGGAAAATAATGCCCAACAGCGGCAAAAGGAATATGTTTCCAAATGCATCGGAAACAAGAACCGGTCGAGCCAGCCACACCACGAAGAATGCCAACCTCGGAAAGAACGCCGCCATCAAAGCGAGCAGACAGGGCATCGCCTACACCTCCAGATCACGCTCGCGTCTGTCGAGCGTTAGGTTTTTCGCCGGCACGCCTGGGTGAACCTGAAGGGAATGTCTGAGGTTTGAGGCGGAGTGGCCTAAGGACATGCCGGGCTTCCACAAAAAGTACGGGTAGGGCGGCGGCATCGCTCGGCAGCGTGAGAGCCCCTTAGACATACCCTTAGGCGCGCGGCGGGGGCAGCGGCCTGCTGACCTCGACGTACAACCTCCTGTCTAGTCCATGGGCTGTTCTACGGCCTTCGTCCGGCGCTTTGATGCAATCGTGGCTAGCAGAGGCGCGGCCCGCGCCGACCGCCTTCGTTCGGCTCTTAGATGCAATCGCGGATGGGAGAGGCGCGGGCCGCGCCGGCAAGCAGGAGGTAAGCAAGTTGGCAGAGTTGGTTGCAATCGGCTATCCGGACGAGACCACGGCCGCGGTCGCCGCACAGGAGGCGGAGCGCCTCGCGAAGGATCTGATCCTCCAGCCGGACGCGATCGCCGTGATCACGCGGGACAAGAGCGGCAAGTATCACGTCACGACCAACCACAACCCGGTGGCGGGAGGCGCCACCTGGGGCATGTTCTGGGGATTGCTTTTCGGCCTCCTCTTTTTCGTCCCCGTGCTTGGAATCGCTGTCGGCGCCGGCCTGGGTGCGCTAATGGGCAAGGTGGAAAAGACCGGTATCGACCGGGAGTTCCAGGACCAGGTGAAAGAGATGGTCAAGCCCGGCACCTCGGCCCTCTTTCTCGTCATCGACAAGGTCACGCCGGACAAGGCAATCGCAGCTATGCAGAAGTACGGCGGAACGGTCTTGAAGTCGTCTCTCTCGCAGTCGGCCGAGGCGGAGCTGCAGAACGCGCTCCACGGCGGTGGGGCCGCAGCCGCGTGACACCCTCCAAGACACCCTCTCAGTCGGGGGCCGCGAGCGGAGTTCTACCCCTACCGAGTTCGCGGCCTCCCTTTCCTGGAACCCTGGAGGTTGAGATACATGGCTAGAGCGAGCCGGCACGTCGCGATGGTGCGTTGGGGGGGAGGTCGTTCAACCAGGCGGTTCAGGATGTCGCAGCGCCAACTTGTGGGCGCCGTCGTCGCCACGGCGGCCGCCATCGCGGCCACGGCGGCCGTTTCGTGGCGACGATCTCGCCATCGCATGGCGGAGGTGGGGACCTACAGATAAGGAGAGAGGGCGTCACAAGCGCCGGAGGCATCGATGTACGACTACCAACAACGAATGAGCAGACCGACCGGCCCGGACTACGTCGACACGTCCGGTGCCCAGGGCTTCTTTGAGGACGGCTGGCTGATGTTCTCCGGGCTGATGATCTTCTTCGTCGGCTTCTGGAACGCGTTTGAAGGCGGACTCGCCTTTTTGCGCTCCGCCTACTTCGCCGGCACGCCGGTCTTCGGCTCGCTGGCGTTCTGGGCCGTCGTGTGGATTGCAATCGGCGTTTTCGAGATAGGACTCGCAATGCTGATCATGCGCGGCAACAATCTGGCGCGCTGGGCCGGCGTTGCGGTCGTCGCCGCGAGCACGACCATCCACATGCTGGGCATCGTGGTTTATCCGTGGTGGTCGCTGTTTGTAATGGCGCTCGACCTGCTCATCCTGTATGGGCTGATCGTCCACTGGGGGGAGCGAGAAGCAGCGGCCTGCTGAGCTGCGGCATACCGCGAGAGCAATCCCGCCTTGATGGGGATGAGGACCGCACCGACGAACCTCCTCGTAAGCGGTCCTCCCCCATCACGGCACCCGATGTTCAGCAACGCCGGCCGTCGCCTGCTCGGACGCCATCCGCTACCCACGCCTCACGGACGAGTCGTATACAACTCGCGACCCGGCGATGTGGTCATGCCAGGCGCGCCTGTCCCGATCCACAAGTACCCAGAGGAAGCCCGCGGCGAGCGGAATCAGCGAGACCAGGTAAGCGAAAGCTCTCAACAACGATCGCCCCGGCGGCAGCCGTCCCCCTTTAAGGCCGACGACTCGCACCCCCATCAAGGCTTTGCCCACAGTCCGCCCTGCGATCGCGACGCTCAGAAAGAAGTAGGCGACCGGCACGACTGAGATCACCATCCCGATCGCGACTGGAACCACCGTGGTGATCCAGACCCATTTCGGCAACAGGAGCTGGATCAGCTCCGCCAGCGAGCCGCCGGCCACGGCGAGCAGCGAGACCAGGCCGAGGTCGATCGCCATCGCGACGAACCGGCTGACAAGACCGGCCGTCTCGTGTGAGCCGGCCCGCGCCCGGTCAGGCGGCCGGTCCGCCCCCGGTCGTGGACGGGGTGCCGGCGTCGCCCGGGCGGAGGAGGTGGAGCCAGGATCGGACGCGGCCCTCGATGCGGTCGTCGGCTTGCTCACTTGTGGCGCGCACCTCCAGAATCGTCCCAGACGCCAGGTCGGTGCTCTGCGTTCGGACGAGCTCCGCGACGTCGGGGCTGTGGGATACCTCTTTGATCGCTGATGCCGAGATGTCCCTGACCGAGGCGGAGGCCGTGTCTCGGATCAGGTGCAGCATCATCCGCTTGCCCTCCAGCTGCTCCTCGCGCCCCCGCGCGGCGAGCCTCCACGCAGCGGCACGGTATCGCGCGAATCGGGTGCGGACGGGCCTGGTCGCCGGCCCGACGATCGGCGTCTCCGCGAGCCTGCCGATTGTGGAGATGACGCCGCGGCCACTACTTCTCGCATGCCCAAGCACCTGCGTGGCGCGAGTCGTTGAAGCGAGCGCCATCCCGATTGCCATGTCCGCGAAATTGAGCGCGGGACCCGGGGGGCGCGGGGGACTTTGCGCCGACCTTGCAGATGCGGCTTGGCGTGGAAGGGTCGCTAACCGGCTGACGAGCTCGTCATAGCTGAGGCTCAACAGCCCTGCCGTCAGCCGGACGATCGACGCCGCTACGTTCGCCTGACGGTGGGCAGGGCGGCGGTTGGACCTGGCTCGGGACGTCGATGACCGCCTCCTCGGATCACTGTTCGGCTTGGTGCGAGTGGTCATGGCTCGCGTCGATTCTCGGTGGCGCGCGAGCGAGTAAGTTCTCGTCTCCGATCACGGTTAGACGAAACCTTGCGGTCTGGCACCAGCGCCATGCCTTGCGCCGCGACATCGGCCGGCGAGTCGAACTGTTTGTACAGCCTCGGGCGCGCCACACAGCTCGGCCGCGGTGAGCCGCGCGCAGTCTGGGTGAGGCATTCACCCACACACCCAAATACGGAGATATCAATGATGAGTACGACTCCGGCCAGGAAAGCCTCGACCGTACCGGAGGCGCTTGATCAGATCGTCGCCGCGGGAGAGGTGCCGTCCCTCCGCCGGGCGTCCGGCACCTACGAGATCGAGATCGAACCAGGCGGTGGTCGCTGGTTTCTGAAGGTGGACCGTGGTACACCCCGGCTGGAGGCGGAAACAAAGCATTCCGACTGCGCCATCAAGTGCAACGAAGCCGACTTCATTGACATCGCACAAGGCAGGCAGAACCTTGTGGCAGCCTTCTTGCAGGGCCGGGTCAAGTGTTCCGGCGACCTGGCCTTTGCGCTCGACCTGCGCCGCCTGGTGCCGGTGGCGGCATGAGCGGCCAAACAGTCAGCATCCTGGAAGGCAACACGTTTGTCGTCAGCGATCGTGCCGGAAACCTCGACGCGTCGCTGTCGGACCCGGTGGGACTCTTTGCGTGGGACACGCGGTTTCTATCGCGCTGGATCCTGACCGTCGACGGCACGGTACCCAACGTGCTGTCGACTGACGACCTGCACTATTACGAGACGCAGTTCTTCCTGGTGCCGGGGACGGGAACGATCTACGTCGACGCGGAGCTCTCGCTCATCCGCAAGCGGGCCGTCGGCTCCGGCTTCTCGGAGGACCTGTTGATTCGGAACGAAAGCGCGAAGCCGATCAAGCTGCACGTTCAGATCGAGGCGGGAGCCGATTTCGCCGACCTGTTCGAGGTCAAGGACGCGCAGCAGAAGAAGGGCCAGCTGTACCAGAGCGTGCACGACGGCCGGCTCACGCTCGGTTACAGGCGGGGCACGTTCGTCCGCGAGACGTTCATCACCTCTACGGCCCCCGCCCACGTCGACCGGAACGGACTCAGCTTCGAGGTGCACGTCGAGCCTCACGGCGAATGGAGCACGCGGATCGACGTCGACATCTCCGTGGGCGCCCTGCCCGTCGCGGTCAGCCATGCGGATGGCGATCGACCCCAGCGCGGCAAGGACTTGAGCGCGTGGCTCCAAGGCGCGCCGGTTCTTCGTAGCGACTGGGAACCGCTGAGTCGCATCTACACCCGCAGCCTGGTCGATCTCGCGGCTCTGCGATTCGAACCGAGGGTGGTGCCCGGAGGGGCGCTGCCTGCCGCTGGGCTCCCGTGGTTCATGAGCATCTTCGGACGCGACAGCGTGATCACGAGCCTCCAGGCCCTACCCTTCGTCCCCGATCTGGCCCGAACCACCCTGCACGCTCTTGCCCGATGGCAGGGGACCCGCGTCGACGACTTCCGGGACGAAGAGCCGGGCAAGATCCTGCACGAGCTTCGCTACGGAGAGCTCTCGGCCTTCGAAGAGAGGCCGCACTCGCCGTACTACGGGGCGGCGGACGCGACGCCTCTGTTCCTGATCCTGCTCGACGAGTACTCCTCATGGATGGCTGATGACGAGATCGTTCGCGAGCTGGAGCTGGAGGCGCGAGCCGCACTGGCGTGGATCGACGCCTACGGCGACCGTAACGGCGACGGTTACGTCGACTACGAGCGTCGCAACAAGGAGACGGGCCTGGACAACCAGTGCTGGAAAGACTCCTGGAACTCGATCCTCTTCGCGGACGGGACCAACTCCCGGCTGCCGCGGGCAACCTGCGAGATCCAGGGCTACGTATACGACGCCAAGATGCGAGGCGCTCGTCTCGCCCGTCGGGTCTGGAACGATCCCGACCTCGCGAACAGGCTCGAGCAGTCGGCCGCCGACCTGAAAGCGCGTTTCAACCGCGACTACTGGATGGATGATCGCGGATGTTTCGCCCTGGCCATCGACGGCGACGGCCGGCTTGTCGACTCGATCACCTCGAACATCGGCCACCTGCTCTGGAGCGGAATTGCCGACAAGGACAAGGCAGCTCGCTGCGTCGAGCTGATGATGGGGGACAGCCTGTGGTCCGGCTGGGGCGTGCGCACGATGGCCGAAGGGGAGGGCGGTTACAACCCGATCGGCTACCACCTCGGGACCGTTTGGCCGCACGACAACTCGATCATCGCGTCCGGCCTGGCCCGTTACGGCTACCGGAAGGAGTCTGCTCGAGTCGCTGCGGGCGTCCTGCAGGCGGCGGTCTTCTTCGACGGCCGCCTCCCGGAGGCTTTCGCGGGGTTCGCCCGGCGCCTGACGCAATACCCGGTCCTTTATCCGACCGCCTGCAGCCCGCAGGCATGGGCTACGGGCGCTCCCCTCATGTTCCTGCGGGCGATGCTTGGCCTCGAGCCGGTCGGGCGCAGGCTGCTGGTCGCCCCGGAGCTACCGGTGTTGGCGGAGGGGGCCGGCTGGCTCGAGCTTCTCGACATCCCCGGGGGGTGGGGCCGTGCCGACGCCTTCGGGCGCGGTCAGATCGAAGTCGACGTGGAGCCGCTCGAGACGACGCTGCGCGGGGTCACGGCCGGTCCCGCAGCCACGGGTCATGCGGCGAAGGCCGCGGGCGTCTCCTAGCAGCGCGGCGGACCGTCTCTTGCGAGCCGCCGCGCCGGCGAGGTTGCGGATCGCCCAGGTGGCCCCGCTCTTCGTGCGCGTGCCGCCGTTGCGATACGGCGGCACGGAACGCGTGATCTTCGAGCTGACCGAGGAACTGGTTCGCCGGGGCCACGACATAACGTTGTTCAGCGACGCGACTTCTCAGACGTCTGGCCGGCTGCGCGCGGTTGCTCCCAGACCGCTGTGGCAGGTGGAACCACACGACCGGCTGGCATACCAGGTCGCCCAGGTGGAGGAGGTCGTCAGCAGCGCCGAGGACTTCGATCTGATCCACTGGCATATCGACTACCTGCACTGGCTCGCGACGCGACGGATCGGCACCCCGTCGGTGACCACCCTTCACGGACGCCTGGACGGCCAGTCTGTGCGCCGACTGTTTGCGTTTTATTCGGAACAAGCCATAGTCTCGATCAGCGATGCCCAGCGCCGGCCGCTCGCCGGCATTCCTGTCAACTGGGTCGCCACGATCCGGCACGGGCTGGACCTCGCCCAGACCTATTCTCTCGGCGAAGGCGAGGGCGGCTACCTGGCGTTCGTCGGCCGCAGCTCACCGGAGAAAGGCATCGCGACCGCAATCAGAGTGGCGGTCCGCGCAGGCCTGCCGATCAAGATCGCGGCCCGTGTCGGAGAGCCGCACCGGGGGTACCACGAGGCAGAGGTGGCGCCGCTCCTCGGGCACCCACTCGTCGAGTGGCTCGGTGAGGTGACCGAGAGTCAGAAGGCACAGCTACTGGCCGGGGCGATGGCGCTGCTGATGCCGATCGAATGGGACGAGCCGTTCGGGCTGTCCTTCATCGAAGCGCTTGCCGCCGGAACCCCGGTGATCACCAGGGCGAAGGGCGCGTTGCCCGAGCTGCTTCGACAAGGCGAGCACGGCTTTTTTGCCGAATCCGAGGACGAGCTCGTGGAGGCATGTTCTCGGGTCCACGGCATCGACCGCGAAGCGTGCAGGCGGTGGGCGATCGATCATTTCTCGGCCGCCCGCATGGTCGATGAGTACGAGGCAGCCTATAAGCGGCTGCTCGAGCCCTCCGCAGAACGAAGAGAGCCCGAGGCCGTCGCCATGGAATCTGTCGGCTTCGGCGACTAGGCGGAGGGCCTTTCCGGTTCCGTCTCCGTCATCGCGTGCTCCAGGGCTTCGTCCGACACGGCGTGGACTTCGGGGACGCCGCCGAGCTCCTGCAGCTTCTCCGCGACGGCGGGTGCCTCGTCGGACCGCGCAAGGACGCCGACTGCCGCCTTTCCGTCAAAGAGCTTGGATCCGATCCGATCTCGGTCCTTCTCGTTGATCGCGAGCCCTTTCTTGTGCAGCGCTCCCACCAACCCGCCCCCGAGCACGCCGGCTGCGACGCCGACCGGTGTGAACATGGCCAGGACCAGGCCGATTCCTGCGCCCTTGCC